>ORMF010175703.1_pt1 | contig 81489 bp, 78 predicted proteins | sample 1779871 | NCBI WGS metagenome assembly ORMF01 (sample SAMEA104232316, study PRJEB22302) | groundwater metagenome | biome: forest; feature: aquifer; material: groundwater | place: USA | collected 2011-08-07 | depth 5.4 m | reverse complement strand
GCTCACCGCGGCTCCTGCCGTCAGCTCGCTCTTTAGTGGTTGGAGCGGCGCCCTCACCGGCGCCGTCAATCCGACGACGCTCACGATGGATGCCAATAAGAGTGTGACCGCCACCTTCACGCTCAAGACCTTCACCCTCACCGCCAGTGCGGGCACCGGGGGCACGATCAGCCCCAGTGGGGCCGTCATCGTCCCCTACGGCGGCTCGCAGACCTTCACCATCGCTCCTGCGAGTGGCTACCAGATCGCTTCGGTGCTGGTCAACGGCGTCAACCAGGGCGCCATCTCGACTTACACCTTCTCCAATGTCACGGCCAATCACACCATCAGCGCCAGCTTTAGTCTGCTGCCGACTACGGATACCACCGCGCCGACCGTGAACCTGACCACCCCCGCCAATGGCGCCCTGGTGCCCAAGAACACCACGATCACGCTCGAAGCCTCCGCCACCGATAACGTGGGGGTGACGAAGGTGGAGTTCTACGTCAACGGGAGGCTCAAGGGCACCGATCTGAGCAGCCCCTACACCTACCCCTGGCAAACCCCCGGGAAGGCCGGCAAGAGCGCCACGCTCCAGGCCAAGGCGTACGATGCCGCGGGCAATGTGGGCCGCTCGGCCTTGGTCACGGTGACGGCGCAGTAACTCCCAGAGGAAGAGACGCCTGGCCTCTAAGAAATGTTATTTTGGCTCCCAATGTTTTCTCAAAATATGGTATGGTTTATGTAGGATTATGCGAAGGGGACGGCGCGATGAAGACGCTGATGATCGTGGACGATGAGGAGAAGGTGTGCTGGTTTCTCTCCCGCTTCTTCGAGGGGAGGGGATTTCGCACGGTGACGGCCCGCTCCGGGTATGAGGCTATGGAGAAATTAAATGCCGAAGCCCCTGATTATCTAATCCTGGATCTGCGCATGCCTGATGTGTCCGGCTTTGACGTGTTGAAGTTAGCGAAGGAACGCTATCCGCAACTGAACGTCGTGGTGGTGACGGCCTGCGATGACGCCGAAACCGCCAAGACGGCCTTTCGGTTAGGCGCGTCGGATTTCGTGACCAAGCCATTCGGCATGAACGAGCAAACCTGGGCTCGCGCGTTTTTCATGTCGAATGAGTGAACCCGCCATACGCACCGCCATGCCCTCTCAACGAAAAGCACTCCTGGGGATGCTATTGGTTGATCGCGGCCTGCTGACTGCGGACCAACTCGCCACCATGTTGGAGCTGCAGGCCAAGACCGGCGATTATCTCGGCATGATTCTGGTGCACCAGGGGCTGATTACCGAGCAGCAGCTGATGGAGGTGCTGGCCGAGCAGGTGGGCATGCCGTATGTGAAACTCGCCGACGCCGTCCTCGAGCCGGAAGCTCTGGCCAAAGTGTCGCCAACATTTGCCAGCCAGTATCGCTTAGTGCCCCTGCGCATGAGCAACGGGACGCTGGAGGTGGCCATCGCCGATCCGTTTGACGTGCGCACGCTGGATGAACTGAAGTTGCTGTTGCGCTGCAACGTGCGGCCGGTGCTGGCCGGCCCGCGCGATATTCAAGAGGCGATTCAGCGCCATTACGGCGTGGGGGCGGTGGCCGTGGAGCAGCTTCTGGACGGGGGAGGGCGCACCGAGGCGGCCGTCTCCACGGCAGAGGATCTCACCGCCTTGGCGGAAGAAACCTCGATCGTTTCCTTTGTGAACCAGATCATCCAGCAGGCGGTGCGTGATCGGGCGACGGACATTCACGTCGAGCCGTATGAAACGTACATGCGGATTCGCGAGCGGATCGACGGCATTCTGTATGAAATGCCCATCCCGCCGGATCTGGTGAAGCTGCATCAGGCGGTGGTCTCGCGCATCAAGGTGATGGCGAAGCTCGACATCGCCGAACGGCGTCTCCCGCAGGATGGCCGGATCAAGGTGCGGATGGAAGGGGAAGACCTGGATTTGCGCGTGTCGGTGCTGCCGACGAGCTACGGCGAGGGTGTGGATCTGCGCATCTTGGCGGCGAAGATGCTGTTCAGCCTCGCGCAATTGGGGCTGGCCGAGGATCATCTCGCCCTCCTGTCGAGCGTGATCGAGAAACCGCACGGCATCATCTTCGTCACCGGCCCCACCGGCTCCGGCAAGACCACCACCCTCTATGCGTGTTTGTCGAAGCTGAATGTGCCCACCAACAAAATTCTGACGATCGAGGACCCGGTGGAGTATCAACTGCCCGGGCTGACGCAGATTCAGGTGCATGCGAAAATCGGCTTGTCGTTCGCGCACGGGCTGCGCTCGATGCTACGGCATGACCCGGACATCATGATGATCGGCGAGGTGCGCGATCCGGACACGGCGGAGATCACCATCCGCAGCGCGCTGACCGGCCACCTGGTGTTTTCGACGCTGCATACGAACAACGCCGCCGGCGGGGTGACGCGGCTGTTGGACATGGGGGGGGAGCCGTATCTGGTCGCCTCCTCGGTGCTGTGCTTTATCGCGCAGCGGCTGGTGCGGGTGATCTGCGAGTCGTGCAAAGAGCCGATCACCCCCGAACCGCAGTTGCGCCAGCAATTCGGCGTCACGGAGCTGCCCCGCCAGATTTGGCGGGGGCGCGGCTGCCCGGCGTGCAAGGGGGCCGGCTACAAAGGCCGCACCGCGATCTACGAATTCCTCGTCGTGGATGAGGCGATCCACCACCTGATCTTGGCGCGCGCCTCCTCGCATGACATCGCTCGCGCAGTCGTCGGGGCGGGGATGCGCACCCTCCGGCAAGACGGCTGGCAGCGGATTCTGCACGGCCTCACGACCCCGCAAGAAGTCCTCCGGGTGAGTTAAAACAGTCGATAGTCGATAGTCTATAGTCAATAGCCAACCCAAGAAAACCGTTCGTTTATGGTCTATGGTCTATGGACTATGGACTATGGACTGTATGCTGCAGACCTTGCTATACTCAGTTACAAGCATGCCCCGCTATAGCTATCGCGCGAAGGATGGCGCCTTGCGGCTCGTCCGCGGCATGATCGAGGCCGAGACGGAACATCTCGCGCTTACCCGCCTGAACGCCCAGGGCGTGTATCCGCTGACCCTTAACGAAGCCTCCCCGGCCGATGCGCCATCCCCCGCGACGCGACACCGCCGCGTGCCCACCCGGGTACTGGCCTACATGAGCCGGCAGCTCGCCGATTTGTTGGGCGGCGGCATTCCGCTCTTTAATGCGCTGGCCCTGTTGGCCGAGCAGACCGAGCATCGCGCGCTGCGCGAGGTGATCGCGGAACTGAGTGCGGCGGTGCGCGATGGCCAAGCGTTCAGCCAGGCGTTGGCGGCGCATCCGGATATTTTTCCTCCGCTGTATGTGAGTATGATTCGGGCCGGGGAAGTCGGCGGCGGGCTGGAGGCCGTGTTGGTGCGCCTGGCCGACGTGGCCGAACAGGAAGTCGAGCTGACCAGCCGCGTGGTGTCCGCGCTGGTCTATCCCCTGGTGGTGTTGGCGGTGGGCGTGGCGACGATCGTGGTGCTGTTGACCTATGTGGTGCCGAAATTGAGCGTGCTCTTTGCCGAAAGCGGACAGTTGCTGCCGCTGCCCACCCGTCTGCTCTTGAGCTTAAGCTATGCCATGACTCGAGGCTGGTGGGTGATCGTGCTCGGGATCGTGGCCGGCGTATGGAGCCTGCGGCGGCTGCGCGCGTCAGGGGCGGGCCGCGGCGCGCTGGATCGCGTGCTGCTGCGCGTGCCCGTGCTGGGGCTGTTGATGCGGAAATTGGACACCGCGCGCCTGAGCCGTAACCTGGGGGTGATGGTCGCGCAGGGCGTGCCGATGCTGCACGCGCTCGAGATCGCGCAGGCCACCGTCTCCAACAGCGCCGTGCGTCACGCCGTGGCGCAGATGAAGGAGGCGGTGCGCGACGGGGTGGGATTGGCGGCGGCCATGCACCGCACCGGAGCCTTTCCGCGCTTTGTGGGGAACATGGTGGCGGTGGGCGAGGAATCGGGCACGCTGGAAGGCGCGCTCTTGAAGGTGGCCTCGGCGTATGAGCGCGAAACGGATCGGGTGCTGCGGATGCTGACGACGGTGATGGAGCCGCTGCTGATCGTCGTGGTGGGGTTGATCGTCATGTTTATCGTGATCGCCACGTTGCTGCCGATTTTCCAAATTGGACTCGTCGCACAATAAGCAGGAGGGACGTATGAGGACGCAGCGCGCGGGGTTTACCCTGGTTGAAATTTCGCTCGTGGTCATCATCATCGGCATCCTCGCGGCGATGGTGCTGCCGCGGTTTGCCGGGCGCACCGAGGATGCGCGCAAAGCGCGCGCCCGCTCCGACATCGCGCATATCGGGGTCTCCCTGGATCTGGCGGAGCTGGATCTGGGCCAATATCCCGATTCGCTGGCCGAGCTGGTGTCGAAGAATCCGCCCTCGGCCTTGAACGAGGAGATCAAAAAACTGTGGAAGGGGCCGTATCTGAAGGCTGGCTTGCCGAAGGACCCCTGGGGCCGCGAGTATCAGTATGGAAAAGCATCCCAGCATGAGCAGGACTACGATTTGTATTCGTTGGGCCCCGACGGCCAGCCCGGGGGGAGTGACGATATTACGAATTGGGAATAAAAGCTGGTAACTGGTAAATGGTAACTGGTAACTGGAAAAGAGTTCAATGACCAATGACCAATTACGAAAATGTGGGTTCACGTTAGTTGAGCTCGTCTTCGTGACGCTGCTGCTGACGATCTTGCTCGTGTCGGCGGCGCCGAATTTCCGCGGGGCGTGGCGGGGATTGGAAATGGAAGGAGCCGCCGTGGACCTCGCGCAGATGCTGCGCAGCGCGCGGGTGCTAGCCATTACGCGGGGCGAGCCGGTGGTGTGGCACTGGGAGGCGTCGGCCCAGCGCGCGCAATTGAGCGCCCTACAGGAGCAAGAGCCGGGTCAGGTGGAGGCCGCCGCCTCTGGCGGGGCTGAGGCCGCTTCCGGTGGCGGGGCTGAGGCCGCGCCGATTCCGGGGCGGCTGGGGCGGGCGCACCATCTTCCGGGCGAGGTGGAGATCACCATCGTGCGCGAGGACGAACCGGTGAATGACATTCAATTTTTTCCGGATGGTACCAGCGAAGCGGCGTTCGTGGTGGTGGGTGAGCCGGGCAATCCACAGTATCAGATCGAGGTCGATGGTCCCACAAGCCAAGTTTTCCTTCGCAAAGGCGCGCCGCGGGTTCCTGCTCGTTGAAGCGATTCTTACCGCGGTGGTGATCGGCACGGGTCTGGTGTTCATCAGCCGCGCACTGGCCGGCAGCGTGAAGCAGCTCTCGACCATCCAGCAGTACGACCGACTCCTTCAGTTGGCTGCCTCCACCCTCGCCGTACAGGAGGCTCAGGCCCAGCAGGCTCCACCCCTCACCACGTTGGCGGGTGAATACGAGTCGCCTGATGATGCGTATCAGTGGACGCTGGAGACGCATCCGCTTGAGGTCGAGGGGCTGGCACCGCAGACGATGGAGGATGTGACGATCACGGTGAGCCGCCGCGATGACCGTCCACCGGTGGTGCGCCTGCGCACTGTGTGGCCCGCGAACTGGCTGAGAGAAAGTGAGTAAGGGAGTGAGGGAGTAAGAAATGAGGTACAGATGACGAGACGCGGCTCTTGCTCGTTTCCTTCCTCACTTCCTCACTTCCTCACTTCCTCACTCACTGGACTGACGTTTGTGGAGCTGCTGATGGCGGCGACGATGTTTTCGATTTTGGCGATTGGATTTTCCGCGCATCTGCACGGCGGGGTGACGGCATGGCGGCGGGCGACCTCCACGCTGGAGCGGCTGCAGATAATGCGCGTGGCCTGCGATCAGCTCGCACAGGATCTCGCGAATGCGATCGTGTTTGATGCCACCGGCACGTGGCATCCGAAGGCGGCGTTTGGCGCCGAAGATATGCAGCTCTATACGCTCCAGCGTGCCTCGCGCGCGCCGGCCGGTGTGGGGCGGGTGGCGTTTGTGAGGTACGATATCGTCTCCGACGCTGATGCCGGCACGGCCCTCACGCGCAGCGTCGAGTCTGCGCAGGAGGCCGCCGCCGATGCGCCGGCGCGTCCGCAGACGGTGCTCACCGGTGTGGCGTCGTGGCGGCTGCGCTATGGCTATGTGAATGAGGCACAGGTCCGCCCACCTGGGGAGGCGATCCTCTGGCGCGATGAGTGGAACAACGACGCCTCCGCCATTCCGAGGCTGGTGGAGGTGACCATTGAACTCACCGATGCGGTGGCGGGCGGCTCGTCCATTCGCCGCGTCGTGCTGATTCCACAGGGCCGGCTCGGCACGATGGAACAACCGTAACTGGTAAATGGTCACTAGGAACCACCGTGTCGGAGTGTTTAATTGCCAATTACCAATTACCAAGTACCAAAAGGGATCGTTCCTGGTGATCACGCTGTGGCTCATTGCCGTGCTGGCAATGGTAGCGGTGGCCCTGTCGCGATTTCTCTCCACAGAAACGCGCCTGATACGGTATTATGGTGCGCGGGCGCAGGCGAGGGCATGGGCCGAGGCGGGGATTCGTTTGGGCCTGCAGCGTCTGCGGGAAGATACGAACGTGTATGATGGGTTAGGGGAGCGCTGGGCCACACCCTCCCCAGAGGACCGCGAGCATCCGACGAAATGGATCGTGTCATTCCCGAAGGGCTCGGTGTCTATTACGATCACGGATGAGGAGCGCCGCCTGAATCTCAATACCGCGACGGAGGAAATGCTCACGGCGTTCCTGGGTAATGCGGAAGCTGCCAAGGCTCTTGTGCGCTATCGCAGTCTTGAGGATGAGGGGGCGGACCAGAGTATGCAGCCTCCGTATCAGCCCAAGAATGCACGGCTGGCCACCCTCGAAGAGGCTTTCGACATTCCGGCGATTCGCGCGTCCAGTCACGTTCAACAACTCATCAAGGAGCAGGGGACAGTGTGGACTGATGCCGTGAATATCAACACCGCCAGTGCCGAGGTGTTGAAAACGCTCGTGCCCGGCGTGGAGCCAGGCACGATTGACCAGGTCGTGGCCGCTCGCCCCGGCCCTAATGGTCAGCTGGGTGATGACGATGACTGTGTGGCTGTTGATCGGGCCACCGGGGCAAATCACCTTGCCACCTGTGCCGGGGTCGGCGGAGAAGCCATTGTGACGTTGCTCTCGTCTCCTCGTACGGTGAGTTCATCGGTGTTTCGCATTCATGCAGAGGGCGAAACGGCCCAGCCGATGACACGCTATCAGATTGAGGTGATCGTGAAGCGGCAGGGCGAGGAGGAGCCGGTCATCCTCGCCTGGAGAGAGCGGTAAGATGCGGCGCATCGCGATTGAACTCACGCGCACGTCGGTGCGGGTGCTGGTGGTGGAAGGCTCCGCCGCGCAGCCGCAGATTCGCGCCGTCATCGTGGAGCCGTGGACCAACGATGCCGCAGGAGCAGATACGCTCCGCCGCATGCGGCGGCAACTGGGTGCTCGTCAGGCGATCGTGCGCAGCGCGATCCCGCGTGAACAGGCCATCGGCCGCGTGCTGAAATTGCCCGCCACGCAGTCGAGCGAGTTAGCGCAGATGGTCGCCCTCGCGGCCAAAACCCAGCTCCCATATCCGATCGAACAGGCGGTCACCAATTTTCACGTCGTCGAGGCGCAGGCGGGCATGAGCACGGTGCAATTGGTCGCCTATCATCGCGACGTGATCGAGGCGCACGTCGGAGTGTTGCGGCAGGCCGGCCTGGAGCCGATGCTCGTGACGCCGAGCGTCTGGGCAATTCTGGCGTGGTACCGGCGGATCGGACGCACGCCCGAGGTCCGCGAGCCGGCCGTCGTGCTCCATGTCGATGCGGATCGCACCGACGTGGCGGTGATTCGAGGCGATCGGTTGCTCTTTAGCCGCAGCCTCGATCAAGGCGCGCAGGCATGGCAGGGCGATGCCGAGGCGGTGGAGTGGCTGGCGCAAGAAGTGGAGCGCAGTTTGTCGGGCTTGCGCAAAGAGCTGCCGGGCGTGGATGGCGCCTCACTCGTGCTCACCGGCTTGGGTGAGCTGGCGCAATGGAAAGGGCCGCTTGAGCAGCGTCTGGGCAAGCCGGTGAGCGTGCAGCCCGCCGCAGGCTCAGTGACGGTGCCGGTCGCGCCACGTACCGGGCCGGCCGGGGCGTCGCTGGCGGTGGTGTTGGGCTTAGCGCTTGCCGATGACGCGGAATTGCTGAATGTACTGCCGGGGGAGGTGCGCCAGCGGCACCTTCGTCGACGGCGAGTGCGCGAAGCGGCCCTCACCGGTGTGCTGGCGGGTGCGGCGGTCGTGCTGGGGGCTAGCGCGCTGTCGGCTCAGGTGAACCGCCAGGCGCACTGGCAGACTCGGATGGCTGAGGACGTGCGGCATCTGGAAACGATCACCAAGCAGACGGAGCGTCAGCAGCTCACGGTCCGCGCCGTCGAGCGCGCCCTGGCCTCGCGCCGCCGGACGGCGACGGTGCTGGCCGAGCTGTTTCGCCTGACGCCGCCGGAGATCCAATGCGAGCAGGTGCTGTTTGACCGCTCGCGAGCGGAAGTGGTGGTGCGAGGCAACGCCCCCACCACGCGCCAGGTGCTGGACTACATCCGCAGTCTCGAAGGCGCGGGGACGTGGCGCCAGGTCGATCTGCGCTATTCGGCGCGCCGCGGCAGCCGCACCGACTTCGAGCTCGTGGCGCTGAGCGCGGCGGAGCAACCGTGATGGGCCTCTTCAACGGATGGTCGAGGCGTGAACAGCGGCTCATCCTGATCGTGCTGCTGCTGGTGATGGCTGGGGCGATCGGCTGGGTGGGGCTGCCGTTGTGGGATCGCTACGTGGAGCTGAACCGGCAGGTGACGGTGGCTGAGCAAAAAATCATGAAGCTGCGAACGCTGGCGGCTCAGGCGCCGTCCATCGAGCAGGCGCATGTGTCCTATGCCGCCTTCATGACGGCCGAAACGGACGAGGCGGCGCATCGGGCATTTTTGGAAGAGTTAGAGGAGCTGGCCAGGCAAGAGAATCTGCAAATCAGCCTCAAGCCAGGCCGAGTGGAGCGGCAGGGAAGAGTGAGCCGCCTGGGAGTGGAGGTGGAAGCGGATGCGACGCAAGAGCAGTTGCTGGCTTTTTTAGATCGCGTGCTCAGCGGGCCAGGCCTGATTGAAGTGGATCGCATGCGTCTGGCCGCCACCGCCTCAACAGAGCACCCTCTCAAGGGCCAATTTACGCTCAGTCGAGTGGCGGTTCACCCCTAATGATAGAGGATAGCGTGGAGCGTAAAGCGTCTAGGAAAGAAAAGAGTTGATTTTTTTATAAAAGTTGTTACTCTCTACATAGAGAGTAACAATGACCCAAGCGGCGCAGCCTTCCTCTATATATATGCTGAAAGATGTCGCCCGGCTGAGCGGCCATTCGATCCACACCGTGAAGTTCTACCTCAAGCGTGGCCTGATCCAAGAAACCGGCCGCAGCCCCTCGACGCGCTTCCGTTATTTTGATGAGACCACCCTGAACCGGCTGGCGAAGATTCGCGCCCTGCGCAAAGTGCGCAAGAGCTTAGCCGAGATTGAGCGCGTGCTGGCGCCATGAGTTATTACCAGGTCCTCGGCCTGTCCCGCGAACCGTTCTCCACCAGCCCGGACCCGGAGTTTTTCTTCCACTCGCACTCGCACGTGCAAGCGCTCAACCGCCTAGAAATCACCATTCGGCTTCGGCGCGGGCTCTCGCTGATTCTCGGGGAAGTGGGTACCGGAAAAACGACCCTGGCGCGCACCCTGCTCACCCGGTTCCAGCCAGAGGAAGGGTTTTCGTTTCACATGGTGCTCGATCCTTCGTTTGAATCGGAGTATCAATTCCTGCTGACCCTCACGCGCATGTTCGGGGTGAAGCCGGCGTTTAAATCCACGCTCGATTGCCGCGAGGCGATCGAGCATTTTCTGTTTCAGCAAGGGGTTACCGAGGGCAAGACCATCATCCTGGTGGTCGATGAAGGCCAGAAGCTCTCGCTCGAGATGCTCGAGAGCCTGCGCGTCTTGCTCAATTACGAAACGAACGAGTATAAACTGCTGCAAGTGGCGATCTTTGGGCAGATGGAGCTGCTGCCGCGCATCACGCGCATGCCCAATTTCTTGGACCGCGCCGCGCTGAAGTACATCATCAACCCGCTCGATGAATCGGAGACCGCCCACCTGATTCAGTTTCGCTTGCAGGCCGCGGGCCTGACCAACGGCCAGGTGGTGTTCAGCCCCGAGGCGATTCACGATATTCATCAGTCCACGCAAGGCTATCCGCGTCGGATTGCCATGCTCTGCCACCAGGCGCTGGAGGCGCTGGTGATGCATGAGCGGAACATGGTCGATCACGCCCTCATCCAGGAGATCGTTGCGCATGAGTTCCGATGGGTCGAAGAGCCCGCCTGAAGAAACACTGCTGCGGCTGATTCGCGGGAAAACCGCCCCGCCGTCTGTCGGGGTGGCGGGTCCGATGCGTGGCGGGATCGTGCTGCCGCAGGCCGTGCGCGCGCAGTCAATGATGGTCGATCTTCCCTCGTGGTGGATGCGCGCCACGCAACTGGCCCTGGGCGCGGTGATGATCGGCGAGCTGATCGTCTTGGCCGTGTTGTGGTTCCGCCCCGCCACGACCGTGGCAAAGCTCGCCACGCCGGCAGCCGCGGCCGCGCCGGCCGCGGCCCCCAGCCAGGAAGAGCTGACGGCGCCGTCGCCCTCGGTCAGCGCGGTGGTGTCGCACCCGCTCTTTGTGGCGCAGCCAGGCGCTCGCTCCCCCGTCGGTGCGCCGCGGCCGGGAAGCGGGATGCCCAGCGATGATGCGAAAGGGCTGGCCGCGCGCCTGAGCTTGATTGGCATCATGGGAGGAGCGTCGCCCCAGGTGATCATTGAGGATACGCAGACAAAGAAAACATTTTCCGTCACGGTGGGCCAAAGCCTGATCGAAGGGTTGGTGGTGGCCGAGGTGCTCGACAACCGCGTGGTGCTGGATTTGAATGGCGAACGCATTGAACTCTCTCTCTAGCGTACGGAAGGGGGTGAGGCGCATGGGCCGGGCCGGTGTATTGGTTTTTACCTTTTTCCTTTTACCTTTTACCTTCGTCGTCGCCGCGGCTCAGCTTCCCCCGCCTGTAGCCGTGTCGGAGGCCGCCGTCGCCATCGACAAGATTTCTCTCGACCTGAAAGGCGTCGACATCCTCGACGTGCTCAAGCTGCTCTCGCAAAAAAGCGGGTTGAACTTCGTAGCGGGGCGCAACGTCACCGGCCGGGTGACCATCTTCGCGAAAGACGTGGACATCTGGGCGGCGTTTGAGCGCATCGTGGCCGCGAACGACCTCGCCTACGAGCGCACCGGCGAGATGATCAGCGTGATGACCAGCCGCGACTACGAGCAGCTCTACGGCGAAGCGTTCCAGGAGCGCAAGGAACAAGCCGCGGTGCCGCTCAAATACGCCAAGGCCGAGCAGCTCGCCACCGTGTTGAACCAGTTGAAGTCCAAGCTGGGCCAAGTGGTGGTCGACGAGCCGTCGAACACGCTGATCCTGCACGATGTGCCCGAGTCGTTGCATCAGATGCAGCAGTTGATCGCGCAATTAGATCGGCCCACGGAGACGCGGGTGTTCAACCTCAACTATGCCGACGCCGAAAAGCTCAAAGAAAAAGTGCAGGAGCTGCTCACCACCGGCATCGGGCAATTTCGATTCGATGCCCGCACGAACAAGGTCATCGTCACCGATTTAGCCGAAGTCCTTCCCAAAATTGAGATGGTGATCAAGGCGTTTGACGAGCCGGATAGCGAAGTGCTCATTGATGCCCGGCTCGTGAAGGTGGAGCTTTCCGATGTCCACAGCATGGGGGTGGACTGGCAGCAAGTATTCGGTTCGCTCGATGCGGATGTGCGGACGGACTTTCGTGTCCTGAGCGATATCGTCGGGGATACCAAAAACGAGAACAAAGGGGGGGCGCTGAAATTTGCCTCTGGTTTTGGGAATACCAAGATTCTCATCGAAGCGCTCAACACCTTCGGCAAGACAGAAACGATCTCCAATCCGCGCATCACCGTCTCGAATAATCAAGAAGCCAAAATCCTCGTCGGGAAGAAAGATGCGTTTGTCACCGTCACGACCACCGTGCCGGCCACCGGGGCCAGCATTACCTCGCCGCAGATTCAGTTCGTGGACGTGGGCACCAAATTGTTCGTGACGCCCAGCGTCAAGCGGGATGGCTACATCCAGATGAAGGTGCGTCCCGAAGTGAGCACCTCGAAGGCGGAAGTATTCCAAACTAACCGAATCCCAATTGTGACGACCACCGAAGCTGAAACCAACGTGCTGGTCAAAAGCGGCTCCACCCTGATCATCGGCGGCTTGATGGAAACCAAGGACGAAAATTCGGAGAACAGGCTGCCGATTCTCGGTGATCTCCCTCTCATTGGCCTGGCGTTTCGCAGCATCTCGCACACCAAGACCAAAACGGAGCTGGTGGTCTTTCTGACCCCGCAGATCGTCTCGGCCAAGGGGGAAAACGTGACGTCGTTCCTCTCCTCCGCACCCCCGCAAGAGGTGTTCGATGCGATGATCGAGGCCACCACGCGCCGCGCCATCCCGGTGCCGCCCAGTTATCAGGAGGCGGTGCGCCAACGGGTGCATGAGGCGGTGTGGAACGCGTTTCAAGCCAAGGGATTGCCGGGTGGGGTGGTGACGCTGACGTTTGTCGTCGGCAAGAGCGGCCAGCTCATCGGGGCGCCCGAGGTGCGCAGCTTGGAGGGGGACGCGTTTGTTGACGCCGCCCGCACGGCCCTGGCCGGGGCGGTATTTCCGGCGTTTCCAGACAGCACGACGGCCAATGAAGTGCGTTTTCGATTGGCGGTCGAGTATCAGCCGCAAAATGTCGTTGCGGGAGTCGACGAGGAATGATAAGCTAGGGAACAGTCACGATGACACACACGACACACAGGCCGCGATGGGCGTTAGTGCTGGGGGCCTCCAGCGGGTTCGGGGCGGCCACGTCGCTGGAGCTGGCCAAGCAGGGCTTCCACATCGCCGGCGTGCATCTGGATCGCAAGGCGACGATGGTGAACGTGGAGCAGCTCGTTTCGCAGATCAAACAGACCGGCCGCCAGACAATTTTTTGCAACGTCAACGCCGCCGATCCGCAGAAGCGCAAAGACGTCCTCGATCAGCTCGAGCAAGCACTCAGGCAGTCCACCCCGCCGGGGCAGGTGATGGTGGTGATGCACTCGCTGGCGTTTGGCACGCTCAAACCCTACATCGCCGATGACCCGAAAGGCGCCCTCACGAAAGACCAGATGGAGATGACGCTGGATGTGATGGCGAACAGCCTCGTCTACTGGGTGCAGGATGTGCTCGCCCGCAAGATCATCGGTCCCGGCACGCGCATCTTTGCGATGACCAGCTCCGGCGGCACGCGCGTGTGGCCCGCGTACGGGGCGGTCTCCGCGGCGAAGGCGGCGTTGGAGTCGCACATCCGCCAGCTCGCACTCGAGCTGGCTCCCTACGGGGTGACGGCCAACTGCATCCGCGCCGGCGTGACGGATACGCCAGCCTTACGCAAGATCCCCGGGAACGAACAGATGATGGAGTATGCGAAATTGCGGAATCCGTTCCACCGCCTCACCACCACCGCTGATGTGGCCCAAGCCATTGCGGCGCTGTCGAACTCGACGACGCAGTGGATCACCGGCAACGTGATCGGCGCCGACGGCGGCGAGGACGTCGTCGGATAATCGTATTCAGTCTGCTCTTCCGTCATGCGCGTTAAGCGTCTTCAGCTTCTCGGGTTTAAGTCCTTCGCGAACAAAACCGCCATCCACTTCGAGCCTGGCGTCACCGCCATCGTTGGTCCCAACGGCTCCGGGAAAAGCAACTGTGTAGACGCCATCCGCTGGGTGCTGGGCGAGCAGAATCCGCGCGATGTGCGCGCGCCCCGCCTGGAAGACATCATCTTCAACGGCACCGACACCAAAGCGCCCCTTTCGATGGTCGAGGTGGGCCTGCTCATCGACAACGAAGATGGCCAGCTGCCCATCGCCTTTTCAGAAATCGAGGTGATGCGGCGCGTGTACCGCTCCGGCGAGAGCGAATGCTTCATCAACCAGAATCCGTGCCGGCTCAAGGACATTCAGGAGCTGTTCATGGGCACGGGCTTAGGCGGCGGGTGCTACGCCATCATCGCCCAAGGCCACATCGATCTGATTCTCTCCTCCAAGCCGGAAGAGCGGCGCCTGGTGTTTGAAGAAGCCAGCGGGGTCGCCAAATATCTGTCGAAGAAAGCCGAGACGATGCGCCGACTCGGCGAGGTGGAAGAGCATCTGACGCGTTTGGCCGACATCATCTCGGAAGTGCGGCGGCAGCGCAACGCGCTGGAGCGCCAGGCCGCGAAGGCCCGCCACTACAAGACGCAGTGGGAGCAGCTCCAAAGCGGCGAGCTGCGTCTGGCGGCGGAGGACATTCGCCACGGCGAGCGCGTGCAGCAGGAGTTGAAGGCGCGCATCGACGCGCTCACCACCCAGCGCCAGGCGCACGAGGCCGAGAAACAACGACTGTTGGAATCGGTGCAGGCGGCCCAAGCCGCCGTGGCCCTCACGCAGACGACGGTGCAGGATCTGCGCACCCGCGTGGTGGAAGCGGCGAGCCAGATCGAGCAGCATACCGGCCAACTCGCGCTCAAGCAGCGATGGATTGAAGAGTTGGCTCAGCAGCGTCAGCACGCGCACGGGGAGATCACGCAGCTCGACGAGCGCGGGCGGCAGTTGGCCCAGCAGCGCGAGGGGCTGTCGGCGCAACTCGCAGCACTCGAGGCGCAACGGGCTGATGTGGAGTCGCAGCGCGCGCAGCGCTGGCAAGAATCCACCACGCTTGAAGATATTCTCGCTCAGGAGGCCGAGCAGCTTGTACAGGCGAAGGGGCGGCTCTTTGACGTGGCGTCTGAAGCATCGCGCTGCCGCAACGAGTTCTCCGGCACGACCGCCCGGGTGCAGGCGCTGGAGACCCAGCGCCTTCGGCTGGCTGAGCAGCAGCAGGCCGTGCGCGCGCGCCTGGAGATGCTGACGCAGAAACAGACCCAGCTCGAGCAGGAACGCCTCGCGCTGGCGGATCAGCAGGCCGCACTCGATCGTCAACTGCAGGACGTAAGACACGCGCTGGCGGAGGCGCAAGCGCAGCGCCATGAACTGATGGGCCGGCTGAACAGCGCCCGCGAGCGGTTGCTGCACGGGCAAGCGCGCGCGCAATGGCTTGAAGATGTGTGGCGCCACTACGAAGGTTTTCCTGATGCGGTGAAAGCGCTGCTGACCAGTCCGCCTGAGGGGACGCTCGGTTTATTGGCCGATCTGCTGGAAGCGCAGCCAGGGTATGAGCAGGCATTGGAAGCCGCGCTCGGCCCGCTGGCCTTGGCCGTGGTCGTGCGCGACCGCGAGGCGCTGCGCCGCCTGCAGGAGCAGGTCAGCGCCCGCGAGTTGGAGGGCGTACAAGCGGTCGTCCTCGCTGACTGTCCGAGCGCGCCGCCGGCCGATGCCCCGGATTCGCTGGCGCAGCGTGTCCGCAGCGACGCGGCCTATCCGCAAGTCGTCTCGTGGCTGCTCGGCTCCTGGAAAGTGGCCGAGGGGCTGGACCATCTGCTGCAGCTTGATCGCTCGACCAGGGCCGGCTGGGTCAGCCGTGCCGGCGATCGCTGGGATGGGACCAGTTTCCACCTCGTGGGCCGGCGCGGCGGCGAGACGATGCGGGTGGGGCGCAAACAACGGTCTGAGCGCGCCCAGGAAGAGTTGCAGCGATTCCAGCACGACTTCACCGTCGCGCAAGACGCGTGGCAGCAGGCGGAGGCGCACTGGCAGTCGCTCAGCGCGCAAGAGCAGCGCATCAAGGAGCAGGGCGAGCAATTGCTGCCCAGCCTTACCAAGGCCGAGGCGCATCTGCATCAGCTCGCGCACGATATGCGGCGCGCGCAAGAAGAACTGAAGACGCACGCATTGGATGAGGCCGAGGCGCAGAGCCAGCATCAGGCATTCGCCGAGGCCCAGCGCCATTTGCAGCAGGCGGTGGAGGAATCGCAGGCGGCGCAGCAGCAGCTTGAGGCAACGCTCAACGCGATTCACGCCCGGCAGGATGAGACCGCACAGCGCAAGCAGCAGTCGGCCATCGCCATCGCCCAGATTGAGACGTCCATCCACTCGCTTCAGGAACGCCTCCACGTCGGAGGCCAGCGCGTGACCGATCTGGAATCCGAGGCACGGCAACTCGCCAACCAGCTTGAGGCCAAGCGCGCGCAGGCCCAGGGCATGGCGGCGCGGTCCGAGGAGCTTTCTGGGCAGCTTGAGGCGCACCGCCAGGGGGCCGCCTCATTGCAGGAACAGCAGTCGGTCCTCCAGGCCGAGGTAGCGCGCATAGCGCAGACGCTGCGCGAGCACGAGCAGGCGCGCGATCAAGTGCTGCCGCAGCTCTTGGCGGTCGAGCAGCAGGTGCTCGCCGCCGCCCAGCAACTGCAAGAGCAAGACAGCGCGTGGCATGAATTAGGGTTGCGCCGCATGCACATCCTCGAGCGGTTGCGCGAGGTGTATCGCCTGGATGAGACGGCCTTAGCGGCCGAACGGCCCTCGGATGGGCCGCTGACCGAGGAGGCGAAGCAGCAACTCACCGCGCAGGTGGAGGAGCTGAAGTGCCGGCTCGAAGGCGTGGGGCCGATCAGCCTCGGCTCGGTCGAAGAGTTTGATGAGCTGAACAAGCGGTTGGAACTGTTCAACGCCCAGCAAGACGATCTGCTGAAATCGCGCGATGATCTGAAGGCGTCCATCGCGCACATCAACCGCACCGCCCGCGTGCAGTTTCGCGAAACATTCGCCAAAATTCGCGAAGAGTTCCAGCACTACTATGGGCGACTGTTCAACGGCGGCGAGGCCGATCTGATTCTGCTGGATGAAGAAGACGTGCTCGAGTCCGGGATCGAGATTGTGGCGCGCCCGCCGGGCAAGCGGCTGCAGAACATCAGCCTGCTCTCCGGGGGCGAGCGCGCGCTGACGGCCATCGCCTTGCTGTTTGCGCTCTTTAAGGTGCGCCCTTCGCCGTTTTGCATCTTGGATGAAATCGACGCCCCCCTGGATGAGGCGAACATTGACCGCTTCACCACGGTGCTGGAGGAGTTTTTGAGCCTGTCGCAGTTTATCCTGATCACGCACAACAAGAAGACGATCACCAAGGCCGACAGCCTCTATGGCGTCACCATGGAGCAGCCCGGCGTCTCCAAGCTCGTCTCGGTGAAATTGACCACCACCAAGCGCTCCGCCACTGAATCGTCGGCGGACGCCCGCCGAAGTTCTAGTGGCGGGCGCCCCGCCCCCTTGGCCCCTGCCGAACCACCCGCTCCCGCGCCTGCTTCTGCTGCTGAGGCGTCGGTCTCTGTGCCCGCCGCTTCTACCTCGGCTTCCGCTTAATTTTTTCGCTTGTTGCGTAATGTTGCGTAATTTCCTGCCTCTTGCGCACCGACGAGGAATTCCTCTATCATAGAGGGGTGATGGGCGTCGGTCCTCTCAGGCGTGTCATGCTCCGTTCTCGTCTTTTACCCGGGCAGCGGCTCTGTTGCCTAGCACTCTCGGCTGCCCTGATCGTCTGCGCCGTCCCCCCGCCGGCCCCTGGGCAAACGCACTGTTCCTTCTGCCCAGGGATCCCAAGGCCAGCGCAGCTAGCCGAGGGACAACACAGCGCCGTCCGCCCCCAAGCTACCGATGACGATCCGGAGGTGAAAACGCGCCTCGCCGCCGACATCATCTCGCTCACTCACGCCGCCTCTCTGAGTCACTCCGCCGCTGCTCCTGCCGCGTCCGGCCCCGCGTGGCGCTCCGCCGATGCGGAAGGGCCCAGCTCAGACGCGGCGGCGAAGGAAGTTGGCGGGGCGGATAATACGCAGCCCGCGGAAGAATTACGGGCGCCAAAGGGTCAAGCCGTGGACGCGGGCGAAGTCGGTGTCGTTGGAGGCAAGGTGAATGTTGGTGTCAATAAAAACCGAAATCCCGTGGGGCAAACGGATCAGCACTTAGCGATCCAACAGGCTGGCGCGGTGGGGCCGGAGCAGCTCGCGGGCAAACGACCGGGAGACTTGGATCACGCCCCGCGTGCCCTCGATGGAGTCGGGCTTGCGGAGGATACGCACAATAATCTGCTCGTGGTTCCTGAAGGGCAAGCGCCGCTTCAACCGCAAGGTGCCATTCTCGTAGATCGCCATGGTGGTCGCACTCTTCATCAGGAATCCTCCCGTCACTCAAGTGTAGCCCGCCCCCAGGAGCCTGTCAATGACAGCGTCTGGGAGCGCGTGATCCGCATGGCGAAGGTCGGTGTTGATGCGGCGGTGATGGGGCTGACTGGCCTGGTGGTGCTGAACAGCTTCGCCACGATCTGGTATGGCCGCGGGTTGGCGAGGACTCCTTTCGCATATCTGGTGCTCGTGGCGATTGGTCCCGGCGCCTTGTTAGTGCTGCCACCGGCGGTTGCATGCTTCTTGGTGGCTCAAGAGAAAGAAGCGGTGCGAGCGGCGGCAGGACAGAAGCCGATGGGTCTCGAATCAGTCGGTTGGAACATTCTGGGTATCATCGGGTTAGGATTCATGGTAGTAGGTGCCCTGGCGGGACAACTTGTTCTCTCGGCATGCCTTGGCATCATTGTCTTGGGCAGGTTCACTGGGCTGCCGATCAGCATCTGGATCGTGACCGGCGTCTTCGTGAGCGCGATAAGCGGCTGGAGACTGGTGGTCGTTTCTCGCACATCGGGACTAAGAGAAATGCTGAGGAATTCCGTGCTGCAGCCGCTCAGGAGTTTCCGGTGGTGGTTCTTTTCCTCTGAGCAGACCCGGTGGCGCTATCTGAACATGGCGGTGCAGGTGTTGACGGTGCCTCGCGATCGCGCTGATGGGACGCTGGCGATGGAGGCGGCCGCGCAGCTCATCGCTGATATGAGTGCCAGCCTCTCGCTGGAGGAGCGCTATCCGCTCGTCCAAATCTTGCGGCCAGCGCTCATCACGGAAGCCCGCGCCAGTGCGAGCAAGCGTCGGCCGAAGCTACTGTATGCGCTTGCGGACGCGCTGACGCATATAGCTGGGTTGGATGGCAAGGGATCAGACGAGCCGCCGGCGATTCTCGGCTTGGTGCGCGCGGCGCGCTACAGCCGGCAGCATCGGGTGACGTTGGAGTCCGCACTCCAGCGCTTGTTAGACGAGGCGACCGATGCCAACGAGCGCGCCAACGTTGAGGCGGCCTCGGCACTTCTAAAATCGCCAGCACCGTCTCCCGCAAGCCCCAATCCTGCGCCGCCGGCAGTGACTGGGGGAAGCGGGGGGCTGCCGCTTGGTGAGGCTGCGCCAGGGGTTGATTCGACGGGGCCGGCGGTGCAGGCGACGAGGCGGGTGGACGAAGGGGCGTAAAGGGCGTTGTCATTGACAGGAATCGTGTTTACCTCCAAAATAGAACTGATGCGCCACGTCGATGATCCTATCGTGAGCCAATTCCTTGAGCGGCTTAGCCCCATGCGGGAGAAGCTGCACGCCGTCTATTTGTTTGGGTCGAGGGCCAAGGGGACCGCGCGGCCGGATTCCGATTACGACTTACTGCTGGTCGTGCCAAACGAGTTCTCGCTGCGTGATAAGGACGCCCTCTATGACGTCGTGATGGACATCTTGCTGGAGACGGGACGGCTGGTCTCGCTGAAGATCTTCAAGGAACAGGCGTTTCAGCGGCTCCGCCAGATGCACACGCCCTTCATCACCCGCGCCATCACGGAGGGCATTCAAGTTGGATAAAGACACCGCTACGCTGCTCACAGGCTCCTTGGAGAAGGCGAAGGACAAGCTGCGCGTCGCAGAGGGGCTCCTGCGTGACAAGGCCTACGACGATGCGGTCTCCCGCGCCTACTATGCGGCCTTCCATGCCGCCCAGGCGGTGTTGTTGACCGAGGGCTTGACGGCGCGACGACCCATCAGGGTTTGGTGAATCTGTTCGGCCTGCATCTGGTCAAGACGGGAAAGTTTGAGAAGAAATTTGGGAAATCTTTGGCCAATTTGAAAGATGACCGTGAGGATAACGACTACGAAATCTACTCAGCCATTGATCAGGAGACGGCTGGGCAGGCCGTGAAAGAGGCGCAAGAATTCGTTGCGGCTGCCACACAGTACGTAAAGCGGTTTCTCTGATTAACCTCAACAAACAGCTCCTCAAGGAGGCGTGGAAACTGGTGCACCCCAGGAGCAGGCGGGAGCTAGGTGACCGCTCGCTGCAAAAAATGGTGCGCCAGGCGCGCTTGAAGCGACTGGCCACTCGGTTGGGGCGGACGCCGGTCATCACCAGGGCGGAACTGCTCCGACTGCGTCGCCATGGCTGAAACCTCTGTGCTCATCGATTCATCCTTTTAGATCGAACCCTTACGTCCTCCGCACGTCGGGGCGGTTGTCCGGTGTGCGGTCATGAGCTATAATAACCAATTCAAATGGGCGAGACGCAGTTTCACCCGATTCAGGAGATCTTAGAAGAGATCCGCGAAGGCCGGATGGTCATCGTGGTGGATGATGGCGACCGGGAAAACGAGGGCGACCTGGTGATGGCCGCCTCGTTTGTCACCCCGGAGCACATCAACTTCATGGCGACGTACGGCCGCGGCATCATCTGCGTGCCGATGGAGCCCAAGCGGCTGGATGCGCTGGGGCTGCATCCGATGGTGTCGCTCTCGCAAGATCCGATGAAGACGGCGTGGACGATTTCCGTCGATGCGAAAGAGGGCGTAACCACCGGCATCTCCGCCCACGACCGGGCGCGCACCATTCAGGTGCTGATGAATGCGAATGCGAAGGCCGACGATCTGGTGCGGCCGGGCCATCTGTTTCCACTGCGGGCCAAGGACGGCGGGGTGCTGCGGCGGGCCGGCCACACCGAGGCGGCGGTGGATGTGGCCAGGCTCGCGGGTGTCTATCCGGCCGGGGTGATCTGCGAGATCATGCACGACGACGGCACGATGGCGCGCGCGCCGCAACTCTTCGCGTTTGCCACGCAGCACGGGCTGAAAATTTGCACGATCGCCAGCCTGATTGAGTACCGGCGCAAGTTTGAAAAGCTGGTGCGGCAGGTGGTGGAGACGAAGCTGCCCACGGCCTTCGGCGAATTTCGGATCATCTTGTATGAGACCAGTATCGACGACCGGCAGCATGTCGTCCTGGTGAAAGGCCGCGTGGATGACGGCGCCCCCGTGCTCGTGCGCGTGCATTCGCAGTGCTTGACCGGCGATGTGTTTCACAGCGTGCGCTGCGACTGCGGCCCGCAACTCGAGCGCGCGATGGAGCGCATCGCCCAGGCCGGGCGCGGGGTGGTGCTCTACATCAACCAAGAAGGGCGGGGCATCGGCCTGGCGAATAAGCTCAAGGCCTACGCGCTGCAGGATCAAGGGCTGGATACCGTGGAGGCGAATCAGGCGCTGGGGTTTGAACCGGACTTGCGCGACTACGGCATCGGCGCGCAAATTTTGGCGGACCTGGGATTGAAGGAGTTGAAGCTGCTCACCAACAACCCGCGCAAGATCGTCGGGCTGGAAGGTTACGGGCTGCGCGTGGTGGAGCGCGTGCCGCTGGAGATTCCCCCCAAGCCGGAAAACGCAGGCTACCTGGCGACCAAGCGCGACAAGCTCGGCCACTGGCTGAGCGTGCCTCACAAAGATGTCGAAGGCGCCTAAGCGGGCCGTGGTGGTGGCCTCGCGCTTCAATGAGCTCATCACGAAGACGTTAGTCGACGGGGCGCTCTCGACGCTGAAGGCGCATGGCGTGCCGCGCGAGCGCACGCGGGTGATTTGGGTGCCGGGGGCGTTTGAGCTGCCGTTGGCCGCCGCGCATGCGGCGAAGCGCCTGCGGCCCGAGTTGCTGATTGCGGTGGGCTGTCTCATTAAAGGCCAGACGCCGCAATACGCAGTACTCGGCCATGCCGTTACCGAAGGGTTGTGCGAGGTGTCGGTGCGCGCGGGCATTCCAATCGGGTTGGGCGTGATCATCGCCGACTCGGTGGCCCAAGCGAAGGCGCGCGCAGGCGGGCATCGGGGCAACCGCGGGGCAGAGGCCGCGCTGGCCGCGCTGGCGATGGCGCGCGTGTTGAAGTCGCTCACATGAGAAACCGCACCAAAGCTCGCGAATATGCCTTGCAGATGCTCTATCAGGTGGATGTGACGCGGGAGCCGTGGCAGCAGACGATCGAGGAATTTCTCGTGCAGACCACCCTGCCGGAGGATGTGAAGGCGTTCGCCAAGCGCCTGGTGGAGGGCACGCTCATACGCTTGGAGGAGATCGATCGGCTGATCGCTTCGCACGCGGACAACTGGCAGCTCAACCGCATGGCGGTGGTGGATCGCAATATCCTGCGGATGGGGACGTATGAGTTGCTGCATGTCGAGGATGTGCCGCCTCGAGTGTCGCTGAATGAGTCGGTCGAACTGGCCAAGCGCTTCGGGGACGAAGAGTCCGGAAAATTTGTGAACGGCATCTTGGACGCCATTCATAAAACTCACGGCCGACGGGCCGATCCATCGCCTGAGACCCCTACGCTGACCTCGTGAAGACCGCCGATCTCCATACCCATAGCCGTTATTCTGACGGCACGAACACCCCGCGCCAGCTTCTCGAGCTGGCCAAGGCCGCCGGACTGTCGGCGATGGCGCTGACCGACCACGATATTTTGGACGGGCTGCCCGAAGCCGCCGCTGCCGCTACGGAGCTGGGGATCGAGCTGGTGCCCGGCCTGGAGCTGTCCTCCGCGTGGAAGGGGCGCGAGGCGCACATGCTCGGCTTTTATCTCGATGTCAGCCACGCCGGGTTTCAGCGGTTGTTGGCCACGCAGCGCCGTAACCGCATTGACCGCATTCACCAGATGGTGAAGAAATTGCAACACGTCGGCCTGGCCATTGAGCCTTCGGATGTGTTTGCGATGGCCAGCAGCGAGGGCGCGGTCGGGCGGTTGCATGTGGCGCAGGCGCTGGTGAAGCGCGGCCATGTGAACACGCCCGAAGAGGCGTTTGACCGCTACATCGGCAATAACGGCCCGGGTTTTATTCCCGGCTCCTCGCTCACGTCGGTGGAGGCGATTCGCGCCATCCGCGAGGCGGGCGGCATTCCGGTGCTGGCGCATCCGATCTATTTGAAGGACGATGCCATCATTGACCATCTCGCTAGCGAGGGGCTGCTGGGTGTGGAGGCGTATCATTCCAGCCACACCCCTGACACGGTGGCGCGGTACGAGCAGATCGCCAAACGGCTGGGGTTGCTGAAGACCGGCGGCACCGACTACCACGGCTCCGCCAAAGAAGGCGTGCCCATCGGCCAGGCGACGGTGCCGTATGAGTTGGTCGAGGCGCTGAAAGCATGGAAACGCACGCACGCTACATGAGCCAGGCGCTGGCCCTGGCCCGCAAAGGGCTGGGGCGCACTTCGCCGAATCCGATGGTGGGAGCGGTCATCGTGAAGGACGGCCGCATGGTTGGGCGGGGTTTTCACCGTCGAGCCGGCTTGCCCCACGCCGAGGTGGAAGCGCTGGTACAGGCCGGGCCGCGCGCGCGCGCGGCGACCATGTACGTGACGTTGGAGCCGTGCAACCACACTGGCCGCACGCCGCCCTGCTGCGACGCGATTCTGGCCGCGGGGATTCGGCGCGTGGTGGTGGCGATGCGCGATCCGAATCCGATCACGAAGGGACGCGGTGTGGCCCGCCTTCGGCGGGCCGGCGTTGGGGTGATGATCGGCGTCCAAGAGGACGAGGCGCAGCGGCTGAACGCGCCGTTTACCACGTGGGTGACGCAGCAGCGCCCGTGGATCGTGGCGAAGGTGGCGCAGAGTCTGGATGGAAAGATTGCCACGCGTCGCGGCAGCTCGCGCTGGATTTCATCTCCGGCGTCCCGCCGGCTGGTGCACCGGCTGCGCGGTCAGATGGATGCGGTGATGGTCGGCGTGAATACGGTGCTGCGCGATAATCCGCGGCTGACGGCCCGCACCGAGCGCGGCGGCCTGCGGCAGGCCACGCAACCCGCGAAGGTGATCGTCGATAGCCGCCTGCGCACCCCGCTCTCCAGCCGCTGTCTCTCACAGACGGCCTCGCCGGCTCTCACGATTATTGCCACCACGCCGCGGGGCGCTAAGAAACGCCGCTCGTTTGAGAAGCTCGGGGTGACGGTGCTGGTGTTTCCGCCGGCTGCTCAGGGGCGCGTGCCGCTGGGGCCGCTGTGCCGCACGCTGGCCACGCAGTTTTTGATCACCTCGGTGTTGCTCGAAGGCGGCGGCGAGCTGATCGCTGGCGCGTTGCAGGCGCGGCTCGTCGATCGGCTGCTGTGGTGCACAGCACCCATGCTGCTGGGCGGGCGGCACAGTCCCTCCTCGGTGGGGGGGCAGGGAGTGGCGCGGATCGATCAGGCCATTCGATTGCGCGATCTGCAGGTGCGGCGCCTGGGGCCGGATGTGCTGTTCGATGCCGCCGTCGTGTACCCCAAAAGAAGTCCATAGTCGATAGACCATAGACCATAGTCCAAGTCCATAGTCCATAGTCCATAGTCGATAGTCCATAGTAAAAATGTTTACCGGTATTATTCAAGAATTGGGGCTGGTAGAGCGCGTGCAGCGCAGCCGCGCGATTGATCGGCTGACGATTGATGCCCCCAAGACGGCGGCGCGAGTGGGAGCCGGCGAGAGCGTGGCGATTAATGGCGCGTGCTTGACCGTCGTGCGCGTGCATGAGGGCCGGTTCACGTTCGAGATGATTCCGCAAACCAGGCGCTTGACGAATCTGGGCGCACTGGCCGCCGGGGCGCGCGTGAATGTGGAGCCAAGCTTGACGCTGGCTGATCGGCTGGGCGGCCATCTGGTGCTCGGCCCTGTGGATGGGCTGGCGCCCGTGAGCCGCCGCGCGCGCGTGGCCGCCGGTGAGGCGCTGGAGGTGCGCGTCCCGCGCACCCTCGGCCGCTATCTCGTCTTGCACGGGCCGATCGCGCTGGACGGCGTGAGCCTGACGGTGGGAGATAAGCCGGCTCCGACGAGATGCGTCGTCTATCTGATTCCGGAGACGCGCGCGCGCACGACGCTGGCCCTGCGCCGCGCCGGCGATGTCGTCAATCTCGAGGTCGACTACTTCGCGAAGCTGGTCATGGCCGTCACGCCACGCAACCGTCATGCTGCCATTGACTGGGGAAAGCGGGTCGGCCTGGAAGCGTGGTAATAATGGCTGCGAGAAAGATCAAGGTGTCTTCATTGTCGTTAAAGGCTGAGAAAGCTCTCAAAAGTGCGGTTCGACAGGTGGTGAAAGAACATAAGCGCACAGGACAACCGGTTGTCGTCTGGCGCGCAGGCAAAGTCGTGAGAATCCCTGTCGACCGTCTGTTGCGTCACTAGCTGTATGTTATCGGGGCGTGGCTCAGCTTGGTAGAGCGCTTGGTTCGGGACCAAGAGGCCGGAGGTTCAAATCCTCCCGCCCCGATTGTTTTTTCGCCATGAAAAAACGAGTGCATGTCTATTATGCCGGGCGGGTGCAAGGCGTCGGCTTCCGGTTGACGGCGGAAGAAACGGCCGCCCCGCTGGGGGTGGTGGGCTGGGTGAGGAATCTGCGGGACGGGCGGGTGGAGTTGGTGGGTGAGGCGGAGGAAGAGGTGGTCGCGCAGTTTCTCGAGGCGCTGCGCACCGGCCCCATGCGCAACTTCATCCAGCGGGTCGAGGTGACGTGGAGCGCGTCCACCGGAGACTTCGAAGAGTTTGAAATCCGCTACTGTTAGATGCGCCGATGCGCTACGCGATTCTCTCCGATCTCCACGGCAATCTCGAAGCGCTGGACGCGATGCTCGCCCATCTCGCCACACAGCGGATCAACCGCTATTGCTGCCTGGGAGATCTGGTTGGCTATGGCGCTGATCCGAAGGCGTGTTTGGCGCGCATGCACGGCTGCGAAGCCATCTGCGTGTGCGGCAATCACGAGTGGGGCGCCTTTGGAAAACTGCGACTGGAATGGTTTAACGAGACGGCCCGCCAAGCGCTGGTGTGGACGAGAAAGCAATTAGACTTTCGTGATTTGGACGCCATTCGCCGGCTGCCACTGGTGACCACCGACGGGCCACTGACCCTGGTGCATGGCACCCTGAAGGCCCCGGAGCAGTTTGAGTACCTCACGGACGTAGGGCAAGCGCTGGATACGTTGCGCGTGTGCCGCACGCCGATCTGCGCCGTCGGCAACACGCATGTGCCATTTCTGCTGGAGTACGATCGCGCGCAGGGGCGGGTCGGCCGCGTGCTCAGCGCACCCCCCGATCTGGTCGAAGTGCGGCTCTCCATCCAGGAGCACATGCGCTACGTGATCAATCCCGGCAGCGTGGGCCAGCCGCGCGACGGCGATCCGCGAGCGAGCTGCGCGATTGTGGATACCGATGTCTCAACGATGTGGCTGCATCGGGTGCGCTATGACATCGCCGCGGCGCAGGCGAAGATCCGCCAGGCGCATCTGCCCGCCTTCGTCGCGGATCGACTGGCATTGGGGCGCTAGATGATGAGCCGCATCGAGCGGCTGCGCGAGCAGATCCGCCATCATGACTACCGCTACTACGTCCTTGATCAGCCCGACATCTCCGATGCGGACTACGATGCGCTGGTGTGCGAGCTGGTCCGCATGGAAGCGCGGCATCCGCGCCTGGTCACGCCCGATTCCCCCACGCAGCGGGTGGGTGGGCAGCCGCACGAGGCGTTCCGCCAGGTGCATCATCGCGTGCCGATGCTCTCGCTCGAGAACAGCTACACGACGGAGGAGCTGACCGCCTGGCGCGAACGCGTGCGCAAAGGCGTCGGCGACGCCTCGCCGACGTTTACGGCGGAGCTGAAGATCGATGGGGTGGGGCTGGCGCTGACCTATCGCCGCGGCCGGCTCGTGCAGGCGGCCACGCGGGGCGACGGCGCCACCGGCGAAGACGTCACCGCCAACGCGAAAACGATTCACGCCATTCCGCTGCGGTTGCGCGCGTCGGGGGCGATCCCGCGGCTGCTGGAAGTGCGCGGAGAAGTGTACATGATGACGGCGGCCTTTGCTCGATACAACGAACAGGCCCTCCGCGAGGGCGGCGAGCGGTTTGCCAATCCGCGCAACGCGTCGGCCGGCAGCCTGCGGCAAAAAGATCCGCGCGTGACGGCCGCGCGGCCCTTGCGTTTTTTCGTCCACTCCTACGGCGTGGTGGAGGGGGCGGCGTTTGCGACACACTGGGATTTTTTGCAGGCGTGCCAGGCGTGGGGCTTGCCCATCACCGAGCAGGCCCGGCACTGCGCCGGCTTTGACGAGGTGCTCGCCCAGTGCCGCCGCTGGGAGCAGCAGCGTGAGCGCCTGGCGTACGAGGTCGACGGCATGGTCGTGAAGGTGAACGAGCGCGCCCTGCAGCAGCAGCTGGGCACGACGCACAAATCGCCGCGTTGGGCGATCGCCTACAAATTTCCCGCGCATCAGGCCACCACGCAGGTGCTGGACGTAGTCCCCTCAGTGGGGCGGACCGGCGCGATCACGCCGGTGGCCAAGCTGGCCCCGGTGGCGTGCGGAGGGGTGACGATTGCCAGCGCGAGCCTGCATAACTATGACGAGGTCGAGCGGCTCGGCGTCCGCGCCGGCGACTGGGTGGTGATTCAGCGCGCCGGCGAAGTGATTCCGAAGGTGATCACGGTGCTCGCCAGCCGTCGGAACGGGCGCGAGCAGCTCGTGCAGCTCCCGACGGCCTGTCCGGAATGCGGCGGCCGGATCGCGAAAGAAAAAGAAGCCGACGTCGCTTTTCGCTGCGCGAATTCGCTGTGTCCGGCGCAACGAGTTCGCCGGCTGCTGCACTTTGGCAGCCGCGAGGCGATGGACATCGAAGGTCTGGGCGAAGCGGTGGTGGAGCAGCTCGTCGCGTTGCACCTCGTGCGCACCCTGGCCGATCTGTACCATCTGACCAAGGCGCAGGTGGCGGCGCTGGAGCTGTTCAAAGAGAAAAAGGCCGACAATCTGCTGCGCGCCATCCAGGCGAGCCGAGCCAGAGGGCTGGCGCGCCTGCTCTATGGCGTGGGCATTCGCCACGTGGGCGAGAAGGCGGCCCTCACGCTGGCCCGGCGGTTCGGTTCGATGAGCCGCCTGCTGGCCGCGACTCAGGAACAGCTGCAGGAGATTCACGAGATCGGCCCGGTGATGGCGCAGTCGCTCGTGGAGGCGCTGCACCAGCCGGCGATGCAGACGCTCGTGGAGGCGCTGCGCGCATCCGGGGTGAAATTGACGGAACAGATCACCGCCGGGCCCACCCCGCTGGCCGGCATGACTTTTGTGCTCACCGGCGAGCTGCGCAGCATGAGCCGCGCGGAGGCGGAGGCGCTGGTGCGGCGGCTGGGCGGCCGCGCGGCCTCCAGCGTGAGCAAAAAAACCAGCTATGTCGTCGTCGGAGAAGCGCCCGGCTCAAAAGCCGAGCGGGCGAGTGCGCTGGGGGTGAGGATTCTTCATGAAGCGCAATTCAAGAAGCTCATGCAACAGCAGTGATTAGTGACGAGTGGATGATGAAAATAAAGCGGAACAGATCCAGGAAGATGGCGTGGCTCCTAGTTGTTTTTCACTGGTCACTCGTCACTCATCCACTCCTCACTCTGGTGGGGTGCGAGTCGCTGGAGAAGAAATTCACGCGCAAGCCGAAGATGCTCGGCCGGCCCTCGCCCATCGTGCAGTTTCAGGACTACAGCCAGGCGATGACGCCGATGGACCGCTACCGCAAGCACTACGCGATTTTTGATTACTGGAACGCCGAATTGCTCAACGCGCTCTCGGGCGGTGCCAGCTCCGCGGTGTCGAGCCAGGGGCCGATGAATGAGAAGCGCGTGAAACGCGCGTCGGCCGACGCGCTCAGCGAGTTGCGCGCCGTGCAGAGCCTGGTGGCTAAGGCCATACGCCCGACGATCGACGCGCTGGTGGACGAGCGCGCGGCGTTGGATCAGCAACTGCAGGCCGGCTCGCTCAGCCCCTTCAGCGCGGATCGGGTGCGGCATGCGCTGGAAATCCAGACGCGCCAGATCCATCGCGACCTGTATTGGCGCACGGTCCAAGACAAGCTGAAATGATGCGCACCCACATCGACGCATTTCTGGCGCACGTGAAATTGGAACGGGGCCTGAGCCCGACCACGATTTCCAGCTATGCGCTGGATCTGAAATTGTTCGAGCAGTTCTGCCGGCGCCGCGGCATCCAGCAGCCCAGCCGCGTGCGGCCGCTGACGGTGCGGGAATTTTTGCAGTGGCTGCGCACCACGCGCACGCCTGCGACGGTGGCGAGAAAACTGGCCGCCGTGAAAGGCTTCTTTCGATTTATGATCGCGCAAGGCGAGCTGAAAGACAACCCGACGCATTTCATCGAAACGCCGCGGCTGTGGCACCGCTTGCCGCAGACCCTCAGCGAAGACGAAGCCGCCCGCATGGTGGAGAGCACCGCCGATGATGCGCTGGGGCTGCGCGATCATGCGCTGCTGGAGCTGCTCTACGGCAGTGGGCTGCGCGTGTCGGAGGCGGCCACGCTGTCCATCGGTGATGTGAATTTTGACGTGGGGTTTGTGCGCTGCCTGGGCAAAGGCTCGAAGGAGCGCATCGTGCCGCTGGGCGCCTTCGCGCGCGAAGCCCTGCGGGCCTATTTGGAGCGGGCGCGCCCACACTTTGTGCGGCGCGCGCAGACCGCGTCGCTGTTTGTGAACCGGCGCGGCGCGCGCATGAGCCGCCAGCGCATTTGGCAGCTCATCCAACGCTACGCGCGGGCCGGCGGGGTGGATACGCACAAGCGCGTCGGGCCGCACACGCTGCGCCATTCGTTTGCGACGCATCTGCTCAGTCGCGGAGCTGACTTGCGCATCGTGCAGGAGCTGCTCGGCCATGCGAACATCGTGACGACCCAGCGTTATACCCAGGTCGACCGGGCCCGCCTGAAGGCGGTGCACGAACAGTTTCATCCCAGGCCATAAGAACGGTGAAAGGTGAAAGGTGACACAGTGAACAACGCTCGCCGAGTCGCGCGCAGCCAGACTCGAACATCCAGCGTGCGGGTGCCGGAGTCGGTGCAGCCGCTCTTGCGTCGCCTCGGCGACCTGGCGCAGTCGCGCGGGGTGGACGCGTATGCGGTGGGCGGGTGTGTGCGTGATTGGATGGTGGGCGTGACGGGTCTGGTCGATCTGGATGTGGTGGTCGTCGGAGATGGTCTGGCGTTTGCCCGTGAGGCGGCGCGATCGCTCCATGCCACGCTGACCACCCATGAGCAATTCGGCACAGCGATGCTGGCGTTGCCGGCCTCAGTGCGCGCGGCGCCCGTACGCCTGGATGTCGCCACCGCCCGCAAGGAGCGCTACGCCGCGCCGGCGGCGTATCCGAAGGTCACGCCGGGCACGCTGCGAGATGATTTGCTGCGGCGCGATTTTACGATCAACGCCATGGCGCTGGCGATTACCCCTGAGGCGTTTGGCCGGGTGATTGATCCGTTCGGGGGTGCGCGCGATTTGCGGGCGAAGCGGCTGCGGGTGCTGCATGAGGAGAGTTTTCTCGACGATCCCAGCCGGATCCTCCGCGCGGTGCGGTTTGTGGAGCGGTTCGGGCTGACGCTGGAGCCGTCGACGGCGCGCGCGTTGCGCCGCGCGATCAACGAGAATCTGCTGGCGCGCCTGAACCGCGGTCGGCTGCGCAAGGAGCTGGAGCGTATCACGCAGGAGCCGGACCCTATCGCGTGCCTGGCGCGTGTGGGCCGCTGGCTGACTACCTAATGTTCAACGCTCGGCACGAACGGGTGGCCACGCAGTTGCAGCAGGAAATTGCGCTGATCATCCACCGCGAGCTCAAGGACGCGCGGCTGGGGTTTGTGACGATCACTCGAGTGGACCTGTCGCGGGATGGGAGCCACGCGAAAGTGGGATTCAGCTGCTTGGGCGGGGCCGCAGAGCGGGAGCGCTCCCAGGAGGCGCTGGAGCACGCCGCCGGATTTGTGCGGGGGCAGCTGGCGCGTCGTCTGCGTCTGAAGATCATTCCCGCCATCGTCTTTCGCTTCGATGAAGGCATCGGGTACGCGATTGCCATGGAGGAGAAACTGGATCAATTAGCGCGCGGTGATGCAGCGCGTGAGCGCGTCGGTGGGTGAGATGAAAGACGGCTTGCTGGTGATGAACAAAGCGCAAGGGATGACCTCGCACGATGTCGTCGCACTCGCGCGGCGGCGGCTGGGCGTGAAGCGCATCGGCCATGCGGGCACGCTGGATCCGATCGCCAAAGGGGTGCTGGTGCTGTTGATCGGACATGCGACCAAGCACCAGCAGCAAGCACAGCATCATCGCAAGCGCTACGAAGCCTTCGTGCAGTTCGGCACGCAAACGGATACGGGCGATGCGTGGGGCCAGTCGGTGAAGACCGTCGCGGTGCCGTTGCTCCAACGCGCCGAGGTGGAGCGGGTGCTGGGGGAATTTATCGGACCCATCACACAGGTGCCGCCGGCTTTCAGCGCCGTGAAAGTGCATGGACGCCCGCTCTATTGGTGGACGCGTCGCGGCACGCCGCAGACGGCGAAGGCGCGCACGATCGAAATTTTTTCTTTGGAGTTGGTGGAGTTGGGGACGGATCATCTGCGCTGTCAGCTCGCCTGCTCCTCAGGCACCTATGTGCGCACGTTGGCCGAAGCCATCGCAGAGCGGCTCGGCACCGTCGGGCACGTGAGCGCGCTCACGCGCCTGTCTGTCGGGCCGTGGGACCTCTCGCAGGCGCGCGAGTGCCAGTGGCTCACGGACGCTCCGGTTTCGGAGATTTGGGCGGCGTTACAGTCGGTCACGCCATGCGCGTCCTCACCGGCCTAAATCCCTTTCGCCGTCCGCCACTAGAGGGGTCGGCGGACGGGCGCCGGCGCACTAGTGGCGCCCGCCCGCCGCCTCGCGCGGTGGTCACCATCGGCATGTTTGACGGCGTGCATCTGGCCCATCAACGGCTCATTCGCACGACGGTGCGCCTGGCCCAGCAACGGCGCGGCACCAGCTTAGCACTCACCTTCGATCCTGATCCGCAGCGGGTGCTGTGTCCGTCGAAGGCGCTCCTTCCGCTGATGCCGCTGGCGCACCGCATCGAGCTGATGCGCGCCCTGGGGCTGGACATCGTTTGGGTGTTGCCGTTTACGCGCCGCTTTTCGCGCATCACGCCGGAGGCGTTTGTGCGCACGCTCCTGCTGGAGCGGCTGCGGGCGCAGTGCGTGGTCGTGGGCAGCGGGTTTGCATTCGGCTATCAGCGTCGAGGCGATGTGGCGTTGATGGCGCGCTTGGGCCGGCCCCATGGCCTGCGAGTGGCCGCCCTGCCGCAGGTGGTGCGCGGTGGCGCGCCGGTCTCCAGCTCGCGGATTCGCGCGCTGCTGCAACGCGGCGACGTGCGCGCGGCGCGCGCGCTGCTCGGACGGCCCGCGCGCCTCTCGGGCACGGTGGTGCGCGGGCAGGGGCGCGGCCGGCGTCTGGGGTTTCCCACGATCAATGTGCGGTTGGATCCGATCTTGCGGCCGGCCACCGGCGTCTATCAGGTGCGGGTCTGGAAGGAGCGCGATCCCGCCGCGCGATGGTGGTCCGGGCTGATGAATGTGGGGTATCGTCCCACCTTCGGCCGCGGTCCGTTGACGTGCGAAGTGCACCTGCTCGCGTGCCGCCATCCGTGGCACGGTCAGCGTGTGCGTATCGGATTGTTCCGCCGTCTGCGCGATGAACGCCGCTTCGCCTCGCCTGAGGCGCTGGTCCGGCAAATTCACCGCGATCTCGCTTCAGTTCGCCTCGCGTAATTCCGCGTCATATTCCCTCATTGGTGCGTAACAGAACATAAACAATTGCGTCTTTTCCCTTGACAGTCCTGGGGCAAACCGGGTATAGTTTGTGCGTCGAAGTGGTGGAAAGTGGTAGGAAGTGGTAGATTGGTCGGGGGCCCTGAGCGATCATGTTTTACGGCGAGCACGAGCACACCATTGACCGTAAAAGCCGCGTCATTATTCCCTCTAAATTTCGCCAGCAATTACGCGCCCACTCGATCGAGAGCTTGTTCCTCACCCGCGGGTTGGATGGCTGTCTGTTTTTGTTTCCCGAGGCGGAGTGGCGTGCGATTGAGACGGAGTTTCAGCGCATCTCCTTCACCAAATCCGATGGGCGTCAGTTCAACCGCATGCTCTTTTCCGGGGCGGTGGAAGTCAAGCCGGACGGGTTGGGCCGGGTGCTGATTCCAAAATCGTTGAAAGAGTTCGCTCAGATCAAAGAGGGTGTGATGATGGTGGGCGTGTCCAGCCGCATCGAGCTGTGGGCGAAAGAAAAGTGGCAGGAGTTTTACAACACCTCACGACAGCATTTCGAAGACGTCGCGGAGAAGGTCTTGCCGCAATAGTTGAAATTTCGGATTGCGAATTGCGACATGGGGATGATTGAAGAGCTGCTCCACCAGATTCTCATGGAGGAGAAATCCGACAGTCGAAATCCACACTCCGCCCTCATCGTCCATCAGCCCGTCCTCGTGCGTGAGGTGTTGGAGTACCTTGCGCCGCGGTCCGGTCAGACCATCCTCGACTGCACCCTGGGTGCCGGCGGCCACAGCGTGGCGATTCTGCCGCGGCTGCTGCCGGGTGGGCGGCTCATCGGAGTGGATCGGGACGCGACGGCGCTTAAGCGCGCCCGCCTGCGCCTGAATGAATTCGAGCCGCAGGTGCGCTATCTCCACGCGAATTTTAGCGAACTGCCCGGCGCATTGGCTAAGCCGCGGCTGCTGCCAGTGGATGGGCTGCTCGCCGATCTGGGGGTGTCCAGCGTACAGCTGGAGACGCCCGAGCGGGGATTCAGTTTCTTGCATGAGGGGCCGCTCGACATGCGGATGGATACGAGCCGGGGCACGACCGCCGCCGCGCTCCTGGCCCGACTGCCTGAGCGCGAGCTGGCCGAACTGTTGTGGCGCTACGGGGAAGAGCGCCTGAGCCGCCGCATCGCCAAGCGCATCGTGATGACGCGGCGGCTAATGCCGATTCAGACCACTACGCAACTGGCGCGCGTGATCGCCGAAGCCTCTCCCGCTCGCGCAGGAGCTCTGCGCATTCATCCGGCCACGCGCACGTTTCAAGCGCTGCGCATCGCCGTCAACGATGAGCTGGGCAGTCTGCGCGCCCTGCTCGCGGCGCTGCCCACGCTGCTGCGCCCCGGCGGGCGCGCCGTGCTCATTGCGTTTCACTCCTTAGAGGATCGGCTGATCAAACATGCGTTTCGACGGGGTGCGGAGGACGGATGGTGCCGCGTCCTCACGAAGAAACTGGTGGGGCCGTCGGAGGGTGAACTCGAGGCAAATCCCAGGGCGCGGTCCGCCAAACTACGTGCAATTGAACGCATCTAAGGAAAAGAAAGGGGACATTCTACTTTTTTTACGCAGGCTCAAAAAAAAGTAGAATGTCCCCTTTACCGGAGGTGGGATGTCGTTGAAGCGGTGGATGCTGATGATCGGCGGCGTGGGACTGATCGGCATGGCCCGCGTGGCCCAGCAAACAGCGCTGTGGCTGAAAGCCTACGATGTGGGCCAGCGCGCCACCCGCGTGCATGCGCTGGAAAACCAAACGCAGTGGCTGAGCGCGGAGGTGGTCGGGGCGCAGGCGCCGCTCCATCTGGCCCGTGTCGCCAGGGAGCGGAAGCTGGAATTAGTGGCCTGGTCGGCGATGCCCGTGCCCGTCTCACTGGTGGGGCGGATTGGCGTGCCGGCTCCGATGATGGTGACTGGGACGGCCTCGGTCGCCGGAGCATCGAAGCCGCTGCGCCTCGCGCGCGAGCATGATGTTCAGGACGACTAATGAACGCCTTGTGGCGGTGTGCGCAGGATTCTTCCTGGTCCTGCAGGTGCTGTGGGTGCGGTGCGTGTGGCTGCAGGGGCTTCACGGCCCAGTCTTGGCCCAAGCGGCGCGGGCGCAGTATCGCCTCAGCGAGCGGCTGGTGGCACCCCGCGGCGCCGTGCGGGACCGCGGCGGGCGCGTGCTGGCGATGAGCGTGCGCGCTCCGTCGGTGTATGCCAATCCTCGGCAGATGTCGAGCAAAGCGGACACGGCGATTCGGGTGGCGCGCGTCTTGGATCGAGACGCGGGGAGGCTGCAGGCCAAGCTCTCGCGCGACAAGGGCTTCGTCTGGCTGGCCCGCCATGTCGATCCGGCGCTGACGGATGAGCTGGCCGTGTTTCGCCGCGCCGGCGTAGGGCTGATCGAGGAAGGGCAGCGGCTCTATCCGCAGGGGCAGCTGGCCAGCCACCTGCTGGGATCTGTGGACATCGATCAACGCGGGTTAGAAGGCGTGGAATTGGAGTATGACGGCGTGCTCCGCGGACGCGCCGGCTGGGCGTCGACGTGGCGCGATGCCCGGGGCGAGCGGTTGATCGGGCCATGGACCGTGGAGGCGGAGCCGGAACCTGGCGATGACGTCGTCTTGACGATCGACAGCGTAGTGCAGGCCGCCGCCGAAGAAGCCTTGGCCTGGGGCGTGAAGCAATTTCATGCCAAGGGCGGTTCGATCATCCTGCTGGAGCCTTCCAGCGGCGCGGTGTTGGCGATGGCGAATCTGCCCGATTTCGATCCCCAGCACCCGGCCCACGCCGCCCCCGAGGCGCGCCGCAATCGCGCGATCACCGATCTGTTTGAACCGGGCAGCATTTTCAAAATCGTGACAGCGGCCGCGCTGCTCGAGGAAGGCAAGGCTCGGCCCGAGGAGCGCGTGTTTTGCGAGCAGGGCAGCTTTCCGACGGTCGCGCGCCACGTGCTCCACGATCATCGGCCGCACGGCTGGCTGAGCTTTCACGACGTGATCGCCTACTCCTCGAATATCGGCACGGCGAAACTGGCCACGCGCCTGACGCCGGAGACGCTCTACCGCTACATCCGCGCGTTGGGCTTCGGCCAACCCACAGGGATCGAATTGCGCGGAGAAATCAGCGGGATGGTCCACCCGCCCGCCACATGGTCGAAACTCTCGCCGTATATCATTCCGATCGGACAGGAAATCGGGGTGACCCCCATTCAGTTGGCCGTGATGACGGCCACAATCGCCAACGGGGGCTGGCGCGTGCGGCCCTACGTGATCGAGGAGATTCAGACGCCGACGGGCCGGATCGTTCGCCGGCATGCGCCGGTCCCCCCGCAGCGCGTCCTCAAGTCCACCACCGTCGCACAGCTTTCGGAGATGTTAGTCAGTGTCGTGGAGTCGGGCACCGGCCAGCAGGCGAGCGTCCAGGGCCTCACGGTGGCCGGTAAAACCGGGACGGCTCAGAAACTTGAGCCGACTGGCCACTACTCCCACAGCCGTTACGTCGCCTCCTTTGTCGGCTATGGGCCGGTGCCCGCTCCACGGTTTGCCATGGTGGTGTCGATCGATGAGCCGCATCCGCTCTATTTCGGCGGGGTGGTGGCGGCCCCGATCTTTCGCCGGGTGGTCCAGCAGCTCGCCGGGTACTGGGGTGTGCAGCCCTCGCCGCGGCCGGCGACGCTGGCGCAACTATCGCCATGACCTTGCGCGAGCTGGTCCACGGGCTGACGACATCGCCGATGCCTTCGGTGACGGTGAGCGGTGTGGCGGTGCATTCCAAACAGCTCAAGCCGGGCGAGATCTTTGTGGCGGTGCAGGGGCCCTCGCATGACGGTCACGACTTTTTGGAGGAGGCCATGCAGCGCGGGGCCGCCGCGCTGGGGGTGGAGCGCCCGCCACTAGAACTTCGGCGGGGGGCCGCCGGAGATTTAGTGGCGGATCGCGCCCCGGCCTGTGCCCTGCGCGTGCCGGTGGTGGTGGTGTCGAACACCCATCGGGCGCTGATGGTCATGGCCGCGCGCGCCTACGGGCAGCCCGCCTCGAAGTTGCGGCTCATCGGCGTGACCGGCACCAACGGTAAAACCACGACGACCTATCTCTTGAAAGCGATCCTGGAAGCCGCGGGGCAGGGCGTGGGGCTGCTGGGCACGGTGACCTACCAGATTGGCGAGCGCAGCCTGCCCTCCACAAACACCACGCCGGGTCTGCTGGAATTGCAGCGCCATCTGGCGGGGATGGTGGCGCAAGGCCTGGGCTGGTGCGCGATGGAGGTGTCCTCCCATGCGTTGGACCAGGGACGGGTCGACGGCATATCGTTCGATGCGGCGGTGCTGACCAACATCGGCTCCGACCATTTGGATTATCACCGGACGCGCGAGCGGTATACCACGGCGAAGCGCCGGCTCTTTGACATGCTGCGGCCGGCGGGATGCGCGGTGCTGAATGTGGATGATGCCTTTGGGCGGGCGTGGGTGTCTGCGCTTGCCCCCCGGACGTGCGTGACCTATGGCGTGGGAGGGGACGTCGGGGTCGTGCCCATCGTGCAGGCGCGCGAGGTCCAGTGCACGTGGGAGGACACCCGCCTCGTGATCGACAGCCCGTGGGGCGCGGTGCCTGTGCGCACCCCGCTGGTCGGCCGCCATAACGTGGAAAATATTGTGGCGGCGTCGGCGACGGCGCTGGCCTTGGGCGTGACGCCGGAGGCGATTCAGCGCGCCCTGGCGGATTTCGCGCACGTACCGGGCCGGATGGAGCGCGTGTCCCAGGAGGGCGGGGTGAGCGTGGTGGTCGACTATGCGCACACCGCCGATGCCCTCCGGCTGGTCCTGCGCTCCTTGCGGGAGCTCGTGTGCGGCCGGCTGATCGTCGTGTTCGGCTGCGGCGGCAATCGCGACCAGAGCAAGCGGCCGGTGATGGGCCGCGTGGCCAGCGAGCTGGCGGACCACGTGATTCTCACGTCCGATAATCCGCGCCATGAGCATCCGCTTGAGATTATTCAGCACATTGCCGCGGGGTATGCCCCGGGGTTTGGGCACGCGCAGGTGATCGTGGATCGAGAGCAGGCCATCCTCACCGCCTTGTCGATGGCACAGGCGGGGGATGCGGTCTTAGTCGCCGGCAAAGGCCACGAAGCGTATCAGATTTTTGACCACACCACGGTGCCATTTTCAGACCGGGAGGTGGTCAAACAATGCGTTGCGAACCGATATTCTGTCGCTGTTGGGGTGGGGTAATTCCGACAGTCGACCATTCAATGTTCAGGTGACCATGACAACATGGACGGTGCGTCAATTCGTTGACGCAGCGGGGGGGGCGCTCGTGCTCCCGCCGGGCCAGAGCCTCTCCGCCGCCGCGATCCCCGGCCTCGGGATCAATTCGCGCACGCTCCCCTCCGGACACGCCTTTCTCGCCATTCGCGGACCGCGCTTCAACGCCCACGAGTTTCTCGAGGAAGCCATCGCGCGAGGCGCCTCCTGCGTCATTGTGGAGGAGCGCCCGGTGCGGGCGTGGCCGGTTCCCGCCATTATCGTCCCCGACACCGTGCAAGCGTTGGGGGCGATCGCGGCGGCGCATCGGCGGCGTTTCAGCCTGCCGGTGATCGCGATCACCGGTTCCTGCGGGAAAAGCACGACGAAGGAGCTCCTGGCGCATTGCTTAGGCACGCGCACGCTCAAAACGGTCGGCACGCAGAATAATCACATCGGCGTGCCGCTGACGCTGCTCCAACTGACGGACGCGCATGACTATGCCGTCGTGGAGCTGGGCTCCAATCATCCCGGCGAGATCGCCGCGTTGGCGAGCCTGGTGCAACCGACGGTGGCGGTGGTGACGAACATCGGGCCGGCCCATCTGGAGTTTTTCGGGTCGATCCAGGCGATCCGCCGTGAAAAATTGTCGCTACTGGATGCCGTGGGCGCCGGCGGGGCGGCGGTGCTGCCCGGCGACCAACTGGAAGTGCTGCTGGAAGCCAAAACGCATCTGCATCCGCAGGTGCGGCTGCTCACGTTTGGCACGGCCGATCACTGCGGCCTGCAAGGCCTGGAGATCCGCCGGGATGGACCGGGCTTTACCCTGCAGGTGCGTGATGTGCCGGGCACCTTCACGACGCCGCTGCCCGGCTTTCACAATGTGGAAAATGTGCTGGCCGCTCTTGCCTGTGTGCAGGCGCTGGGGCGGCCGGTGGCATCGGTGGCCGAGGCGCTGCGCACCGCGGCTGCTCTGCCCATGCGCTCGGAGCTGATCCGGTGCAATGGGTTTACCGTGCTGAATGATTGTTACAACGCGAATCCGCTGTCGTTTGCCCGGGCGTTGGAAGCGCTGCACGATTTACCGGTGGCGCGCCGCGTGGTGATTGCCGGCGACATGCTGGAGCTGGGCGCCTCGGCGCCGGCGGCGCATGAGGCCATCGGCCGCTTGGCGGCCCGCTACGGCGTGGCGCTGGTGGTGGCCGTCGGCGCGTTTGCGGCGGAGGTCGCCCGCGGCGCGGCGGCGTCTCCGGGCACGGGCACGCGGACCTATCGCACGGTGGAGGAGCTGCTCGCGCAGCTTCCGGCGATGGTGCGCGATGGGGACGGCATCTTGGTCAAGGGGTCTCGAAAGATGGGGCTCGAGCAAGTCACCGCGCAGTTGCAAGCGCTCGCCGTGCAGCGTCATCCACATGGGACTTGAGCAGGCGGCGGTGATGATGGTGTGCAGTGCTGCGATCTGTGTGGCGACCGGACCGATGGCGATTCGCGGGTTGAAAGCGATGCGATGGATCCAGCCGATCCGTCACGAAAACTGTCCTGCGCTGCTGCCGCTGCAGCAGGCCAAGCGGGGGATGCCGACCATGGGCGGGGTGTGGGTGATCGGCGTGCTCGTCGCCGTCGTCGCGTGGGCGGGCGGGCTGGCGACTCGCGATGGTCTGGCGGTGCTGTTCGGACTCGTGGGCTGTGCGATGATCGGGTGCGTGGACGATCTGTTGAAGTTCCGACGACCGAATGCGCACGGGCTGCCCGGCCGCGTGAAACTGGCGGCGGCCCTCGGGCTGGGGGCGGGCATTGCGTGGTGGGTGCAGGGTGCCGCGCCGGGGATGGGCGTGATGGTCCTGCCGTGGACACGGGCGTCGATTCATCTCGGGTGGGCGTGGCTGCCGTGCGCTGCGCTGGTCATTGCCGGCTCGGCCCATGCGGTGAATCTCACCGATGGGATGGATGGGCTGGCGGCGGGGTGCTTGATCGCCGCGTTCGGTGCCCTCGGGGTATGGGCGCTGACCGGCGTGCCGGATGCGCGGCAAGCGATCGTGGCGATCTGGTGTGCCGCTGCGGTGGGCGCCTGCCTGGGTTTTCTCTGGTTTAACAGTGCGCCGGCCTCCGTGTTCCTCGGCGATGTGGGGGCGTTGGGATTGGGCGGGGCGCTGGGCGTGCTCGCGCTGTTGGCGAACGCGGCGCTGGCCCTAGTGATCATCGGCGGCGTGTTTGTCGCAGAGGCCGTCTCGGTGATGCTCCAGGTGGCGTCCTATCGATGGCGGAACAAGCGGCGCATCTTTCGCGTGGCCCCGCTGCATCATCATTTTCACGTGGGGGGCTTGACTGAGCCGAAGCTGGTGGTGCGGTTTTGGATTGTGGGCGCGGTGTTGGCGGCCCTTGGGATCACGGCCCTGGCACGCGCATGACCGATACTCGCTCGCACGACGTGATGGCGGCCTGGCGCGGACGCGATCGCTTTGGGAAGCAGTGGCGCGGCCGCACCGTCGTCGTGGTGGGCCTGGCCAAGAGCGGCTCGGCGGCGGCGCGGCTGCTGGTGACGCTGGGCTGCCATGTGCGCGTGACCGAGCTGTCCGATTCAGCCCAGGTGCGCGCGCTCGCGCGAGCACTGGAAGCCGATGGTGTGGCGCAGGTGGAAGTCGGCCGTCACAGCCGCGCGCTTCTTGAAGGGGCGGAGGTGATGATCGTCAGCCCCGGCGTGCCGGAGACGGCGGATCCCATTCAGTGGGCGCTGGCCCAGGGGCTGCCGGTGTGGAGCGAAATCGAGTTGGCGTTTCGGTTCTGTCGGGCGACGATCGTGGCGGTGACCGGCACCAACGGCAAGAGCTCCGTGGTCACGCTGCTTGAGCGCATCATGAAGACGGCCGGCCGTCCGGCGGTGGCATGCGGCAATTTGGGCACGCCGTTTTCATCGGTGGTGTCATCCTTGACCAGCGAGGCGATCGCGGTCGTGGAGGTGAGTTCGTTTCAGTTGCTCCGATGCGATCAGTTTCGCCCGGCCATCAGCGTGCTGCTGAATCTAGGGTGCAATCATTTAGACCGGCATGGCGACCGCGACAGCTACATCGCCGCCAAGGCCAACATCTTCCGGCGCCAAACTCCGGAAGATTACACGGTGCTCAATGGCTCCAGCCCCGAGATTGCGGCCTTGCGTCCGCAGGTGCACGCCCAATGCGTGTGGTTCGGCGAAGGTCAACAGAATCCGCCTCGCCTGGAGCTGGATCCAGCCACCTGCCGCCTGTGGCCCGAGAATCTGCAGGCGGTGCTGCAAGTCGCCCGGCTGTTGGACGTGCCGGACCCCCTCACGGCGCAAGTGATTCGAGAATTTCGCGGCCTGGAGCATCGCCTGGAGCCGGTGGCCACCATCCGCGGCGTGCGCTTTGTGAACGACTCGAAATCCACCACGCCGGACAGTTTTCTGTATGCCCTGCGGCGGTGTCCGGGGACTGTGGTGCCGATTCTCGGCGGGCGCGATAAGCACCTCGATTTCAGCGCGCTCGAGCGCGCCTTGACGGATGCGCGGATCCGTGGCGTGGTGCTCATCGGCGAGGCGCGCCCGCGCCTGCGCCAATGCCTCAACGGCTCCGTCGAAACCCGCGAAGGCCGCTCGCTCGAGGAGGCCATTCGCATGGCCCTGGATCTCGCGCGGCCCGGCGATGCGGTGCTCTTTTCTCCGGCCTGCGCGAGCTTCGACATGTTCAGAAATTTTGAGGAGCGCGGGCAGGTCTTTAAAACGCTGGTGCACCAGCTTCAGCAAGGAAACGGACATGCGTAATGAGTGACCGAGCCAGGCGGCAGCTGCTGCTGTGCATCATCGCCACGCTGCTGTCACTTGGCTGCGTCGCCGTCTATTCGGCGACGGCCGTGCAGGCCGCGCACTATTACGGCAACAGCCTGTGGTTTGTGCTGCGTCATCTGATGGCCATGGGCATCGGCGTGGGAGCGGCCATGGTCTGCCTGGCGATTCCAATGCCTCGGTGGCGGGCGTGGTCGAAAGGCTTGGCCGTGGCGGGGCTGGTGCTGATCACCGTCGTCTCGATGGTGGGGCCTGAGATCGGAGGCGCCCAGCGGTGGTTTCGCATCGGGCGCCTGAGCATCCAGCCCTCGGAGTTTGCGAAGCTCGCCTTGGTGCTGTATGTGGCCGATTTCTTGGCGCGCAAACGCGGCACGATGCACGATTTTCGACGCGGGTTCTTGCCGCCGCTGCTTCTCACCGGCCTGATGGCGGGGCTCGTACTCCTCCAGCCGGATTTAGGCACGGCCATTGTGATGGGCTCGGTGGTGATGCTGCTGTTCGTCGTCGCGCACGCACGGTGGCGGCACGTCGGCCTGACGATGGTGTGCGGGGCGGTGGCGCTGGTGGTGTTGATTGCCGGGGCGGAGTATCGTCGCCGGCGCCTGCTGGCGTTTCTGCATCCTTGGGAGGATCCGCTCGGGGCGGGGTTTCAAATCGTGCAGTCCTATCTGGCCCTCGGACATGGCGGCTGGCTCGGCCAGGGGCTGGGCGCGTCGATGCAAAAACTCTATTATCTGCCGGGCGGGCATACCGATTTTATGTTCGCGATTATCGGCGAGGAGCTGGGGGTGGCGGGTACGAGCGCGGTGATTGCGCTGTACGCGTTGTTCGTGGGCTGCGGCATGCGGATGGCGCTGGCGGTGCAGGAGCATTTTCACAAATATCTGATCTGCGGCTGCGTGGGCTTGATCGGGCTGGAGGCGATGGTGCACATGGCCGTGGTCACCGGGTTGTTGCCGACGAAAGGGTTGCCGTTGCCGCTGGTCTCCTACGGGGGCACGTCGCTGGTCGGGAATTTAATCGCCTGTGCGTTGATCTTGAACGCCAGTCGAGGGTCCCGTGCGGATGGCGGCATGCGGATTACGGAATGAGTCTCATGCGCGCACTGATGGTGAGTGAGGGCAGCGGCGGCCATTTGATTCCCGCCCTTGAAGTGTCCCGCGCGTTAGCCGCGACCCAATCGTGGGTGGGCCTGCTCTATCCGCAGCGGCCTCAGGTGGGCGGGCTGATCGAGGAGATGGTCGCCCAAGCCGCGGCCGAGGGGGTGCACCTGTTTCCGCTGGCGTGGGCGCCGCCGCGCGGCCCGCTCAGGCGGAGGGCGTGGGAACTGTGGCAGGGCGTGGGCGTCTGGCATACGGCCGACCGGTTGCTGCGCCAGGCGCGGCCTGATGTGGTGGCGGCCTTTGGCGGCTGGTGTTCGGTGCCCGTCGTGCTGGCGGCTCGCCGCCGCGCCGTGCCCGTGTTGCTGCACGAGCAAAACGTGCAGTTCGGGCAGGCGAATCGTCTCCTCTTGCAGTGGGCCAATCGCGTGGCCTTGTCGTTTCCCTCGGATCTGGCGGGCCCTCACCCGTCCTCCCGCAGCACGCCGCGGGTGATGACCGGGTTGCCCATCCGCTCGACGATCGGCCGCGTGTCGCGGGAGGACGCGGCGCGTCAATTCGGCTTGGATCCTCGCGCCCTCACCCTGCTCATCTTGGGAGGCAGTCAAGGCTCTCAGGCGGTGAATCGTCTGGTGTGCGACATGTGGTCCGGGGTGTCTGAGGCGGAGCGGCAGGCGTGGCAGTGCGTGCACTTGACCGGCTCGCGCGATGGGGCGATGGTGTCGCGGGCGTACGGCGCGCATCACGTGCGCTGCTGGATGGCTCCGTATCTGACCGACATGTCGCTGGCGTATGCGGTGGCGGATGTGGCGATTGCGCGCGCGGGCGCGTCGACGATCGCGGAGCTGGCCGCCGCCCGCGTGCCGGCGGTGTTCATTCCGTATCCTCACGCGAACGGGCATCAACGGGTGAATGCGCAATTGGTGGAATCCGTGGGAGGCGGAGTGTGGGTGGAAGAGGCGGAGGCGACTCCGGCGCGGCTGCTGAGCATGGTGCGGCAGCTCACCTGCGATGCGCGTCTGCGACGGGTGATGGGGACGCAGATGGGCACGCTGGCTCGGCCGGAGGCCACGAGACGCGTCATGGAGGAACTGGTGAAACTGGCCGGCTATTCAACAGACGGGGATGCGCCACGCGCCTCGGTACGCAGCGAGCAGATTCACTTCATCGGCATCGGCGGCATCGGCATGAGCGGCCTCGCGCGGATCTCGCACGAGGAGGGCGGCCGGGTGACCGGCTGCGATGCGACGGAGGGCCGGACGCCTCAGCTGCTGCGTCAGCAAGGGATTGCCGTCGGGGTGGGGCATGATGCTCTCCACCTGACGGAGGAGGTGGGGCTGGTGGTCTACAGCTCGGCCGTGTCGCCGCAGGAGCCGGAGCTGCTCGCGGCCAAGACGCGCGGGATCCGCACCATGAGTCGGGGCGAATATTTGGCCGAGGTGGCCGCAGAGAAACGGTTGGTGGCCGTCGCCGGGGCGCATGGCAAAACAACGACCGCCGGCATGGCGGGCCAGCTCCTCGTGCAGGCGGGGTGGGATCCCACGGTGGTGGTGGGCGGGTACAACGTGGCCCTGGGGACCAACGCGCGCAGCGGCCGAGGGCGGTATCTGGTGGCGGAGACGGATGAATCGGATGGGTCCTTTTTGCATCTCCATCCCTCCATCGCCATCGTGACCAACATTGATCGCGAACATCTGAATTACTATCAGACGTTCGATCATCTGATCGCCGCATTCCGGCAATTCGTCGAGCAGATCGGGCCGTACGGGCGGCTGATCCGCTGCAACGACGATCCGGTCGTCCGTCGGATCTTGTCCGCTCCCCACCAGATGACGTATGGACTCAGCGCACCCGCCGATGTGATGGCCGGTGCGGTGCGAATTCGAGGCTGGGGCAGCGAGTTTCACGCGACGCATCAAGGCCAGCCGCTGGGGGCGTTTCGGCTGCAAGTACCGGGCCGGCACAATGTGTTGAACGCGCTCGGGGTGATCAGCTTGGGGCTGATGCTGGAGTTGCCGCTGGCCGTGATACGCGAGGCGCTCTGGGCGTTTCAAGGCACGGCGCGACGATTTCAGCGGCTCCAACTGCCCAACGACGTGCTGTTCGTGGAAGATTATGCGCATCATCCCTCGGAGATTCGCGCGACACTCGAGGCCGATCCGTATACGAAGCGGCACCGCCTGGTGGTGTTTCAGCCGCATCGTTTCTCACGGACCAAGCTGCTCGAGGAAGAATTGACGAGCTGTTTTGAGCGAGCCGATGGCTTGATCGTGACCGATGTGTACTCGGCGTTTGAGCCGCCGATTGCCGGGGTCTCGGGGCAGCGTCTGGCCTCGCTCATTCACGCGCAGGGCCATCCGTGCGTGCGGTATGTGCCGCGGCAGGAGCTGACCCGGTTCTTGCCGGGGTTTGTGCAGCCCCACGATACCGTCTTTTTTCTTGGAGCCGGGGATATTGGAGCCTTGTGCCATGATGTGGCCGCGCAATTGCGTACGCGCAACGGAACCGCTCGCTAAGCACACCAGCTTCCGCATCGGCGGGCCGGCGGAATGGTTTGCCGAGCCCGCAAGCGAAGCGGAGCTGGTGGACGTGCTGCAGGCCGCACAGCGGCTGGGCGTCCCCGTATCGGTGATCGGCGGTGGCACGAATCTACTGGTGCCGGACCACGGGGTCAGAGGATTGGTGATTCATCTGGGCCAGGCGTTTCGGACCGTGGAGCCGCTGCCCTCGTCTTCCGAGGGGCATGCGCGCGTGCGCTGCGGGGCGTCGGTGTCGACGCAGCGGTTAGTGGCGATGGCCGCGCACGAGGGCTGGGGCGACCTGGACAAGCTCGCGGGGCTGCCGGGCCACATCAGCGGAGCGGTGGTGATGAATGCCCAGCAGATCGGACGCTGTGTGGAGCGCGTGACCCATGTCTCGCTCGAGGGCGTGCGGCGGCAGTTCACCCACGAGCAACTGCGCTTTGCCTATCGATATGCGGTGGTCGAGCCTGGGGTGATCGTCGACGTGACGTTCCAATTCCCCCGGATCACCATCAAGCACGCGGCGGCATCCATTCAGTGTGCGCTGGACGCTCGCAACAGCAGCCAGGATGTGCGGCTGCCCTCCGCCGGCTGCGCCTTTAAGAATCCCGCCGGCCTGTCCGCGGGCTTCGCGATCGATCAGGCTGGATTGAAAGGCAGCCGGATCGGCGATGCGCAAGTGTCGTTCCGTCATGCGAACTTCATTGTCAATAGGGGGCAGGCGACCTGCGATGAGGTGCTGGCGCTGATGGAGCACATTCAGCGTCGGGTGGTGGAGCGCGCCGGCGTGTGGTTGGAGCCTGAAGTGCGCCTGCTCGGTGAGCGCTGGAACTGCTCATGAAAAAAATTGCGGTGTTGATGGGCGGGCCATCCGCCGAGCATGACATCTCGCTCAAGAGCGGGCAGAGCGTGGCGGCAGCACTCATCCGGCGCGGCTGGAGGGTGCAGGAGGTGGTCATCGCCCGCGCGCTCACCGTGCCCGACGCCACGGACTTCGCGGCCGCCACGCTGCGTCGCGAGCATCCCGATGCGGTGTTCGTGGCCCTGCATGGGCCCTTCGGAGAAGATGGGACGATCCAGCAGGTGTGCGACGCGTTGCATCTGGCCTACACCGGCTCAGGCCAGGAGGCCAGCCGCTTGGGCATGGATAAGGTGGCCTCTCGAGGGCGATTTGAACAGGCGGGCCTGTCGGTGCCGCGGTGGCGGGTGCTGGAGGCAGCGCACGCCTCCTCTGCGTCTGACTTGCTCGGTGACATGACACTGCCGGTGGCGGTCAAGCCCACGAATCAAGGCTCGAGCATCGGCGTGACGAAGGTCGAGCGGCTGGAGGACCTGCGTCCGGCGATGGCGCAGGCCGCACGGCATGACGCGCGCGTCTTGATCGAAGCCTGGATCTCCGGTCGGGAGCTGACCGTCGGGGTCTTGGGCGAGGAGGCGTTGCCGGTGGTGGAGATTCGTTCCTCGCATCCGTTCTTTGACTATGCCGCGAAGTACACGGCAGGGCAGACCCAGTATCTCGTTCCAGCGCCCCTGGAGGCCGCCCTGGCGCGCCGCGTGCAGGAGGCGGGCCGGCGCGCCCACGCGGCCTTAGGCTGCCGGCATTTCTCGCGAGCCGATCTGATGCTCACCAACGACGGCGAGCCGGTCGTGCTGGAGGTGAACACGATTCCCGGGCTGACGTCGTTGAGTTTGTTGCCCAAAGCGGCCGCCTGCGCCGGGATCTCTTACGATGCGCTGTGCGAGCGGATGGTGCTCATGGCCCTGTCGCCGGCCGTCGCGCATGCGCTGAGCGGGTAAGTGATGCGGAGGCGCCGTCGGAACGTCGTCGGGCTGCTGCCGCGATTGGGGCGCGCCGCCGGTCGAGGGGTGGTGTCTCTCTGCAAGCATCCCCAGCCGGTGCTTGCGCTGGCGGGGATGGTCATCGGTGGCGTGTGGCTGTGGCACGCCGCCATGCACAGCGAAGCGTTTCGCGTCACCGCCGTCGTCCTGCCGGTTGAGAGTTCGCTCAAGGCGCCATCGGATCTGATCGGTCAGAATCTGTGGACGGTTGATGTGCGCGTGCTGGCGGCGGAGTTGCACCGTCAACAGCCGGCGCTGAAACGCGTGCGCGTCATCCGCGTGCCGCCGAACACGCTACAGATCGAGTTGGCGGAGCGGGTTCCCGTGGCCCAGCTGCGCACGGTGCGTGACCAACGTGTCGGGGAATGGCATGCGGTGGATGGAGAGGGCTATGTGTTCGAAGAGGCCAGTCCGATGCCGCAGGAACGGCTGGTTATCCTGCGCGGCTTGGAGAGTCCGCGCGATGCGCGCGCGGCGCTGACGCCGGGCCGGCTCAGCACCCATCCGCGACTGGTGACGGCGCTGCAGGTGGCTGAACGGTTGCGCCAGGCCCCCGCCTTGGCCGGACATCAGCTCACCACCATCGACGTGGGCGATTCGGAGCAGCTCACATTTCTGATTGATGAGGACGTTGAAATCCGCTGCGGCGGCGCGGCAGAGCTGCCCCAACAGTTGGCACGCTTGCGCACCGCCCTCCAACTCGTGACGCGGCAACACCTGATGGTGCGCTACATTGACGTCCGCTTTGCCGATCCGGTGATCGGCCCGAGAACCTGACGACGAGATGCCTCACCAGTCAGTGATTGCGCTTGATCTGGGTGCCACGAAAGTCGCCTGCGTGGTGGCGAACGATGGCGCGCTCTTGGGGGCCGGTGTGGCCGCCTATCCGGCGCCGCGCGCCTCATGGCCTGACGATGCGCAGGTGATCGGACAGGCGGTTGAGCGCGCGTTGGAAGCCGCCGGGTCGGCGGGGGGGCGGGGTCGCGTGGTCGTGGCGGTGAGCCATCCGGAGCTGTCCCATGCGCGCGTCACCGCATCGATTGATCTCTCCTCTGATGAGCCGGTTCCGGTGCGCGCGCACGATGTGTCGCGGCTGCGCCAACACGCGCTCAGCCAAGCGCTGGGCATCGATCGCGAGGCGCTCCTGCTTGAGCCGCTGAGCTATCGCGGCAGTGGGTTCGATCAGGTGCGCGACCCTCGCACGCTGCTCACCACGCGCTTGAGCGGCACGTTTGCGCTGGTGAGCGTGCCGCTGGCTCTTCGCCAGCGCATCACGCAGGGGGTGGAGGCGGCCGGCTTGGATGTGGATCGCCTCGTGTATGGCGCGCAGGCGCTGGCCGTGAGCTGCGCAGCACCCGACACCGCGGAGCGCCTGCTGCTCGTCGACATCGGCGGGTGCAGCACCGAGTGCGTGCTGCTGGAATGCGGCCATCTGCTGCGCTCGCTCACCGTCCCCTGGGGCGGGATGCACGCGGTGGAAGCGATCGCGAGTCGCTGCCGTACGACGCGGGATCAGGCGCTGGCGCTGAGTCTGCAAGGCGGTTCCAGTCCGAAGGCTGCTGTGGCGTCGGTGTGGCAAGCCCAGATGTTCGCACTGGCGGCAGGGCTGCGCCAGGTGCTGTTTGGTGAGCCGCTGCCCTCGCGGGCCCTGGTCACCGGCCGCGGGGCGCTGGTCGACGGGATGGTCGAATGGGTGCAAGAGGCCACCGGCATCCCCGCGACGCTGGCTCGCAGTTCCCGCAGCACGCATCTGAATGACATCGGTCAGCAACTGGCCCTCAGCACCGCCTTCGGCATTGTGGATTTGGTCGCGCACCAGGCCCCCGCTGTTCCCTCCATCAGCCGTCGCTCTGCGGGGTTGGTCCACCGCCTCTTGGCCCGCACCCAATTCGTTCTGACGGAGTACTTTTAACGGCGAGGGCCGTCAGAACCGTCAGCGTCATTGACGCTGGTTCCTTCCGTGTGCTAGAGTAGCCTCCGTGCTCGTCTACAACCTTGCTCGTGTGCGTGCTCGCATCCGCGCGGCCTGTGTGCGCGTCGGTCGCGATCCGTCTTCCGTCCCCCTGGTGGCCGTGACGAAGGGGATGGCGGTCGAGCGCATGCGCGAGGCGGTGGCGCTGGGGCTGGCAGACCTGGGAGAGAATCGGGTGCAAGAGGCGAGAGCCAAACAACTCGCTTTGAGCCCTGAGCCGATTCGCTGGCATCTGATCGGGCATTTGCAGCGCAACAAAGTCACACAGGCCGTGGAGCTGTTCAGCGTCATTCATTCGGTCGATTCCATTGAGCTTGCCGAAACGTTGGAGCGCCACATGAACAAGCCATTAGAAGTCTTTGCGCAGGTGAACGTGTCGGGCGAAGACACGAAATTTGGATGCACGATGGAGGAGGCGCTGCCGCTTGCGCGACGGGTCATGCAATTGCCTCACCTGCGGTTGCGGGGATTGATGGCTCTGGCGCCGTTCGCTGAGAATCCCGAGCAGGCCCGCCCCCATTTCCGCCGCCTCCGTGAATTGAGGGACGAGATGGATTCGACCCTTCACCCTGCACCTTGCACCCTGCACCTGTCGATGGGCATGTCAGGCGATTTCGAGGTGGCGATTGAAGAGGGCGCCGATCTCGTGCGGATCGGCACGGCGCTTTTTAAGGGACAGGGGACATGAGACAAGGGACAAGTGAACGCCCCGCAATCAACACACATGTGCTTCGAGGTGTGCGTCTTGGCATCATCGGGGCGGGGAATATGGGCCAGGCGCTGATTAGCGGCGCGCTGGCCGCCGGGGTCTCCGGCAGCCGCCTGCTTGTGGTCGAAGCGGATGCGGCGAAGCGGCGGCGCCTGGTACGCCGCGCGCGCGTGACACCCTCGACGATTGAGCGGGTCGCGGCGGCGTGCGATGCGATCATTCTGGCGGTGAAGCCGCAAGACATGGCGCCGGTGCTGGAACGCCTCAGCCAATCGCTCACTCAGCGACCTCCCATACGGCAGCCGCTCATCATTTCGATTGCAGCCGGTTTGACGATTGCCTCATTACAGCGTGCGCTCGGAGGCCCTCCGCTCATTCGCGTCATGCCGAATCTGCCGGCCACGGTGGGTTCTGGCATCTCGGCGATGACGGCGGGCCGCTGGGCTACGCGCGCGCATCGCGCGCTGGCGAAGGCGATCTTCGAATCCGTGGGCGAGGTGGTGGAGCTGCCGGAGCGCGTGTTTGACATCGTGACGGCCATCAGCGGCTCCGGACCGGCCTATTACTTTCTGATCTTTCAAGCGTTGCGCGATGCCGGCATGGAAGCCGGGTTGCCCAAGTGGGTGGCTCAGCGTTTGGCGATTCAAACGGCGATCGGCAGCGGGATGCTGGCGAAGCAGTCCACGGACGAGCTGGAGGCGATGCTCACCCGCGTGGCATCGAAACAGGGCACCACCGAGGCGGCGCTGAAGGTATTTGCTCGACGAGGGTTGGCGCGGATGATGCGGGAAGGCGTACACGCCGCACGCCGGCGCTCACAGGAGCTGACGCGATGTTTATCCTAGGGCATCTGGTGAATGCGGTGGCGGTGATTGTGGGTCATGTGCTGTGGCTCTACAGTCTGGTGGTGATGGTGGCGGTGTTGATCCAATGGGTCAATCCGGATCCGTCGAATCCGATCGTCAGCGCCTTGCGCACCCTCACCGATCCGGTGTTTGCGTGGATTCGCCGCCGGCTGCCGTGTGTGGTGGTCGGCATGCTCGATCTCGCGCCGGTGGTGGTGCTGTTGGCCATCTGGTTTCTGCGCTTGTCGCTCGTCCCCGCCTTGATGGAGCTGGCCCTGCGCCTGAGGTAGCCCATGGCTGCTGTGACGATGGAGCGGGTGCAAGACACGGTGCGCGCCATTGCGCAGCGCACACCCGTCGTGCCCAAGGTGGGCATTATTCTGGGGACCGGGTTGGCGAATCTGCTCACCCATGTGAAGACCTCTGCGACGATTCCGTATCCCGAGCTGCCGCACATGCCGCGCTCCACCGCCCCCACGCACAAGGGACAGATGGTGTTTGGCGAAATCGGAACAACGCCGGTGGTGGTCATGGAAGGGCGCTTCCATTGTTATGAGGGCTACAGCGTCAGCGACGTCGCGTATCCGGTGTGGGTGATGCAGGCCCTGGGGGTGAAGACGCTGCTCATCTCCAACGTGGCCGGGGGGCTGAATCCGGCGTTTGCGATCGGCGATCTGATGCTGGCCACCGACCATGTGAACCTGATGGGGGTGAGTCCGCTGGTGGGTCAAAACGATGAGCGCTTAGGCCCGCGTTTTCCCGACATGATCGCGCCGTATGATGACCGGCTGGTCCTGCTGGCCGAAGGGGTGGCCAAACAGCACACGCTCTCCGTGCGCCGCGGCGTGTATGCGGCGATGCTGGGGCCGCAATTGGAGACCAAAGCGGAATATAAGATGCTGCGCCTGTTGGGGGCCGATGCGGTGGGCATGTCGACCGTACCGGAGGTGATCGCGGCCGTGCATGCCGGTCTGCGCGTGTTGACGGTGAGCATTATTTCCGACCTGTGCATTCCGGAGACGCTCAAGCCGGTGAACATCGAAGAAATTATTGCCATCGCCAACAAGGCCGAACCGTTGCTGACGAAATTATTTGTCGGCGTCATCGAACGCCTCTGAGGCATGGACTGCAAGAGCATGGACTACAAGGCCACGCTGAACCTGCCCAAGACCGAGTTCGCCATGAAGGCCGATTTGCCCCGGCGCGAGCCGGAGACGCTCAAGCTCTGGGACACGCTGGGGCTGTATGCGCGCATCCAGCGCGCGCGCGCCAGCGCGAAGAAGTTCATCCTGCATGACGGCCCGCCCTATGCCAACGGCGACATCCATATCGGCCATGCCCTCAATAAAATCCTCAAAGATGTGATCGTGCGCTACTACACGATGCGCGGGTATGCCAGCCCCTACGTGCCCGGCTGGGATTGCCACGGCATGCCCATTGAACACCAACTCTTCAAGGAGCTGAAGCTCACGAAGCAGCAGATCCCCCAGGTCGAGTTCCGCGAGAAGGCGAAAGCGTATGCCACCCGCTATGTGCACCTGCAGCGCGAGCAGTTCAAGCGGCTCGGCGTGCAGGGCGATTGGGACCACCCCTATCTGACGATGAGCCCGGACTACGAGCGCGCCATCATCCGCGTCTTCATGGAGCTGGTGCGCAAGGGCTACATCTATCGCGGCAAGAAACCGGTCTATTGGTGCGCCACCTGTGAAACCGCCTTGGCCGAGGCGGAAGTCGAGTACGAAGACCGGACGGATACCTCTATTTATGTGAAATTCAAAGTTACAGACGATTCAGCAAATCGGGTGTCTCAAAATTTAGAACTCATTTCGGCAGCCGGACCAGCGGAAGTTCCTTTCAGCTTACCTAACGTCAAGACTTGGTATTTCGTTATTTGGACGACGACTCCTTGGACTTTACCAGCAAATATGGCAGTCGCTTTGCACCCTGATCGGCTCTATAGGTTGATCGTTAGAAATTCAGATGAGGGATGGATTGTAGCTGAGGAGTTATCTGCGGCATTTATTGCTGACGCTCATGAAGTTTCTGGACATAAAAGAGGGAAGGATCTCGTAGGGATTCAATACCTGCGACCTTTTTCTGCACAACTTGGTACATCTGTTCGTGCAGATTTTGTTTCCATGGAAGAAGGGACTGGCGTTGTCCATGTCGCGCCTGGACACGGCCAGGAAGACTACCTCATCGGCCAACGCGAAAAGCTGGAAACCTTTTCGCCGGTCGACCACCAAGGCCGGTTCACGAAAGAGGTACCGGAGTTTGCCGGCCAGTCAGTCTTCGACGCCAATCCCAAGATCATCGAAGGCCTGCGCGCCAGGAGGCTCCTAGTAAAGGAAGCGCCGATCACCCACTCCTATCCCCATTGCTGGCGGTGCAAGCAGCCGATCATCTTCCGCGCGACGCCGCAATGGTTCCTGCGCGTGGATGAGGCCCTCCGGGCCAAGCTGTTGGCGTGCGCGAAGCCGGTGCGCTGGGTTCCGGCGACCGGTGAGAGCCGCATGCGAGGCATGCTGGAGCGTCGGCCGGACTGGTGCCTCTCGCGCCAGCGCTACTGGGGCACGCCGATTCCCATCGTGCATTGTCTGACGTGCGATCAGCCGCTCGTCGATGACGCGAGCCTGCGCCAGATCGAACAGCGCTTGGCCGCAGACGGCACGGAGGCGTGGTTGACGACGAGCCCCCAGGAGCTCTTGCCAGGCGGCTGTCCGAAGGGGCGCGACCATGCGTTGCGCAAGGACAGCGATATTTTGGATGTGTGGTTTGATTCCGGGGTCAGCCATGAGGCGGTGCTGCGGCCGCGCGCCGACGCGGACTTGCAGTGGCCGGCCAGTTTGTATCTCGAAGGCTCCGACCAGCACCGCGGATGGTTTCAGGTGTCGCTGATGACGGCGGCGGCTCTCTCCGGCCGCGCGCCGTATGAGCAGGTGCTCACCCACGGATTTGTGGTGGATGGGGACGGCCGCAAGATGTCGAAAAGCCTGGGCAATGTGATCGCCCCGAACGAAGTGATTCAAAAGTTCGGGGCGGAGATGCTGCGGCTGTGGGTGGTGGCCTCGGACTACAGCGAGGATGTGCGCCTCTCCGAGCCGATCGTGGCGCAGATGGCCGAGGCGTATCGCAAACTACGCAACACGTTCCGCTACTTGTTGGGCAACCTGTCGGATTTTTCTCCCGCGCGTAATCGGCAGCCGCAGGAGACGATGCCGGAGTTTGACCAGTGGGCGCTGCAGCGCACGCAGCGTCTGCTCGACACCGTGACGGAGGCGTACGCGGCGTATCACTTTCACCATGCGTTCCGCGCGATCTACCAGTTTTGCGTGCTGGATCTCTCCTCCTGCTATTTGGATGCGTTGAAAGATCGCCTGTATACCGATGCGGCGTCGGGGTCCGCGCGTCGCTGTGCGCAGACCGCACTCTATGATATACTCGTGGCGCTTGTTCGGATGTTGGCGCCGATGCTGCCGATGACGACGGAAGAAGTGTGGCAACTGCTGCGCAACGCCGGCGCGGTGGGGGAGATTTCGGTGCATCTGGCGGAGTGGCCGGCGCACCTGGCGGCGCCTCGCGAGGCAGCCTTCGTGCAGCGGTGGGGGACGTTCCTGGCGGTGCGCGCCGTGGTGATGAAGGCGCTGGAAGAGCAGCGCGGCGCGCGGGTGATCGGCAGCTCGCTGGAGGCGCAGGTGAGCCTGGTGGCGAGCGATCCGCAGTTGGCGCGTCTGTGCGAGCAGCATCGGGACACGCTGGCAGAACTGTTCGTCGTCTCAGAGGTGCGCATCCTGTCTGCGAGCGACGCGAGTGGAGAGGGCGGGGGGACGTCCGTGCCGGGGCTCGCCCAGGTCCGCGTGACACGGGCTGATGGGGCGAAGTGCCAGCGGTGCTGGAACTATCGCCCGACGGTGGGGCAGTCGAGCCGGCATCCGCAGTTGTGCGATCGGTGCGTGACCGTGGTGCAGCAGGGGGAGAGCACGCCATGACCAAAGACCAACTGAAGAAATTTCGCGGGGCGCTGTTGGTTGAGCGCGCCAAATTCGCCGGGGAAATCCGCTCCATCGTCCGCGAGGCGTCCAAGGATTTGCGCGAGGCCTCGGGGGATCTTTCCACGCATCCGCTGCACATGGCCGACATCTCCTCGGATACGTACGAGCGCGAGCTGTCGATGAGCCTGGCCTCCGCCGAACAGGAGGTGCTGTATCAAATTGACGATGCCCTCACGCGCATGGACGACGGCACGTTCGGTATCTGCCAGCAGTGCGACAAGCCCATCAGTATGAGCCGGCTCAAGGCCGTCCCCTACGGTCCTCTATGCATCGCCTGCCAGCGGGTCCAGGAACAGAAAAAAAAGTAACTGGTTCCGCCACACTGCGTGGCGGATCCGCCAGTCTTTGTGGCGGAAACTGGAGTTGATGAAATCTGCGCGTGTGATCGTCTTGCTCGTGGCGGCTGATCAGCTCTCGAAGTACGCCGTGCGCCTGACGTGTCATCCCGCCCAGACCGTTCCGCTCATTCCGCCCATCCTCCATCTGACCTATGTGCAAAACACCGGCATGGCGTTTGGGCTGTTCCAAGGCGCACTGGGCTGGCTGGTGCTGTGCTCCATCGGCGTGTCGATCTGGCTGGTGCTGGAGCTGTCCCGCCGGCAGGTTCGTCCGTGGCCGATGCAGTGGGGGCTGATGTTGGTGCTGGGCGGGGCGATCGGCAACCTCATCGATCGGGTGTGGCTGGGCTACGTCGTCGATTTTATCGATCTGCGCGTCTGGCCGGTGTTTAATCTCGCCGATTCTGCGATTACGGTCGGGGTCGGCTTGCTCCTCTGGCAGGCGTTTCAAAAAGCTCGTTAGCATGCATCCCATTCTCGTGCAGATCGGCCCGATCACCATCACGTCCTACGGCGTCGCCATGGCGCTGGCCTTTCTGGCGGCGGTGGGGCTGGCCTCGCACGTGACGGCGCGCTCCCTGAAGGGCCTCGTGCCTCTGACCCCGGCGCAGGTGCCTGATCTGGCCTGTGCCGTCTTGGCGGGCGGCCTGGTGGGTGGACGGCTCCTCTATGTGCTCTTGAATTGGGACCTGTATCGCTCCTCGCCGTTTGAGATCGTCAAGCTGTGGCACGGCGGCCTGATGTGGCACGGCGGATTTGGAGGCGGGATGGCGGCGGCCTGGTGGTTTCTGCGCCGGCATCGGCTGCCGTTTCTCAGGACCCTGGATCAGGTCAGCCCATTTTTTATGGGGCTGGGCCATGCGATCGGGCGGATCGGCTGTTTTTTCAACGGCTGCTGCCTGGGCACCACGCGCATACCGATCCAACTCATCGAATCGGCGGGGTTGCTCTTCCTCTATATAGGCTTAAGGGCGCTGCAGCGTCCAGGTCTCTTGCGCCGGCCGGGCACGGTGTTCGGCGCCTACCTGGTCGGCTATGGAGTGCTGCGCTGGCTGGTGGAGTACGGGCGGATCGGCCATCCGGTTGTCTGGGCCGGTCTCACGTTCTATCAGCTCATCAGCGCCGCGCTCTTCGCCGCAGGTTTGGGTGTGGTGATCCGAGCATGCCGCGCACCTATCAATTCATTGTAGGCGCTGGAGAAGCCTCCATGCGGCTGGACCGCTATCTCACCCGCCATCTGCCTCAGACGCTCTCCCGCCGTGCGGTGCAGCGGGCCATCGAAGCCGGGAAGGTGACGGTCGGAGGGCAGCCGACCAAGGCGCACCGGTTGTTGCGCGCCGGGCAACCCGTGGTCGCGCGCATCGAAGAGCTGGGCGCCCTCAGTCAGGGAACGGCCCTTGAGCCGGAGCCGATTCCGCTGGAGGTCGTCCATGAAGATGATGCGCTGCTCGTGGTGAATAAGCCGCCGGGGCTGGTGACGCACCCGGCACCGGGCCATTGGACGGGCACATTGGTCAATGCGGTGCTGTGGCACCTTCAGAATGCGGAATGCGGAATGCGGATTGTAGAATTAAAAACTCCGCACGCCGAACTCCGCACCCCGCACTTGGCAAGGGCGGGCATCGTGCATCGGCTCGACAAGGAGACTTCAGGGCTGCTCGTCGTCGCCAAGACGGAGCCTGCCCGGCGTGATCTCGCGAGACAATTGAAAAACCGGACGATGAGCCGCGGGTATCTCGCGTGTGTTGATGGCAGCTTGCCACAGGATGAGGGGACCATTGACGCGGCGATCGGACGCCATCCGACGCATCGCAAGCGCATGACGGTGCGCTACCTTGGCGGCCGCTCGGCGGTGACGCACTATCGTGTATTAGCTCGCTGCGAAAAAGTTTTTTCTTATACCGTCGTGGAGTTGAAGCTGCAAACCGGGCGCACCCATCAGATTCGGGTGCACCTCGCCCATCTGGGCCACCCCGTCCTGGGGGATGCGGTGTATGGCAAGCACCCGGCGAGCTACTGGGCCTCGCACGGGATTGCGCGCCAGCTCCTCCATGCGCGCACCATCCGCTTCAGCCACCCCGTGACGCAGAAGCCTCTTGAATTTTCCGCCCCAATCCCCGAAGATATGAAGCCGTGGCTCCCACAAGAAGTGAGTCAGTGAGTAAGGAAGTAAGTGAGGGAGTGAGAGAAAGACAAAACGCCATGACACATAGGCGGGGCGGTTCAACAATCGCATGCAAGGCGTTCGTATTTTTCCTTACGCACTACTTACTACTCACGGCTCACTGCGTTGCGGCTGTGCCGCCGCTTATTCACTACCAGGGCCGGCTCACCGAAGCGAATCAGGCGCCCCTCGCCGGCGCCCACACCGTCACCATCCGCATCTACGATGCCGAGACCGGCGGCGCGTCACTCTGGCAAGAGACGCATCCGATCACACTGACCAGCCAGGACCGCGGGATTTTTTCTGTCCTGTTGGGCAGCCTCAACTCGTTTGGGGCGCTGACCTTTAATCAGCCGCTGTGGCTCTCCATTGAGGTGGACGGGGAAGGAGAGATGAGCCCCCGCCAGCGCTTCACCGCGGTCGGCTATGCGATTAATACGGATACTTTGGACGGGCTCAGGAGCGATCAATTTCTTCGGAGCAATCTCTTACCGACTGCTGGAAAGATCGTGCAGTTGGATCCCTCCGGGGCTCTGCCGGCCGTCAGCGGGGCGAATCTTATGGCGCTGAACGCATCCGCCCTCGCGAGTGGCACCGTCCCTCAGGCGCGGCTCCCCAGTGACGTGCAGTCACTCAGCGCCTCGGGCCAACCCGCGTTGGTGGGTGATGTGACGTTGGCGGCCGGCTCGAACGTGACGCTCAGCCAGAGCGGGCAAGCGATCACGATTGCCGCTGCGGGTGCCGGCGCCTCTGGCAATCGCGCAACCACGACCGCATCTGCGGCTGTGAGCATCGGCATCGCATCGGATACCGACTTACTCTCGGTGACCATCACGAAATCGCAAGCCGGTTCCGCGCTATTGGTGCTGGCGACGGTGCAGTTGACGCACACCGGAAATCCCAACAGCAAGCTCGTCGATGTGAAACTGTTCCGCGGCGCCACCCCACTCGATGCCGGCTATCGGGTGCGCCTGGGCACGGCCAATCAAGCCGTCTCAGAGGTGCCGGTGAGCCTGCAGACGTGGGATGCCTCGGGAGCCGGCACCTACACCTTCACGTTGAAAGCCAGATCCAGCGCCGCGGGGGCCACCGCAACGGTGCGTCGCCTCACCGTCGTGGAGTTGTTGTGATGAGCGATGTGCCAGGAGGGCCTCCGATGAAACGACCGGTGTGGGGAGTGGTTGCCGCAGCGGCGGCGAGCGTGGTCGTGGTCGTGGCGCTGCAAGCGCAGGAACATCGTCTCACCAACACGCCGCCTCAACCCTCCACCAAAGCCGTCGAGGAAAAAGGGGAGGTGGTGTTTACATTTCCTGATGACACGGCGATGCAGACCTTTGCCATGCAGTGGCAGCAGCGCCAGGCGATGATGGCCCGCATGGCGGTCCTCCAAGGCTATTGGAAGCAGGAGCAGGCGAACCTCGCGCAGCTCAACCAGCAGTTGCTCTCCGACTACCATCTCGATGTGAGCAAAACCTACACGCTCGACCGCGACAAGCGCGCGCTCATCGAGCGTGCCCCAAGCGCCGAGTCGCCTGCGCCGGCTTCTGAGCCGGCCGCGACAGAGCAGCCCATCACCTCACCATCTTCCACGCCTCCACCCAGCCCTTGACGTTGTTCCCTCCCATCAGGCATACTTCCAAGTGAAGTACGGGTGAAGTGGGGAGGTCCCTACTGAGAAAGCCACACCCGGAGTAATCCGGGGCCGGAAAACCACAGCTCCCCGCCGACGGCGGGGAGAGCTGGGCTGCCAAAGGGGGAACACGTGAATCAGGCACCGAACCGCACTTGCGCTTCCGAGGGGCGGTCTTTTTTTTGGGCTCCGTGTGCCCTTTTTGGGTCCAAGCGTGCTGAAGGAGGGCACACGCATGTTTGAGCCGCTCATTTCCTCCCGCATCCGCCGGACTCTGCTGGAATACATCCTCTCTCATTCCCAGGAGCGGTTCTACCTCCGAGGCCTGGCCCGGCGCCTGAGCTTGTCCATCAGCCCGTTGCGGCGCGAACTCAAGCGCCTGGAGCAGCTCGGAGTGCTCACCGCCTCGGAAGAAGCCAATGTGCGGATGTATACGGTGAACCCAGCCTCGCCGCATTTTGCCCAGCTTCAGTCAGCCAGCGGCCAATCCACCATGAGTCAACCCATGATGTCTCAACCTGTTCTCGTGCGACGGATGCGTCCCTCGCCCCTACTAGCAACCGCGGTAAGTCTTGGTGTATTCGTGATCGGCGCGATGACGTACCTGGTGCTGACCAATCAACGGCTGCTGGCGGTGGCTCAGCGAGCCGTGATGCCAGCACCCCGACAGTCGTCGGGGTCGGGGCAGGCAGGCGTTATGCGGGGATCGCGCTGGCAGCTCCTGCCCGGCTCTTTCGGCGGCTTCAGCAGTGGATCGAATTCAAGCCAGGAGACCTACTAATGAACCAGCGGATAGCGGATAGCGTTCAGCGTATAGGACAACAGCTTCTCTCCGTATGGCTGGGTGTCGTGCTCTCGTGTTCGATGGTTGTCGCCTGTGTCCTGAGTCCTGTGTCCTGTTCCATCGCCTGGGCCGCCGTCGACTCCTACATCAACTATCAAGGCCGGCTCACCGACGTTGGCAACAAGGGAGTGAATGGCACCATCAGCATAATCTTTCGCCTGTATGATGCGTCCACCAGCGGCACGCAGGTCTGGAGCGAAACTCAAACCCTGACCCTGACCTCGGCGGATAATGGCATCTTCAACGTCGTGCTGGGCAGCTCCACGGCGTTGACGTCGGTTGATTTCAACGTGCCCCTGTGGCTGTCGGTGCAGGTCGACACCGATTCGGAAATGACGCCGCGCCAGCGCCTCACGCCGACCGGACAAGCGCTCAATGCCGATAAAGTGGATGGGCTGGATTCGGCCAGCTTCATGCGCACCGACACCAATACGAGCACCTCAGGGAAGATCACCATCACGCGCTCCGGCACGGCCCTGGTCATCACGCCGACCACGAATCCCGCGGCCGACACCAAGCTGATCGATGTGCAAAACGCCTCCGGCACGTCGAAGTTCAGCGTGGACATTGAAGGCGACGTGGCGGTCGCCGGCGACCTCTCCGTCACCGGCACCATCAGCGGCTCAACCAGCACCACCGGCACCACGAATGCCAGTTGGAATATCGGCAGCGCCACCAATGCCGCGACGACCAACGTGTCGTTGCTGTTCGGTCAAACCAGCGGACAGGAATCGCTCGTGTTCAACGGGGCGAGTACCGGTGATTTCATCCTCTCGGACGATCTCCGACTGAGTCCAACCGGAACCTCATCGGGTAGCACGGCCGGTCTGCGCTTGCTCGAGCTCGCCGCCAACGGCACCAATTATGTCGGCTTCAAGGCGCCTGACAGCATCGCCAGCGATGTCACCTGGACCCTTCCGAACGCCGACGGCTCAGCCAACCAAGTCCTGACGACCGATGGCAGCAAGACGCTGTCGTGGACGACCGCCAGCTCCATTAGCGGCGTGGGCGACATCACGAGCGTCACAGCGGGAACGGGTCTCACGGGTGGCGGGACGAGCGGCGATGTGACGCTGACGCTCTCCACGCCGGTTTCCGTTGCCAATGGCGGCACGGCGGGGGCGACCGCCGCCGCTGCGCGCAGCAATCTAGGCGCGGCTGCCAGCGGGGCCAACAGCGATATCACGTCTCTGAGCGGCTTGACGACGGCCCTGACCGTGGGACAGGGGGGCACAGGAGCGACGACCCTGACCACGAATGGCGTGCTGTATGGTGCCGGCACTAGCGCTGTTTCAGGGACGAGCGCCGGAACCACAGGAACCGTGCTGCACGGCAATACCGGCTCCGCTCCGTCGTTCAGCGCAGTGAGCCTGACGGCTGACGTCACCGGCACGCTGCCGCTGGCCAACGGCGGCACCAACAGCGCCACTCTCACCAACTGTACCTCCGGCCAGGCCCTAACGGTCACGAGCGGCTCGGTGGCGTGCACCAGCACGATTACGTCAAGCGACGCAGGCACCGGGACAACGAGCGCCACCTTCACGATCGATAATGACAACACCGGCGGTTCCGAGCCGGCCGATGGGGCCGGCCTGAAAATTGAGGGCGGCACGGGGGATGTCAATCTGACCTGGCAGGCGAGCACCGATCGGCTCAAGCTGGATCAGGATCTGATGATTGATACCGCGACCTTTGTGAATACCTCCACACCGGCCGGCGGTCTGTTTATCGCGGAGGACACCACCGCCGCGAATTCAGCCGGCGCGATCTTCCTAGGCCGGCGCAGCGCCGAGACCAGCGGATGGAATATTCTCCAGGGGAAGACAAACGGCAAGCTCTTCTGGAATGGGAGCGAAGTGGAGATCGAAGGAGACAGCCCCGCCATCATGACGTTTGGCAACAGCACCAGCAAGGTCAGTCTCATCTACGATCCGGGGACCGATGCCATCTGGTTCAGCAAGGGAACCTTTTCCCAGCAGTTCCGCAGCCTGGTCAAAAACGGCTCGTTTGAAGCGTTCAGCGCCCTGGAAGCGTTCAACGGCGCGACTGGAGGAACGGGTGGGGCGGGCAGTGCCTTCCAGGGTGGGTGGTCCAACTTCTCGCCTGATGAATGGCTCTGGAAAGGCGGCAAAGTCTACCAGAACTCCCCGGGCATCTTCACGCCGGGCACGAGTGTGACCGCCACCACCCTGCAGCAGGACTACTACCACGGCAAGAGCGCTGTGACGTTGGAAGACACGACGATGCCGGCAACGACCGTCACCTATAATGCCGCGAACGACGCGACCGCGAATCCATATACGGGGACGATCAATGATGGTCATATTGAGCAGACGATTAGCGGCCTGAAGCCCGGCACGGTGTACGCCGTCGGTGCCTACATGCGGCGAGTAAGTGGCACGGTCGAGGCGATTTTAGACGTCACCGGGGAAGAAGTCACGGCCAACACGACACTCGGCGCGTCCATGACCGCCGATGACAACAAGATGACGGTGGCGAGCTACAGCAGTTTCCCCAACAACGGTATCGTGATCGTAGACAGCGAATATATCTCGTACACCGGTAAGGAATCACCGAACGTGCTCACCGGCCTCATCCGCGGGTTCCAGAATACGACTGCCGCCACGCACAGCAGCAGCCCCACCGCAGCCACGGTCACGATCGCGCCATTCACCCACCTGACGACCGGCGCAGGGGCGAGTGCGACCAATTTTGCCATCTACCGGGGCCAGTTCGTGACGTCCTTAACCGCAAGTGACGTGAAGGTGCACCTGATCTGCACCGGTACGGTGGGAACCCCGCAGTGCCGCTTTGACGGTGTGCAGATCGTCGAGGGCCGCTCGGTGCCGGAGTTCCAGCCCTCGGCCCTGGTCGATACGGGCGACCAGACGCTGTACGGCTCGCTGCGCATGGGGCGCACCGCGAATAACCGCGGAGGCATCCTGTCGGTGGATAAGTCCGTGCGGACCAGGGCGATCGAATTCTTCGAGAAGGATCCTGGAATGTCCGGTACCACGGGTGGGACGGGTGGGATTGGGAATCCGGTGAAGACGACCGGTGGTTCAGGCAGCACGACCACATTGGCCAGCAGCGGAACCTTCAATGGGACGGTCACGCGAGAGATGTTGGTGACCGTCACCTCCTCCACGCAATTCAAGTGGGAATATCGCGAATGCAATCCCTCCTGTGGAAGCGGAACTTATTCAACCGGCGGAACAGGCTTGCTGATCAGCAACTACACATCGCTGACCAGCAGCAGCAACCCGCTCCCCGGCAGCATGGGGGTTAATATCGCGTTCGGGAACACGGGGACCGCCGCCGTGGGAGATATCTGGTCCTTTCAAATCGCTGGGATGAACATGGCGGCTCAGTACAACAGCTACAGCGGCACCGCCAGCTATCAACCTGGCAATACGAGGATTTTTAAGGACCCTACCACGCAGAAGCTGACGTTTCAGGATGGGACCACATACGCGACCTTAAGCGACATCGTGGGGGTGGCGGGTAATCCCGCCTATGTCGGCTATCCGAGCTTCTTTCCGGCCTCAGGCGGCGGCGGGCAGATGTACCTGAACACCGGCCAGGGCTACACCGGAACGACTCAGGCAACCTTTGATGTGGAAATCCAGGGCAATGATGCGACAACCGGCCGTGATACATTCAGGTGGCGGGACAATATCAAACAGCCGGCCAACAGCGACTCCGCGGCTTGGGACGATCAGAATGTCGTGATCCCCGCAGGTGGTGGCCCCTACACGATGAGCTCACCTATTCCGGTGAGTTATGGCTTCACGATCACCTTCGGCTCTCCAGCAGGAACCTATGCCGACGGAAACGTTGGTGACCGCTGGACCTTCACCGCCAACCCCGCCACCACTTCGCAGAGCGTCAAAACGCTCACCGGCGGGCAGGGCATCGGCGTGTCGGGGACGGGCGACACGCGCACGGTCAATCTCATCGCCTGCGCGGCCAATGAAGTCCTCAAGCGTAACGCCGGGAATACGGACTGGGCGTGCGCCGCCGACGCGAACTCAGGCGGGACCGGCACCGTGACCTCGGTCTCGGTCACGACGGCCAACGGCGTCTCCGGCAGTGTCGCCACCGCGACGACCACCCCCGCGATCACCCTGACCCTTGGGGCGATCACCCCGACGACCGTCAACAAGGTGACCCTCACGGCCCCCGCCACCGGCTCCACCCTGACTATTGCCGATGGCAAGACCTTGACCGCGAGCAACTCGCTGACCTTGGCCGGGACCGATAGTACGACGATGACCTTCCCGGGGAGCAGTGATACGGTGGTGACCCTCGCCGCGACCCAGACGCTGACCAATAAGACGCTCACGAGCCCGACGATTGCGACGATCCTCAACACCGGCACCCTGACCCTGCCCACGAGCACGGATACCCTCGTGGGCCGCGCGACGACCGACACGCTCACGAATAAAACCCTCAGCGCCCCCACGGTGACCGGCAAGCTCACCCATACGCCCAGTGCCACCAGCGCCACCCCCGGCACCACCGGCGCGTGGCTCGCGCAAGGGGCGCAGACCTTGACCGATAACGCCACCGCGGCCTCGGGCACGGCCGCGAGTGCGGTCTTTACCTCGCTCGCCCAGCCGACCCTGGCCGCCACGAACACCGGGGTCATCACCACCAATGCCGCCACGCTCTATGTCGCCGGGGCGCCGGCGGCCGGCACGAATGAGACCCTCACCAATGCCTACAGCCTCTGGAGCGATGATGGCAGCGTCCGCTTCGATAAGGAAGGCGTGGGGGTGACCTCCGCCGACGGGCTGCTCCTTGCCAATAACACCGCCGCCGCCGTCGGCGCGCAGCAGTACTCGCCCCGGCTGCGCCTGACGGGCCAAGGCTGGAAGACCACGGCCACCGCCGCCAGTCAAACCGTCGACTGGCTCGCCCAAGTCGTGCCGGTCCAAGGCGCCGCGAATCCCACGAGCTACCTCGACTTCTCCGCGCAAGTCAATGCCGGGGGCTATACCAACGTCCTCGCGCTGACCAGTGGCGGCAACGTCGGGATCAACACGACCAGCCCCGGCTCGAGCCTCGATGTGAAAGGGACCCTGCGCCTCTCTGGCGCCACCTCCGGCTACGTCGGCCTGGCGCCTGCCGCCGCGGCGGGGAGTACGACCTACACGCTGCCGAGTGCGGATGGGACGAACGGCCAGGTCCTCAAGACGAACGGCAGCGGCGCCCTCTCCTGGGTAGCGGATTCGACGGGGGGGAGCCCCGCCTTCGACACGATCGCCACCGGCACCAACACTACCGCCACCATGACCGTCGGCACCAACGGCACGCTGACCTACTCCGGCAGCGGGGTCGTCAATGCCAGCCAGTTCAAGGGCAACGCCACCGTCGCCGTCGCCGATGGCGGCACCGGGCAAACCACCTACACCGATGGGCAGCTCTTAATCGGCAACACGACCGGCAACACCCTCGCGAAAGCCACCCTCACGGGGACTGCCAATGAAGTGACCGTCACCAATGGGGCCGGCGCCATCACCCTTGCGCTGCCGAATCATGCCGGGACGGATATCAGCGCGGACCTGGAAGAGGAAGGCCAGGTCAACGCCACCGCTGTCACCGGCAACGCCACCCTCGCTGCGGCCGGCCAGCTCATCCGTGCCACCGGCGATAACACCGCCGCCTGGGGCGCCCTGGACTTAGCCGATACCGACGCGGTCACCGGCGTGCTGGCGGATGCCAATGTCGCCAACGACATCACCCTCGCGACGACCAACAAGACCCAGAGCTTTACGCTGGGCGCGGGCAACTACGTCCAGCTCGATGGCTCCACGACGCCCAGCACCACCACCGCCGGCGTGCTGGATATCAACGTCACCTCCGCCACGAACAACAATGAGGCCGTGGATTTCAACACCACCTTCACCAATACCGGGGCGGCCACCAGCACCGGGCTCTACAACGGGTGGAGCTCCGCCGCGGTGGTGGCCGGCGCCAACGTCAATCAAACGGCCTACGCTGACTACACCACCGCCACCAAGACCGGCCTGGATACCGCCACCGGCACCTACAGCCTCTATGGCACCTACTCCACCGCCTCGAACACCGGCGCCACCAACGCGGGCACCAAGAATACGTATGGCGGCTACTTCGCATCCACCGGCGATACGGCCGGCACCGCGACGGCGTATGGCCTCTGGGCCCAGGCGAGTGGGGCGGATAACAACTACGCTCTCATTACCAACGGGGGCAACGTCGGCGTGGGCGATACCACCCCGGTGAGTCTGCTCACCGTGGGCAGCGGCGATCTGTTCCAAGTCGACTCCAATGGCGACGTGGTCAAGCTCAAGAACGTCACCTACACCTGGCCGGCGGCCAATGCCTCCGGGGCCTTGACCAATAACGGCAGTGGGACCCTCTCCTGGAGTGCGATCACGGCCACCGATGTCAACTGCACCGACTGCGTCGCGCTGACGACCGAGACGAGCGGCAACTACGTCCAGTCCATCAGCACGTCAGCGCTCACCGGTCTCACCGGAGGGGCCACCGCGGCGGAAGGCACGACCCACACGCTCGCCTTGGACTATTCCACCGCGCTCTCGGGCGATCCGGCCCTGGCCGCCAACAACGTGATCTTCGGCGCCAACGGCCTCATCTTCGAGGGGGCGACCGCCAACACCTTCGAGACTTTTGTGACCCTGACCGACCCGACCGCCGACCGGACGATCACGCTCCCGGACGCGGGCGGGACCGTCGCGGTCTCCGCGACCAGCCCCATCACGCTCTCGGTGGGGGGCGCGATTGGCCTCACCCAAAACGCGGGCACCGATGTCACGGCGGACCTCGAAGAGGAAGGCCAGATCAACGTCACCGCGGTGACGGGCAACGTCGCCGATACCCAGCTCCTTGTGGGCACGGGCGCGAGCACCGCCGCCTGGCGGACGCTCTCGAACGATGCCACCCTCGCCAACACCGGGGCGCTGACCCTGGCCACGAGCGGGGTCACGGCGGGGACGTACACGAAACTCACCGTCGATGCGAAGGGTCGCGCAACGGTAGGGGCGACGGCCACCTTGGCCTCGGCCGATTTCGCCAACCAGGGCACGACGACGACGCTCCTCCACGGCAACGCCGCTGGTAACCCGAGCTGGACTGCGGTCGGGATCAATGATGTCAGCGGAGCGACTGGCACCGGCAACTTCGTCTTTGCCACCTCCCCGACCATCAGTGGCAAGCTTACCCACACCCCCAGTGCGACCAGTGCCACCCCCAGCACCACGGGGGCCTGGCTCGCGCAAGGGGCGCAGACCTTGACCGATAACGCCACCGCGGCCTCGGGCACGGCCGCGAGTGCGGTCTTCACCTCGCTCGCCCAGCCGACCCTGGCCGCCACGAACACCGGGGTCATCACCACCAATGCCGCCACGCTCTACCTCGCGGGCGCGCCGGCCGCGGGCACCAATGAGACCCTCACCAACGCCTATGCGCTCTGGAGCGATGATGGCAGCGTGCGCGTCGATAAAGAAGGCGTCGGCGTGACCTCCGCCGACGGGCTCCTCCTCGCCAATAACACCGCCGCTGCGGCCGGCGCGCAGCAGTACTCCCCCCGGCTGCGCCTGACGGGCCAAGGCTGGCAGACCAACACCGCCGCCTCGCAGACCGTCGACTGGCTGGCCCAAGTCGTCCCGGTCCAAGGGGCCGCGAATCCGACGAGCTATCTGGACTTCTCCCGGCAAGTCAATGGGGGCGGCTATACCAATGTCCTCGCGCTGACTAGCGGCGGCAATGTCGGCATCGGCGATACGACCCCGGCGAGTCTGCTGACCGTCGGCAGCGGCGATCTCTTCCAGGTGGATAGCAGCGGCAACCTCGTGAAACTCAACAACGTCACCTACGCCTGGCCGGCCAGCCAAGGCGCCGCCAACACCGTCTTGACGAATGATAGTGCGGGCACCTTGACCTGGACCGTCCCGACCTCCATCTCCGGGGTGGGCGATGTCACCGCCGTCGGGGATTGTGCCAGCGGGGCCTGTTTTACCGGCACCAGCGGCACGACCGTCACCTTCAAAGGCGCCACCAGCGGGACGGTGGCGCTCGCACCCGCCGCGGTGGCCGGCACGACGACGATCACGCTGCCCGCCACCACCGGCACGCTCATCACCACCAGCGACACCGGCACCGTCACCAGCACGATGGTCTCGAATGGCACCTTGACCACGTCGGATCTCAATAGCAGCGCCGGCATTGCCTTCGGGCAGTTGGCCGCGCTGAATTCCGGCAACATTATCGTCGGCAACGTCTCCAATGTGGCCGCCTCCGTCGCGATGACCGGGGATGTCGCCATCAGCAACACCGGCCTCACCACCATCCAAGCCAATGCGGTGGCCCTGACCGCCGACACGACCGGCAACTATGTCGGCACGCTCACGGCGGGCACCGGCATCAGCACCACCGGCGCGGCCAGCGGCGAAGGCATCGCCCACAGTGTCTCCATCAATCAATCCTTCGCCCCCGTCTGGACCGGGGTGCACACCTTCGATGCGGCGACCACTGACCCGATTGGAATAGTACCCCTCGCGCTCAACGCGACCACGCAGTGGGCCATCAACGCCGGGGTCTTCGATGCGGGGGCGGAGACAATCGTCATCGACCACCGCAATGGCGGGAATGGAGGAGTCAACGATAACCCTGCGGGGCTGAGTGTGCGCGCGGTTAATTCATCGCTGACGGACGGTGAGTTGACGAGAGGCATCATAGTCAGGGCGACCGACTCTGGCTCAAGCACCAATACGGTCTATGGTCTGGATGTGGATGTCACCACGGCCAATGCCAGCGACACGACCTATGCGATCCTTGCCAGCGGCGGCAATGTCGGCATCGGGGATCCGACGCCGCTCGCCTTGCTGACGGTGGGAAATGGGGATAAATTCCGAGTGGATAGCTCAGGCAACGTGACCACCGCCGGCGGTCTCACGTCATCGGGTCCGACAGGGAACGGCATCGGGTACGCGACGGGGGCGGGCGGGACCGTCACACAAATCACCAGTAAATCAACAGGGGTCACACTCAATACACTCTCTGGCGTGATTACGATGAATAACGCGGCGCTTGCCGCAGCAGCCGAGGCCACGTTTACGGTCACCAATAGTACTGTGGCCGCCACGGATGTGCCGGTGGTGGCGATTGCGTCAGTAGGCACCTCCGGGAGCTACCTCATCAGTGTCAGCGCCGTCGCGGCTGGTTCTTTCAAAATCACCATCAGCAACGTGTCGGCAGGAAGTTTAAGTGAGGCCGTCGTGATCAACTTTGCCATCATGAAAGGTGTGAGTGCGTAAGGGATCGGGGGACACATCCTTAATTCGCGAGATAAGTATGTGTCCCCGAAATTTGCACGCCTCCCGTCGCAAGGATGAACTCGTCCACCCGCCCCGCCAGGAGTAGCCGTCCATTCAGGCAGACAGTTCAACCTCCTCATGGATCTGGTTGACGGGGCGAGCACCGTCGGATATACTGAAACCAGTGGAGAAGGGTCATGAGCGCATCGATTCCTAGACTGAAGCAGAAATATCATGGCGAATGGCTGGCCATCAAGGTCACCAAACGCGGCAGACATCACGAGCCGCTCGCGGGGGAACTGGTCTGCCATGCGCCGAGTCACCACGCTCTCCATCAGCGGCTGCGCGACCCGAACGTGTATGAGACGTACGCCGGCCGACTCCCCACCCAGGCGGTGCTCTACTGACAGTCCGCCTTCCCATCTCCATTCCTCCAGTCGTCCCGATTCGCTTCTGGGGTCCTCGGGGTGTCAAAGAGCTCGATGCGCTGGTTGATACGGGAGCCAGTTACTGCATCTTGTCGGAGCATGACGCCAGAGATCTTGGCTACGACGTGACCGGTGCAACCCATATTCCAGTTGCCACGGCGGCTGGCGTCATCCGCTTGCCTCGCATCACTGTGCAAGCCGTGGAAGTGCTGGGTCTCAAGCGCGCCCGCGTGCTGACACTCGTCCGGAACGTCGAGGAGTCTGGGTTAGAGGCCATTATTGGCTGGAGCTTCCTTGATCGGTTTCGTCTCACGATTCACAGCCGACGAAAATACTTGGAGCTCTCGGATCGCTAACGAGTTCCGCGCCTCCCGCCGGTAGGCCTCACCCGCCCCGCCCCCGCCGGCTGATGCTTGATTGACAATATCATGGTATTATGATATCTTCTCTCAGGAGGAGGGAAACACAGATGAGCTTTGTGACCACCAACATTCGGCTGGAGACTGGGGTGTACAAGCAGCTCAAGCTCCGCTCGGCGCAGATGCGACGTAGTCTAGCGCAGCTCATTCGAGAAGCGGTGGAACGCACCTACCAGCTCCCTGAGCCGCGTGGTCGAGGGGGACGCCGAGCGCGAGATCCGTTGTTTCGCGTGGTGGGAATATGCCGCACGGGTATTCGGGATGGCTCGGTCGAGCACGATCGGGATATTTACGATTCGCCGCGCGCATGAGACTGTTTGTGGATACCGGCGCGTGGATCGCCTTGGCCGATCGCTCCGATCAGTATCACACCCAGGCCGTGTCGGTGGTGCGCCATTTGAGCGCCGCCGATGCGCTGTATACCTCGAACTACGTCATGGCAGAAACCGTCACTCGTCTTCGCCGCACCGCCGGCCATCATGTCGCCTGGCGGTGGGCGCACGAGCTGCCCCAGAGTCACCTCTTGCGTGTGCACTACGCCGATCAAGAACTGGATGCCGAGGCGCTGCACATCTTTCACAAGTACGCCGATCAGGAGCTCAGCTTCACCGACTGCGTCACTGTGGCGCTGATGAAACGGCTCCATCTTGAGCGTGTATTTGCATTTGACGAGGATTTCCGGAAGCTCGGCTACCTACTGGTTCCCTGAGTCTTCGTCGAGATCGGAGATCGGGGGACGCATACTTCGTTCAGCACAGAAATAGGGTCTTGCCATCCAACACCGCCCAAGCCCTGCTGCATCAGGAACTCACCGCGCTGCACGCCGAACTCCGCGCCTCCCGCCGGCAGGACTCACCCGTCCGCCCCGCCGGTTACACCCTACTACGCCTGACGTGCGGCGTCGAACTCGCTTGACCTTCCTCAAGGAATATGATAAGAACAAGGGACACAAACAATGAGGTGCGTGCGGCGCTATCGTCTAGCCTGGCCCAGGACGCTTGGTTCTCAGCCAAGAGACCCGGGTTCGAATCCCGGTAGCGCTACTGGTTCGCGTTGAGCGTAGAGCGGATGGGAGAAAAGAGAAATGGCACAGGCCTATCACGTATTGAAGATCGGGCGCGTGGTGCTGTTGGTGTTGGCCTATCTCGTGGCGGTGGTTAATGTGGTCGCCGGTGCCATGCTGTTGTTCGCGGGTGGCGCACCCATTCCGCTGGGAGAGGGCGGGCCGGAAATTCCTGCGCGGCTCTTCGGCGTCATTGGCATTGTGATCAGCGCGCCGCTGAGCTTTGTGCTGCTGTACCTGCCCAGCGGGATGGTCCATCTATTGCTTGAGCTTCGCGCCCAGAAAGGGTGAGCCTGATTGGTGACTTCCTCAACGTCCGTCTACGAGCAGGTCAAGCAGCGGGTGAAGATGCGCTTGGCTGAGTTGCTGGAGCGCGATGCGCGCCAGGGTGAGCGTGCGACCCTGGATCGCGACACCATTGCCCTCCACCTGCGTGGCGTCCTGAATGGCGCACCGGCTGAGTCCAAGTCCGGCGTGGCGCTGAGCCTCAGTTCCCCTGAACAAGAACGGCTGATCGCCGAGCTGGCGGATGAGGGGCTGGGTGCTGGCCCGTTGGAGCCGCTGCTGGCCGATCCCACGGTTACGGAGATCATGGTCAACGGCCCGTCGGAGGTGTTCGTCGAGCGGCAGGGCCGCTTGGAGCGCAGCGACGTGAGCTTTCGGGATGAGCGACATGTGCTGCTGATTATCGAGCGGCTGCTCGATGCCGCCGGCGTATCCGTGACGGAATCACAGCCGTGCGCCGATGCCAGCCTGCCCAACGGCGCGCGCATGAACGTGGTAATTCCTCCCATTGTGGTAGGCGGGCCCACCATGACGATCCGCAAGAAACTCCGCAACTGGGAAATGGGGGACTACCTCACCCTCGGCAGCCTCAGCCAGCAGGTGGCCGAGTTTTTGCAAGCGTGCGTGAAGGCGAAGGTCAATCTCGTCATCTCCGGCGGCACCTCCACGGGTAAAACCAGTCTGGTGGCGATCCTCTCGGCGTTCATTCCACAGGAGGAGCGCGTCATTACCATCGAGAATGCCGCGGAGTTGGAATTGCCCAACTGCCGGCACTGGGTGCGCCTGATTGCCCGCGCCCCGAACATGGAAGGTCGCGGCGACATTTCGCTGCGCACGCTGGTCCGGAATGCGCTCCGGATGCGGCCGGATCGCATCATCCTCGGCGAGGCGCGCGCCGGCGAAGCGCTCGATGTGGTGCAGGCGATGCACACCGGCCACGAGGGGGTGATCACCGTGCTGCACGCCAATTCGCCTACGGCCGCGCTGCAGCGCCTGGAAACCCTCATGCTGATGAGCGGCCTGGATATCGGCCCGGAGATCTGCCGCGCGCAAATCGCTACGGCGGTGGATGTGGTCGTCCATCTGGGGCGGTTTGCCGACGGCAGCCGGCGCATCGCCTCCATCGCGCAAGTGCTTGGCCTGTCCGGGGGGCAGATCACATTAGAGCCTTTATTCGTGTTCGAAGTGACAGGGTTCGCCGCTGACGGCCGACTCCAGGGCAGCTACCGTTACACCGGAGCGCGGCCGAAATGCCTGGAGAAGTTCCATGACAATAATGTGGAGGTGCCTGGATGGTTGACCAAGTAAGTCGCGTGGTGCTGGTGGCCGTGTGTGTGGCGCTGGCCGGCTGTGAGCAAGTCAGCACGTTCTTTTCGCCCAAGCCGCCCGCCGGAACAACGGCTCAGGCGACCCCCAAGCCGGCGGCGGGCTCAACACCTCTGATCCAGCCCATTGTCCCCCCGGCGGAGATCATCGCCAGGGTCAATGATCGTCTGCTCAGCAAACGCGATATGGAGCTCTCCATTCAGGACATCAAGAACACCACCGAGGCGCTGAGCCGCACGTGGAAGCCGCTGACCGAGGATGACCTGAAGGAGTTGGCGGAAGGCCTCATCATCGGCGAGCTGCGCGCCCAAGACGCCCTGGCCCGCGGTGTTGATCGCCAGACCGACGTGCAGCAGCGCTTGCAGCATCGCACCCGCAACTTTTTCGCCCAGGAATGGGTGGCGTGGCAACTCGCCCGCTCCACCGTCACGCAGGCGGAGATCGATGAGTTCTATCGCGCCAACCAAGCCGGCTTCCGCGAGCCGGAGCAGATTCGGCTGCGCCAACTGGTGTTCTCCTCCGAGGACCAGGCCAAGGCCGCCCTCGTGAAGCTGCTCGAAGGCGTGGAGTTTGCCACCGTCGCGCAGAACTCAGTCCGCCCCGAGGCCGCCACCGGGCCGCTCGTCGATCAGTGGGTCTTGCGCAGCAACGAAAAAGCCGTCTTTGCGCCCAACAACGATAAAGTGCGCGACCTGCGCGATCCGGTGCTGGAGCAGGCGGCGTTTGCCATCGACAAGGTCGGCGGCACGAGCAGCTACGTCAAAGGGGCCGACGGCAACTACCACATCTTTCAATCGGCGGAGCGCAAACCGGGCCGCCAGCGCCCGCTGCTGGAAGTGACCGACAACATCCGCAATTTCCTCCAACTGCGCAAGATTGAGCAGGCCACCGAGGAGCTGAAGACCAAGGCGAAGCTCGAGCGCTCACCGGAGAACCTCAAAACCGTGGAGCAGTAGTCTCGTGCCCAAACTTCCTTCGCTTGCACCGGAGACCCGCCAGCGAGTGATCTTGCTGGTGGTGGCCATTGCGCTCGCCTCGGTGACGTGGTGGCTCTTGCGGCAATGGATGGGGGGAGAGCGCGCCAAGCTGGAGCGCGAGCGCGCGCGGTTGATGGCCAACTACCAGGCCCCGATCCAAGTGGTGGCCGCCGCCAAAGACCTTCCCGAAGGCACCGTGCTGGAAATGGCGCACTTCGCGCCGGCCAAAATCCCCGAGAAATTCATTCAGCCGTATGCGGTGCGCAATCCGAAAGATCTCATCGGGAAAGTGACCCTCGCGCCGATCGCTGAAGGCGAGCAGGTGCTGCTGAACAAGGTGCGTGCGGCTGAAGACGTGCCGAAAGATGCCACGCTCTCCGGGCTGATGGAGAAGGGCAAGCGGGCGGTGACCATTGCGGTGGAAGCGGTGACGGGCGTGGGAGGGTTTATCCGGCCCGGCGATGCGGTCGATGTGCTCTGGACGTTGAGCCTGGGCCAAGCCAGCGCCGAGCAAGGGGCGCAGGTGGTCACCTGGGTGCTGTTCCAAGATGTGCCCGTGCTGGCGATCGGCCACGAGATGGTGGGACGTGCGTCGAAGACCACGGAACCCAGCAACCAATACAACGTGACCTTATCGCTGAAGCCGCAAGACGCCTCCTTCTTGCTCTTTGCCAGGGAGCAGGGGCGCATTCAACTCAGCCTCAGGCCGAAGACGGAAGAAGGCGCTCCGGTGCAGGTGACCCCAGCGAACGTAACTACCCTGATGGAGCAAGTGTTGGGCGTGCCCCCACCCCCTCCGCCACCTCCCACCAAGCAAGTGGAGGTGTACAAGGGCCTGCAGAAGGACGTGGTGACCGTCGTCGCCCAGGAGCAGCCATGACGTCGTTACGGCACCGAGTGGCCATGCTCGTTGTGCTGCTGGGGCTTAGTGGTCTTGCGCTCGCAGACGACGTGTCGACCACGCGCGTCTTGTTGCAGCCGGGGGAGCTGCGCGTGGCGGCGGTGGAGAATGTGGGCCGCGTGGCGGTGGGCAAGTCGGAGATTGTGGACGTGTCGGTGATTTCGCCGAATGAGCTGCTGCTGCATGCCAAAGCCACGGGCACGACGAACCTGATCCTGTGGACGCCCCACGGGCAAGAGGTGTGGGCGCTGGAAGTCGTCGATCGCACCCCGGAGACCACCGAAACCCAAGTGCGCCAATTGCTCGAGGCGTTGGGTGTCGCGAGCGTGCAGGTCAAGCGCGAGCAGGACAAGGTGTTTCTCTTGGGGCAAGTCGACCAGCCGTCGGACCTGGACCGGTTGGAGCAAATGCTCAGCGCCTTTCCTCCGGTGACGAATTTAGTGCGGGTGGTGCCGCCGCCACTCGCCGCCAGCACGGCGCCGACCGCGCCGCCGATGGTGAGCTTGGCGGTGCAGGTGATTGAGATGAATCGGACCGACCTTGAAAAGCTTGGGGTCAAATGGTCGGAGTCGTTGAGCCTCACCGAGCCTGCCGCGACCGACCTCACCTTCAAAGATGCGCTGGTGAAATGGGGCACGTCGCTCACACGCAGCAGCATCTCCGCCTCCCTGAACGCCTTGGTCGAGCAAAACCGCGCCCGGCTCTTGGCCGAGCCGAAGCTGGTCACCGCCAGCGGCAAAGAAGCGTCCACCTTCGTCGGGGTGGAGGTGCCGATTCTGAAAGCCACCACCACCGGCACCGGCACCGGCACGGTGACGGTGAATGTTGAGTTTAAGAACACCGGGGTGACGCTCAAGATGACCCCCACCGTGCTGGCAGATCGGCGCATCACGACCAGCATGGAAGCGGAAGTGTCCGACATTGACAGGTCGGTCGCGATCTTGATATCGGGGGTGTCGGTGCCCGGCTTTTCCGTGCGGAAAGCCAGCACCCAGATCAACACCGCCTCCGGGGAGACGGTGCTCGTCGCCGGCTTGCTGAAAGCGAATGATTCCCAGACGATCAGCCAGGTGCCTGGCTTGGGCGGCATGCCCGTCGTGGGGCGGCTGTTCCGCTCGCCCGAAGAGAAGTCCTCTCGTCTGGAATTGGTGATCGCGGTGACTCCGGTGCTGATGGACGAGGCCACCGGGCAGGGCCATGATAAACTGACGGCCGTCGAGCAAGCGCTGGCGCACGCTGAAGTGACCCTGCCGCCGCCTGGCGATGATCCGCTGGCCGCCTACGCGCTGCAGGTGCAGCAGCGCGTGGCCGGCTCCTTGCGCTATCCCGCTGAGATCCCCGCGGAGCATCGCGAGCTGTTGACCGCCGTCCGCGTCAAGCTGCGGCTACACCTGTTTCGCGATGGGACGTTGGATCAGGTGACGATCCTCGAATCGTCAGGCCTCCAGGCCTTTGATCAGGCGGTGATTCAGACGGCTCAGCAGCAATCGCCCTTTCCGGCATTTCCTCCCACGCTCACTCGCCAAGACCTCTGGCTCGAGCTACCTGTTCTCTTTCGTCCCTAGGCGCCCGTCCCCGGGCGCGTCGTGTGGTATACTTTTGCGTAAGGGCACATAAGCCTTTGTGCCGTTGCTCACATGGCGATATCACGCGTGATTTCCATCTTCAGCACCAAAGGCGGGGTGGGCAAGACGCTCATCACGGCGAATCTTGCCGCCAGCCTCCAGGTCCATCTGAACAAGCCCACGGCCCTAGTGGAGCTTCCGCCGGCTGGCGGCGATGCGGCGACGATGCTGGGCAGCGTGGGCGTGCAGCGCGTGGCGGAGGGGGTCAGCGCGGCGTCGCTGCCAGGCCGGCTGGCCACGTTGCAGCAGACCTGCGCGTATGTGCTCGTCGATGCCGGCTCGGCCTTCAGCGATGCGGCGGTGGCCGCCTTTGAGCACTCCAATCTCATCATCTTAGTCGCCACGCCGGATCTGGTTTCCATCGCCCATACCCACCGAGCCATTGACGTGCTTCAAGCCCTGAAGTTTCCCCTGAACATGGTGCGGGTGATCATTAATCGGGCGGACAGCCGCGGCAACCTGCCCTCGCGAGATGTCACGGAGCAATTTCCGGTGCCGGTCATCGCGCAGATCCCCTCCGATGGGCGCGTGGTGAGCCTATCGGTGAATCAGGGCATCCCCTTGGTAGTGTCGAAGGACGGGGGGCGCATTCAAGAGGCGTTTCGGCGGCTGGCCCGGACGCTGTTGGACATGCCGGAGCTGTTTGTGAAGGAAGGCACGCTGGATCGCTCCGCCCTGGCGCGCATCGCGCCGCAGGCATCTGCGTCGGTGTCGTCGGCGGCCGGGGATCATGCCATGGTTCCCAAGCCACCGGCGCCTGAGGAGCCGCTCCTGAAGCTTAGACGGACGGTGCATTCCAAGCTTATCGAGCGCTTGGATCTGAAGCGGCTGGATTTTGCGACGATGAATGATCCCGTGGAGGCGAGGCGGCTGAAAGAACGCACCGAACGGGTGGCGCTGGAGCTGATTTCTGAGGAGCGCGGGTTCATCACCGGCATGGCCGAGCGCACGCGGCTGGTTAAGGAGATTGTGGACGAAGCCTTAGGCTTAGGGCCGCTGGAAGACCTGATCGCCGATGAGCAGGTCTCGGACATCCTGGTCAACGGCAAAGATAAGATTTACGTGGAGCGCCACGGCAAGCTCTTCCTCACGGGCAAGGTGTTTACGTCGAACGAGCAACTGCTGACCGTGATTGAGCGGATTGTCGCCCCGCTGGGGCGACGGATCGATGAGTCCGCGCCCATGGTGGATGCCCGCCTGTCGGATGGCTCGCGCGTGAACGCGATCATCCATCCCTTGTCCCTCAAGGGTCCGATCTTGTCGATCCGCAAGTTCAGCCGGGAGCGCTATACCATGGAAGATCTCATCCGGTTTCACACGCTCACCCCCCCAATGGCCGACTTCCTGCAAATGTGCCTGCGGGTCCGTAAAAATATCATCGTCTCCGGCGGCACCGGCTCCGGCAAGACGACGCTGCTGAACTCCCTCTCCTCGTTCATCCCCGAGGGCGAGCGTATCATTACGATTGAAGACGCCGCCGAGCTGCGCCTGGGCCAGGAGCACTGGGTGCCGCTGGAGGCGCGCCCGCCCAACATCGAGGGCAGGGGGCAGGTGACCATCCGGCACCTGTTCCGCAACGCGCTGCGCATGCGGCCGGATCGGATCATTATCGGCGAATGCCGCGGCGATGAGACGCTCGACATGCTCCAGGCCATGAACACCGGCCACGACGGCTCGCTCACCACCCTCCATGCCAATTCGCCGCAGGATGTCATTTCCCGACTTGACTCGCTGGTGCTGATGAGCAACATCGAGCTGCCCATTCGGGCGATTCGCGAGCAAATCGTCTCTGCGATTGATCTGATCGTGCACACCGCCCGCCTCTCGGATGGCTCGCGGAAGCTGACCCACATCACCGAGATTACCGGCATGGATGCGCAGGCCGATGTGCTCTTTCGCGACCTGTTCCGCTTCGTCCAACAGGGCGTCGGCCCCAACGGAGAGGTGCTCGGCCAGTTCAGCCCGACCGGGCAGCTCCCCACCTTCCTGGAGGAGATGAAAGCACAGGGCATTCCCATCGACGAGGCCATGTTCAAAGTGAGTGAGAGAGTGAGGAAGTGAGGAAGATACTCATCAAGCGTGTCGGTGCACAGGAAGAGGCGCTGGCCGACCATGCAGAGCTTGCCATCACCCTTGCCAGTCGTCTGATCGGCCTTTTGGGTCGCGCCTCGCTTCCTGCCGGCGAGGCACTGGTCCTTGCTCAGTGTCACTCCATCCACACCGTGGGCATGCGCTTTCCCATTGACGTGATTTTCATCGACCGCGCTTGGCGGGTAGTGGCCCTGAAGCCGGCAGTACCTCCTTGGCGTCTGGTATGGCCGGTGCAGGGCGCCTGGGGGGTGATTGAGATGGCCGTGGGAGCCATTCAGGCGTGTGCGCTTGAAGTAGGGGATCAACTGCACCTTGCGCCTTGACAAAGCCTCTCCACATCGGCTATATTTGAGGTACCGTGAGGTCCTTGACAACTAGGTGAGATCGCTCCCGCTGATCTCCCGACAAAGGCAAACCCGCTGTGAGGCGGGGACGCAAAGCTACGGATCCTGAGTGAGGCCGTGGAAGCGGCCGAATCAAAGGACAGCCGAGCTACCGAAGAAGGTGGCTCGGTTTTTTTGTTCTTATATGTAAGAATTATAAAATGACTATTATGCCAATTAGAAATAGATTTGAGCCTCGAGCCTCGAGCCTTGAGCAGTGGGGGCAGGTAACGATCGAATATTTTATTCTATTTGCCGTTGTGGCGCTGCTGACGTTAGCCGGGCTGACAACGGTGGATGACCAGGTGCGCACACGTCTGGAAACATTTTTCAGGGCCGCGGCCAATGACATCGCTCACTAAGAAGTGGATGCGCGCGCAATCGACGCTGGAATATGCCGTCTTCACGGCGGTGGTCAGCGCCGCGCTGGTGGCGATGACGCTCTACGTCCGGCGCTCGATTCAGGCGAATTTGAAGGTGCTGGAGGATCAGATCAACGCCCAGGACGGATGACACATGCGGACCAATGAAACATGCGGAATGCGGAATGCGGAATGCGGAATTGAAAACTCCGCACGCCGAACTCCACACTCCGCAATAGGAGGGGAGGTGACCGATCTGATGAACAGGCGCGGGCAGAGCACCTTGGAGTATGCGTTGATATTGGGGGCGATTTTGATAGCACTCGTGGGGCTGGCCACGACCATCATAGCTCCTGCCGTTACGAATAGTATGACTACTTCCGCCGGAGCGATGACCGGGGCCACCGGGAAGCTGCAAAGCGAGTTGGGGTTAGGGAAGGAGGGGACGCGATGACGATTCTGCGCAGAGATAAGCGAGGGCAGTCGCTCACCGAGTACGCGATTCTGTTTAGCGTGGTCGCCGCCGCCTATCTCGGCATGCAGCTCTACGTCAAGCGCGGCGTGCAGGCCCATATCAAGGGGGTGTCGGACGATTTCGCCGGGACCGAATCCGCCACGACCGGGTCGCTGCTGCAGTACGAGCCGTACTACACCGCGGACTCTTCTGAGACCCCGTATGAGGTGACTCAGACGCGTGATGCCAACGTCACGGTGAATAAAGGTGGCACCATTGACAAGAAGGGCATCTATGAAACGACTACGCGGACCAAGGGCGGGGAAAAGCAGTTCACGATCACGGATGAGAAGGATAAGGCGTGGACGCCATGAGTGCTTATGAGTCCACACGTTGAGAGAGGGGGCGTGAACGCCATGTTGCGACAGACTAGAGGACAGAGCACCATCGAATACGCCGTCATGGCTGCGGTGGTGGTGGCAGCGCTGCTGCTGATGCAGCGCTACATGCAGCGCGGCGTGGCGGGCAAGCTGCGCACGGCCACCGATCAGATTGGGGAGCAGTTTAACCCTTACTCCTACGGCGCGACCTCTGGGACTTATTCGAATGGCACTCGTACGGAGATAGCGTATGCGGAGGGGGGTACTAGTTCGACCCTTAAGACGGATGAGGTGCAGGAGCGTCACGGATCTGAGGGTCGAGGCAGCCTAGGGACCGAGTCTATTTCTGAAACGCTCACGAAAGATGACAAATTGTTTCAGTAGCTTGGCGGACGGATCAACCGCGCGAAAGGCAGGTGAGAGCAGATGATATTCTTGCGGATGGACAAACGAGGCCAGTCGCTCACCGAGTACGCCATTTTGTTCAGCGTGGTCGCCGCCGCCTATCTCGGCATGCAGCTCTACGTCAAGCGCGGCGTGCAGGCCAAGATCAAGGGCGTGTCGGACTATTTGGCGCAGGCCGGAGGGAAACAGGTAAAACAGTACGAGCCGTACTACACGGCGGTATCCGACTACACCGTCACGCAGGAGCGCGCGGCAGATGTGGAGGTGAAGGACGGCTTCGCCGTGGAGAAGAGCGGCATTAAGGAAAGCACCAAGCGGGCCGCGACGGGGTCCGAGAGCCAGGGTAGCGACCTTAAGATCGACGATGACTGGAAATAAGCAGGCACAACCTCTAAAAGGAGGTGTTGACGTCATGTTGGGCGACCGCAAGGCGCAAAGCACCATCGAATACGCCGTCATGGCTGCGGTGGTGGTGGCAGCACTGCTGTTGATGCAGCGCTATATGCAGCGCGGCGTGGCGGGCAAGCTGCGCACGGCCACCGATCAGATTGGGGAGCAGTTCACCCCCCTTCACTACACTGCCAAATATGGGACGTTCTCAAAGGGTACCCGAAAGGAAACCGCCGATGCTAAAGGAGGGACGACCTCCAAAATCACAGACATACCGGAGGTGCAGGGGCGCCGTGGGTTTGGTGGTGGAGAAGACTCAACCGGGGACGAGCACATCACTCAAGGGTTGGAGACTGAGGCGCTGTTTTCGCAATAACCTCAACTATCGCATGATGCGACCTAAGCTCTTCTGGCCACTAACCACTAGCCACTGGCCACTGAGCCGGCAGGCTCAGGCCACGGCGGAGTATGCGCTGCTGATCGGCGTCGTCACGGCGGCGATGCTGGGCATCCAACTGTATGCCAAGCGCGGGATCCAAGCCGGCGTGAAGGCGGCGGCCGATCAGATGAGCCCTTTCGCGGATGACTCACGGGGCGAGGTGGCTCAGGCCGAGGGCATGAGCTATGAAACGGGCGATCGGACCAAGCGGGCGTTTGCCGTTGGGTTTGTGCTGGCGAATAAGTCAAGTCTGAAAACGCATCAGGCGCACACCAGCGCGAGCCAAATGCGCGAGGGAGGCACGGTGACGCGCACCATCGAGCCAGGGCAGGACGTGGTGGAAACAAGCGGCATGCTCACGGATTGCGGCCCAGGAGTGGCGCAGCATTCCGAAGTGG
>ORMF012522499.1_pt1 | contig 81769 bp, 84 predicted proteins | sample 1779871 | NCBI WGS metagenome assembly ORMF01 (sample SAMEA104232316, study PRJEB22302) | groundwater metagenome | biome: forest; feature: aquifer; material: groundwater | place: USA | collected 2011-08-07 | depth 5.4 m | reverse complement strand
TTTCTTGTTGCTTGGCGTCTTTGCGACTTTGCGAGAGATTTTTTCACAAACTCTCACTGGATCATGGGCGCGCTAAGAAGCTGTTTCGAAACGGGGACTGGCCCGTTTGCCTTGGGGGGCCTGTCCCCGTTTCGAAACAGCTTCTAACCTGGATTGCGCACAACTCCGGAGGGCGGGTTTTCCAACCCGCCCATCCTCGCAAAAGCCGTAATCTGGGCGGGTTGAAAACCCGCCCTCCAGCCGTGCGCAATCCAGGCTAAACGTAAACGAGTTGTGATACCATGCTTCCCGAACGTGCCTTAGAGCTGCTGACCGCTTACGTTGACGGCGAATTGTCGAGCCGGCAACGCAATCTGGTGGTGCGGCTGTTGCACAAATCGCCGGAAGCGCGGCAAATCCTCAAAGACCTGCAAGAGAACGCTCGCCAGATTCAGCAACTGCCGATGCGCCAATTGGACGCCGCCTTCGCAGGGCAGCTGGTCGATACGATCAACGCGCAGCGGGCGGCGCCCATGCCCGTGTGCCGGCCGGCGAGCGCGCGGCGGGGCATGCCGGCGTGGGCGCGCTTTGCCGTCGCGGCCTCGGTGTTGGCGGTTGTGGTCGGCGGCATCGTGTGGCTGACCAATCGGCAGCAGCCTGATAAACCAGGTCCCGTCGTGCAAAAGCAGCCGGCGCCCGAGACAAAACCGCACGTCGATCATGGCCCGCTTGCCGAGCAAATCGCGGCCGGGGCGTCGGGCGGCTTTTTCAAGCCGGTGCTGCCGGATCGGCCGGCGCCGCGGATCGCCTTTGAGATGTTGGCGAAAACGCAATGGCAGGAGCATATCGTCGCGGACATGACGATGCAGCGGGCGGTTCACCTGGAGGTCAAAGTCACGAATCAGCGCCTGGCCCAGCAGCGGCTGGAGACGGTGCTGCAAAACAAGGGCATCCGCGTGGAGCGTGATGCGCGCGTCGAAGCCATGTTCAAAGACGACAAACAGCTGCCGCCGACAGAATTCGTCATCTACACGGAGAACATTCGCCCCGACGAACTGGCCGCCATGCTGTACGAGCTGGGCACCGACGAACGCGCCCGCACATCGATCGAAGCGCTGACGGTGTCGAGCGTCACCGACGACGATCAAACGCGTCTCAGCAACCTGCTCGGCATTCGGCCGGAAGAATTGCGCGAGCCGCCCGCACTGAAGCAGCCGCTCGGCAAGTTCATTCCCAAGGATGACCGGGAGCCGGGCGGCGCGGAGCCCGGCGCGGTCGGCGCGGCATCGGCCGGCGGACGACGCATGGCCGTGGTCATCGCGAATGAGGCCGCCGCCGGCAAACTTTCCAGTCAAGTTCAGTACTTCCTCAATCAGCGCCGTCAGCTTCAACCGGGGGCGCTGCAAGTTATTGTCGTCGTGCATCGGGTATAAAGAACTGCTGGCCGTTTGGAAGCTGTTTCAAAACGGGGACTGGCCCGTTTGCCTTGGGGGGCCTGTCCCCGTTTTGAAACAGCTTCTTAGCGCCGGGAGAATTGCGCCGAGTCACGCGGCGCTACTCTGGTTTCGCTAACCCGCATTTCTCACCAATAGTGATGAACTGCGCGGTGTCGGAAGGCGGGTTTTCTAACCCGCCATGGCCAGACGGGTTAGAAAACCCGTCCTCCGTTGGTGAGAAATGCCGGCTAAACATAAACAAGCGATGACTGTTTCATTTCGTGTGGCAATTTCCTGCCTCTTTGTTACACTTGCACCTGTGTTGCAGCGACAGCCTGTGGAGCCTGGTGCATGGCCTCCCCAAACCATCGATTGCCGTTCGAGCAAGAAATCTACGCGATGGAGGACTTGCTGGCCCAGTTGGAAAGCAAGACCGACGCTGCGGAAGGCGCGTCCGACGAAATCCGCCGCATCCGCCGCGAGCTGACGGCCCTGATTCGCAAGGTTTACAACAATCTCACCGCCTGGGAAACCGTGCTGGTGTCGCGCCATCCCGAGCGGCCGCAAACGCTCGACTACATCGGCATGATCTTCGACGAATTCGTCGAGCTGCACGGCGACCGGGCCATCGGCGACGATCGCGCCATTCGCTCCGGCTTCGCGCGGCTGGGCGATTTCCGCGTGTTGCTCATCGGCCATCAAAAGGGACACAACCTCAAGGAGCGCAACGAGTGCCTGTATGGCTGCGCTCATCCGGAAGGCTACCGCAAGGCCTTGATGAAGATGCAGCTCGCCGCCAAGTTTCGGCTGCCGATCGTTTGCCTCATCGACACGCCGGGCGCCTATCCGGGCATCGGCGCCGAGGAGCGTGGGCAGGCGCAGCTCATCGCCACGAACCTGTTGGAGATGTCGCGGCTGGAAACGCCGATCGTGTGCGTCGTCATCGGGGAAGGGGGGTCCGGCGGGGCACTGGGCATCGGCATCGGCGACCGCGTCAGCATGCTCGAGCACGCCTACTATTCGGTCATCAGTCCCGAGGGTTGCGCCGGCATTCTGTGGAAGGAAGCCAACGATCAGACGAAACGCCTCGCCGCGGAAGCCCTGAAGCTTACCTCGCGCGACCTGTTCCGGTTGCGGGTGATCGACGAGATCATTCCGGAACCGTTGGGCGGCGCCCATCGCGATCCGCGGCTCATGGCGAACACGCTGAAGACGTATCTCTTGCGCAGCCTGCGCGAGGTTTCCCAGACGCCGACGGAAGAATTGCTCGAACAGCGTTACCAGAAATTCCGTCGCATGGGCGTATTCGACGAAGGCCCGCTGGAAGCGCCTGGCACCGCGGCGGCGCCGTCGGCCTGAACTGCGTTTGGCGCCGGTTTTTCCAGGGGTTTCATCGTCTTTTCGCAATTAAACATAACGGACATTATCGGACGTTGTGGATTGGACCGATCAGAGATCGACCACGGCTTCAGGGTCCGATAATAAACCTTATGTTCGATTTAGATGGGGCCAAGCCCACTGAACGTCGTCCGTGGGCTTACCGGGCGATTCCCACGCTTTGCAACTTTGCGAGCAACCCGTCGTTCGGCTGATACACGATGCCCTGCCAACCCAGCGTACAAGCGCTTTGCACATTTTCAGCCAAATCATCGACGAACAAGATTTCGTCGGGCTTGCCGTGGGCGAGCGTCTGGCAATGCTCGAAGAAACCGACCTTCGGCTTGCAGACGCCGATTTCGTGGGACAGGACCAGGGCGTCGAAATGGCGCAAGACGTCGGCGAACTGCCTTTTGAAAAAGCGTGAATGGATGATGTTGGTGTTGCTGCCGAGCAGAATTCGGTAACGCGGCTTGAGCATCGGGATCAGATCGCAGATTTCGGGATTGGGCCAGAAGATGTCGGCGCAGGCCGCTTCCAGGTATTCGGGCGTGCATTGGAGTTTGCAGGCGTCGATGAAGCGTATGAGGAACTCCTGGTCATCGATCCTGCCGGTCTCGAAATCGTCGCCGAGCGGCCCGGCGCAGACCAGATCGTACATTTCCTGCGCCGACCAATCTGTGAACGGTTCGAGTTTGCCCAGCGTACGCCAATGGTCGAAAAAGCCGACGACGTTGCCGAAGTCGAAAATGATGGTCTGCATGGGACGAGTCCTTTCATCACAGGCCCGTTGAACGCATGCTCACTTCCGATGAGGATTTGGCCTCGCTGCGGATGCGGTGCGCGCCGACGGGTCGGTCCGTCGTTCATTTGCCGAGCACCGGGATGCGCACCAGGTAGGCGTTGTTGTATTCCGGCGCGGGGCGGCCGCGGCTGCCGGCGGCGAGGGCGATCGTCTTTTCGTCCGGCGTCAGCGCCAGGCTGAAAAAGCTGCCGATCGGCTGCGTATCATCGTACAAGAGTTTGCCGTCTTGCGGGTTCCAGACGGCGAGGTAACCCTGGTTTTTCGGTGCGTCGCCGACGGTGATCAGCTTGCCGTCCTTGGTGAAGCGCAGTTGATAGACCCAGCCGGGGTGCGACATCGGCAGCTTCGGGTCGCTCTTGATGTTTGGGTTGGCCAGGTCGCGCACGACCGTGCCGTCGGCGACGTTCCAAATCTTGATGACGCGCTCGAGGCCGCCGGAGCCGGACGCGACGAACTTGCCGTCGGGACTGAACGCGGCGGTGAAGACCTCTTCCTGGTGGCCCTTGGGAAATTCCTTTTCGTGAAACGCCTTGAATTCGCGGACGAGGTTGCCGCTGGTCACGTCCCAAAGTTTCAGCGTCTTGTCGAAGCTGGAGCTTAACAGTTGCTTGCCGTCCGGCGAAAAGGCGACGGTGTAGACCGGGTTGGCGAGCACGGCGGGCTTCATGGTGATGTGGGCGGTGATTTCCTTTTGCAGCGCCTTCTTGACGAGATCGAAAAGGCGAATCTTGCCGTCGTGGCAGCCGGTGGCGATGATCTGGCTCTTGGCGTCGAAGGCCACGCAATCGACGATGTTGGGATGCGGGAAGTTCTGCGTCGGGCTGGTCGAGGCGAGCTTCCAGGTTTGCACCGTTTTGTCCAGGCCCGCGGCGTAGAACGTGGCGTTGTCGGCGGCCAGCGCGAGGTCAGCGACCACGTCGGCGGTCGTGAAGTTCTGGATCGGCTGCAAAAACTCCGGCGGCGGCGGCTGCCCTGGTGTAAACGGCACGCCGAGGGCGCGCATCGACTTGTCGCCGCAGCTTGCGATCAGGGCCAGGTTGTTCGGCGTGAACTGCAATGCGCGGATGGCGGCATCGACCTTGACCTTCTCCACTTCCTTGCCGTCGGCGAAGTTGTAGACGCGCACGAACTGGTCCGCGCCGCCGGCAGCGACAAGCTGATTGTTCTTGGAAATCGCCACGGCCCGGATCAACTCCCCTGCCCCGGCGAAGCTCCGTTCGAGTTGCCCGTTGGCCAGGTTCCACATCTTCACGATCTTGTCGGCTCCGCCGGTCAGGACATGCGTGCCGTTAGCGACCACGGCGAGCGCGAGCACCGGCTGGGCATCGACCTGGATGGCGCGCACGGCGCTCGGCGTGTCGAGCCGCGCCGCCTTGCCGGCCGCCGAGATGATCGTGTTCTGCGCCGTGTAGATAACCGAAGCGACGGCGGCGTCTTGCGGGAAGAATTGCAGCTCCTTGGTCGTCGCCAGGTCCCAAACGCGCGTCAGCTTGTCCCCTGCCCCGGTGGCGACGCGTGTCTTATCGACCGTGAACGACAGCGACGCCACGTCGGCCGGATGAACCAGGTTGGCGATCTCCTTGCCGTCGGCGAGGTTGTAGATCTTCACAAGTTTTCCGGTTGCGACGCCGATCTGTGTGAAATCGCGGTTGAAGGTGGCGAACTTGATCGGATCGGCGACTGGACCAAATGCCTTCAGCACGGCGTTCTTCGCAAGGTCCCAAAGTTTCACAGTCTTGTCGGCCCCAGCGGTCAGCAGTTGCGTTCCGTTGGAATGGTACTGGGCCGCGACCACGCCGCCGGCATGCGCCTCAAAGGCCGCGGCGATGTTGACGTCGAGCAGTTTCGCGGTTTTGTCCAGCGAAGCCGTGAGCAGCGTGCGATTGTCGGCGAAGAACGCCAGCGCCTTCAGCGGCGCCGTATGCTCGGTGAGAAGCTGCACTTCCTTGGCGATGGCGGTGTCGAAGATGCGGACGTTGGCGGCGTCGCTAACCGCTAAACGTAAACCATTGGGGCTAAGCGCGATCGCTTGCGGCGGCGTGGCGAGCGGGATGACGGCCGTCGGCTTGGCGGCATCTTCGGGCTTGGGGGCGGCGGGGTTCCAGAGCTTGATTTGTTTGTCGGCGCCGAAGCTGGCGAGCTTCGTGCCGTCGGCGCTGAGGCTCAGGCCCAGCACCGCGGCGTCGTGAGCGGCCAGCGTCTTGATTTCCTTGCCGTCGGCAACGATCCACCACTTGATTGTTTTGTCGTCGCTGCACGATACGATCTCGCCCTTGGGCGTGAACATGGCCTGGCGAACCGGGCCGGCGTGTGTTTTTTGCCAGAGCAGCGACGATGTCCACAACCGGGCCTGCTTGTCGGCGCCGGCGCTGACGACGCGCTTGGCGTCGAGGAATGCCGCGGCGTGGACCGGACCGTCGTGCACAAACATCTCGATGAGCTTGCCGTCCAGCTCGAAGACGCGCGTCAGCTTGTCCGCGCCGGCGACAACGAGCCGGCTGCCGTCGGCGAGCAGACCGAGGCCCTTGATTTCGGCGGGGCTTGTGAGCGTCGCCAATTCCTTGCCGTCCGCGAGGTTCCACACCTTGATCGTCTTGTCGCTGGCAGCGGCCACGCGGGCGCCGTCCTTGCTGAGCGCAAAGCTACCGATTGGACCGACGTGATTGAGCGCGCTCTTCGGCTTGGCATCGCCAATCGTCCAGAGTTGGATCGTCTTGTCGGCGCTGGCGGAAATCAACACGTCGCCTTTCGGCGCCACGGCCAGGCCGGCGATGGCGCCCTTGTGGCCGGCGAAGGCTTTAGCTTCCTTGCCGTCCACGGACTTGTGCATTTTGATGACGCCGTCGGCGAGACCGGCGAAAACAAATTGGCCGTCCGGCGAGAACGTTACGGCTTGCACGACGCTGGGGACCGTCAACTTTTGCAAGACCTTCGCATCGCCGAAGCCCCACAGGTGCAGCGTCTTGTCGGCGGAGCCGGCGGCGATGTATTTGCCGTCGCTGGACAATGCGACGCAGGTAATTGCGAGCGTCGGCCCGGCGAAGCTGCGTTCATTGGCGCCGCTCGCAAGGTTCCAAAGCTTCACGGTTTTGTCCAGGCCGCCGGTGATGATCTTGGTTGCGTCGGCGCTGACGGCAAGGCTGGTCACTTGATCGGGATGTACGAACGGTTTCGAGGCGACGATCGGCAATTGCCAGAGCTTGACCGTGCCGTCGAGTGCGGTCGAAAGCAATTGCGTGCCGGCGGCGTTCAGGTTCAGCGACGTGATCGGCGCCGTGTGGCCGGTGAGGATATCCGCTTCCTTGCCGGTGGCTTGATTCCAGAAGCGGATGCTGGCGTCGGCGCTGCCGGAGACGAGGATTTGGCCGTTGGCGCTAACGGCGAGCGCGGTAACTGGAGCGGAGTGCCCGGAGAATTGCCGCTCCATGGCGAGGTTGGCGGGGTTCCAGACGCGTACGATCTTGTCGGTGCCGCCGGTGACCAGCTTTTTGCCATCCGCGGAAGCAACGGCGATCGTGACGCCGTCCGCGTGGACCAGCGCCTTGGGCGCGACGTTGGGGACGAGCCAGAACTTGACAAGGCCGTCGCCGCCGGCCGTCATGAGCTGCGTGCTGGCGGCGTTGAACTGGGCCGCGTTGACCGGGCCGGCGTGGGCGAGGATGCTGCCCAGCGGCTGATTGTTGGCGTTGTTCCACAGCCAGACGCGCTGATCGGCGGCCGCGGCGGCAAGCAGCGCGTTGTTCGGGCTGACGGCGATGCTGTTGATCGTGGCGGTCGGGCCTGTCAGCGCGCGCGTCTCCTTGCCGGCGATCAGCGTTTGCCGTACCGTCTTGTCCTGCCCGGCGGTGAGCAGGCTGGCGTTGTCCGGGGCCAACAGCGCCGTCGTGATTGGCGCTTGCTGCGTGACGGCGATGGGTTTGGTCGGCGTCGGCGGCATTTGCCAGATGCGCAACGCGCCGTCGTCGCCGGCGCTGAAGGCCTGGGCGCTGTTGGTGCTGAAGGCCACCGTATTCGCCGCCGCGCTGTGGGCGGTGACGACGCCAATCAGTTGGCCATTAGCGACGTTCCAGAAGCGCAGCGTCTTGTCGGCGCCGCTGCTCGCCAGCGTTTGACCGTTCGGGCTGAACGCGATGCCCGTCACAGGTCCGGCGTGTCCTTCGAGCTTGAAAAGCTCCTTGCTGTCGGCGGCATTGACGAGCTTCACCTGGCCGTCCTTGCTGCCATAGGCCAGCTTCGTGCCGTCGGGGCTGAGCGATATTGCGTGCACGGCTTCGGTCGCGGGCAAAAGTCTGCTCGGAGCAGTAAGCGGGATGTCCCAGACCTTGAGATTGTTGTCGATGCTGCCCGAGGCCAGCAACTGGCCATCGCGGCTGATCGCCACGCACATGACCATTTTTTGATGACCATTGGGGCCGCCGTAGGTTTTCGTTTCCTTGCCGCTGGCGAGTTCCCACAGCTTGATGGTGTTGTCGAAGCTGCCCGTGGCCAGATATTTGCCATCGGGTGTGAAGGTGACGCTGTAGACCGGTTCGGTGTGGCCCTTGAACGTGGCGACGATTTGCGTGCCGGATTTTTCCTGGGCGTCCATTGACACCAGACCGAAGGCCGCGAGGAGCACCAACAACGAAGCCGACAAACAAGACAAGTTGCGACACATGGAAACGACCTCCATGAAGCGAAGCGCGCGGATGGAAGAAACGCACAAGACGTCACCCCCCCATCCCCCCCTTGGCAAGGGGGGGCAGGGGGGTGGCGACAGCAGGCGGGATGTTACCAGTTTCGCAATTGCAGCAGCGACTGTCAACGTGGGATAGCACTCCGGTTCTGGCGAAGAGTCGAGTTTATCCCCAATACAGAAACCGAAGGACGGGTTTTCTAACCCGCCATGGCCAGACGGGTTAGAAAACCCGTCCTCCCGTGATGTCCGATGAATGCCCACGTTTTCGGCGCGCGGGACGACGAAATTGATACGATTGCTGAGAACGAGGAGCGATGATGACGGCGTCGTCAGAAGCGTTGGGCAACGAAGCGCACGCGCACGCTATGTCGCCCGCGCGGCTTCGACAGTGATGAACTGCGCTGTGTCGGAAGGCGGGTTTTCTAACCCGCCATCGCCAGAACGGGTTAGAAAACCCGTCCTCCGTTGGTGAGAAATGCCGGCTAAACATAAACAAGAAATCGGCTGGTCCTTAATGTGGACGCTGATCTTCGGCCTGTCGTACACGCAGGCGCCGTTGTACTTCTCGAATCAGAACCAGTATTTCCTGCACGGCTTGGCCCGCGCCGGCCAGGGCTTCCTCGACGAAGACTGGCTGGCGAACACGCGCGATCCGACGTGGGCGTTTTCATCCATCGTCGCATGTGTCGGCGGCTGGCTTCACGAACGCGCCTTCTATGTGCTGTATCTTTTCCTCCTAGGTCTCTACTTTCACAGCTTGATGGGCATTGCCGATCGCCTGCGCAACGGCGCGACGAGCCGCCCTGCCCGACTCGTGTTGGCGACCTTGCTTGTCCTCATCCATGCCGGCATCGTACGCCTTGCGTCGGCGCAACTCACCGGCGTCGACTACCCTTGGTTTTTCCAGGCCGGCGTCGCGGGTCAATATCTGCTCGGCTTCGGCTTGCAACCGTCGGCGTGCGGCGTGTTTCTGCTCGTGTCGCTGCATGCTTTCCTACGCGATCGACCGTGGCAAGCGGCGACCTGGGCGTGCGTGGCTGCGGTCCTTCATGCCACCTATCTGCTGGCGGCCGGATTGTTGGTGTTTTCGTACATGGTGCTGCTGATCCGAGACGGCCGGATTCGCCCTGCGCTGCTCGTCGGTTTGTGGGCCTTGTTGCTGGTCGCACCGGTTGTCGCTTACAGCCTGATGAACTTTCGCCCAAGCGATCCGGACACATTCGCCGAAGCGCAACGCATCCTTGCCCAGGTGCGCATTCCGCACCATGCCGATCCGGATCGCTGGTTCGACATCATCGCGTTTGGGCAAGTTGCCTGGATCGTGGCGGCGATCGTGCTGGTTTGGCGGACGCGGCTGTTCGTGATTACGGCGATCGTGTTTGCGGCATCGGCGTTGTTGACGGGATTGCAACTGCTCACCAGCAGTGATTCCCTCGCGCTGTTGTTTCCCTGGCGAACATCGGCGTTGCTCATGCCGCTGGCGACAACCATCTTCCTGGCGCGTTTGTTGATGCTCGGCGATGGTTGGCTGCAGCGCTGGCCGATCCGTGCCGTGCAAATCTGCTGTGGCGCGGTGCTTGGCCTGTGCGTCGCCGGCGGGAGCGCCATCAATGTCTTTGGCTGGGGTTATCACACGAGCAAGGATGAGGTGCCGCTGCTGGAGTTCATCAAGTCGCACAAGCAGCGCGGCGACGTGTATCTGCTGCCGGTCGAGATTTCAAAGACCGGCGCCGGACCGCGCGGGGCAGCGTCACGGAACAAGAACTTCACGCCGGCCCCGCGGCGCGGCGCCGGCGGCCCGCACATCGCGGTGGACTTACAGAGTTTTCGCCTGTCCACCGGAGCGCCGATTTACGTCGATTTCAAGTCGATCCCTTATCAGGATCAAGAGGTGCTCGAATGGCAGCGCCGGTTGTTGTGGGCCCAACGAATCTATGAAAATCCCGACTGGGCCGATACCGGCCTGCTGCAAGAATTGCAGCGTGAACGCATCACGCATGTCGTGGCGCCAATCACTCGACCGCTGCGCGGCGCAGCGCTCCACGTCGTCTACGAAGACAACACTTATCGCTTGTATCGTTTGCAGCCATGAATCTCTTTGTCGGCGCCGGTCTTTTCTTGTTGCGGGCGCGGTCCGACATGACTTAGATTGATGGTAGCTCCCGCTAACCCCGGAGATCATTCATGCGGTTGTGCCTGCCCTGCTCTGCCCTGCTGATCATTCTCGGTTGTTCCGCGCCGCTGATTGCGGACGAGCCCAAGCAAAAAAATCAAAAAGTCGAGCCGCTGCCGGCGCCGAAAACGACGGCCCCCGACACCATGGTCGTGACGCCCGCTTGGCCGCAAGCGGGCACGCGCGACGTTTGGCAAAACTACGGCGTCGACAGCCGTGGGCGATTTTTGCCGCGCGTCATGTACCATCCCGTCGGGTCCTTCTATTTGCGCGACGGCCAACCCTATCCCTGGACCACGACACGGCCGACGCTGTTCATGCCGTATGCGATTGAATGAAACTGATTGGTCCGCTTGCGGCTTAGCGCAACCAACGAACGGACAACGATCCTGTCGTTTTGTTCGTTGCGCTAAGCCGCAAGCGGCGCTCAATCACTGCGCGATGAATCCGCCATCCACAACGATGGTTTCGCCGGTGACGTAGCTGCCGGCGTTGCTGGCGAGCATGAGCGCCGGGCCGACCAATTCCGCCGGTTCACCCCAGCGGTCCAGCACGGTCATTTTTGCGAAGGCATCCTTTTCGGCCTGGGACAGGAGCCGACCTGGTAAATCGGTCAGGAACGGGCCCGGCGCGAGGCAATTCACCGTAATGCCGAATGGGCCCAGGTCGATGGCGCTTGCACGGGCGAAGCCGATCAGTGCCGACTTGGTCACCGAATAAGAGTTGCGGCCTCCCTTCGACACGAAGCCCATGATCGACGAGATGTGAATGATCCGGCCCCATTTGCGCGCCTTCATCTGCGGCACCAAGGCACGCGTCAGCACCATGATCGAATTGAGATTGATTTCCAGCACGCGGTCCCAATCGGCGTCTTTGATCTCATCGATCGGTTGCGGCGTGTTGGTGCCGGCGTTGTTGATGAGGATGTCGATCCGGCCCATTTTTTCCAGGGCGGCCTGGGCGAGGCGGCGCACGTCGTCGCGCTTCGCCATGTCGGCGACCAAGTAGATGCCGCGCCGGCCGGTGCCCTTGAGGATTTCGTCGAGCGCCGGCTTTAGCTCCTCTTCGTGCCGGCTGGAGATGACGATGTCGGCCCCCGCCTCCGCCAAGCCGCGCGCCATCGCTTTACCCAAGCCCTTGCTGCCGCCGGTGACCAGCGCGACTTTGCCGGACACTTTGAAGAGATTCTCGTACATGCGTGCTCCCCGGTTGGTGTTGGAAACAGGGTTACGATAGGTGGGTGACTTCCCAATTGCAAATATCAATTTGCAATTGGCAATTTCAATTTCCTGTCTCACCGAGGGACCGCCCCTCACCCCCAACCCCTCTTCCCAAGGGGGAAGAGGGGAGAAGGAATTGACAATCGCCGCCTCTTCCCGAAAAAAGACTGCATGGCGACGGCGGCGGATGAATTTCTGAAGACCGTGTTGCGCAGCGGACTGCTGAGCAAGGCGGACCTGCAAACAGCTCTTGAAGGCGTCCCCGTCGCCCGGCAGCAGGACGCGCCGGCCATCGCCGATCATCTCGTGCAGTGCGGCCTGCTCACGCAATTCCAGGGCGCCAAGCTGCTGCAAGGCGCTTCGGTCGGCCTGCAGCTCGGCCGCTATCGCATCCTCACGCCGATCGGCAAGGGCGGCATGGGCATGGTTTATCTCGGACTCGACACGCGCAGCCAGCAGCACGTCGCCGTCAAAGTATTGTCGCCGAACAAAAAGCGCGAGGGCGATCGCCACCTGGTCCGTTTCGTCCGTGAGATGGAGATTTCCAAGAATCTCTTGCACCCGCATCTGGTGATCGCCCAAGACATCGGCTGCGAGCGCGGCGTCGATTACCTCGTGATGGAGTACATTCCAGGGCAGACCCTGTACCGGCTGGTGACCACGGAGGGCGTGCTGTCGGCGCCCAGGGCGGCGCATTTGTTTTCCGAAGTGGCCGCCGCCCTGGAATATGCGCACTCGCAGGGACTGATCCATCGCGACATGAAGCCTGCCAACATCATGGTTACGCCGAACGATCACGCCAAGGTTCTCGATCTCGGCCTGGCGATCATCGAAGGCGAGGTGGTGGATGACGCCCAAGTGCTGGGCGGCAAGGGGCACGTGGTCGGCACCTTTGACTACATCGCGCCGGAACAATCGCGCGACGCCGCCAAGGTCGGGCCGCGCGCCGACATTTACGCGCTGGGCTGTTCGCTGTACTTCGCGCTGACCGGTCGGCCGCCGTTTCCCACGGGCACTTCCAAGGAGAAGATTCAGGCCCACCGCCATCAGGAGCCGGAGCCGATTCAAAAGTTGAATCCGACGGTGCCGGAGGGATTCGCCGACCTGGTGCATCAGCTCATGGCCAAGCAACCCGAACAGCGACCGGCGAGCATGGCGGCGGTGCGCGCGCAATTGCTGCCGTGGGCCGGCGCGCAGGCGGACAAACCGCTCGATCAAAGCGGCGACACGGCGTTTCAGGCGGCCATCAACGCCCTGCAAACCGGACCCGTGGCGCCGGAAGGCGCGAGCGAAACTTGGGCGTTTACCTCTTTCCCTGCAGACCGTTCCGACACCATCTCGCCGCGTGACACGCGCGACCGGCTGCTGGTGACCGGCGTGATCGGAATCTGGTCGTTGGTTTTAGTGCTGCTGATCCTGATTCTTGTGCTACGATGACAACGAAATCGGCTTGCCGTCGGCGCCCACGAAAAATGGTCGATGCACAGGTCGTTTTGGCGCGAGCGCAAAGAAGCTGTTTCGAAACGGGGACTGGCCCGTTTGCCTTGGGGGGGCCTGTCCCCGTTTCGAAACAGCTTCTAAACGGCAAGCGGGCCGATCCATGAAAAGAAAATGAAGGTGAAACCCGCCTTGGCGAAGACCAGTATTATCCGTGGGGTCACGGAAACAATTGAGGAGAGTAGCCCATGAGAGGAACCATCATGCGTTCACTGGTATGTTGCGTTCTGGCCGGCTTTCTGGCGGCGCTCGGCGCCAGCGCTGCCCTTGCAGAGGACAAAGGCCCGTCCAAGGCCAAGCTCGGCGCCAAGATCCCGAATCTGACGTTTCGGGACGTACAGGGCAAGTCAACGAATCTATTCGACTTGAAGGACAAGAAGGCGATCGTCATCGTCTTTCTGTCGTTCGAATGCCCGGTGTCCAACAGCTACTGCGCACTCCTTGCCGATATGACCAAAGAGTACGGCAAGCACGGCGTGTCGTTCCTCGGACTGACCGTAAGCGAAGACGACACTCGTGCCCAGGTCGCCAAGCATGCCAAGGACTTCAGCCTCAATTTTCCTGTCTACAAGGACGAAAAGCTGGCCGCCGCGGGCGCACTGCAGGCCGACTTTACGCCCGAGGCGTTCGTCCTCGACGGCAACTACGTGCTGCGCTATCGCGGCCGCATCGACGACAGCTATTCCGAACGGCTCAAGAAGCACACACAAACGAAGACACACAACCTCAAGCAAGTGCTGGGCGAGATGCTGTCGGGCCGGCCGGTCGCCGAACCGGCGACGCAAGCGATCGGCTGCGCGATTCAGCGCGACCCCTCCCGGCCCCCCCTTCTGAAGGGGGGGCAAGGGGGGGTGGTTCAGGACGGCGCCGTCACGTATTACCGCGACGTGCTGCCGATCTTGCAAAACGACTGCCAAACGTGCCATCGGCCGGGCGAGGTCGCGCCGTTCTCGCTCATGACCTACAAACAAGCCGTGAATTGGGCCGACGACATCAAGTCGTATACGCAGAATCGGACGATGCCGCCGTGGAAACCGTCCAAAGGTGTGCCGTTCCACAACGAGCGGCGCATGTCGAACAAGGACATCGCCACCCTGGCGGCGTGGGTGGACGGCGGCGCCGCGGCAGGCAACCCAAAGGATGCGCCGCCCGCCCGAAAGTTTCCCGAAGGCTGGCAGCTCGGTAGGCCTGACGTGATCCTCACGCCCAGCGGCGACTACACGCTTGGCCCCGATGGCCGCGATGTCTTCCGCTGCTTCGTGTTGCCGACGAATCTGCCCGAGGATTGCTACGTGTCCGCCGTGGAGATTCGGCCCGAAAACAAGCGCATCGTCCATCACGTGCTGCTGGCGATCGACACGGCGGGCCAGGGCCGCAAGCTTGAGAAGAAAGCGCGTGAAAAAGAAGCGGCCGTTTCGGCGCAAGACGTCGATTCGCATCCGGACAAGAAATCGCTCGATCGCGGCGCGGGCTATCCGACGCAAATGGGCTTCGGCTTCATTCCGCAAGGCGCCGGTCTCACCGGTTGGGCGCCGGGCGCCGTACCACGGCATCTGCCCGAAGGCTCCGGCATGTATCTGCCCAAGAACGCGGATGTCGTCATGCAAGTCCACTACCACCGCGACGGCCGGGCGGAACGCGACCGCACGCAGGTCGGCTTGTACCTTTCCAAGAAGAAAGTCGACAAGCCGTTCTACGGCGGCGTGGTCGCCGGACGATTTGTCTGGATCCCGGCAGGCAACGAACGCTACCAGGTCCAGGGCGATGCTTGGGCAAGGGACGACTTCACCATGTTCTTCGTCATGCCGCACATGCACATGATCGGCAAGCAGATCGGCCTGACGATGACGCCGCCCGACGGTCCGACCCAAACCCTGATCGACATTAGCGCCTGGGATTACAACTGGCAAGAAACGTACATGCTCAAGGAGCCGATCCACGTCAAGGCCGGGACGAAATTCCACGTCGATGCCGTCTACGACAACAGCGCCAAGAATCCGCTGAACCCGTTCAGCCCGCCGAAGATGATCACGTTCGGCGAGCAAACGACCAATGAGATGTGCTTTGTGTTCCTGGGCGGCACGACGGCGCAGCCGATCCTGGGCCGGCGCGGATTGCCGGTGTTGCCGTTCCCGCCGAATAAGGAAGCGGCCAAAACCAAGTGACAACAGACTTGAAACCTCACGCCGCGGGATGAGCGCAGCGAATCCCGCGGGTGGTTTTCGGAGAATGAGCAGGCGAGCCGCCGCACCGTAGTGTAGGCGGCTCGCCTGCACGTTTCTTTTCAAGTAAGATGAGTTTTGCGACTTTGCGTTAATCCGTGCAGACGAGCCGCCTACACTACGACCCCTTCGGACCTCACCATGAATGCTCGCTCGATCTTCCTTTTCGCCGCCCTGCTCTTCCCCGCGCTCGTCTGGGCCGACGAACCCGCCAAAGACAAAAAGGACGCCAAAGCTGCGGCAGTCCCCTACCGCCTCACCGACACACAGCACGTGCTGGTGCGCGTCAAGATCAATGGCAAAGGCCCGTTCAACTTCATCGTCGATACCGGCTGCCCGGTGCTGATCGTGGCGACGCCGATCGCCAAGAAGATCGGGCTGGAACCGGAGAAAGGCTGGGCGACGCTCGACAAGCTGGAGATGGAAGGCGGCCTGACGCAGACGAAAGTCAAGGCCCGCATCGAAACGCCGTTCCAACTCGAAGGCATGAACGGTATGGGCCTGGCCGGCGTCGAACTGCATGGACTCCTGGGTTACAGCGTCATTGCCAAGTACAAGATGGAATTCGATTTCACGCGCGATCAGCTCAAGTGGAAGCCGCTGAACTTCGATCCGCCGCCGCCGCAACCGATTGGCGTCAAGGGCGGCACGGGCGGATTGGAGATGATTGCAGGGCTCATGAAGATGCTGACCTTCTTGTCGGGCATGAAGCCGGCGCCGCTGCCAGTGCCGCGCGGGTTTTTGGGCTTCGAGATTGAGGAAAAGGACAAGTCAGTGATGGTCGCCGCGATCCTGGCCAAAAGCCCTGCGGCCGCCGCGGGGTTGCAGAAAGGCGATTGCATTCAAGAAATCGACGGCGTGAAGATCGAATCGATCGCCGATGTCCGCCGTACCACGGCGCGCACGCTGCCGGGCAAAGAGTTGCGCTTGCAGATCCAGCGCGGCGCTGAGCAGCGCGAATTGAAGATCACGGCGGGGAACGGGTTGTAAGCGACCCGAAAAGGGGACAGGACCTCTGAATGCAAAAGGTCCTGTCCCCTTTTCGGGTCACGGCAGCATGCAGCGTGCGCCGACGGGATGGGAACTGATCATGAAGCGATTGTTTGTCTTGGTGATTGTTGCCGCAATGTCCACGGCGATGCTGCGCGCCGATGAAAAAGACGTCAAGCCGGCCGCGGTGCCGTTCGAGATGCTGAAATCTCAACACATGGCCGTGCAGGTCAAGATCAACGGCAAAGGCCCGTTTCGCCTGATCTTCGACACCGGCGCGCCGGTGACGCTGCTCAGCAACAAAGTCGCCAAGGAAGCGGGCGTGTTCCCGGCGAACTACAAAGCGTCGCCATTCGCCTTGTTCGGTGCGCAGCAAAAACCGTTCAAGATCAAGGACCTGGAAATGGGCGAATTGAAGGTCGCCAATGTGGACACGATGGTCATGGATCATCCAACGATCGGCGCCCTCGCCAGCGTGGTTGGGCCGATCGAAGGCATCGTCGGCTTCAACGTGTTCGCCAAAAACCGCACCACGATCGACTATCAAACCAGGACGATGACTTTTGTGCCGGTGAATTACGAGCCGAAGGACATGATGAAGCACATCATGAGCATCATGCTGGCGTCGAAGGCCGATAAAGAAAAGGCTCGCATTCTGGCGCCCGCGGGTCTGCTCGGATTACGTGCGGAAAAGAAGACGGACGATGAAGAACCCGGCGTGGTTATTGCCGAAGTGTTTAAGGGCGGCGCCGCGGCTGCGGGCGGCCTCAAAGCCGGCGATCGCCTGCTGACCCTGGACGGCCGTTGGACCGACAGCGTCGAAGATTGCTTCTTCGCCGCCAGCCGGCTGCAACCCGGAACGCGCGTGCGGGCCGAGGTCCTGCGCGACGGCAAGCGGATGGACATTCAGATTCAGGTGAAACAGGGAGTGTGACCTACCGCCGCTTGCGGCTTAGCGAAACCGTGTCCCGTAGGTATCGCTAAGCCGCAAGCGAAATCCACCCCAATCGTTCATTCCTTACGGTTGTCGCAAGTTCACGGAACCAATCAGTACGCGAACCATTGACGCCGCCCACATTTCCTGGCATGGTGGAGGAGAAGCTCCCAAGAGGTGCCCTATGCGACGTTGGTCATGCTCGATGTGCGTTCTCGTCTTGGGCCTCGGCGCCGCTGTTGCACAGGACGCGCTGAAGTCCGGTCCGCCAGCCGGCGCCGTTCTGCCCGGTTCGTTCGATGCCCTAGTTATCAACGGCAAAGTCGCGGAAGGCCGCCAACATTGCCTGATTTGCCAGAACGCCCTTAACCCGGCGGTGCTGGTGTTTGCGCGCGAGCGGTCGGACAAGACTGAAAAGGCATTCACTGAGTTTTTGGCAAACCTCGACAAGCTGGTGCAAAAGCACGAAAGCGATGCGCTGGGCGGCTTCGCGGTGTTCCTCAGTCCCGATGCCCGCAGTTCGGTGACTGCCGACGCCGCCGAGCGAGATGCCACCGGCACCGAAACATTGCTTGAGGAAGCGACCAAACGACTAGCGTTGGTCGCCCGGTTGACCAAGCGCGCCGAGCCGCTGAAGAATGTGGTCGTTGCCGCGTATCCAACCGCTGGTCCCAAAGCCTACAACATCAATCCCAAGGCGGAATTGACGGTGATCTTCTTTTCCAAAGTAAAGGTGATCGCGAACTGGGCTTTTGAAGAAGGCAAGCTGACCGAAAATGACGTCGGCGCGATTCTGAAAAAAGTGGACAAGACGATGCAGGAAGCCCGCGGCAAGAAGCAGGAATGAATGTGCTTGCCGTTTAGCGCTCGCTGAAAATCCTCAATGTCAGCGTCCCATTCCCGCACGCGCTAATCGTAGTCAAGGAAGTCGTTATTCTCCAACATACGGCATCAGCGCCATGAAGCGGGCCCGCTTGATCGCGTCCTTGACGGCGCGCTGGAAAGCGGCGCAATTGCCGGAGCGCTTGCGGCTGAACATCTTGCCCTGGCTGGTGCACATCTTCTTGAGGCCTTGCACGTCCTTGTAATCGACGAACGCCGGCCGTGGGCACCCTTCCTTGGTGCAAAAGCGGCAACGATTCTTACGGCCCCGTCCAAGCTTCTTGCGGACCATTCAGCAACCTCACAAACTTTCGCGTGGGACAGTTGATGGTAAACCTTCAATGTAGAAGAACGAAATGCGCGCGGCAACGGTACAGCGCCGCTTGCGGCTTAGCCCAACCGTCGGGCGTGATGGGATTCGTGCGCCCGACGGTTGCGCTAAGAAGCTATTTCAAAACGGGGACAGGCCCCCCAAGGCAAACGGGCCAGTCCCTGTTTTGAAACAGCTTCTAAGCCGCAAGCGGCATTCCATCACGCCCCGATTTCGCGTTTGACGTTGGCGTACCAGCTGGAGAACCAGCCCTTGGAGGTCTTGAACGACGCCTCGTCAATGATCTCGCAGATCATTTTCTTGCATTGCACGTCGTTCTTCTTGCCCTTGGTCCATTTCTTACAATTGAGCACGGCGTCGTTGAATTCCTTCTCGTCGATCGAGCCGTCGTTGCTGGCCGAGGTGTCCAGGATGTCCTTGAGCTTGTCCATCACCTTGCTTTCGAGCACGTAATCCTGGGCCTCGCACACCTGGACGAGGCCGGAGCGGGCCGATTCGAAGCTGATGCCCGCTTGCAAGGCGATCTGTAGGATCTCCTTCTCCTCCTTCTTGTCGATGTACTTGTCGTCATAGGCCCGCAATTTTACTTCATCCACAAATCGTTTCTTTACTTCGTCGAGAGTCACGGCAAGGCTCCTTTGTGCTGGTGGTCCGCGCGGTCGGTGGCGTTGGTCCCGCTCCCCGTTGAGCAGTTAACCCGTTATTCGACGCACGCCGGGCGGCATTTGCGACGGCTGCCACGATTATAACCCCTGCCGGGCAAGGGTCAACCGCCTTATGGAGTGCGGCGGCATGACGCCGCTTTGGATTTGAGCCCTATCGCCGATCCAAAGCGGCGTCATGCCGCCGCACTCCAAACAGAAACCGCCCTCTTGACCATCGGCCTCGCGCATGAAACAATATCGGAATCATCCGCCTCTAGGCCCGCGTCGGAGGATACCGCCATGATTCGCAAAGCGCTCGTTGTCGAGGATGAAAAAGAACTTGGCCTGCTTCTGGGCGAGCATCTGCGCCGCTGGGGGTTTGAGCCAACCGTCATGCACGAAGGCAAGGCGGTCATCACTTGGGTCCGTCAACATCAGCCGACGGTCATTTTGCTCGACCTCATGCTGCCCGACGCGGACGGCTTCACGATTTGCGAGACGCTCAAGCTCGACCGCGACACCAACCTCGTCCCGGTCATCATGGTCACCGCCCTCTCGGGCCAGGAGGAAAAGATCAAGGGGTTGCAAGTCGGCGCCAACCGCTACGTCACCAAGCCGTTTAGCGCCGACGAGCTGCACAAGGCCATTCAAGACGCCATCGACCGGCTGGAGGACCTCAAACGCAACGGCACCGAAGGCGAAATCCAATTCAAGCTCCTTTCCGATACGCATTACCTCGAAGAGCTGAACCATCTGCTCGGCTCGCTGTTCTTGTTCAGCGGCCTCAACCAGCAGCAGGTGAAGCAGCTCACCACGGCCGTGCGCGAGTTGGGCACAAACGCCATTGAGTGGGGCCATCAGAAGCAGAGTCATCGCGTGGTCACCGTCGATTACTGCATCGATCCGCAAAAGATCACGATCACGATCAAGGACACCGGCCCCGGCTTCAATCCCACCCAGCTGCCGCACGCCGCCCAGCCCGAAGACCCGATCGGGCACATGATGGTCCGCGAAACGCTGGGGCTGCGCGAAGGCGGTTTCGGCATCCTTATGTCGAAGGGGCTGGTCGATGAATTGGCGTACAACGACAAAGGCAACGAAGTGAAGATGGTCAAGTATTTCCCGACCAGGGCCCATCTGCATCCCGGCGAATCGGCCGGCGCCCCGAATGCCAACTAGACTCGTCCAAGTCGTCGCTGCCTGCTCGCTGCTTTTCGCCGGGCTGGGCATCAATACCGGCTGCAACCGGTCTGCGCCGCGCGTCGTCGTCTACTGCGCCCTCGATCGCGAGTTCGCCGAGGACATTCTTCAAGACTTCACGAAGCGCACTGGCCTGGAGGTCGTCAAACGCTACGACACCGAAGCGAACAAATCCGTCGGACTGTACGAAGATCTGATCCGTGAAGCCGGCCGGCCGCGCTGCGATGTGCATTGGAACAACGAAATCCTGGCGACAATTCGTTTGCAGCGCCAGGGCATCTACGCACCGTACGAAAGTCCCGCCGCCCTGCCCTACCCCAATCAATTCAAAGCCGCCGATCACACCTGGACTGCATTTGCCGCACGTGCCCGGGTGCTGATCGTCAACACCGAACGCGCCTGGATCGCTCTGCCGGCGAGCCTGACTGACCTGACGGACCCCGCCTTGAAGGGGCGCGTTGCCATGGCCAAGCCGCTGTTCGGCACGACGGCGACGCATGCCGCTTGTTTGTTCCAGGCCTGGGGCGACGCCAAGGCACGCGCTTTCTTCGAGAAGCTCAAAGCGAATGACGTGCAAATCGTCGCCGGCAACAAGCAGGTTGCGGTGGACGTGGGCGCCGGACGGTTCGATGTCGGTCTGACCGATACCGACGATGCTCTCGCGGAGATCGATCAAAAGCGTCCCGTCATCATGGTCTTTCCCGATCGTGACGCGACTCCGGAAAGCGGCCTCGGAACGCTGTTCATTCCCAACACGGTCGCCATGATCAAGAACTGCCCGAATCCGGACGGCGCCAAGAAGCTGATCGACTACTTGCTCAGCCCCGAGGTCGAAGCGAAGCTGGCCCAAGGCGAGAGCCGGCAGATTCCGCTCAATCCGCAGGTCAAAGTGGACTTGCCGGCGGTGATGCAGCAGGCGCGCACGGCACGGCCATTGCCCGTCGACTTCAGCAGGGCGGCGGATACGTGGGAAGAAAGTCAGAGATTTTTGAAGGATATGTTCGCGCTGCGCTGATCGCCCTGCAAAAGGACAGCGACGCTGTCCTTTTGCAGGGCGCGCTAAACGCAAGCCAAATCCTACGCATTTCCCACGGGGGTCGTCGGTCTGCCGCGGCCGGACCATATCCAGCCGTATTGCGTGTTGCTTGGCAACGGATTCTGGCGATACTCCTCGCGGATCATTGTTAGCTTGTCGGTCTTGATCGCGTTGCGCTGGGCCTTCACGTCGACGTTGAGCAAACGCGCGGCGTTCAGCCCGAGAATTTGGTTTTTCACCTCATCCGTTAATTGCGGGTACTTGAACTTCTCCGCCAGCTCGTCGGTCATGCGCAGCCGGCGCATGCGTTCAATCTGACTTTGCGGACTACCGCCCCAGATGCAATCGGTGCCCCAGAGGATGTGATCGGCCCCGGCGACTTGGATCATCTGGCCGAGCATGTGCAGGCAGCGCGTCGGGTTGCTCATCGAGAGCTGTTGGAAGGTGCTGCCCAGCTCGAAGTAGATGTTGCGAATCTTCGGGTTGCGGCGCAGGATGCGGAAGATGTCGCTGATCCAGGGAATCTCCTGCGGATCGTTCTTCTGTGGATCGCGCACGCGCTCGCCGGTGCCGAGCGCGGTAAACCCGGTGCCGCGGTAGCCGGAATGGTAGACGATGAAGTTCAGGTCCGGCCAGTCACGCGCCGCCTTTTCCAGGTCAAGCGGCGTACAGGCTTTTTCATTGAATGCGCCCAGCGGCAGGCCCTTGTGAACGCACAGGTTACGGACGCCGAGCTTACGCGTCCGCTCCCAGAATGGATAGGCGACTTTTTCGTCGTCGAGGAACCAGGCCCGCTCGCCGAGTTCCGCGCCGGTGTACATCTTCCAGGCGCTGATGCGCAGTTTGCGCACCTGGCGTTCCATCTCGTCCAATTCGCCCTTGCCGAGATTGGGGCGGAGCAGCCCATGCGCCAGCACTCGCGGCGAGCCGGCCAATCCGTTGACGTAATCGCGCGTGGCGGCCATCTGATCGGGAGGCAGCGGGTTGCGGTTCCATTCGCGCGTCGGCACGCCGCTGATGATCGCCATCACCGTGTCGCTGTCGCCGAAGATCTCCTTGACGTAATGGATGCGATTGAGCTGTTCCATGCTCTGGCGTACATCAGCGGCGCGCGGCCGGAACAAACGCAGAAAGTTCGCGGTCCGCCGGCCTTCGTCGGTTTCTTCGTACCACTTGCGGCTCACATCGACGTGGTGCGTCTGCACATCGAAGATAAATTGGTTCTTGGGCCAGCGCTCGGCAAAGGCGGCCTGATCCTGGACCTCGTCGGCCGAAACATCGTAACAATTGCCGAACACTTCATTGAGCGCGACCAGCGCCGCCGCCATGCCGCTGCCGGTGCGCAGGAAAGCGCGGCGGTCGAGCCCCTGTGCCTTGGCGGCTGCGGCGCTGATCGCCTTCAAGCGTGCCTCGTATTGTTTCTGCTCCGGCGTCTGCGGCGGCGGAATGAACTCTTCGTTGGAGGCGATCCGACTTGGGATCGGCAGCGGCTCAGCGTTCGTTTCGCATTGGCGCTTCCACATGACAAGCCTCCAGAAATCAAAAGTCAGCAGCCAAGCCCCAGGGCGAGCAACGCGAGCCTTGGGGGTCAATGCCCATGATCGTCGCCATGCGCGTGGGCCGGCGGATCGAGATTGACGTCGGCGGGCGCCCAGTGCATCAGCGCTTGCAGCCACCCGCAGAAGAACATGACAGCGACCAGCATGCCGACGTAGCCAAGTTGCCACCAGAAATTGGGGACGGTCATGAAGCCGAGGCAGTTGCAGCTGCCGGGAGCGACCCGCGACCAGATCAAAGCGACCACGATCATAAGCAGGACCAGCGGCGCCCACGCACCTTGGCCCAGGAACGCCCACGCCTTCTTCCAATTCACCCCCCACAGCCACCAAGCCACCCAGACGATCAACAGAATGTAGTGCCAGCCGAGCGCCGTCAGCTCATAGGCCAGTGTGCCGAGATTGCCGAGCAATTGCCGAAGCGTGAGCAGAATGTCGTCCATCGAACTTCCTTTCCGGGCCGTGAGTTCGCTGGAGGAACTCTAGAGGGCGAGCCGGATGCCGTCAACGCGCTGTATCATAAGCCCACGGACTTACGCGAGGTTCTGATGCCCCTTTTCGGCGCGCACATGTCCATTGCGGGCGGCTATCACAACGCGCTGATCGCCGCTCACGACCATGGCTGCGACACCGTCCAGCTCTTCTCGAAAAACAACAACCAATGGGCGGGCAAGCCGATCGGGGCCGCCGAATCGCAGCTGTTTCGCGACAAGCTGGCCGAGTTCCAATTGCGCTTGCCGATCGCGCATGATTCGTACTTGATCAACCTTGCGTCGCCGGACGAGACGCTCTATCGCCGCTCGGTCGAGGCGTTCGTCATCGAAGTTGAGCGTGCCGAGGCGCTGGGCCTGGCCTATCTCGTGATGCATCCGGGCACGCCGACCGATGGCGACGCATCCGCTGGATTGCGCCGCATCGCCAAAGCCCTCGATGAAACGAATCGCCGCTGTCGTAAGGCGAAAGTTATGGTGTTGCTCGAAACGACCGCGGGGCAAGGCCGCAGCCTGGGGCATCGTTTCGAAGAATTGGCCGGCATTCTGGATTTGGTCAAAGCCCCCGAACGGCTCGGCGTTTGCCTGGATACCTGCCACGTCTTCGCCGCCGGCTATCCGTTGTCGCCCGCCGTCAATTACAACGCAACCTTTGCGGAATTCGACCGCATTATCGGCCTGGAAAAACTGCGGGCGTTTCACCTCAACGACAGCAAGAAACCGCTTGGCAGCCGGGTCGATCGACACGACCACATCGGCCAAGGATTCCTGGGACTTGAGCCGTTTCGCTTGCTGTTGAACGATCCGCGCTTTCGTGACCACCCCATGGTGCTGGAAACACCTAAAGAAGGGCCGAACGACGAGGACATGGACGTGATGAACCTGGCGACGCTCAGGGGCCTGATGAATGGCGCCAAACCGTTGAAGCGCCGCAAACGCGGTGTTTAGCCACCACGAATAGGATTTGGCTTGCCGTTTAGCGCGCCCAGTGAATACTCAGCGGCCCGACTTTGCCGCCCAGCGCGAAATGACCATCGACCGCCTTCTGATTCACATCGGTCAACCGTACCGACTTTCAAGTGCCCATGACACCCTTCCGATAAGAAGCTCATAGCACCAAGGTTTCGACGGCAACCCCGCCCCACTCGCGGGGCTCCGGTCCTTGCTTGCGACCCCGTACCGTTGGACGCCGAAGTCGTTCTCCCTTGCGTTTCGGCCCTGCCCCAGCGGTCCACTGCGTTGACGCCGCCGGAGCCCCGTTTTTCCCCTCACGAGCGAGCCCAGGCGTTCCCCCGGACGCCCGCGGCTCGCTCGGAGTGTTTTTGGCTGCGAAATTGAATACAGTCAACGGCGCTTCTCTGGGCGCGCTAAGAGGCTGTTTCGCAACCCGAAGAAACCCGGTTTCTCCAAGAAACCGGGTTTCTTCACGCCTGTTGTGAAAAAGCTTCTAAACGGCAAGCCTTGGTCATCTCTGGAACCTGTAACCTGGAAAACCTATACCAAGTTTAACGCTCGTTCGCTCCACGTTCTCCAGAGATGCTGCCATGGACCTGCAAAGCATTCATGCGCGCGAGATTCTCGATAGCCGCGGCAATCCGACGCTCGAAGTCGAAATCATCCTTGAAGACGGCGCCACCGGCCGGGCCGCGGTGCCATCGGGGGCCAGCACCGGGGCCTATGAAGCGGTCGAGTTGCGCGACGGCGATAAGAAACGCTACCTCGGCAAGGGCGTGCTCCAGGCGGCGCAAAACGTCAACGAGACTATCGCCCCGCGCCTGCTCGGCTACGACGCCCTCGACCAGACCGGCATCGATCAGATGCTCATCGAACTCGACGGTACGCCGAACAAAGCCAAGCTCGGCGCCAATGCGACGCTCGGCGTGTCGCTGGCGGTGGCTCATGCGGCATCGGCGTCGGTCGGCCTGCCGCTTTATCGCTACCTCGGCGGCGCCAACGCAAAGGTCTTGCCTGTGCCGCAAATGAACATCCTCAACGGCGGCAAACACGCCGACAACAACGTCGATTTCCAGGAATTCATGATCATGCCGCTCGGCGCCGCCTCGTTCCGCGAGGGCCTGCGCATGGGCGCCGAGATTTTTCACAATCTCAAGAAGGTGCTGCACGACAAGCACTACAACACTTCGGTCGGCGACGAAGGCGGCTTCGCTCCCAATCTCAAGAGCACCGACGAAGCCTTCGAAGTCATTGCCGCCGCTGTCGAAAAGGCGGGTTACAAGCTTGGCGAGCAAATCGGTTTCGCCCTCGATCCCGCCACGACCGAGCTGTTCGAGGAAGCCAAGCACAAAGGCAAGAAAGGCTACTGCTTCTTCAAAAGCGCACCAGACAAGATCATCAGCAGCGACGAGATGATCGACTTGTGGAAGGGCTACTGCAAAAAATGGCCGATCCGCTCCCTCGAGGACGGCCTGGCCGAGGACGACTGGGACGGCTGGGTGAAGCTGACGCGCGAGCTGGGCGCCACGGTTCAACTCGTCGGCGATGATCTGTTCGTCACCAACGTCAAACGCCTGCAACAAGGCATCGACCAGAAGGCCGCCAACAGCATTCTGATTAAGGTCAACCAGATCGGCACGTTGACGGAAACGCTCGACGCCATCGAATTGGCCAAACGCAACGGCTTCACGAGCATCACCAGCCATCGCAGCGGCGAAACCGAGGATGTGACCATCGCCGACATCGCCGTCGCCACCAACTGCGGCCAAATCAAGACTGGCTCGACCAGCCGAACGGATCGCGTGGCTAAATACAACCAACTGCTGCGGATCGAAGAAGACCTCGGCGAAGGCGCCCGCTACGGCGCCGAACTGTGGCCGGCGGCACGACGGTAGCGTGTGGCTTGCCGTTTCGCGCTCGGATTTCGTGGGGCAGACATTCTTGTCTGCCTGAAGCGCCGGCAGACAAGAATGTCTGCCCCACTTGGAATTCGGACGGACCCTCATGAACGAACGCCTGCGCGACGTCTGGATTCCCGGTTGCTGCTTCGTCCTCACGCTCGGATCGGCCATCCTGCTCGTCGGCGCGGTCGTCGTCATTCCCTGGTTCGCCGGCGAAGCGCCCGAACATCCGCTGATGGCACTCTACGCACAGGACCTCACGGTGCGGCGCACCTCCTTGGCGGCGGCCGCGGGATTGGCGGCCACCGCGTTCGTCTTCTTCCGTCCCGCCGGCTGGTTTCGCAAACGAGAAACCAAAGCCGATTCGCCGGGTACTATCGCTGGGGCGTAGTCTGTCGCTTGCGGCTTGGCGAAGCGGCCATTCGTCGATTTCGCTAAGCCGCAAGCGAAAGACGCTGAAGGGATAGCACCCATGCTCGCCTGGCTGGTGGACAACGCTAACTTCGTTTACGTCGCGCTGGGTCTGATCGTCCTGGGCCTGGGTGTGGCGTGGTGGCTGAATCGTCGGGTGCGAACACTCGTGTTCATCGCGTGTGTCATCGTCCTTGGGACACTTTTCTGGCTGCTAACGCTCGTTGTTCCCACTGATCGCAAGCAGATCCAGGAAAACCTGTGGGCCATGAGGCGAGCGGTACTCGACCGGAAACCCGACGACCTGACCAAGCACTGGGCCAGGAATCTTGCCTTTCAGAATCTGAGCCGTGATGACCTTGCCAAGGCGGTGACGAAAGCGGCTGCGGATTACAAAGTTGACGACGTGCATTTTTGGGACTTCGATGTGAAGAGCGTCACGGACGACAAAGCGGAAATCTGGTTCCGCTGCCGTGCCACCGCCCGCGACGGCGGCACCTTTCTGGCGTTGTGCCGAGCGGCCTTCGTCAAGGAAGGCGACGCATGGAATCTGCAGCGTGTCCGATTCTTCAACCCCGTCGCCAACACCGATCAGGAGATTCCGCTGCCGATCGGGCGTTGATCGTTCAATGTGTCCACTTCCACTCCTTCATCCGCGTCAGCATCGCCCCATGCGTCAAATCGAATTGTAGCGGCGTGACCGTAATGTAACCGTCGTCGAGCGCGCTGACATCGCTATCCGGATGCGGCTCGGGGCAGCCGAAGTCCGGCCCGCTCCAGAAGTACACCCGGCCACGCGGATCGATGCGCCGATCGAACGTCTCCTTGTACGCAGCGACGTTCTGCGGCACCGTGCGAACGCCCTTCACCGGGCCTTTTTCGAGGCTCGGAATATTGACGTTGAACAGCGATCCCGTCGGCGTCGGTTGCCGCACAATTTGCTCGATCACTTTGCGGGCATATTCGGCGGCCAGCGGGAAGTTGAGCGGCCGCGGCTTGGTGTATTCGAGCGAAACAGCGATGCTGGTGCGTTGAAAGAAGGCGCCTTCGATGGCCGCCGCCACGGTGCCGGAGTACAAGACATTGATGCCGGCGTTGGAGCCGGCGTTCAGGCCGCTGACGATGAGATCGGGCGGCTGGTCCTTGAGCAGTTCGAGCAGCGCCAGCTTGACACAGTCCGCGGGCCGGCCTTCGACGGCCCAGCCCATCGGCTGATTGGTCTCGTCGAGCACTTCCTGGATCAAGAGCGGCGTGAGCAGCGTGATCGAATGACCGACGGCGCTTTGCTCTCCTGCCGGGGCGACGACGATGACTTCGCCGATCTTCTTGAGTTCGGCGCGCAAGGCACGCAACCCGGGGGCGTAGACGCCGTCGTCGTTGGTCAGAAGTATGCGCAAAAGACCCCTCATCCTTTCATCGCAATCCCGTTTAGCGCACGCGCCAAAGCCGCGAGAACATGATCCTTCATCGCGCCCTGCGTGCGCTAAACGGGTCGCCGATGGTGTATGTAAATGTACGAAGGCGCCATCATTCCTCCAGCTTCTTCCGCCGCAGCACATGATGATAATGCTGCGCGAATCGATGCGCCTCGTCACGCACATACTGTAACAGCCGCAGCGCCGCGGCGTGCCGGCTCAGGCGGATCGGCTCGACGTCGCCGGGGCGGTAGATTTCTTCCTCGCGCTTGGCGAGCGAGATCAGACAGGGCGGCTCTTTGCCGAGCACCTGAAACACATCGAGCGCCGCGTTGAGCTGCCCCTTGCCGCCGTCGATGAGCAGAATGTCTGGGAACACGGTTTCAACGGCGCCGTGCTTGATTGGGGCATGCCGAAACCGGCGCGAAATCACCTCGCGGATCGACGCGAAGTCATCGACCTGATCGACCGACTTGATCCGGTAACGGCGATAACCCGGCTTGAACGGCAGCCCGTCGATGAAGGCCACCAGCGACGCCACCGTTTCCTCGCCGTGCAAATGCGCGATGTCCACGCCTTCGATCGTTCGCGGCGTTTCGCGCAGGCCGAGAATCTTGCGCAAGCCGGCGAGGCCTTTCTTCGGCTCGATGTGAAAGACCTCCGGCTGCATGTTTTTGTCCACGTCGCCGCGCAGGCTGAGCTTTTGCAACGCCTGGATTTCATCGCGCAGCCGGGCCGCTTTTTCGAACAGCATGGCGGCGCTCGCCTCGGCCATTTCCTTTTCCATCTCGGCGAATAGCTTCTTCTTCTTGCCTTCGAGCACCAAGCGCAGACTGCGAATTTGCTTGCGGTATTCCGCGCGGCTGACGCGAAAGTTGCAGGGTGCCGTGCATTGATGGATGCTGTGGAGCAAGCACGGCCGAAACCAGCGCCAGCGCACTTCGTCGGACCGGATGTCGAGCCCGCAAGTGCGGAACTGGAAGATGCGCTGCAGCACCTGGATCGCCGCACGCAGACTCTTGGCGCTCGTGAACGGGCCGTACAACTTGACACCGCGGCGGCGCGGCTTGCGCGTGAATTCGACGCGCGGGAATTCTTCGCGGATGCGGATTTGCAGGTACGGAAACGTTTTGTCGTCTTTGAGATCGATGTTGAAACGCGGTTGGATATCTTTGACGAGCCGGGCTTCGAGCAAGAGCGCATCGACCTCGGTATCCGCGGCGACGAAATCGATGTCGGCGATCAGCTTGACCAAGTCGGCTGTACGCAGATCGTCCGCCGCAGCTTTGCTGAAGTAGTGTGCCGCCCGATTGCGCAGGTTCTTCGCTTTGCCGACGTAAAGGACGCGCCCCTGCTCGTCCTTCATCAGATACACGCCGGGCCCGGCCGGGAATTCCTTCACCTTGTCGGCGGGCGTCATAATGTTCTCCGACCCACGGACCGCAGTCGATGGGCTTTCCGACTAACCTGGATTGCGCACGGCCGGAGGGCGGGTTTTTCAACCCGCCCAGATTAACGGCTTTTGCGAGGATAGGCGGGTTGGAAAACCCGCCCTCCGGAGTTGTGCGCAATCCAGGCTAATGCGTCGCTTCCTGCGAAGAGCTTTCGGGTTGTTTTTCCTTGATCGACGTGCCCAACTGGCACGAACCGCTCCCTCAGGCGCCGCCTTTGAGCCTGGGCAGCACGAAAATCCACAAGCCGATGAAGCCCAGGATCGCAAGCACCGGCACAAGATATTCCATCGAAGCGCCTCATTTTCCCAGGAGTGAAGTTGTCAAAGTCTGCTACCATATTGTAGGCTCAAGGCGGTGCTCTTGGGTATCCGACTTGAATCAGCACTGATTTTGTCCTATTATGAACGCCGTGGAAGTGATGCGCAAATGACGCTGCTGAATCGGAAGATCGATTATGCCTTGTTGATCCTGTGCTACTTGCAACACAAGGCGGCCGGCGCCTGTGCCCGGGAAATTGCGCAACACTTCCAGATCAGCCGGCCGTTCGTGGCGAATATCCTCAAAGATCTTTGCCAGAAACGGTTTGTGACGAGTCATCGCGGCGTCAAGGGCGGCTATTTGATGGCGGCCACAACGCCCGATTTGAGCTTGGCCGACCTCGTTGACTCGCTGGAAGAAGAGAAAGTACGCCTCGCCGAGTGCAATCAAGCCAAGCCCGAGGATTGCTGCACGCTGGCGGAGACCTGCCCGATCCGTGGGCCGATCGAAGACGTGCATGCCCGCCTTCGTGCGGTGCTCGAAAACGTGAAGTTGGCCGAGATTTTTCGCCAGCGATCGCCGCTCGAAATCGGCGTGTCACGGTGTCAATGATGACTTTGCGCGTGCCCATTTACCTGGACAACCACGCCACGACGCGTACCGACCCGCGCGTCGTCGAGGCCATGCTGCCGTTTTTCACCGAACAGTACGGCAACGCCGCGAGCCGAAACCATGTCTTCGGCTGGAAAGCGGAAGAAGCGGTCGATCAGGCCCGCACGCGGATCGCCGGGCTGATTGGCGCCGAGGCGAAGGATGTGATCTTCACCAGTGGCGCGACGGAAAGCAACAACCTGGCGATCAAGGGCGCGGCTCAAATGTTGCGCCGCCAGGGCAATCACATCATCACCGTGCAAACAGAACATCGCGCGGTGCTGGACCCGTGCCGCCGCCTGCAGCGCGACGGGTTCGACGTGACGTTTCTACCGGTGGATCGCTACGGCCGCGTGACTCCCGAACAGATATCCGACGCGATCACCGACCGCACGATCCTCGCTAGTGTGATGCTGGCCAACAACGAGATCGGCACGCTGCAACCGATCGCGGAGATTGGACGCATCTGCAAAGAACGCAAGGTTTTGTTGCACACCGACGCGACGCAGGCCGTGGGCAAGATTCCCGTGGACGTTGAGGCGTTGCAAGTCGATTTGCTCAGCCTATCCGCCCACAAGCTCTACGGCCCCAAGGGCGTCGGCGCGCTCTACGTGCGTCGCCGGCAACCGCATGTGCGCCTGGAGCCGCTCTTCGACGGCGGCGGTCACGAACGCGGCATGCGCAGCGGCACGCTCCCTGTGCCATTGATCGTCGGCTTTGGCGCGGCCTGTGCGCTTTCCCAAAAGGAAATGGCAGACGATGCTGCCCGTGCGCGACAGCTGCGCGCGAGCTTGTGGAACGGATTCCGCCGCGAACTGGACGATATTCATCTGAACGGCCATATGACCGAACGGTTGCCGGGCAATCTGAACGTCAGCTTTGCCGGCGTCCGCGGCGAGGCGCTGCTGATGGCGCTGAAGAACGTCGCGGTCAGTTCCGGTTCCGCGTGCACCTCCGCCAGCGTCGAGCCCAGCTACGTGCTGCGCTCGCTGGGCGTCCCCGACGAGCTGGCGCACAGCAGCATCCGCTTCGGCATTGGCCGATTCAACACCGCTGAAGAAATTGACTACACGATTAGCGAAGTCGTCCGTCACGTGCGGCATTTGCGCACCCTGAATCCCACGGCGGCGCTGGCCGCCGCGGGCGTAGAATGAAATAGAGGGAATTCTGCTTGCGGCTTAGCGTTCGGAGCGAAATGACAGAATAACGGTCGTTTCGCCGCGTTCGCTAAGCCGCAAGCGGCGATCTTTGGTTTCCATCCATCCGAAAGGAGCTTTGACCATGGCCATTACCTTGACCGAAAAAGCAGCCGGTGAAGTCAAACGGATCATCACCGAGCAGCAGCAAGCCGCCAACGCACCGGAGAAAATCTACCTCCGCATGCGCGTGGTCGGCGGCGGTTGCAGCGGCTTTCAGCACAAGCTCGATCTCGATCCGCAAGTGAACGCCAAGCTCGACGACGTCAGCGAGCAGTTCGGCGTGCCGATCGTCGTCGACAAGCGCAGCCAAATGTACCTCAGCGAAGTGACCGTCGATTTCCACGACGACCTCAACCGCCGCGGCTTCAGCATCAGCAATCCCAGCGCCAAGACGACCTGCGGCTGCGGCAGCTCGTTCTCGATGTAGAGACGATGGCTTGACGTTTAGAAGCTGTTTCGAAACGGGGACTGGCCCGTTTGCCCCGGGGGCCTGTCCCCGTTTCGAAACAGCTTGTTAGCGCACGCGGCAAGAGGATAAGTGCAGCGTCCTTTTGCCGCGAGCGCTAAACGGCAAATGAATTGCTCGGGCGCTTAGCTCAGCGGCTAGAGCACCTGGTTTACACCCAGGGGGTCGGGGGTTCGAAACCCTCAGCGCCCATTGGACTTAGGAAAACAGCCGCACCAAATGTCCGCACCAAAATGAAAAAGGACCCCGCCAAGCGTCACCTTGGCGAGGTCTGGCAGACCCTTGCGGGACCACCGGTGGTTTCTCTAACCGGAGGGTTTGCTATGAAGAAAGTTTGGCATCGCGGATCGGAAAACGGCTGGTATCTCACGATCAGGGAGAACGGCCATCGTCGGCAATTGCTCCTCGTGAAAGGTCCGAACACGCGCGAATTCCGCAAGAAGGCCGAAGAACTGGCCATAGCGGAACTCGCCACTCGGAAGGTCGACGACTGCCCGTCGAACCCATCCTGGCTCCTCGTGCATCACGTCCTCGATGGGTTCCTCAAGCATTCGCTGGAAGAACACGAGCCCAAGACCCACGATTGGTACAAGGGCTTCTTCGACACGTTCGAACCGAAGTACGGCAAGCTCCGCGTCGTGCAACTGAAGAAGCAGCACGTCATGGCCTGGGTGACGGCGCGGGGTTTCAATGACACGAGTGCCAACCGTGCCATCGGCGCCCTCAAGCGAGCCTTTGCTTGGGCCGTGGAAGAAGAACACATTTCCCGAAGTCCCATCGACCATCTCCGAAAGCCCCGGACCGTCGTCCGTGATCGCGTGCTCACTCCCGAAGAACGGCAACTCATCTTGGCTTCGATCAGGGACGCGCAATTCCGGGATTACGTGTCCGCTCTCTCGCTCACCGGTTGCCGTCCCGGCGAAGTCGTCTGCGTGACGCGCGATGATGTCGATCTTGAACAGGGGATTTGGGTTCTCCGCAAACACAAAACGGTGAAGAAAACCGGCAAACCCCGCATCATCTACCTCTGTCCCGACGCGCTCGCATTGACTAAGCGGCTCATCGCCCAGCACACCGATGGTCCGCTTTTTCGGAACACCCGCGGGCGTCCTTGGACGAAAAACGCAGTGCGGCTCCGGTTCACGAAGCTGCGCAAGTTGCATCCCGAACTCAAGGGCGTCGTGGCCTACACCTACCGGAGCAGCTTCGCGACGGATGCACTGGAGCAAGGCGTCCCCGATGCGACCGTGGCGACCTTGATGGGACACACGAACACGAATACTTTGCATCGCTTCTATGCCCGGCTCTCTCACAAGGTTGAGCACTTGAAGGAAGCAGCCGCCAAGGCTATTCCCCCAGCAAAGGATGCAGCTCCACCAGACACTGCTCCATAAGCGATTCAAGGTCCGCGGGGTCGATGAGGATTTTCCCTCGTCGGCCCTCGGACCCCACGCGGTAGTGCTTCAAGCGGCGTTCTTGGCACCAGAGATAGATCATGGCGGTGGAAACGCCGACAGCGTTCCCCGCCTCTTTCACAGTGAGTTTCTTTCGCTCAAGCATCGCTGCACCTTCTGCGGTTTCGGTGTACATCAAGAGGGGGGTCAAACGGACAGAAGCCCTCCGTGGCCGACTTGCCTTCCATGAATCAAGCGATCACTTCACAACGGGACTGCCGCCGGCAACCGCCGTAGCGGGTTGAGCGGACGGCAATTTCGGCGTCGGCTTCGGCGAATTCCGGGCGGTCGCCAAGGCGACGAGCTGGCGGAAACTTTTCCAGCTCAAGTGCTGCTCGGTGACAGTGCCATCGTCGAACGTGACGGTGAGGCCGTCGCCTTCCCTGCCGGACAGCGAGCACGTGCCGCTGCCGGCCTGGTGAATGGTGACTTTGAACGCGGACATAGACACCTCCTCAAGAACAAGGGAACCGTTCCTTCTCGAAGACCATGCACACGTCGTGCAGGCCGGGAATGAACGAAGACTTGTAAATCTTCTTGCCGCTGCTCGCGCCGTGCGAGAACCGAATGATGTCCGTGGTGTTTTGCCGAAGTCCCGATGCCCGCGCCAACCGCTTCGTCTCGTAGACCAAATCCACGTAGCCCACCTCACGGTCGCTGTAGTTGCCCATCAAAATGGCAAAACGGCCGCGGGGCGCGAGCAGTCCGGCGCAGTTGCGGATGAATTGACCGTAACGCTCCAAGAACGATTCAAGAGTAGGGGAGTGAGACAGGTCGCGTGAATCGGCCGAATAGACTTTTTGCCGCCAATACGGCGGATGCGCCCAAATGAAATCGAATTGAAGTGCATTGGGAGTCGTTGCCGGATCGCATGCGTCGAAGCCGAAACGCAAGTCGTCCGAACAACAATCAATGCCGAGTTCATCGCACACGTCGCGGCACGTACCCGAGCCGGTCATCGGGTCAAAGACAAGCGTCGGCTGAAAGAACCGCAACAAATCCTTGATGAGTTCGCCGCTGCAATTGCCCGGATAGCGGGCGTCGCCATAGTCGCCGCGGCTGGATTTCGAGTACAAACTCGTCAGCCACGGGACGGGGCTGGACGTTTGCGGCGCTCTCGGAAGCACCGCGATTCTTGCCGGTGATGTGAATGCGACGGATCGCATGGTAGTAAGGGAGAAAGAGTAAAACACCTGCCGTGCAGGCACACGCCGCACGCCGCACGCCAGGCTCGCCGTCAAAAGCCGCAGCCGGCAGGACCGGCTTGACGGCGAAGGCCGCGTGCGGAAAATCCGCAAGCCTGCACGATTCCAAAAGGAGTGCGGAAGTCGCCGGAAAGATGGCGATCCGCGTGAGAGATGAAGTGCATCTTCGGTTCGGGCTTGGGATCGATGCCGATCGCCGTCGCCAGAACACGAGAACGGGAGCGGCGGTCAGGGCCGCCGCTCGCTGCTCATTCATTGAGCCTGCTGCAATTCCTCGATCGCCTCCTGTGCTTTTTGGCACAGAATGACAACCTTCGGCAGCGAATCCGGATCAAACGTCTTCGTGTAGCGATACTGCCCGTTCGGATCCTTGTAGGATCGTTCGAGCGTCACGGAAAAGTAGGCGAGCCTGTCGCCACTCGCCGTGAATTCACGCATCCAAATGGATGCGTTGCAGTCGCCTTCACGAATCGTTCGCACCGGCGCGCGCTTCGCGTCCTGCGAAGCATTGTCCCCTGCGGTGGTCGCAGGAACCTCCGGTGTTCGACCGGAAACGTCCTTGTTCTTCTTGGCGTATGCCATAGTGAGAAGGGTTAAGAATGCGGCAAGTGCCGCTAATTCACGCCGGCAACCGGTCACCCTGATGACGCAGGCGCCGGCGTGAGCCCATGCAATCAACGTTGTGCGAGACGCGGGAAAGCAGCGCTCGCAATCGACAATAAAAAGCTGGGCCGTGTTCAGGGGCAACGGCCCAGGCATCCTTGCTATGCGTTCTCGCGCTGCTCGACCCTCCCTTGGAGGAATTGCAACGCGTCCGATAGCATCATGGTCGATGATTCGAGGCTCTCGCCTCCGATGATTGCGACCGTGTGCCATGCGGAATCTCGCGGGAAGTAGTAGTCCAGCTCGATCAAATGGCCTTCGTGGCCGCAACGCTTCGTGTAACGCGTGACGCGCACGCGCTCATCCTCCCATTCGCGTTGCCAGATCATCTGCATGCCCTCGGACGCCTCGGATGAGTCGTCTTCGGGCCGCAGTCTCCAGCGGACCGTGTCCAGAAACAGAACGAAACGAGATTCCAGGCTGTGAATCCATTCACGCATAAAAGTAGTGGGAACAGAAAAAAAGCGCCTCGCGGCACGCCAAGCACTGCCTGAGCACGTCCCTGAGCCGGCTGAAGCAGTGATGATGGCTGACAGAAAAAACGCAATCGTTCGGCAGCTTGCGAACAGCGTGCGCCAGCACGCGTGCGGACTGACGTTGCGAAGCCGCAGCGAAGCAACGACAGGACGCGGTGCCGGGCTCGGTGGCCCGGCCTTTTCCTTGGAACGACGGTGGATCGCCCGACCACCATGACGCGAGCGCCAGCGAGCGGAAAGGGCCCCCCGAAGGAAAAGGCCGGGCCGCGAGACCCCGCAGGTCGAGAGGCACGGCACCGTCGCAAGCTGCTGTCCTTTCGGCATTTGCGGAAACGACCGCCGTAGCCGTCCGCCCCTCCCGGATCGGTAGGGGGGACGGTTGGGGGTGTCGGTATGCCTCATGGGACACCTCCCACCGTCGCCGCCGGTTTCACGAGCGGCACCGCGTCGCCGACGCATGGATGCCACACGCGCTCGTACAGAAAACTTTCCGGCTTCAATTCCGGCATCGCAGCGAACCGGTACATCGCCGCTCCGTCCTTCGTCGCGAAGGCTTTGCGCAGCGAATCACGCCACCGCGCATCGGGAGCGGTCACGAGAACGGTGAAGTCGTCCAACGCGTCGGGGAAGTGTTTCTTGTGGAGCAACTGTTGGCGTAGGGCGAAGTATCCCGGCGATTTCTCTGCGGCAACGCGGCCGGTCGGGCTGGTGGCGCGTTCCAGCTCCAGGTAGAAAACTTTGCGAAATCCCTGCACGCGCAGCACGAACGCGGCGTCCGGGATGCACACGAGTTTCGGCGTTTCGCGGATCAGCGTGTACAGCGAAAACCGGTCGGCGGGATTCGTGGCGTTCTGATTCACCACGTCAAATTCGTTAATCCAACGTTCAAGCGTCGCGTAGTTCTGGCGGGCAGCGGCCTGGTCCGTGAGAATGTGCAAATCGGCAACGGCGACCTGGTGCGGCAGGTTTTGCCACTGCGGCGCCCGCGTCGAAATGAGGCGGTAGCGTTCGTCGTTCAGCTGACAGGCGAGCGTTTCGAGTCCAAGAGGGGACGAGAAGTAGACGGGCGCAGCCAGGGCCGACAGCGGGTTCACAACCTGCATCCGCGTTCGCTGAAGGAGTTTTCCGTCAACGATGTCGCGCAATTTGCTGCGGACGTTGCTGCCGTCCGACTGGATGTTCGGGTAGCAGAGGGCACGGATTTGCGCTGCGGTCAGAACGCCGTAGTGGGCGACGCAGCGAACGATGTCGAGAACGCGCGGAGTAACCAGCATCGCCAAGCTCCCCAAAAAAGCGAGGCGATACACTCCGGATAAACGGGAGTGATCGCCTGGAGAAGTCTTGGGAAGCCCAAGAAAGTCGCTCGGGTTGCTTCAGCGGTTGTACTTTCGCACGACACACTTAAAGCACGCTTCCGAGTGGTTCTGCTTGCGAGAAGCGAACGATTGGATTCTAAACGCTCTTGCGCTGGTGTCAAGAGGCGCGGGACAATTTTTTCGGATGGGACCTTCATCATCATCACCGGGCAGTCTCCGGAAGGTGCTCGACGCCGAAGCGAAACTTGCGACCATGGCGCTCGCCGCTGAGTTCGTCCTGCTGTGGCACACGGAAACGTGTCCGGCGCTCCGCCAGCATTTTGCGAACCAGTATCGCAAGATGGTCGGCGTTGATCCCGCGGCTCGTTTCGAGCTTGCCGAGGGACTGGAGCGGATTGCGCAAACCGGACAGAGCACCGTCGCCGATCTCCTCGACGATCTCAACCGAACAACTCTGCACCCGCCTTCGGCGTCGGCGACGGAAGCTGATTGCCCGTAGCGATGCCGCCAACAAGCCCTGGATGCACAATCGCTTCAAGACGCTTCTTCGCTTCCTGGTCGATAGCCTGGGGCGACGTGAAGAAATCGGAGCGGTAATTCGCCTCGATGAATTTTTCCACGTCCTCCATCGCCTGGGGGAACTCGCGGCGAAGCGTCTCCATGTCCCATTGCAGGTGACCGGGCGTCGATCGCTTCACCATCACGTCGTAGATGTTTGGATCGCCGGCAAGGCGCAAGAACGCCTCGCCGGTGTTGCGATTGCGAACGTCCCGCGCCCACATCGCCTTCAATTCTTCAAAGGAATAGTAGGAACGCATGGTCAGTTCCACGAATTGATCGAATTCCGGCACGAGTTGCTGATGGGTGCTCGTCGTATGTCCGTGGGCGGAGCTGCCTCCCTTGCCTTCTTGGTCGCTTCGACCCCGGCTGTCGCCCGTGCTGACGCTCGCATTGTGAAAGTCGTAGGGATCGCGGGTATCGCGCTTCTGGTCCGACCAATTCGTGCCGAAGGACTTCTGCCAGTTGTCGGCTTGTGTCTGCGAATCCGACCAACCCTGAAGCTCGATGATGCGGTGCCCTTTCTGCATCTGGCGTCGCGAGTACAGCTCGTCCTTGATCTTTTTCGGGTCGAATGTGATTGAGCCCAGCTCGTGTGCGAGTAAGTCTGCGTCCTCGCCCTGGACACCGAAGATCATCCGCGATTGCGCTTGGAAAATCAGAGACGTGAGGTCATGGTCTCCCCGAAGGAGTTGCGAAAACGATTGATGGGCAAGAATTAAACGGATTTGCAGCTGACGCACTTCGGGAAGTGCTTCCTCAAGGTCTCGTCCAACGAACCGTTGAAACTCGTCGAGCAGAAGATACGTCGGGTAACGTTCGCCGTAGGGGAGCGCCCGCGTCGTCGCCAGCACTTCGTTGATGATGAGGCCGCCGATGGCGTCGCCTTCCTGCGGCGACAAGCGTCCCTTCGACGCCAGATTTACAATGACGATGCGTCCTTCCTTCATCATGCGCAGCACATCGAGGTAGTTGCGTTTCGAGCCGAACATCCGACGGAGGATGTCGCTCTCGAAGTAGGGCTTGAGACGATTGCGGGTCGATTCCAGAATGCGGCTCGCTTCGCTGCCGTGCGAACGCAGAATCTCATCCCACTCAGCTTTCAAAAGCGGGGGCAGGCAAGCGAGAAGCGAAGCATGGAACGGCGATCCAGGATTCAATAGGTGCACGCAATCGCTGATGGTGAGTCCCAGCTGCGCCGCCGCCCAGAACGAGTTAAACAACCACCGGGCAAGCCGCGGCATCGCCTGGATGTCGGTGCTTTCCCATCCGCGCAAAATGGTCTCGGTGGAACGGGACACTTTGTAATAACCCTGGGCCTGGGTGTCGAAGAGGAGGGGATTGAAGCCGATCACAACATCTTCGCACGCCGGCTCGATGTAAACGACGCGATCCCGGACGAACGGCGGACAGAAATCAGAGACGAGCCAGAGCAGCAGCTCGTAGCTGAGATTTCCCATCCGGTCGAGGATGAACCAGCAGTCGTTGGCGGTGGGGTCGAGCAGCAACCCGTGCAGCATCGTGTGGATTGCCGTCGTCTTGCCCTTCCCGGTCCCGCCGATCAGGTGCCAGTGAGTGCCGAAGGACGATTTCGGCAGGTAGATTTTCTGGCCCGTCTTTTTCTCATCACCCAGATAGATCTTCATGGCCGGAGGTTCTCCAACAAGGACTGCATCAACTCGGTGTAACGGGCATTGAGCTGCGCCATCTGTGCCTGCTTGTATCGGGCATCGACCGGCAAGCCATCGATCAATTGCTTGGTGGTCTTGTACCAGTCTGCCAGGGACTCGATCGTGTACGGCTTCTGCGGCGGTTGGATTTCCTGCGCATGTTGCAGGATGATCTCTTGAAGTTGGTGCCCGCGCTCTTCTGCTTCCTCTGGCGGACGACCGTCGCCCATGTATTTGTGCACGAAATCCATATAGGCTTCCTTGGTGAAACGATTGTTGAGAGCATGTCCATGACGGTGGAAAAGTAACTCGCAAACTGCTCGGGCATCGTCGCGCCGCTTTTGATCGGCCGAGTATTTCTTTGCAAGTACCTCGCCCTCACTCTGCTGGCGTCGCTGTTCAACCGCCTTCCGTCGGCGTTCATATCGCTCGCGGAGAGACCTTCCCGGATGTGTGAGAATACGGATCAATGCGTGAAGGACTGCTAGCAGCATGCTCGAAATCGTCTTGCAAGGGACGGCGATGGTGTATCGGTACAGCCCCGCGATGGCGGGCGCGACGATCCATGCGCTGCCAAGGGCAAGCCCGGCAAGAAGTAGACTCCGGAAAACAATCTCGGTGAGCATTTCGGCAGGCAAAGGCCAGTGCAAGTGCAGCTGGCCGGCGAGAACGCCAAGAAACAGCAAAGCGGCAGCTCGATTTGCAAATGCCCGAGGCCCCGGATGCTCTTCTACCACCTTGTTGCCGATGAACAGCAGTAGTAGTGCGGGAACAACCAGCGTTGTCGTTTCGAATTGATCCACGTAATGCAGAAGCGATGTTGGGTTCATGTTGAAAAACCATGCGGGGCCGAGGGCGCTCGGCCCCAGCGGATGGTCACTCGTCTGACAGCACTTTGTTCAACTTGCGTTTCACGGCCGCGAGCTTCTGCTTGCTTGCGGGAATTCGATTGGCAGCATCATCGAAAGTGATTCGGTCGACTTGCCATTGGTCATCACCATCCAGCGTGTTGAGCACGATGTTGATCGTTGCCGCGTATTGCTTACCGGTGAGGCCTCCGTAATACTCCACGTGCATGCGCGTGAAACACACCCGGTCTCCCCATTTAATCTCGTGCTTGAGACAATCGACGTCCTGGGCCGACGGGTGAGCGGCGTTCGTGATGAGTGTGGCGAGCGCTGCCGCGTATTTCTTTGCCTCCTTCGGCTCCATGGTATTGCCGAAGAAGCGTTTGAGCTGGTCCTTCTTGTCGAGTTCTTGTGCGGAGCAGGGGAGGCTCAGGACAATAAGCGCCAGACAGGCAGTGAACCGAGTCGAACGCAAACAGTGAAAAGTGTACATGGAAGTTTCTCTCACGCCTCTTTGTTCCATGGGCGGTGCATCACACGCGGATGCACTGCTACGGCGCCCACTCGCAAGCACTTTCATCGACAGCCCCGTCATTTTCAAGTCGCGCTGCGCGCGGCGTCATGCGCTCGGCGCGTCGCCAGTGGCCGGACATGCGCCTGCTGCCATGTTTGAGGCGGTTGTGTGGACATTTGACACTAGCGACGGAAGCTGTATTTTATTTCCGATGAATTCTCCAGTCTTGAAAACCATTCGAAGTACGTTGCGGTACCTTTGCTTCCTTGCACACATTGCAGTTCTCTCACCTACGTTAGCGCCCATGGTCGCCTCTGCCTCCATTGTCGAGATTGGACCTGATCAGCTACCGAACGTCATAAGAGAGTGCGCTTTGGTTAGGCAAACGCTGGAAACGACCAATGCCAAACGTCTCATCGCCCGGTACGCCAACAGACGCGGGTATTCCGATTCCCGATACATTGCGCTACTTGTGAAGAACGACGCAGACGCGCTCTACACGCTGGCAATGGAGGAGTTCGAGAATCGCGGACAATCTCGCGCGCACCTACAGAATGCTCTCATGCTCTTCGATTCCGCATCACTTCGCGGCCATGCGAGGGCGGCAGAAATGGCGAAAAACGCTGCTGAACTCCTGTCCGTCAGAGAGCAAGCGCGAGCGAGGCTTCGTATGTCCAGGCTGGCAGGAACAAGGAGAAACACACTGTTGTCTATCGGCTTGCCGAAGACGTGCGATGGTGCGACGAGGGATGCACAGCGGCTTGCAGACCTCACATTGCTGCGTCAGAGTATTCAGTTGTATGTCGCTGACCACGGCGACCTCCCATCAGGCATTCCCGTCGGTTCCCCGACAGAACTATGCGGAGCAATCGATGTCGATTGTGAAGGGCGCTTGGCAATTCTCCAGCACATTCAGCCGTATATCGTGGCCATGCCACGAGATCCCCTCATCCGGGAGCGATCCGGAATCGGCACACGGTACTTCATCTCCCGTACCGGCAACGGAACACTTGTTCTAAGTGCTCCCGATGCAGAGATTCACACAATCACCGTCAACGAAAAACAATAGCGGCTGATGCCAATGGGCATTGTGTATGTCAGTCAAAAAAACGATTTCAAAGCTATTGGTTCAAGAAAGCCAGGAAGACACGATTCAACTCGATGTTCAGAGCGTTGAGTTGATCTTGATTGATGATCCCCTCAGAAAGCCATCCCAGGTACGAAGCCTTCAATTCGTCCATGATCTGCAACAGGGTATCCCGATCATGATTGTTGACGGCCGTTTCCAGCCGGCCGCTCACTGCAACCAACCATGGCGCTAGGATGGGCTGCCCTTTGATCACGCCAAGGTAGGGAGACCCCTCGGCATTGCCCAACCGCTCTGGTCTGAGCAGCTTCACGATCAGATTTCCGATCGGGATCAAACTGACGATCGACAGCGTGGTCTCTGTCTCGCTATCGTAGCGAACCTGGCTCGGGGTGAGGTAATCGTACAAGGCATCGGCGGCGAAACCCACAAAGATGGATGTGATCGAGAGTGTCAGGTTTTCGTCGCTCGACAGACGATTGATGGTAATCTGCTCAATTCCTGCGACGCGACCCCAAGCTTCCGCGATCGTGCTTCCATTTTGCAGAGAGGTCCAAACGGTTTTCAATTCCGCGGTCGTCAATTGTTTGAACAGGTCGATAGCCTCGCTTAAGCTGCTCCAACCAAGCGAATTGGCCTGATCCGAAATCCATTCCCCAAACCTGTTATCCACGGCATCCAACAGAGGCCGCGTCGGAATGAGCTTGAGCATGTTGAGATCGAGAGGTGCCCAGGTTACAGGATCCGTCGTGGTCCGCTCGATCAGCACTTTCCATGCGAGGACTTGGGCATCGTTGCTGATAACTGGCGCGGTAGCGCCTTCGGGGATCAGACCGAGCAAGCCGACCGCTGCATCCCGCTGGGACTTGAAGAAGGCCACAAGAGATGCGTCCCATTGTTGGCGGCTGGCATTCCATCTTGCGTTCGCGCTTTCCATCGCCTTCGTCGCGTTATCCCTGATCCGCGTCAGACTGTCGCGCGTCATCGGCGTCAAAACGTCTCCAGATGCCGTGACGATCTTTTCCTCCGCCTTGGGAGCGGAGTTCAGGTCAGGCGATGCATGAAGCTGTGGGACAATGCCGCTGGCGAGTTCCGAAGCTTGCTCTGTGGCCAATTCCCTTCCTGCGGAGCGCGCATACGACGCAACGAAACTCGCACCGCCGTCCGGATCGTCTTTGTGCGCTTCCAGAATCACGGCAAGGTTGTGCAAGTATGCCGCGTCCGAAATCGTTTCCGTGACCCCGCTTCCCCGGGGCACAAGGTCCCTCGCACGGATCTCCGCGTATGTCTGCTCCTGGGCGTCATTCAGATGCATCGCCTTCCGGTAAATCGCGTCGAAGGCCCGCTCCACCGCCCTGTAGATCCTCTCGGGATTCATATCGAGCATGCCGAGCACCCAGCCGACACCGCCATTCTTGGTGAAAAGCGCTGCACTGACCCCGTCGAGTGACTTCTGCCCGCCGGTGCGGACGGAAAGGATGTTCCCGAACGCCGCCGCTGCCGCCGCTGTGATCATGTCCAGTGCATGACTCATATCCTGCCCGGCGGCTTTCACATTCTCGTTGAAATAACTGGATCCCGGCGTTAATTGCGGATACCCCCGCCGGACCAGGTCCGCAGCGTTCTCCGTAGGAACGAGCCCAGAGAGAATGACGGCCTGGTCCGCGAGTTCTCGGCTGAGGTTGGCAAAGTCGAGCTGCCCCATGTTCCTGTCATATTCCAGGATGGGCGGAGCCTGCGGCGGCAGAATCTTCGCGACGTACGAACTGTGCAATCGCCCTTGATCGGGCACTTCCAGCTGCCGCGTGCCGGCATTCCACCGGATGTCCATCCGATCCATTGTTTGTCCAGGTCTGCTGAGGATGATCTCGTACGTATCGGAAAAATGATGCACGTAGTCCGAGAGTTCCAGCGTCACGCGCGTATCGAGCGTCCCCTGGGCCATCGGCAGCATTTTCTCCTCCCGGCCGTAGCCCATCTGCAAGCGCACGATCTCCATGGGCGGCAGCCGTAAGCTCATGGTGATCCGGGGGCCATCGATCGCGACGACCTCCAGCCGTGGCTGCAACGAGTGCATGTTGATGGAGGGAGTGGTCAGAAAATCCGCCACCGCCGCATCCAGCGCATGCGCTCTGGCGGCGGCGCTCTGCATCAGCAGGTTCGACACAACAAGGTCATGCTGCGTGGCCGTCATCGCAGCCTCGTCTTTCTCCAGTTCCACCGCGACGCTAGCCACCGCCTGTAGGAATCGCTCCCGTTCGGCAGTTTGCGTCGCGACAACGCCGTTCGCCGCGTTCAACCGGATGACGGCTCCTCCGATTGCCGTCGTCAACGCGCTCATTTGCACGGTATCGGTATCGACCGCGCCCCGAGCAGAGCGCAGGTCGCTGTTACTCTTCGCGATCCCGAGTTGCGTCGCCGTGATGTCGCGCTTCTTGGCATCGATCTTTTGCTGCGATACCGGTGACGGCGCGACCGTCGGTCGAACGGCCTGAAGTGAGGCAATGGCCTTCGTCAAATCGTCGATTTTCCTGGAGGCCACGATCGCGTCCTTGTCCTTTGCGATGAGTCGCTGATTCTTGACGCCAGGGGGCAGCGAGCGGTCCGCGGCGATCGCGATGTATTCAGCCTTCAGTCTCGTTTTGTCTTGTTCCGCCAGAAACTTCAGCTGCTGGAGGGTCGCAAGACCATTGACCGCCACAGGTGCGTTCTGCATTTGCTCCAGTTCCCTTTTTCGCGTTATGAGCGTCGCGGTAAGCGTCTGGATCCCTTGCGTGAGCCGGACAACCACCTGTTCATGCGTCGTGCGCACGGCGGTCAGTGACTGTAGCGACGCACGCAGATCCCCCAGCTCCCGCTGCAAGCCGTCCCTGTCGATAATGGCGGCATTGAGCGCGGATCCGGCATGCGTCAGTCCGTCTCCCGCCTGAGCCGCCTGATGACGGTCCGTCGTCAATTCGACCGTCAGGCGCGCGATGTCGCCCTGCAGTGCGGCGACCCGCTCGATGCTCGTTTGGAGCATCGCATGTTCCTGATTCCATTCCAGAATGAGCGCGTTTCCGGCCAATGCGGCCGGGCTTTGCGGTCCTACAGGCAACAGGGTGCTCAGCTGGTAGCGCGATTCGAGTGTTTCGATACTGGGCTTGATCGAGCGGCGGTTAGCGGCCATTGGTCACTCCTTTTGGGCAAACAGAAATCAAGGACAATCGGGCGGCTTGACAATACCTAGTCATCGCGAACGAAGATCTCGTTTGAAAAAAATGCGAAAATGCGCTTTTCGTCGACCAATCAATCAAAGTGTCGCGCTCCCATCGGGCGTCAAACATGTGTACGCGTGTCTATTTTGGCGATTTTGCTTGCGGCGAAGAAAAATCTCGCAAGAATGAAACGAGAAATTCCTTCCTGGAGGCTAGTTGAATATGTCCGACGAATTGTCGCAGTTCCATACGCGGCCGTCATTGTTGCTGCGTGTGCGGGACAAATCGGATGCGGCTGCTTGGCGCGCTTTTGTGGATCTTTACGCTCCACTAATTCGGTGCTACTGCCGTCGGTGTCAGCTGCAAGATGAAGAGGCCGCGGATGTCGCCCAAGAGGTATTTCTCGCCGTAAGCAAGTGCGTCGAGAATTGGCATTATGACACTGACCGGGGACGATTTCGCGACTGGCTCGGCACTGTGACGCGGAATGCGATCATCAAATTCCGCAAGAAGGAAGGGCGTGCCAATCGGCTAAACAGTTGTCAGGTGGCTGATGGCGTCCTTGAAAATGAACCAGGCCAAAGCTCTGACCCGATTTGGGAGGAAGAATTCACACGGCGCGTACTACAAGTGGCACTGGAAGGGATTCGTCCAACCTTCGACGCCGCCACCTGGCAAGCATTTGAATTGGCTTGGAAAGCGATGCGCCCTGAGAAAGAGGTTGCTGAGGAATTGAAAATGAGCGTCGCGAACGTTTATCACTGTAAGTCACGCGTATTGAAACGGCTGCGGCAACGGCTCGAAGAGTTGACGGGGGATTCGATATTGGCCAGTTAGAAGAGGAGTGCAGGGTGGACAGGAATTCTGCGAACCACGACTGTCCATCTCAGGACGCACTCGTTCTTTTTTTGGACGACACTCTGCCGCCCGAGTCGGTGCCGGCAGTCTCGAACCACGTCGACTCCTGTGCACAATGTCAAAAGGTGCTCAAGCGGCTGACTGGCACACCGGAACGTCTTTTGCCCATCCTGAACGAATCGGAAGCCGACCAAATTGCAGTGGGCGAGTCGCCGTCCTGGCGGCCATTGCTCGAACGAATATACCGGCTCCACGGCGATGGGTCCGTCGAGACCAAGGATGAGGCGGCTAGCTCAAGTCAGCTTGGTCCCACACTTGATCCGCCTGAGCAGTACAGCGAAGTGCAACATCTCGGTCCCTATCGCATCTTGAACGTGCTCGGCACGGGCGGCATGGGCATCGTCTACAAGGCGAAAGATGTGAAACTTCAGCGTATCGTAGCGCTGAAAGCGATGAAGCCACAAATCGCTGGTACGGCCAACGCCGGTAAGCGCTTTCTACGGGAGGCGCGCGCCATGGCTTCGATCAAGCACGATCACGTGGCGACCATTTATCAGGTGGATGAAGTCGGTGGGGTTCCCTATCTCGCGATGGAATTCCTGGAAGGTGAGTCGTTGGACCAGTGCATCCGCCGCGATGGCAAGCTCTCTCTGACGGAAGTCTTACGCATTGGCCGCGAAATCGCAGAGGGACTCACGGCCGTGCACGCCATCGGTGTGATTCACCGCGACGTAAAGCCGGGGAATGTGTGGTTGGAAGCTCGCGGCGACACGAGCGTGCGTGTAAAACTCCTCGACTTTGGACTCGCCCGCTCCGAAAGCGCCGAGGAATCGCGAGTCACAAATCTAGGGGTAGTCGTTGGCACTCCGGAGTTCATGGCGCCGGAGCAGGGCAGGGGCGGCAAGGTCGATGCCCCCGCCGATCTGTTCAGCCTCGGTTGCGTTCTATACCTGATGGCTACTGGCCGTCTGCCGTTTGCGGGTCCGGACGCCGTTTCGACGCTAATGGCCGTTGCAACTGACATTCCGACCCCGCCAATACTAATCGATTGTGCCTTACCGAGAGATTTCTCACACCTGGTCATGAAGCTCTTGGAAAAAGACCCTGCTAATCGCTTCCGTACGGCCCAAGAAGTGGTCCAAGCACTCCAGGGCATAGAAAAGCAAGTGGAGTTGTCAATGATTACCACGAAAACTGCCGAGAGCGTCTACGCGTTGCCGCGAGGACGCGGCGCTTCAGCCGCCGTGCAGCAAGGCAGAACGTCGCCGCTCGAATCGACGGCTTTGCGGCGACGCCGTCTCTGGCCCTTGATCGCGGTTTCCGTCGTGGCGGTTGCCATCTTGGCAACAGTCTCGGCTACGATCGTCCTTTACTGGCAAACGGCCGACGGCATGGTCCGCATCGAGATAGATGATCCACTTATTCACGTCACATTCGACCAAGGTGGTCCGGTTGTCAAGGGCGCTGACAAGCATGAAATAAAGATCGCCGCCGGCGAGCACGGTTTGCGGATTCGACGTGGCGACTTGGAATTCGATACCGACAAGTTTATTTTGAAAAAGGGCCAGACTATCACTCTCAGGGTCGAATGGTTCAAGGACGGCAAACTGCAGGTCGTACAGAGTGACAAGGTGATTGGTGCGGTCGGCGAAATTCGCAGGTTCGAGGGGCATACGGAAGGTGCGATCTCCGTTGTTCTCTCCTCTGATGGCCAACGAGCCCTTTCTGCCGGCTCGGACAGGACAGTGCGGATATGGGATGTGAATACACTGAGCGAACTGAAGCGTTTTAAGGGACATCTGGCAGGCGTCGAATCCGCGACATTCTCCCGAGATGAGAGCCAGGTTCTTTCGAGCAGTGACGATGGCACAGTGCGGCTTTGGGACGCAAAGACTGAGAAGGAACTAAAGTGTTTTCGCGGACATACGGGTTTGATGAAGAGGGCAGTTCTTTCCGTCGACGGTCGCTATGTGCTGTCAACCAGCGACGACAAGACAATGCGCCTCTGGGAGGTAGCAACCGCAAAACAACTGAAGTGTTTTGACGGGCATAAGGCCGGGGCGGTTGGAGCTGCTTTTTCCCTTGATGGCTCCAAGGCTTTGTCCTCTAGTCAGGATGCGCACATTCGGCTTTGGAACATCGCATCGAGCGAGCTAGAGCTTGAATTCATCGGTCACGGCGGCACAGTGTCAGCCGCGAGTTTCTCGCCCGATGGCCGACATGTCCTGTCATCCAGCCACGACGGGACTATCCGATTGTGGGACGCCAAGACCGGGCACGAATTGCACTGTTTCAATGGGCATACACGTGCTGTTCAGTCTGTCGTCTATTCGCCCCGTGGCCGCTATGCGCTCTCCGGTAGCTCTGACAGGACAATGCGTCTTTGGGACATGTCTTCCAAAACCGAGGTGTACGCCTTCAAAGGCCATACGGACGATGTTCTGGGAGTAGCCTTTTCTGCCGATCTTCGCCTCGCTGCGTCCGCCAGTATGGACGGAACGGTGCGCGTTTGGCGGCTACCGAAGCTAGTTTCAGAATCGCCGTAATTGAAGGCTCGTTCTTGATCGTGTTCTGATTAGGTCGTCACGCTTGCTTATCACAGGCAGCGACGGCAGCTGGCTGGCATCCAAGTGCCAAGCCGGGACGATTCCGCTGCGCTATGCGCGGCGCTTGGTTTGCCACTCATGACAATACTCAGCTCATTCGAGGAGGTGCCAAATGACAGCAAGATACATCAGCTTGTGGTGGCCACAGTTGCTAAGTGCATTGGTATTTGCAACGGTGGGGTTTCCCAACTTGGCACGTGCCGATGAGTTTGAAGCAGACCTTCTTAAGCGGTTCGTAACCGAAAACCTCACGACCGCGAAGAAAGAGGTAGAGGAAGCCCTCGCGCGAGTAAAGCGACTAGCGGGGACCCAACACGATGAAGCAGTTCGGGTTCTGAAGGATGCCATTTTCAAGCTTCAGCTTGAGTCGGCATTACCCCCTGAGGCCAGAAGCAATCTCCGGCAAGTTCTCGAAGTTCATTTGAAAGAACTGTCGGCCGCTGGAGTTCAGGCGGTGTTCCTCTTCGACAACGACCGCGAGGTGCCGGGTACGCTAATCGAAGTGGATCAAGAAGGCGTTACGCTGAAACTCCGAGGAAGGACATACACGGACCGTCCCTACCACGATATTTACGCTCCCCACAAGGTAGTCGGCATTCAGATTGCCAGGGGCTTCTATTTCTACAACGCGCTCCAAAAGCAGCACTTGTTTGTTTCGAATGAAACACACTTTGCGATGATGGAAGAGGCAAGACGACAGGAGAGAGAGGCAATGGCTCAGGTAAAGCGTGAACACGAAGCGCTGCAGGCACTGCAATATCAGGCATGGTTGACGGCGCAACACAATCCGCCCGTTTCAAGCCCCAACTCAGGTGAGATGTCGAACGCGGCAAAACTAATCTGGACTGGGGTTGGGCTCGTCGGTCTCTACAAGCTCGGTAAACATATGAACTTTTGGGGATCGTCAGAAAACTCCACCGCGGGCGGCGGCCGCGGTGGCGCCTCTTCCCCATCGGCATTGCTCAACGTTGGCCCCGGGCTGACAACTCCCGCGAAAACCACAATATCGGGATTCGTGACGAATAGATTTGGCAAGCCGCATGCAAACGCGCGGTTGGTATTCCGAGATGTCAATATTCTGACCACTTTCTCCAATCGCAGCGAGCAAGTGACAACGGACAAAGCCGGGCGTTTTCAATTGCACCAGTTGACAGTGGTTACCGAAGTGAGTTTTCCTGAGCTAGCGCCGTTCGGGCGGCTTTTGCAGCTGCCACGACGGCACAGCCATGATGACGGCATCCTATACATTGCCGCACCCAAGTAGTGTCTTGAAAAACAGCAAACTCCAATGGCGAACGATCATTTGGTATAGTAAGTGCCTATGGATTGTGACAATAAGTCATTTGATAGCCCAGAAGATCGTGGTCCTACCGACAGAGCACCGAAGCAAGCGTTAGAGACACCAGCCATTCCGACTGAACTGAGCAGCGAGTCAAGAGAGCGGACTCTTTCGCATGAACAAGAGGAAGTGTCCGAACGACGAAGTGCGCTCCCAGAGATTGAACGAATGATCCATCAGCAACCTCCCGCAAGCGTTGAGACAGCAATTGGCCACGTCGAAGAAATCTACAGAGACTTTGCTCAGGAATGGAGTCGTGAACCACGCGCGTTCATTGGGGATCGTGCGGACGAAGCGATGCAACCACTCAAGCTTGCCTGGAGTCACGCCACATCCGTCGCGCAGCGACAGGCTATCGAGCGGTCGCTTCACGCCGCCCTGCAGCGGGCGACCTCTGGAACGCCCGGCATTCAGTTTGCTGTGGCCCAAGGCGGTGACTCACTTGAAATCGGCGGCGCACGGAGCGAAGGACGGGTGCGACCACCACATAGGAACCATCGTTTCTTGCCTGCACTGCTCGCCACTGTTATCGGTACCCGATTGTGGCGATTCCTGCGGAAGACTTGACAGAGAAAGTGACATCTCTTTGGTAGAGGAACACTGGGGTTCAAGAAGGCATTCAAATTACTATCCTCTCAATCTCATCGAGGCTGATCTGGTCGCTCGTCCGATTGTAGAGTTGTGTGGTGCGGGTCGATTCGTGGGCTGCAATGCGAGCGGCGTTTTCAATCGTCCCCCCATTTTGAAGAAATGCCGTGATGCCTGTCGCCCGGAACGTGTGGCAGCAGATTGTCTCGGATAGGCCAACTCGGCAGCAGTAGCGCTTAATCATGCGCAAAATGTCGTTCGCATCGATGCGTCTTGGTGTCAGCTGCCGGTGTCGGTCGATCGTTCGGAAGAGGGGATCCTTTTTGTCGAGCGTGCCCCCGGCCGCGTCAAGGTACGCATGGAGAAGCTCGTCAGCCTTGTGATGTGCCGGCACCTCGTGGAATTTCCCGCCCTTCTCGTGCAGCCGAAACCAGTGGCGCCGCCCGTTCTCGTAGAAGTCCTCGGCGTTCATGCCGACCACGGCGCCCACGCGGGCGAAGCTAAAGACCATCACGCCGATCAAGGCTCGGTCGCGAAGGCCCGCGATCGTGTCGGTCGGGATCACGTCGAGCAATTGCCGGGTCTCCTCGGCCGTCAGCACCGGCGTCTTGCCCTTCTTGATGACGTACTTGGGTCCGCGCACGGCGGACGCCGGGTTCATTTCGAGCGCGTGGCCGAGCACCAAGTAATCGCAAAGCATCCGAATCGCCGCCAGGTTCTGCTTCACCGCCGGGGGTGACAGACGCGTGCCGAGATGTTCGACGTAGGATGCGACGATCACCGGATTCACATTCTCCAAGGCAAGGTGCCTGGTTTCGCACCACAGAAAAAAATCCCGGACCGCACGGGCGTACGATCGGCGGGTGTTCGGATTCCGGATCTCCGCCGTGAAGTACTCGACGAACCTCCGCCGTGCGCGCTCACCGGCATTGACGATCACTGCTGGAAGTGTTGCCGTCGCGAACCTGGCATCCATGCCGCTTTTCGTTTGACGAAAAGGAACAATGATGGCTTCGTTGGCATCGGCCACGGACATGCAAAGGAGGGGAAGATTGGCGTCGGGGAAAGGACGTTATCCGACTGCAACGAACGTACACCCGGCGGTGCGGGTGCGCCACAATGCCGGAACATGTTCGCAAGAATCCGCAAGGGGATTGGCGCGGTCGATGGTGCTGCGCCATGGATCGACGCGGTTTGCAAATCGCCTCCTTTATTTTTGCGTGTCCCCGAAGCTCACCGACGCGACGGCCGCGGACGGCACGCACGCTTACTGCTTCTTCTTCACGCGGATCGAGTCCAAGGTCTGTGTCACTTGGTGATAGTCGATGAACAGACGGATCACCAGGACGAGTGCATGAAGGTGGTCCTGTTCCTGCTTCGTGAATTCTCCTGCTGCTTCCTTCGTTCGTACGAATTGCAGAAAGTTCTCGAACACGTCGGTTGCTGATCCCTGTTGCATGGGGGCATTCTGCCCGATGGGAACGAAGCCGACAAACTGTTGTACCTCGCCATAACATCTGTCCGCAAAGGGGATCCGCTTGACGATCCTTCGGGAGTTGGGCGAATTTCCAGGCAACGAGCTTCCGGATCGGTGTCATATTGTCGATGCCCTCGTGGGGGCGTTCGGTGTTGTACTCGACGAGCCAGGCATTGATTTGCTCTTGAATGATTTCGATGGATTGCGTGAGATCAATCCTCCTTCCGAGCAAGCATTCCTCCTGAAATGTCCGGTTAAAGCGCTCGGCCACCGCGTTCTGCTTCGGCGCATGCGGGTAGGTGAAGAGCTGCACGATGTTCTCTCCCTCGTAGTACTCGATGCATGCCCCCAAATTCTCCGATCCGTTGTCGTTGATTTTCTCCTTGATCGGTTCTCCGAGAATTTTTCCAAGCGCTTGGTGACTGGCAATCGTCAACGCGGGGACGAGATGTTCTCCGACGACGACCATGGCAAGCTTTGAGAAACGATCGATGGTGTTGCTGAAGTAGAGCTTCCGTAGAACACCCTCTGCCGCAAGGAAGATCTGCACGATGACGCCGTCACAGTGGACGCGCTCTCCCGGTGCAGATGCCGGATCCGTGGAGTTCTTCACCCGATTGATCGTCCGACCGCGCACATCACGGCGATGATGCACAAGCGCTTTGAGCTTCACACGAGGGACGATTTCCTCCGACAGGAGACCTTGTGCGAGGATGCGGGACACCGTGCGCTTTCCGATGTGCTGATCAAGCGGATCCTCCTGACGGATGTACGCCCAGATCTTCGGCGCCCCCCACGCGAGGCGATCATTCGCAATGGCAACAACACGTTGTTTCCGTTCGAGCGGCGTCAGTCTCCGTGGAGTCGTCTTGGGGCTCCTGCTCTTCGGGAGGAGACTGTACCAGCTGTCCGGATTCCACTCGTTCTTCCACCGACGGATGCTGCGCTCGGAGAGTTTGAATACATCTGCCGCCGCTTCAATGGTGATTGTCTTGTCAAAGATCGGACGGAGGACGTTCCACCTTTTCTTTGCCTCCGGATGTTCATCGAGGAACGATTGGAACTGAGATGCGTGGAGGATGCGCTTGAATCCTCGGACTTGGGTGATACCGTGGCGGGTACGCATGGAGAACGGGGGAAAGAGTGGGGTGCCAAATCCATTCTGCCCTGTTCTTGTGCGTGGAGTGACGACAACGACGCGGTGGCCCCGAGAAGGCTCTCCGCTTCGCTCCGAGCCTTCTCGGGGCCCTCATCCTCGCAAGGAAGAACCGGACATATGTTCCTGGCGAGGTTCAACTGTTTCGGGTGTGGTGTTGTTGATCGCGTTCTAAAATGAGGCCGCGCGTGCTGAAAACCGGGACACTTCACGGCCAAGCGTGGACCGGCACCCACCGCCCAATATGGAGGGGATTGTTGGTCACCACGGTGGCCAGCACTTCCGCCGCCTGGGCCGCGATGAGAATGTCGGCATCAAGAGCGCCGGCACTGGCGGTCGGTGTTCCCTGCAATCGCGAGTCCGCCCAAAGGTCCGCGGCGCGGCGCCACATGGCGGTGCAGACGGGGAGATAACTGCACAGGTTTGCCAGTTGATCGAGTCGGTTGAGTCGCGTCGGCGGCAATTGCCCGGCCCGAATCAATCGCGTCAGCTCGCGCCGGACTTCAAAATCGGCGACTTCGGAAATGTACACCGTGGCCCCGGCTGTCATTTCCTGCACAAGCCAGGTCTGAATGGGCAAGCGACGGGCCGGCCGATCGTGGGCAAGCAGTCCGAGCGGTCCCGTGTCGAGGAGATAGATCGCGGCCATAAGTAATGCGTTATTTGGTTAGCGCCGCCGATCAGTCGAGCGTCGGCGACCGGAAGCTGAGGCCGGGATTCCCCTCAAGCGCAGTGTGGAGGCGATCGGCGTCTTCATCGGAGAGTCTACCGTCTTCCTCCGTCCACTCGGCGAAAAGCTGCTGCAATTGGCGGAGGCGATCAGCACGCTCGGCGTCGAGTTGGGTTTCCGCTCCTTGTCCGAGCGGTTCGACGCGGACCGCCTGGCCATCTTTCAGCGCGATTTGGGCGTCGAGGACAACAACGCCATTTTTGACGTGTCCGATGAACGCTGATGCCGACGTTTGGGTTTCCGGATGCTTCATAAGGGCAGTATACCAGATAATCCGCCATCGCGGGAGCGATTTGGCGTTCGCCGTGCCTGCGGGCACGGACACACCGGACGCCTCTCGCATCGAGCATGGAAGCAGAGAAGCCCGGCGCGGTTTCCGGAGGTGGTCTCGCGGGATTTCGATACGAGACTTGCTGCGGTCATTCTTTCTGCTGCCCCGCCGGTTTCGAGCACACGACGCAGCGACCCCCCAGTCCCATGTACGCTCGGCGGAAGAAACGCATCGTCTTCCGGGTGACGTGGTCCTGGCGAGGATCGTGGAACGTGACCGATTTGGCGGTCACTCGGATAGGGATGACATTGTGGATGATGGCATCCCGAATAGAATGTCGGGCCCATTGCCGCGGACTCATCTCAAACACGGCGCGGTCGATGTAGACGATGGGGAACTTCCCTTCCGCGAGGATGTCTCGCAGCTCCTCAACCGTCGTATCCTGGATCTCTGCCACAAGCTGGAACTGCTGGGCGAGCCGTTCGAGTTCGCCGATCGGCGTGCCGTTCGGTTCCATTGTGGCCTGGGATTCAAGCTCGCTTTCCTGCACTTGCATGCCGTAGGCAGCAAGGACCATCCGCAAGCAAGCCAAGGCACAGGTATTACGCTTTTCTTGTGCGTAGAGTGGAAGCTCGGTATTCATTCCATTTGCGAATTCCTTCCGGGTCATCGGCGATCTTCCGGGCTCGCTCGTCCATCACCGACTGCTCGGTCAGAAAGGTGAAATTCTCTCCATCGTACAAGAGATCGCCGATATACCCTTCGTCCCCTTTATCGTAACGCAAGGTCACCGTAATGATCCAAACCCGGAACCCCTTGATCATGGTTTCTCGGAGCCCAGTGGCGACGAAGTGGCCTCCGTGTCTCGTCATCAACTCGATTGTGGCCGCGCGCAGAATCTCCTCTTCCTGTTGGTTGAACTCCGGCTCGGGCTTCGGGCGGATGGCCTTCCTGCTTTTCTGCCGCGTCTTCTCGGTGAGTTGCTTAACCATGGGAGAACCTTCCCGGAAACCGCGCTCCGTTCGGGGGGAAGCTTGGATTTCCGCTGCGGAACGGCCTCGCTCGGGCATGATGGCAGACTACATTCTATTCGCGTTCTGTCAAGGACAGGCGGGGATGCTCGATGCCTCGAAGGGCGGTATTCTCGCTCCCTTTATGATCGAGCATCTCGAAGGCGATTGCCGGCAGGTCCTGCCCGCGCTCCCGGCGAAAAGTGTGCAATGCGTTGTCACCTCGCCTCCATATTTCCAAATGAGGTCCTATCTCCCCGACAATCACCCGGCAAAGCAGCTGGAAATCGGGCGGGAGCGGACCGTTCAGCAATACATCGACACGCTCGTCGGCGTCTTCCGCCAAGTGGCGCGGGTGCTCATGGGCAACGGAACGCTGTGGCTCAATATCGGGGACAAATACGCGGACAACGACAACGCCGCGGCAGCGGGCGTGAAGCCCGGCGAATTGATGGGTTTGCCGTGGCGTCTGGTGCGCGCGATGCAAGAGGACGGGTGGTACAGCCGCGCCGAAATCATTTGGCATAAATCAAACGGCAAGCCCGAGGGCTCCATCACGAATCGTCCGACGAAAAGCCACGAGTTTCTGTTCCTGCTAACGCGCGGACTTCGGTATTTCTACGATATTGATGCGATTCGCGAACCGGCCACGTCGTCGGGCGGCGCGTGCTTCGGCAAGCAGCGACATTCCACCGAAGGAAGCGGCGCCCAGAGCCGGCGCTTGAAATCCGCGGCGCAGCGCAATCATCCGCTTGGGAAAAACAAACGGTCGGTCTGGAAGATCCCGGTCCGATCTTTTCCTGGGGCGCATTTTGCAGTTTTTCCGAAAGATTTGGTGCGTCCGTGTATCCTCGCCGGCTGTCCGCTCCAAGGCAAAGTGCTTGATCCTTTCGCGGGCTCCGGCACGGTCGGCCAGGTCGCGGAAGAACTCGGCCGCGACGCGGTGTTAATCGAATTGAATCCGGTGTACGTGGAAATGCAAAAGGGTCGCGGTGCGATCAAGACGGTGCTCGATGAAGGCCGCAAAGAACTCGACGCGGGGGGCGACAAGGAGGGGTGGCTTTTCTGAGACTATCGCACTCACTTCCGCGTGCGGCTCTTGGCGGGCCTGGTCGTCAGGATGGAGCGGGCGGCGCGGCAGCACGCGCACGCACAACCCTCGGTCAACCAATCGCGATCGCACTTTTTGTCGCCGTCGCTGTGTTCGTGAACGGCGCGCCAATCGTCGAGCGACAGCTTGAACCGCTTCGGGTCGATGCCGAGCGGTTCGGCGAACAATTCATGCTCCTGCCATTCCCAACCGGAAACGCCGCTCACGGGCCAGACCCGCACGGCGGCGTGATTCGCGAGCAAGGCATCGGTGTAAGCGATCATCTGAGCAGCTTGATTGCCGCGAAAGCTCGGACGGACGGCTATGAGAAGGCGCATGCGCTCGCGTTCCACGATGTAGTCGAGGGCGGGGAGCATTTCCAGGAACGGCATGCCCTTGCGAAGATCGGCGGCAGTCGAGAAACGGAGTTTTTCCGCGGCCAGGTGTTCCTCGAATTTCCCCATGACGTGGTAGCGCGGCATCTTCACCGGCGAGCCGAGCGGCGGAGCGGCAGAGACGATCGCAGGACGCGGGCCGAGAAGCTGGAAGGCCATTTTCGCAACGTCGGCTTTGAGTCGAGCAACCGGCGGTTGCTTGCTGGAATCAACGTCCAACAGTTCTTCGGCCGCACTCTGAAGTCTCTGCTTGTCGAAGCGCTCGATCAACGGCTTCAACCGTTCGCGGGCCTGGTCCACGGGCACGTCGTTGTAACCGATTAGCTGTGCCACTTCCGTGAGACATCGGTCAAAATACAAACGGATCACGAGTGGTTGCTTGGTGCTGGAGCTTGATCGACGACGCGGCGAATTCGTCGGTTTCTCGGGTGGCGGCATGGGAGAGGGCAGTAATCAAAAAAGTTCACCGAGGCCGGCGTCCGTATTCGGTGGGGGTGCTGGCGGATCGAATGGCGGCGGCGCCATGTTTCTGGGCGCAGGCGGCACGTCCTCGCGGCGAGTCCGATTGATCGGGAATGGATCGGCCAGCGGATCGCGGGGCATGCTCGTCAGTGGCTCGGTTGGCGCCCATGCGGGCCGCGCCAAATTCCTTAGTGCAAATTCGACCTCGGCGCGTAAATCGTCGATGGCCACACGAAGGACTTCGATTTGATCGGCCAGCGTGTGGACTTCGTCGGCGAGACCTCCTACGGCGTCTTCCAAGCAGTCGTATTTGACCGGTTCTCGTGCAGCGGAATGTTTGGACGAAGGCGCCATAGAGGAGGGGCATGGTGCCGGGCCGTCCGGCAGCTGTCCAGTGATTGCTGTCGGCGCATGAAAAATCCCGCCAAAAACAGCCTCGGCGTCGCCCAGATCGCCAAAACCGCTCCTGACGGGAATGCTCACTTGTACCAACCCTATCCACCGATTTCCACAGAAAAAAACGAAAATCCGAATGCCGCATCGTTCGCATCCACCAACAAATCCCCTCCGCATGCGGAGGGGATCGCCTGAGAATCCGTCTCTCAGAAACGCTCTTCGCCGTTCGCCGATGGCGCAGCGAGTTCGGGTTGAACTTCCTCGTCCACGGGCTGTCCAGGGAGCGGCGTTGTTGACACGTACTCCTGGGCGGCCTGCAACGCACAAACAGAGGACCCCTCGTAAGATCCCTTGCCCGGAATCCGGCGGTTTGCCCATAATCGCTGCCCCAGCTCTTTTGAACCTGGAGCAATGGATTCGCAAACGCAGACAATCCACACAAGGAGGTGAACCATGTCAAGCCACGAAGACCGAGCTGCTCCCCCCCGCGCCCAGATGCAACCGAAGCGGTTCTGCCGCTGAACGCGTTTTGGGAGAAGCTGCCGGCCGAATGCAGGACGCAGGTGCTCCGCGTGTTCGGCCAGATCGTCCAGCGAAAGCTCGCCCCGCCTCCGATGCCAAAGGAGGTGTGTCATGAAGAAGCTTGATCCTCAGGTGGTGTTCGCACCCGCGCGACCGAATTTAGAAAAATCACCGACGCAACCATCGCAGTTGTCGGCAAACAAGATCAAGGACCGACACCGTGACCGCTTGGCTGGCGTTTACGTGCGGCAGTCGGACCCTCAGCAGGTCATTCACAACCGGGAATCTCGGGAACGGCAGTACGAGCTCACCGACCATGCCGTCGCGTTGGGTTGGTCGACCGACCGAATCGTGATCTTCGACGAAGATCAGGGACGGACTGGCAGGACAGCGTCTCACCGCGGCGATTTTCATCAGCTGTTGGCCGAAGTCACGATGGACCATGTCGGCATCATCGTCGGCTTGGAAATGAGTCGGATCGCTCGCTCCGGCAAAGACTGGCATCATCTGCTGGAACTCTGCGCCATCTTTGGCACCTTGCTTGCCGACTTCGACGGAATCTACGATCCCAACGATCCCAACGATCGATTGCTTTTGGGGTTGAAGGGAACGATGAGTGAGATGGAGCTTCACACCATGCGGAACCGTTTGGAGATGGGCAGACTTCACAAGGCGGAGCGCGGCGATCTGATTTTCCCGCTTCCGATTGGTTATGTGCGGTCTCCGACGGATGACGTAATCTTGGAGCCCGACCAACAAGCGCAAAACGTCGTTCGGTTGATCTTCGAAAAGTTCGAAGAGTTCGGCACGGTCGGCGTGGTCTTTCGCTATCTCCTTCGGCACGGCGTCAAGATTCCAGTACGTCCGCACGATGGTCCCAATCCCGGCGTCTTGACCTGGCGTCGCCCGAACAAGACCACTCTCAACGGCATGATTCGGAATCCGACGTATGCCGGAACGTACGCTTACGGACGATGTCCTGTCGATGCAAAACGTCGAGCGGCCGAGCAGAGCTTGCGCGCCCGCAAGTGGGTGCCGCGCGATCAGTGGAAGGTGACCATCCACAATCGCTTTCCCGCCTACATCACCTGGGATCGGTTTCTGAAGAACCAAGCGACGCTCCGGCGCAACAAGTCTCGGTGGGATTCCTCGGGGGCGCCGCGTCAAGGCGCCGCCTTGCTGGGCGGCATCCTCGCATGCGGTTGCTGTGGAAATCGCCTGGGCGTCTACTACAGCAAAACCGGCAGGCCAAGGTACGGATGCACTCACGCGTACCGAGCCGGTTTGGATAAGGTTTGCCAAAGTATGGCAGCGCCGTGGGTCGACGGGTTGGTCGTTCGCCAGGTGCTGCGCGCACTCGAGCCAGCGGCGTTGGAGTTGAGCTTGCAAGCAGGTGACGACATTCAGAAGGAGCGCGAGCGCTTGGACAAACTTCGCCAACAGGAATTGCAACGCGCCCGGTATGAGGCTCAGCGCGCCGAACGTCATTATCGAAGCGTCGATCCGGAGAACCGCCTCGTGGCCGCCACGCTCGAAAAAACGTGGGACGAAGCTCTGTGCAAAGTACGTCAATCCGAAGAGGACTACGATCGCTTTCAACTCGAAATTCCGCAAAATCTGACCGACGCCGAACGCGATCAGATCCAATCCTTGGCGGCCGATGTGCCTGGCCTTTGGAATGCTCCGGAAACGACCGCCGCGGACCGGAAGATCATCATTCGTTTGCTGATCGACAAGGTCGTCGTCACTTCCCAGGGAGCGACCGAGAACATCGACGTGGCGATCCACTGGAAAGGCGGCTTCGTCAGTTGCCATGCGGTGGTCCGCCGGCTGCAACAGTACGATCGCCTGCGGGACTTCGATCAAATCCTGGAGCGCGTGTTCGCCTTGCACGAGGCGGGGAAGACTGCGCGACAGATTGCCGATCAGTTGCAGAAGGAACAATTCCCGACGATTCGTCCCGACAAACCATGGACCAAAACCACCGTCAACGCCCTCTTGGCACGGCGCATCTTGAAACCCGGACGAGCCGAGCACGTTGAGTTGGCCTCGGACGAATGGCACTTGAGCGACTTGGTTCGTGAATTGGGAATTCGGCCCCATCAGTTCCGATCTTGGATTCATCAAGGGTTCGTTCATTGCCGGCGATCCCCGCTGCGTCGCTATTACATTGTCTGGACCGATGCTTCGGAGCGAGAGCGGTTGCGGAACCTGCGCGACTTTGCGACGGCCCATCCGGGCTTGAAAGCATCGGCGTATCCGAAGGAGTTGATCACGCCCAAGCAACGTAAGGCAGAGCGAGAGAAAGCAACCGTGTGCTGATGGACGCACGCAGAAAATCCCCATGCACCGAGCATGGGGATTTTTTCTGAGAGCGGCCAAGGACAGAATCGTATCAGAAGGACGTTTTCGGATCAGACGGCGGCGCCACGCCATTGGTGAGCGTGTCGCCTTCCTCCGGTTCTGCTGGTTCTCCCGGCAGTGGAGTTGATTGACAATACTCGTGCGCCGCCTCAATGGCCAAAAGCAACGCCGGCAAATCGACGGGACGGTACGCGCCGTCGCGCCATTCGTCGGTCTTGCGATCGCGGAAGCGGCGGGGAGCAAAGGTGATGGACCTCGCGTAGCGAGTTCCATTGTCCGTCTCGAATTCATTGAGCCAGACGGCTACGCCGGTCCCGCCGGCGAACGGACCCCATTTCTTTTCGGGGTAACGCGGTTCGCTCTTCGCGCGTTTGGTTTTGGTGGTCGCCATGGGCAACCTCCTTTCGGTGGTAAGAAAGACCCGCTCTCAGGGTCCTTGCCGATCGGCAAGGAAGAGACATTGCCACAGAGACCGGTTGCTGGCAAGTAGATCGTTTTCTTGGTTAGACACTTGATTCTTAACGGCATGGGATGGACGAACACGGTAGTGACAACGGAGTGTCACGGACGGCCAGCGTGCGAAAGTGAAATGGCGTAAACAGACAAGAAACAACGAAACATGGCAACCTCGGTAAGATATCGGAAGTGCGTACTTCGTTAACAGCCAACCCCGTTGTAACTGGAGGTATTGTGTTCATGCCACGTGAAGGGCGAGAATGAGACTCGGAAGGTCCACGGTGCGGTAGGACGACGCATCTTCCCATTGCCCCGTCTCGGCTTTCAAGTATCTCCTGGGTGCGATCGTCACGGAACGAAACCATTTCCTGCCGTCCGCCGTCTCGACTTCGTTGAGCCAGACGGCGATTCCGACGCCTCCGTGGAACGGCCCCCACTTGCGCTCCGGGCGCTTCGGGACCGTGACCTGTCGCTTCGTTTTCGTCGCCATAGGACATTCTCCTTCGAACTGAAAAGAACAGGATGCTCAGACACCCTCACTGGTACATCCAGCAAGTGGGTGATATTGCCACGGAATGGACACCGGCGCAATCGTTTGTACGTGGCCGTTCAGGCTATCCCCAAGGAACTCTTGAGGCATCGGTCAACCTGCTCCATTGACGCCGGCGCCAAGTGCCCGAGCTTTCGCACGATGACATTTGCCTGGAGCGTGAACAGGTTCTCGCACTTGATCGCGGACGAATGGAGAAGTCCAGATTCTCGTCCTGGCGGCGTCGAAATATCAATGAGAAGCTGCGTCGGCTCGCGCCCAGCTCGCTCGGTCGTCGATGTGATCAGAGCAACGATGGTGTCCTGCAGCCGCTCGTTGTTGCGATCATTCTGAACGACGAGTGCCGGGCGTATTTTCTGGCTGCTGCCGTCGCTGAAGGGAAAAGCCACAAGAACAATATCGCCGCGGTGAACTTTCATGGAGCAGGCGAAGGACGGAGCGCATCGTAGTCAGACATCGCTGGGTCGTTCCAACCCGCTGAGGCCGCAACCTCTTCCTGAAGAGGGTAACTGTCCGGCAGGTTGAAGGTGTCCGGTTCGAAGAGCGGACGGAGTTGCTGAAAAACATGCATCGGAAGGATGACACACACCGTATGACGTTTGTCGTCTTCGACGTAAATGTATGTCTCGTCCTGAACGTCGAGGGGCTGCCGTTGATCGTTGGAGAGCTTGGGGATCATGGAACAACAGGAGCGTACCACAGAAATGGCAAATGCGCAAAGCGGTTGCACGCGAAAAACCCCATGCCGATCGCGGCATGGGGCAAATCTGAGCCTTCGGGTTTTCATTCGCACAAGTGACAGCGCCCGTGCTGCGCGGGCGTGTCCAAGTTCAGGGTTACCGGGCGAGCGGAGTCGTTTCCATCCATCTTGCCCGCAAGGGCATCTTCGATGTACTGGAGCGCCTTGTCGCTCGAAATCCAACTCATCGTTATCGACTCGACCTGGACAAGCTGCGCATCGGTGCGCCGGATGATTCCCCACTCACCGGCTCCGTCTTCGTGGGTAGCATCATTCAGGAACAGAATTTCTGGATGTCCCTGGACGTAGAACCCCGAACACAAAGTCCAGGTCCGCTCGGTCAGCATCCGAGCGAGTTCAAGCGGTGTCGCGACGGCACTGATGCACCATCGCCTTTTGCTATGCATCATCGTGGTTTTTTTCCTTTCGGTAATGTCCACGGATCGTTCGGAAAAACCAAGCGGCGAGGTCCCAATCCTCGGAACATTTCTGGAGCGCCGCTTGATAGCCGCGCTGACAGTCCTTCTTCGTGAAGCGGTACTTGCCCTTGCCGCGCCTCCTCTTGGGAATGCGGTCACTGCTTTTCATTCGTCCTCGCCTCCTTCCATCCGCTCCGTCATGGCGCCCAGGTAGTACGTCATGCACCCGTCGCCAAAGGCGTCGGGCTCAACTTGATACGCGTCTCCACATTCGAGGCACTCGACGAACATGGTGGCATCGTCGGCGTCGGTGATATTGAGCTGACTGCCGCACGTGCGGCAGCGCCCATCCTTCGTGTCCACTCGCATCACGGGTCTCCTTGTCGTTGGGGTTACCAGGGAAGGGAAATACAGGCGAGACGGCAGAACTCTTTCGTCTCATCCCACGTAAGTTGCCGGCAGAAGTACGCTTCGCCTTTCTGCCAGAAGACGCGGAGTGCTTCCGCACCCTCGGCGAAGGCGAACAGATTACCGCGTTGGTACTTGGGCGGGAGAACTTCCAAAAAATACCAGTAGGTCTCCTCGTCGATCCCCGCGATCTTGCTGGGGATGCTGATGCGGTCGATCACGGCCTTCCATTCCTCGCCATCCGGGCGGGGCACGATCTCGGCGGCTTGGAGCTGGGCGACCAGCTCCTTGAAGGTGGTTGCGGTCACGGTGCGGTTCCTTTCTGAAACGGTGGTGGAAAAGATCGAAGCTCAGACTCGCCCTCTCCGTGCGGAGAAGGGGGCGATCATGCCCCCGCGAATGGGGCAGCGCAACAAAAAGCCCCTGCGTGTGCAGGGGCTTTGGGTCATGACTGAGCATCGTTGTCTCACGCCGTTTCTTCCTCGAACGGCTCCTGACATTCTCCGCAAAGTATGGACAGCCCGGGCTTGCCCCATACTTTCGCTTCGCAGATGGGACAGGCGTACGACGTTTTCTGTCGAGCCTGCCGCTTCTTCTTCGCACTCTCCAGGCTGCCGGCGGAAGTCCACGGAAGCAGGATTTCTTGCGGCATTGCGGAGAAAGACCGATCGAAGGAAGCGCCATCGACGATGTAATGGGTCATGTGCTGACCGACGATGTTCCCGCCGGGCTCCCCCGTGTCGCTCGGGTGCAAGCCGATCTCGATCATTTTCGTCGCCCACTCTTTGTTGTGGTATCCGCGACGACTCGGCTTGCCGAAACAGAATTGCCAGTGGTGGCACATTTCGTGGACCAGTGTCGAAAGCGCATCGCGTGCCGGTCGGTCGAGGACATCGGGATTGAGACTGAGTTCCGCAACGGCCGCCTCCTTCATCCCGCGGCGCCATGCCCCTGGGCAGTAGAAGCCTTTCGACTGCGCCTTGCGGGAAAAGTTGAGCATAAGCGGTGACAACTTCCCGCTGAAGAGCGCCTCGTTGAAGTAGTTGAAGGCACCCTCATAGGCGGAAAATTGCTCGCCGGTCGGCGTCCGGGTGCGGTCAGTCCTTCTCGCTTTGGTCGATCGCATCAGAAATCTCCTTGTGGAAAAATGTTTCGTACGAAACAGAAACGATGACAGACGGCGTTGTGAAAAATCGACGCTCAATCGTTCCTGTCCCCGACAAAGGGACAGGAGCGAGAGTCTACAGAAGCGAAAATGTGATGCAAACAATGCCGAGAATCGGCTCAGCGAAGCGGGGAATTGCGGCTATACTGTGACCATGGCAACGAGCATCACATTTCCACCGGCAACCCTGAGCCGCCTGCAAGCCGAAGCCGAGAAGCGCGGCAAGAACATCAACACTCTCGTTATCGAGGCTGTCGAAGCGAAGTTGGCGCGTTCCCATCTGACGTTTCAGGATGTGCTGCGACCGATTCAAGAAGCGGTGGCTTTCTTCGCGCAGGAATTGGCGGCAATGAGAGCAGAACGGAAGTCGCCAAGAAACTAGGCTTCGAATGACGGTCAGACCGTGGCGAATGCTTGCTCAATTTCCCGCTCGACCTGGTGTGCAGGTCGTGCGTAACGATGCTGCGATGTGCGACGGATGATCTGGGGACGGCGCGGATCAAGCTTGGATGGTGGGGGCAGCGTTTGCAGCGAGAACGGCCGGCTGGGGTGACCGTCGATCAGAAGGCGCACGTATGCCTGGTAGCGGGGGAGTGCCATCAAGTCCTTGGGCGTGATATTGCCGCCGAGCTGTTCGGCAAGAAACTCGGCGTCCTGCGCGCCGACGGCGAACGTAATGATGGTGCCGATGTTTCCAAACACCGCCGCAAGGGTCCGCTCTTCGACCTGGGCAAGGTATTGGTGACTGAGTGTGAGCGAAACGCGATATTTGCGAGCCTCGGAGAGAATCGTGTCGAAGGAACTGGTTGCGAAGTTCTGAAACTCATCGACGTAGAGATAGAAGTCGCGCCGCTGGTCCTCGGACACATCGGCTCGGCTCATGCCGGCGAGCTGCAAGGCCGTGACGAGAAACGATCCGAGCAGGGAAGACGCATCATCGCCTATGCGCCCCTTGCTGAGGTTCACGAGCAGGATTTTTCCCTCGTCCATGATCTTGCGCAGGTCGATGGTCGAGCGGGCCTGTCCGATGATGTTTCGCAGCAGCGGGCTGCTGGCAAACTGCCCGATCTTGTTTTGGATCGGGGCGATCACTTCGGCTTGGAACTTCGGCGGCATGGCGGCAAAGTCGTTCTGCCAAACACAGCGAATTGCTGGGTCCTTCAACCTGCCGACGATCGACTCACGGTATCGGCGTTCGCTCAAGAATCGCACGATCGACAGCAGAGTTGTGCCTGGTACTTCCAAAAGCGCCAGGACTCCGCTGCGCAGGAAATGTTCCGTTCGGGAACCCCAAGAGTGTCCGTAAAGTTTTTTGAAGGCCGAGACGACGCCGGAAGCGACGAGGTGCCGCTGCTCCGGACGCGGGCAGGAAAGGACATTGAACGCGAGTGGGAAGGCAATGTCGCCGGCGTCGAAGAGGACAACGTCGTTGGTGCGGTGCGATGGCACCGACGCGAGCACAGCGTCGCACAGATCGCCGTGGGGATCGATCAGGCCGGCTCCCCGGCCGGCGGCAATGTCACTGCCGATCAGGTGCCGCAAGAGCGTGGATTTTCCCATGCCCGTCTTGCCCTCGATGGCGATGTGACGGCGGCGGTCATCGGGCAGAATGCCGCAGAGTTCCCGGCGGGAACGGAATGTCGCCTCGCCGAGGATCGCCAGGTCTGGGTATCTCGCGGGAGTCGGCAGCTGCACAGGCGGTTCCGCCTCACGGCTGTCCACGGTCGTCATCGTCGGCGCCCGCACGGTGGAAGTCGATGGATGCCAGAGCGTGGCCAGTTCCTCCGTCGAGAGAAGAAAGCCTGCCAATCGAGGACGGCGCCTGCGGTTGCATCGCATGCGTCCGAAGTGAAACGACGCAAGTCGGTGCGAACTGAACTGACCGAACGTGCCGGCGAGTTCGAGAAGTTTGCCCTTCGCATCCTGGGCAGCTGCGTTCGGTGCGGTAACGCTGATACTTACGCGCGCTTCAAACAGGAGTTTTCCTGCCTTCTCGGAAGCACCTTGAAGGTCCTCTTCGCGTTCATGCAAACGGCTCCCGGACGTGTCGAGTGCTTTCATTTCCGGTTCACCGCTCCGTCGAGCAAGGCGAGTCATCAAGAAGCCAAGAAAACGTATCGGCAACCAGCGGGATGTTGCGAGTCCGATGTACACCCTGGCGAGTCGCGTGTGAACGCGGAAGAAGGGCCGGGCAAGATGATGAAGGCATCGGTGAATGCGCGTAATCCGTTTTCTCCGCGCCGGGCGAATCGTGATTTCGACGCGCGGAGCGAGAGGGGACTGTGCATCGCCGGCAAGCGCGGTGAGAATGCCGGTGATAGGATCGGCGGTCTGTCGGTTCAACGTGTCTTCAAATTGCGGATACCGTTTGATCGGGAAAAGGTCCGGCTTCAAATGCAGCTCGGCGGTCCAGGTTTCTGTCGCCGGGGTCGAGGCCACCGCGTCGTCAGCAAGAGTTGTGAGATTCGCATCCGGATACTGAGCGTAGAGCTGTCCCTCCAGAATGGCGCGTAGGAGTTCTGGAAATCGGCAGCACAAGGTGACTTCCCCGGCAACGCGCACGAACGCCAAAGTGACCGGCAAGCGATGCGGATTGCCGTGGTGCAGAGCGGCGAGCACTTGATCCATGTACAGCGGGCCGCGTTCGTTCTCAGCCGGCACGCGGACAGACACAAGCACGGTGGCCAGCATACCACCGGGATGGCGTTTCACCGAAGCGAATGGGGCCAGAGATATTTCCCAAGAACTTTTTCGTCCTCGTCGGGCAGCTCGCGGACAGTAAGTTTTTTCACGATCCGTGCTTGTCCGGGAAGACTCTCGACGAAGGTCATCCTCCCGAACAACGCAAACTCCTGAAGATACTTCGTCACGAGTTTCTTCTGCCCGATCACCTCGGGGAGAATCTTCGCCAAATCGCTCGTGTACGACACGTAGTGTTTGCGGTACTCGTACCCGTCGTGCAGCACGGTGTAGGACACAAGGAACTTCTGCATGGGCAAAGCATGCCCTTGGCCCCGCCGCGGTCAAGATCGCCTCGTGCGGGAAACCCCGCCCCGGAATGTGTGCCAGTCCTGAGGCGGGGCCTGCCGAGGCCGACGGCTTTGATGGTGATCCCCATCCAGAGAGGAATCCACGGGGAATTGCCGAGGACATACCCCTTCCTCGGTTCTTGCTCCCGAGGTCCTGGGGTGCTGGAGAGGGGCAGCGAAGTTCATTTCGCTGCGGTCACCTGCTGAGCCAGAGCCCCAGGCAGGCGGGGGAAGGTATCAGAGCGGGCCCACCTTTGCCAGGGCGACTACGGCGGCCTGGGCGGTGGGGCTCAATGCCGCGCGTGGCGGCGGCACAAGGGCGCGGGGCAAGTTGCCCTGATCGCGGAAACACGCGTCCGTCAGTGGTGCGTTGCAATCGAGATAGCCGGCGAGCGTGATACCATAGACCAGCGGGCGTTGCTTCAATCGGAGAAGGTCCTGGGTACGATCGAGCAGGTGCCCAAGTCGAGTATTCGTTCCGGTCGAGACAAGGATCACGCGAAAACGGTGGTCCTTGCCAAGCGATTTGCATTGATCCTTGTAATCTTCGTAGATGCGGATTTTGCGTTCGAAGCTGCCGCGTCCGTCGTGGGTATGCACCGACTCGGTGCCGTTGTCGAGTTCGACGAAGTAATCGAACATCCTGCCGTCCGGATCGCCGAGACGGAACGCGCAGTCGGGATAGAGGAAGTCCTGGCCGACCTGCAATTGAAGACTGCCTTCGCGGAAAAACTCGGTGATTGTGAATCCTCCCCGGTGGGCGGCTACCGTGGTGTGGACGATGAAATCTGCTAGGGCCTGGGTATGCGCCTGGCGGCTCGATGACAGCGCCTCGAAGCTCCGATTGCTGGGGATTGCTTCGTCGTGTCCGTGGAGCAATCGGTAACTTTCCGGTGACAGCGTGTAGTAACAAGGCACGCCGGGCCCTGACGTGGCGTAGCGCCACTGCCTCACCATGCCGGCCTCGGCGAGAGCGTGTAACCGTCGCTGCAATCGGCGTTCGCCGCGGAACGGAGTTGAGAAGGTTTCACTGATTTTTTGCAGTTGGCGGACGGTCAGCGGGCAACGGGCCAGGGCGCGGAAGATGTCCCAATCGCGGGCGGTCAAGAGGGTAGACATACGGGCAAGCCGAGCGTAGCATCCGCCCCTTTACATTTTCCATCCCTCTTCGATCATGTCCGCCGAAAAGAAGTCGTTCATCAACGTCGATGAACTCATGCCGCAGGTGTCGCTCGAACAAGCGGCGGCGTACTACGGAATGTCGCTTCCCGAATTGAAGCTGGTCGGAAAGGAAACGCGAACTGCTTGTTTCCTTCTGTGCGACAAGAAAGATCCGACCGGCGACCGGGTGCTCGCGATCCAGGCCGGCGACCCGGCGAAGAAATGGCATTGCCATCAATACGGATGTGGGAAGGGTGGGAACCTCGTGTCGCTCTGCGACCTGATGAAAGCGGGAACGAATGCCGGCGGCCGGCCGCGTGGCGACCGGTTCAAGGACATTGCCAAAGATCTCGATGCGATGGCCGGCGGGCAACCGCCTCCCGAGTCGGCGGTGCGGGCGGCGCCCGCGCCCCAGTCGGCACCGGCGCTCAAAGTGAACATTCCCCTCAAAGACTCGGACAACGAGCGGGCACGGGGGCTCACCGAACTCGACAAGAAGTTCGTCGTCGATGTCGGCGCCATGAACCCGAGTGCGTCGGCGTATTTCCGTCGTCGCCCCTTTCTCACTCCCGAAGCGTGCCGGGCTTGGCGGATGGGGTACTTATCCCGTGACACTGGCGGGGAGAAAGCTGGCGGCACGATGCGGGGCAAGATCACCTATGCGTATCGGTCCGAAGCCGGCGACGTGCTCTGCTACTTCGGCCGCGATCCGCAGTTCGAGGAAAAACACGAGCAGTGGAAGGGGACGGATCGGAAGGAACCTGAACCGGAGAAATTCCACTTCGTGAAGGGCTTTCACCGCGGGATCGAATTGTTCGGGCAGCACCAGCTCCGTGCGGAAGGCGTCGCGGACAGGGTCCGCGGCCTCGGCCTGGTGCTCGTCGAGGGTCCGAACGATGTCATCCGGCTCGACCAGCTCGGTGTGCCGGCAGTGGGTCTGTGCTCCAATGTCATTACGCGCGAGCAAGCGGCGAAGGCCGCGCGGCTCGCCCGCGAAACGGCGGGCGGCATCGTGACGGTCTTCCTCGATTGCGATCCGGAAGGCGAGAATGGGATGAAGCAATGCCTCGGCTACCTGGCGCAGCTCGTGCCGGTACGCCTGGCATGGACGAGCAAAATGTACGGCGGCAGGTTCACGGGGAAACAACCGGAGTCCCTTGTTCCCGAGGAGTGGGCGGAGATTCGAGAATATCTTCTGAGCGGCAAGACGAACGGCTGGGCGTTGTCGTGAGCCAGCCGGCGATCCTGCGGGATCGACACACACCGGCTGGCTCCGTCCACCGCCAGTCGGCGGTGGCGGCGTCCCCCTCCGGGGACGATCCGCGTGGCGGAGTTGTGCGTGCGGCTCTCGGGGTTCCTTGTCACCTCATCAAGGCCCCGAGGCCACCAGCCGCGCCGGCTGTAGCATCGCGATTAGCGTGCGGCCGAGTCGAGGCTGGTGGCCTCGGGGCCGTGGGGTCCCCGAGAGCCGCACCTCGTAGGCGAGGTGCTCGCGGCTAGCGAGAGCGGTAAAGGCTCGATCTCCGATCGGCCGTGGGGTGGGCGTTTGGGTGGGCACCTGGACGCCCAGGGTTCCGCCCAGGGAAACGCCCACCCTGACGCGGGTAGCGACAGCTGTTTAGAGGCGCCTTCCGGCGTCGCACCGACCGCGGCGGCGCCCTGCCCCGCAACCGCCCCTCTCCTCTTCCCGAGGAGATAACCGACACTCTTAGGCCCCGCCGCTCCGTCGGCGGGGGTCCGGTTTGAACTCAGGGAACAATTCTTCAATTTCAACAAGGCCGGCGACGAAAAATCTTCAAAACACACAACGTCGTTGAAGGCAATCATTGCGGTAGTTTGTGGTGTGTTGAAGTAGCTTGAACCATATAAACAATGTTGAAGGGATTTTCTGTTGGAATGTTGCTTCCCTAAGCCATTTGCAACCATCAAGCGTTACTTCCAGGTTCGCACTTTCTTACTTCCAGGTTCGCATCCGCTTACTTTGAGGTTCATCTTGTCTTACTTCCAGGTTCGCACCACGAAAGCGTCTTCTTACTTCCAAGTTCACACATCAACTACCAAGCAATCCACGCTGACGACCGAGTTCACTAAGGCAGAAGCCTTCAAGAAGAGCGGGGTGTTTTTGAAGCTTGAGGCTGGGGTGTTTGCTCGCAAGCACGGTCTGCCGGATGTTGTCCTGTTCCTCCTTCGGGAGTGTTTCCCAGATTGCGTTGAGCGCCGCCCGGTCCTTCGCTTCGCGGGCGGCCTTCTGGTGGTCCTGCCGTTCCTGTGCTTCCATCTGCTTGTGCCGCTCGGCTTGCCGCTGCTTGCGTTCGTAATCCTGAACGGCTTCGGGGAGGTATTTCAAAACAGCACCAAAAGACTTCGCGCCCGGCCACTTCTCCTTCATCTGCGCGACGATCAACGGAATCAGGGCTTTTGCCTTGATCGGACCATGTTGCGCGGTGATCTCCGCGGCCTGGGCGATTTCTTGCTTGGTGGGGCGGCTATTTTCGTTGTGGACCCACAAGCGGTAGAAATCTTTGACGAGTGTTGCTTCAAGGCTTTCGAGGTTGCGAAGTTCGTGGACGGCGACGTTGGCGGCAAAGTCATCTTCCAAAAAGGGAAGCATGGATTGATCGGGTTGGGGAATTGGTGTGAGCCGTGTGCCGCGATAGAGATGAATCTGAGCCTGTTCGTTCTTGCCGGTCGTCCAGTTCACGTTGTTGATGACGCCGGCTTTCATCAAGAGTTGAAAGGCGGGATCAAGCTGCTGGATCGCCTGGGATTGATAACGCTCCGGCGCGACCGGCAAGAATTGGGCGAGTGTCGCGTAATTGATACGCACCGGCGAGGTCCGGTAGAAATACAGCGTCAAGATTTCGTAGAGCCGGCTGGCAATCGTACTGTGCTCGTTGAGCGACAGCCAGAGCGTGTAGTCGAGCGGCGCGGTAAAGAGGGCGTTGAGGTTGGTGAGGAACCAGTCGCTGAACCAGAGACGGTTCTGATCGGAGACCGTGCCGTCTTCAAGCTTGCCTCCGCGGAACTCAACCTGGTCGTACAGGTGAAGCTCCTGCTCGTTCGTGCAAATCGCACTCGCGTCCGGTTTCGAGTAAAGGGCCTGCTGCGTCTCGATGCTCAAACGGGCGGTCGATTTGATGGCGACCTTCAGTTTCCGCACGATGGTGCCGGAGTTTGCGATCTGCATCCGTCGGCACAGGTCACGCCAGGTCCAAATGATCGGATTCTGCAAAGGGAAACCGCGCTCGGTGGCGATGCTGAGAAATGCCAAGTGTGCGGCACGTGCGAGCGGTCCGGGATAATACGATGCCGCGTTGCGAGTCGCGCGCAACACGAACGTTTGGCGCTGGCCGTTCCGGGTGATCGCGCCTTTGCACTCGATGCCGTCCAGGTTCCGCAAGCCCTTGGTATGCAACGCGAAGAGCGGGAACCGCAGAAAATTCGCCTCGGCACGGATGAAATTGGGGGGCGTGAGAGAAATTTCCGATTCGGGAGCGGGCTTGAGCGCTGGGCCGGATAACCCTCCCGTAGGGGGGCCTCTAAGCCATTCCGGGGGACCGAGATCATCCATAATGTTGCCCGGATCGTACCACAGCGCACGGTTTACGAGTGGCAACCGTGATTGACGCCTGGCGGGATCAGTGGTCTTTTGGAAAGCAGTTTCCCTGGGGAAACTCCGGCCAGTGTTCGGCCAGCCCTATTTGGTGAGCAACCGAAGGGCTTTGCGCAACGCCGCCGCGATCTCCTCATCCTTCACCTTGGTTTTCCGAAAACGGACGATGATTGTAGCGTCGTCCACGGTGAATGTTCTTGCGAACGACTTCGCGGTCGCGGGCCGGCCGCCGCGTGAAGGGCGGCCAGTAACTTGCTTCTTCACGTCGACAACGAGCAATTGTAGGTCCGCGCGTGTCAAGCCATCGTCGGCAATTTTCCTGAGCACGGTTTTCTGTTGGTCCGAGGGAAGCAGCGAAACTTCGTAGAGATGGGCCATGCTGCGGAAGCGTTCGGGGGACTTGGACACTTCCTTTTTCGCGTCTGGCGAGAAGTTACGGGCGATGCCGAGCGCTTTGGTGACATACGATTTGGATTTGTGGAGCAACTTGGACAATTCTTCCGGGGTGGTTCCCTCCGCCACGAGTTCCTGGAGGGCGGTGCCGAGTTCCAAAGCCGAAAGATCGGCGCGGTGGACGTTCTCAATGAGTTGTAGGCGCCGGGCTTCGGCGTCATTCACGTAGAGCCGCTTCACCGGCACACGGTCCAAGCCGGCGAGCTTGGCCGCGGTGAAGCGCCGCTCTCCGGCGACGATCTCAAAATAGTCGCCGGTCGCGATGTAGCGAATGTCAATTGGTTGGAGGACGCCGACGGATCGGATCGTTTCGGCGAGTTCCTGTACTTCGGGGTCAGCAGCATTCTTATTGATCCGCCTGACTTGGTCAGCGTCGGGACGAATCCGATCGAGTGCGAGCGTGAACAAGTCGGGGTCGATTCGCCTCCCCGCCTGTTCGCCGAGTTCCGCGACGGCGGTCGGCGGCGACGCGGTCTTGCGTTGCAACCGCGATAGGATCGTGGACGCGATCTGCTGTTTCTGGGTGGGCATCGTGGCTCACTCTACGCCAAGCAGCTCCAGTGCAAAAGCGCGAACAATCTGGGCGGCTTTGGAGCGGGGGGCATGGATGGTGACGGGCTTGCCGAGATTGATCGCGGTGTCGAAGGTCGCCAGTTCCGGGATTGCCGTCTTGAGGACCAATTTCTTGCCGAGCGCTTGAACGAGCGCTTCGTAGCAAGCCTTCTGGGTGGCGGAACGGGGTTTGAGCATGGAAAGGAAATACCCGCGCACGATCAGCTGCGGGTTACGCGAAGCACGCACACTTTCGATCTCCTGATGGAGAGTGAGAATGCTGCCGATGGCGAACTGGCTGGGTTGGACGGGCACGAGCACGTCCGTCGCGGCCACAAGGGCAGCGAAGCTGCTGAGGTGGGCGCGGGGAGCACAGTCAAAAACGATCAGGTCAAAATCCCCCTGCACCTTGCTCAAAGCATCGGCAAGCGCCAATGCTTGCGGGTCCTGCTCGTACCCGTGGGTCTTGTCGAATTCATTGAGCCGGAGATCGCCGGGGATGAGGAAAAGGTTCTCGTGAGGGAGTGCATGGATGAGGTCCTTGGTTTCTACCGGTGAACCGGAAAAAATGTCGGCAATCGAATGGGGCAGTTCCTCATGCCCCGGCAAGAAGATGGTGGACAAGTCGCCTTGGGAATCGCAGTCCACCAACAGCGTGCGATAGCCCATTTCCGCGAACGCTCCGGCCAAGTTGACGGCCGTGGTCGTCTTGCCGACGCCGCCTTTCTGGTTGATGACGGCAATTTTCTTGAGCGGCCTTGCGCCTTGAACAGGCCTCGATGGGAGCGTTCTAAAACGGTTGTTCTTGCTGGCGGAGCGCGGCTTTGCCTTAGGCGCGATCATTAACAGCGGCGCGACCGTCAACGGTTCGAGCTGATCGACTGACCTGCGTTTCAATCTCGCGAAAAGTCGGCGGACAATTCGGTCAATCAGGGACCGACGTTCAGCGTCCTTGGGCGTGTCGGCTTTTGTCGCCGTTGCCGTTGCGCGTGATTCGGACGAAGGCATGGAAGCGCCCGAAGCATAGCAGATTTAGAGAGGCCGCCTGAATAATGATTAGAGAGTCTGAGAGGGGTTGTCCAACTTCGGCTTTGAGCAGACCACACAATGGTTGCCGAGAATGCCGTGCGCCTGCTGAAAGAGTCGGATCGATTTTCGAACGATGCGGGAGGGTGGAAGCGGATCGTGGAACGTGATGAACGTGTCGGTGACACGGGAAGGAATGACCGTGTGAATCTTTGCGTGTTGAAGAAAGTGCCTCAACCTCTGCGGAGGTCGGAGGTCAAACACGGCGCGATCGACGTAGGCTATCGGCAGTTTTCCTTCGTCAAGGATGCGGCGCAGGTCGTCGACCGTAGTCTCCTGAATCTCCGCCACGAGATTGAACTGTCGGGCAAGCCGTTCGAGTTCATCGATGAGTGTGCCCCGCTTTTCCAGCGAAGCTGCGGCCTCCAATGTGCGCTCAGTCACGTCCGTCCCGAAGGCGGCGAGCACCATCCGAAGGCAGGCCAGGGCGCAGGTATTACCTTTTTCCTGCGCGTAGAGTGGCAGTTCGAAGCTCATTCCAGAGTCGAATCCCCTCCGGATCGGCGGCGATCTGTCGAACGCGTTCGTCGATCACCGAGTCCTCGGTCAGCATCCTGAACACCTTCCCATCATAGAGAAGGTCGCCGACATACCCCTCATGCCCGGTCGCGTAGCGCATGGTCACCGTAATGATCCATCGCTGTACGCCCTTGCCATGCTCTTCGCGCAATCCGGTGGCAACAAACAAGCCCCCAACCTTGCGAATCAAGTGGATCGTGGCTGCCTGTAAGATTTTTTCCTCTGCTTCATTGAATTCCGGCTCGGGCTTCGGGCGGATGACTTTCCGGGTTTTTTTCCGCGCCTTCTCGGTAAGCTGGTTCACCATGGGAGATCCTCCCTCAGAACCGCGTTCCATTCGGACACCATGAACTGGTATTTCCGTTGCGGAACGGGCTCGCTCGATCATGATGGCAGATTACATGCTATTGGCTTTCTGTCAAGGAAAGGCTCGCCGTTTAGGATTCAGGCAGCGCGGGCGCGCGCCCAAGGTTTGCTCAACCAGCGACCGACGTTGCTCTACTGTGGTCGTTTGTTTCTGCGCGATCACCTTCCACACTTGCGGCAACTTCATCGGCGACGTTCTTTCGATTCGTTATAATGCCCGAAGCGAATTGCGAAGAATCGCGACCTGGGGTTCATGCGATGTGGGACAGATTCAGTGAACCGCCGCTCGTGTTGTCACCGAAGCATGCAGCCGTGTTTCGACGGGCTGCCGCGGACCTGTCCGATTGCGTGGGATGGCAGGACTGGGACGATGAATGGCCGGGGATTGGCATCGCTGTTTTCGACAGCCTTTCGCAAGGCCAAAAGCAAGCGGCAATTTTCGTCGTATCCAGAGCGTTGCTCGACCCGGATTGCGAACCTCCTGAGATTACCGCGGTGCTCGCGGGCACAGTCGATGCGATCTATCGCAACCTGGAAGCGATCATCGAAACGGAAATCTCCCTCGGCGAAGACTCGACGGCTCGCCGGATGATTCTCGATGCGATGGATGAGAGGAACTACTGGAACGAACTGAACAGCAGTCTTGGACCAGACGAAGAACCGGAAGTGCGGTTGACCGAAAACTGCGACGACACCGGCAAGTGGGCGGATTTAATCGAGGACATGCGGACGGAAATACTCGAAGACTACGATTTTGAGATGGCGGGCAAATTCCTCGATCTGCCGCCGGCCCAAGCGACGGCGCTCAAAGAAATGATGAACATCGAGCCGGACTATTTCGTTGCGGTAATCGAAGATCCGACTCGGCAGCGCCTGACGGAAATCGAGTTGGGTCTCCAGCATCTCCTGAATCCTGTTCGGGAAATGTGAATGTGATTTATCTTGGGAGGAGAATCCGCACCACCTCCGCACCAAAATCGGTTTGAATCGTTGAAATGCGTGCAATCCTTGCATAGTATGGAGTGATACAAAACGTGGTTTTGCAAGGAAAACCATCATTTTGTCGGACACTGACGGCTGGTTTACACCCAGGGGGTCGGGGGTTCGAAACCCTCAGCGCCCATTGCGGTAACCCTTATCCCGAAAGCATTTTAGCGTACCGTCCGGCGGTCGGATGTGCGGGCCAAAGCCAGAAGTTCTGCGGAAGTTTTCCGCGCAACCCGGAGGCACGCATGCGCCGCTCAAACTCCGTATCTTTTCACTTGCCTAGCGCCCACCGCCGGTCGACAATGTTGACGGCCATTCGTTGCCAATCTCGCGGCGCTTGGATGCAAACTCCGAAAATCGTGCCATTGGCCCGGCGATCATCGTCCAAGGCGCGCCCGATCCCACTCCTTTCAGCATCTTTCTCCATAGAGGCCCCATGGACTCGGCAGCGGCAGGCCAGGCTCAAAACCTCGACCGCTACCGCGCCTACCTGCGCCTGCTGGCTCGTTTGCACCTGGATCCGCGGCTCCGGGGCAAGCTCGATCCGAGTGACATCGTGCAGCAAACTCTGGCGCAAGCCCTGCAGGGACTGGAGAAGTTCCGCGGCAAAACGTCGGCTGAATTGCAAGCGTGGCTGCGGCAGATTCTGGCACGCAACCTGGTGATGGCGGTGGCGGCATGGGCGTCGTTTACAAGGCGCGACAGGTCCGCCTCAATCGCCTGGTCGCGCTCAAGATGATCCTCGCCGGCCAACTCGCCAGCGCCACCGACGTGCAACGCTTCTATGCGGAAGCCCAGACCGCGGCCAACTTGCAGCATCCGAACATCGTGGCCATTCATGAAGTCGGTGAGCACAAGGGGCAGCACTACTTCTCGATGGACCTGGTCGAAGGCAAGAGCCTGGCGGCGCTGACGCGCGAGCATCCCCTGACACCAACCAAGGCGGCCGAGATTGTCAAGACCGTCGCCGAAGCCATCCACTATGCCCATCAAAAGGGTGAGCTGCACCGCGATCTGAAACCGGCGAATATTCTTATGCAAGAAAACAAAACGCAGATTACGCAGACAAACGCAGAGCAGAATCTGCGAGAATCCGCGAAATCTGCGTTTGATTCTCTTGTTCCTCGCATTACCGACTTCGGTCTCGCCAAGCAATTCCACGACGAGCCGGGAGCGTTAGCGACCGGAGGACTCACCGCCACGGGCGCGGTGCTGGGTACGCCGAGCTACATGCCGCCGGAACAGGCGTCGGCGGATCGCGGCGCGGTCGGCCCGGCGACGGCTGTCTATTCGTTGGGCGCAGTGCTCTACGAACTGGTGACGGGCCGGCCGCCGTTTCAAGGCCCCACGCCGCACGATAAAAGGTACACTCAGCGCCAATGGTTGAGGATGTGGAATTCATTGGCGATGGGCACAGTAGCGCCCTCGAGCTTTGCGATCGCGCGGGCAATGTCGTGGTCTTTCATGTCCCGCGATGGATCGTTGTCAGCGCGGACGGCGAGGATGCCCGGATGTTGACCGTGAGTGCCTTGGACCAGAAAATGAAGATCCTCATAGTCGTCGTGATTCTTCGTGATCAGAACGAGATTCTGCTGGACGGCGTAAAGGAGGTGCCGCGGATCGGAAACTCCGGACATGCCGACGCTTGGCGGCAAAACGACCTGATGGCCGGCTTTGCGCAATCGGGCCGCGAGGGCTCCTTTGGCAATGTCGTCATCGAAGTAGAGTTTCATGCGTCGGGCTTGAAGTCCTTGGGAGCGTACGGCCACTTGTCGCGGCCCGCGGCCTTGATTCGGTCCCACTCGCGGGCACGTTCGGCGTCGAGAAGTTCTTTGTTCTTCACGCAATAGTCAATCGCTTCCAGGACCGCATCCACAGGAACGCTGTATTCTCTGGCGACCTCTTCGGGGGTCAGCGGCTCGCGCCCGACCGTTTCGCGATAGAGGACTTCCGCCCGAATGCGGTCGAAAAACAGCTGTTGGTAGTTGGAGCCCGGTTTCGGCCGCAGGTATCGATATTCGCCGCTTTGGATCATGGCACACCCTCACGAAGACGCTTTTCGAATTCTACCGATCCCGACGCGTCGCCGCCAGCCGGCTTACACAAGATCCAAAGACTCCGGGCGCTGAGGCGATCCGGAGCGGGTTGTTCTTTGGACCCAGGTCATCACCGGCACGGAATTGGATGAGTATGGCCAAGTTCGCGTACTCGATACCAACACCTGACAGCAGCGGCGGCAGCAACTGGAAAAACTCGGCGGCCCGCCGGATTTTTAGGCAGATCGCTGTTTACTGGCGGTTTTTTGGCTCATGTGAACTGACGCGATTTACTCGTGAATCACCTGGGGAATCGACTTCAGTTGCAGGACCTTGACAACGATCTCACCGACCAAGTCGGGATGAATGTAACCGCGCTCCACCTGCAACGAATCGGGTGCAATTTCGATGAGCCAAGTGCAGAGGGCCGCACTTTCGCGCCGCAAGCCGGTCTTGGCATTGGGGCCGTGGGGCAGACGGACGTAGTGGTCGGCGGGTGATCCTTGCAGTTCGGTGGTTATCCCGACGGCTTGAATCCGATGGCCCTTCGCGATGTCTTCGTTCCGCGAGATGACCACGAATGGCCGGCCGGTCTTGGGATTCTGGCCTTGCGGGTCCGGTATGACGATCTTTGGATAGACCACCCGACCGCGAACGAGCGAAGGCACGGGCCGTCTCCGTTAATACTGGATGGCGTACTTTCCCAAAACCTCGGCGGGCGGCGTGATCTTGTCCAGGTCGTCGAGAGCCTTGAGTTGCATTATTTCCGCGGGCACGCCGGCGGGCGGGTCGTCACGCAGCGATTCGGCGATTTCGTCCTCGCCCAATCCCATCCGGCGCATCCACGCGATGCGCAGCACGGCAGCGGCGTTCGCTTCGCAGGCGCGGACGGTGCAAAGCTGGTCGTATTCATCCTTGCGAACGACGATGTAGGTCGTCTTTGACTCCGGGTCGATTGCCGTTGGAGCCACTTCGTGGATGACGGCTTGCCATTGTTCGTGGGTGAGTTCAATCATCGATGCTTCTTTCTCCGAATAAGCGGAGACGGCGGCCGTGTGGGCGTAATGGGCTCGCCCAATGATTGTCATGATAGACGATAGTTCGGGGTCATTGCCAGATCGGTTGTGAAAAATTGGATGAGTATGGCCAAGTTCGCGTGCTCGATGCCAACACCTGGCAGCGGCGGCAGCAACTGGAAAAACTCGGCGGCCCGCCGGAGCCGTGATTTGCGATGGTCCAGATATCGATTGACAGCCCCATGCCCACGAGCACAACCTGGGCCTCGACTTCACCACGCCGCCGCGTAATGCTCGCCCGTTTGCTACAATGAGGCAGCAGTGGATGCCGTGGAGGAACAACCATGCAAATCGCCGTACTTGTCGAACCGGTCGCCAACAGCGGCTTTCGCGCCAAGGCGGGAGAGCCGTTGCCTCTCAGCGCCGACGGCGCCACGCCGGACGAAGCCGTGCGCAACTTGCATGAACGCGCACCAAGTCTTGGGCGGCTAAAGCCTGCGACTACAGGTTTTCCGGATGAGACAGAATTTGCGAGCCGATGCTAAGTTGCGGCAATTCGGCATTCGTAAAAGCGCGCTCAACTCGCCACGCAATTGCGGCCGGCGTTCTTGGCCTGGTAGAGCTTTTCGTCGGCGCGGCGAATCAGATCGTGCGGCGTGATGCCCTTTTCGCCCAAAGTGCTGGCGACGCCGGCGCTGATGGTGACGGCATATGACTTGCCTTCATACTGAAATGGCGTTTGATGGATGACCTTCACCAAACGATCCGCCAGGCGCATGGCGCCCTCGGCGGTCGTTTCCGGCAAGACGACGGTGAATTCCTCGCCGCCATAACGTGCGAACAGTTCTTCCTTGCGAATGTTGCCCTTGATGCGTGCGGCCAGTTCGCGCAGCGTGAAGTCGCCGCCGAGATGGCCTAACTCTTCGTTGATCGCGCGAAAACGGTCAATGTCGATCATGATGATGGACAAGGGGCGGTCGTAACGGCTCGAGCGGGCCAGCTCGCGGTCCAGGAACTCCAGGAAATAGCGCTTGTTGTGAATGTCGGTCAGCGCGTCGATGATCGTGAGCCGATAGATTTCCTCGTGGTATTCGGTCTCGACGTTGCCGCCCATGAGGAAGCGGTAGATGCAGTTGCCCACGCGCAGATAATCGCCGTCCTTGAGCTTGCACATCGAAGCAGGGATGTCGTTGACGTAGGTGCCGTTGGTGCTCTGCAGGTCGACGGCGTAGTAGCCGTCGGCGCCGGGCTGAATGCGCGCATGCCGGCGCGAGACGGAATGGTCGTTGATCAGAATCTCGCAATCGTTGCCGCGGCCGATGACGAGCGGGTTCTCTCCCAGACTGTAGCGCGCGCCCATGCCCGCGCCGGTCGGATAGATATGGACAAGGCAAGCGTTGCGATTGGTGATGGAAACGGGCCGTTCCTGCGCGGTGACCCACGTTTCCGTGACTTTTTCCATGACATCCCACCGAGAATCAAGTCAACGGCAGCATGTGGCTGATTGCTCTATTGTAAGTCATAATCGAAAGTTATGCCAATGATCCCATCGGCGGGTAGTGGTGCAGTTTGCCGGAAAGAAACCCGGTTTCTCCGAAGAAACCGGGTTTCTGGGGCCAAACTGTACGACTGCCCATCGGCGCCATCCGCGAAATACTTGCCATATCCTGTGCCGATCCGGGCCTACGCCACAGCACCAAAACCTAGGATTGAGCCTCGCCTTAGGCAAAAGCCACTATGCTTTTGCGACATAGTCGATTCGAAATGGCTTGTTCGTCACAAACACCACCGTCACATCGCCGGCAGCGCTGGCGCCGTGCTCCATGACCTCGCCCTCGGGGAACCAGACAAAACTGCCGGGACCGAAAGTGCCTCGGTGGGTGACGAGCGTGCCTTCCAGAACATACATGCCGTGGCCGCACGGGTGGGTGTGCCGCGGATTGATGACGCCGGCCGGATAGCGTACCAGCCGCACGAGCATGCCGGTTTCCGGATCGCTGAACAGCTCTTTGCGGAAAATCGCCGTGCCGATGGGCTCGCTGAAGCGTTCTTCCCAAGGAAGCTTTTGCGAATCAACGCCGAAAAACTGGCTCGTGGGCATGACAGGTCCTCTGAGTGTAGACTTGATTTGGTCGGTCTTCTTCGTCAATTGGCGTTTGCACTCGGGCGCACTAGCGCGGACAATAAAGCGCCAAACGCAGGTCGCACTGAGACTAGCTTATGGAACAAGGATTGCCAGCATCGACTTCGACGGCGCCGCTGTTCTGCGCCCGCTGTTCGCTGGAACTGCGCCCCGGTTCGGGAGACTTTTTCCAGGTCACGATCGCGGCCGTTGCCGATCCGTCGCCGCCCGTCTTGATGGACGAAGAATCATCGAGCACGCTGCGGGCCAGAATCAATCAGCTGATGGACGGCCTCGGTCATTTGTCCGAGCGGGAGGCGATGGACCAGGTTTATCGCCGCCTGGTGATTCACTTGTGCAATCCCTGCTACCGGGACTGGATCGAGAACCCAGCGTCGTGAGGCGATGGTTGTCGGGTGACCAAGTACAACTACCTACAGGCATGGGATTTGTGCCAGGCATTCATCGCCATCGGCGACCTGGTTCAATCCTGGGTAACAGAAATGTGTGTGTGGAGTCTCGTGGCATTGTGGCCCAGTCGGGCATGGTTCACAAATGCGCACAGGCATAGGTGCTTTTCGAGACGACAGGATTTCGACACAGTTGGCACGCACTCAACTTCCTATCCCCTTGATCCATCCAATGTTACATCGAAAAAAATGTCGGCATCACATGACAGG
>ORMF010473215.1_pt1 | contig 81993 bp, 72 predicted proteins | sample 1779871 | NCBI WGS metagenome assembly ORMF01 (sample SAMEA104232316, study PRJEB22302) | groundwater metagenome | biome: forest; feature: aquifer; material: groundwater | place: USA | collected 2011-08-07 | depth 5.4 m | reverse complement strand
CCAGGACAAATCGCGTTCTCGCTTCCATCACACTGCTCGCTTTCCAGGGCATGAATCGTTTTACAATGCCCTCGTCGTTGCGACCCAGTGTCAGGGATGTCCCCGGTCTGTTCTGTCAGGGATCTGCCCGGTCTGTACCACAGGAAAGCCCGGCACGGAAGTGCCGGGAAAGCGTGAGGTCAAAACCGAGTCCCGCAATATCTGCTGCTGATCTATGCATCCGTCTGGCCTCCTTGGCGTCTAATGGTTAGTCGAAGCCGAATGCCCAATATCGACATTCTCGCCGGAAAATTTTCCCTGCATTTCCAGCGCTCGTGTTTAGATAGATTCCGATGAAATATTGCCGCTTTCAACAAAACACTCAGGTTCACTACGGCCTGGTCGAGTCCGTCTCAGGACGAGATGCGATTGTAAGAATTCTGCTCACGTCCCCAGAAGAGGCTGCCGGCGACGTGGAAAGCCTGCGTACCAGGCGGATCGAGCCGATTGCGCTCGAAGAAGCCGTCCTGCTGCCGCCGGTCCGGCCTTCGAAAATCGTCTGCGTCGGACGCAACTACCGCGAGCACGCCGCCGAACTCGGCAACGAAGTGCCAACCGAACCTTTACTGTTCTTCAAGCCCTCTTCTTCCCTGCTCGCGCCAGGCGGCACGATTCTCCGCCCAAAGGTGTCCGAGCGCACCGACTACGAAGGCGAACTCGGCGTGGTTATCGCAAAACGTTGTCACAAGCTGCCCGACGGCGAAGATACCCGGCCCTATATTCTCGGCTACACCTGCCTGAACGACTTCACCGCCCGCGACCTACAGAACAAAGACGGCCAATGGGCGCGAGCCAAGGGCTTCGACCCGTTTTGTCCGGTCGGGCCCGTCGTCACCGATGAACTCGATCCCTGGTCGGGCATTCAGGTGGAGACCCGCGTCAACGGCGAAGTCCGCCAGTCGGGCAACACGCGCGATTTCATTTTCTCCCTGGGCGTCATACTGCGCTACATTTCGCAGATCATGACGCTCGAACCCGGTGATCTGATCGCCACCGGCACCTCCCAAGGCGTGGGGCCGGTGGTGGCCGGGGATGTGATTGAGGTTGCCATTGAAGGTATCGGCATCCTCCGCAACCCCGTGGCCGACGAGGTTTAACACCCGTCAGAACCTGGGCAGGAACTTCTATCGCAAGGCCAGCGTCAGCTCTGGGAACAGTGTGGAGAACCTCACAACTCATCCTTCGACCGGCTACTCTCTTCCTGCTGCACTGCGGAGTGCCTCCTCGATGATCCCTGCGGCCTCGCGCAAGACCGTTATTTCCCGCTCACTGAGGGCGCTCAGAACCCCCGCCAATAACCGGATTCTCCGGTCCCGCGCCTGTTGCAACAGCCGTTCCCCTTTGGGTGTTACGCTCACGCGAATCCGCCGCGCATCGCGCGCGTCCGCGTCAATCCTGGCCAGGCCGGAACGCTTCAACCCGGCCACGATCCGGCTCATGGTCGGTGGTTTCACTTGCTCCGCCGCCGCCAGTTGCCCCAGCGTCATCGGACCGCCGAACACCAGCACCGAAAGCGCCGACAAGCGGGCTGGCCCCTCGCGCGAAAGCGCGTCCTGCTTGCGCGCATAGCGCAAAAGGTGAATGGCCGCCGAGTGCAGCCGATCCGCCACTTCCATCCGGTCTTTCTTTTCAGCGCGCGACATTGGCAAAAGTTTAGCACTGCTAACATTCTTCTTGACAGCGCGCCCGGAATCTTATATTTCGTTAGCAGTGCTAATTAATTTGCCGTAGAGGCCGCCCATGGACCAATCCCAACGCTGCTTTGAACTTCTGCAAGCCGGAGACGCCGACGGGCTCCGCCGCCTCCTTGACAAGACCCCCGGCGCTGCCGCAGCAAAAGATGCCGCCGGCGTAAGCCTTCTGATGCACGCCCTCTACCGCGGCCGCCGCGACCTGGCCGAGACGATTGGCGGCAAGAAACATGAACTCGACATCTTCGAGGCCGCGTCCCTCGGCCGTCTGGAACGGCTCAAAGAGTGCCTCCGCGATCCCGCCGCCCTCAACTCGTATTCGAAAGACAGCTTCACCGCCCTGCACTTTGCCTGCTATTTCGGGCAGCCCGAGGCCGCGCGGCTGCTCCTCGAAAAGGGCGCGAAAGTCGACGCGGTGGCGAATAACGCGATGCAGGTCATGCCCTTACATTCGGCGGCCTCGGCCCGCAGCCTGGCGGCGGCCCGCTTGCTGCTGGAACATGGAGCCCCGGTGAATGCCCGTCAGCACGGAGGATGGGGCCCGATCCATGCGGCGGCTCAGAACGGCGATGGGGACATGGTTGACCTGTTGCTGGCGCACGGCGCGGACACCAAAATCGCGAACGACGAGGGCAAAACCCCGGCGATGGTCGCCAGAGACAAGGGACATACCCAGATCGTTGCCCTGTTGGAGAGACAGGGGGCAAAATCTTAGTCACAGAGGGCACAGAGAACACAGAGAGAACAGAACAGGAAAAGTCGCGCAGCAGCAGAACGGCCTCTGTGACCCCTGTGTCTCCTGATTTGGTTAAGACTTTGCCGCTGGCTCGGGCAATGCTGCAAGCTGCTGAAAGAAAAGGCTAAATCGGCTGTCCGGCGTGGCTTCAGAGCCCCGTCGCAAATGCTGCCACCGGGACGTGACGCGCAGGAGACGCGAAGCCTTGCCGGACACGTACCGCCGATTGCTTTCTCACAAACCTGCGCTCCCGATTCCGGCATCAAACCGTCTATAATAAGGCGCAGGTGCTTGGGAAGTGCTTGTCTCTTCTCGGAAGATCAAAATCCATGTCGACGAAGTTGAAAGTCACGATTCTCGCCAGTTCGCTGGCCATCCTGCTGTTCACTATTGTGGGCGGTTTCGTCAACGTCCGGGCCTCCTCGAATGACGGCGCGTACCGCCAGTTGTCGGTGTATAGCGAAGTGCTCTCGCGCGTCCGCAGCGAATACGTCGAAGAGCCCAATATCCCGATGGTGACTGAGGGCGCGCTCCACGGTCTCCTGGAGTCGCTGGATGCCAATTCCAGTTATCTGACGGCTGCCGAGTACAAGCACTACCGGGCCATTCGGAGCGACGGCAAGGCCGACATCGGCGCCGCGGTTTCGAAACGCTTCGGATACGCCGCCGTGATCGCGGTGATCCCCGGCGGCCCAGCCGAGAAAGCCGGCGTCGAGAACTCCGACATCTTCGAGTCCATCGAGGGCCGGAGCACGCGCGACATGTCGCTGGCCGAGATTCACAGTTTGCTGGCCGGCGAGCCCGGTTCCACGCTTACCGTGGCGGTGGTCCGGCCACGGCGAGCCGAGCCGCAGAAGATGGTGATTACCCGCGACACAGTTACCATCCCGCCCGTGACTGACAAGATGCTGGCGGAGAACGTCGGCTATGTCAAAGTGGACGCGTTCCCGCAAGGAAAATCGCAGGAGATCGCCAATAAGATTCGCAACCTGCAAAAGCAGGGCGCCAAGAAGCTGGTGCTTGATCTGCGCAACGCCGCCGGCGGCGAAGAAGCCGAGGGCATTGCGACCGCCAACCTCTTCCTCGATCATGGCACCATCACCTATCTCCAGGGGCAGAAGTACCCCCGCCAGGCCTTCAACGCCGATCCAGCAAAGGACATCACCAAGCTTCCTGTCGCAGTGCTGGTGAACCGCGGCACGGCCGGCCCGGCTGAGATCGTGGCCGCTGCGATCCTTGAAAACGCCCGCGGCGATGTTGTCGGAGATAAGACCTTCGGCGATGGCTCGGTTCAGAAACTTATCGATATGCCCGACGGCGCGGCTCTCATTCTCTCCGTCGCCAAGTATTACCCTCCAAGCGGAAAAGCCGCCATTCAGGATGCGGCGGTTACGCCTAATTTCGTGGTGGCCGACAGTGACGACGCAGGACTGCCGGATGACGATCAGCAAGCTGCGCCCGACGATCAGAACCAGAAGCCGAAAAATCAGCAGGACGATCAACTGAAAAAAGCTCTTGAGGTTCTGAAGAATCGGGAATCGAAAAGTTAACAGCAGTTGCCGGTTGCCAGCAGCCAGTTGCCAGTATCATGCGCCCGCTTCAGCGGGCGTTTTCTTTGTGTGCCAATTCCCGATCCGCCAGCCGCGAAACGCCTCACTGAGTACACTGAGTACTGACAACTGGGTACTCGAAACTGGCCACTGGCAACCGGCAACTGAACTATGAAGGCCCTCTACCAACATCTTCCTGCCGTCGAAATTGGCGACCGGAAGCTGGTCGGACACGTCCTTTTCGGGCTGCTCATCCTGATCTCGGCCGCGGTGGGCGCGGCGGCCGGGTTGCTGCTCGTGTACTCGACCGACCTGCCCCAGGTCGAACAACTCGAACACTATCGTCCCAGTTCGGTGACTGAGCTTTACGACGGCCAGGGTCGCGTAATCGGCACTTTCGCGCTGCAACGGCGCGTCGTTGCCACCTACGACGACTATCCCGAAGTGTTGCGCAATGCGCTGGTCTCCATCGAAGACAAAGACTTCTACACGCACTCCGGCATCAACTTCTGGCGCATCGCCGGAGCGGCCTACCGCGACATCGAATCCGGCGGAAAGGTCCAGGGCGCGTCCACGCTCACCATGCAACTGGCGCGCAATCTGTTTCTCTCGCCCGATCGCTCCTTCCATCGCAAGATCCAGGAAGCGCTGCTTGCCATCCAGATGGAGCGCCGTTTTACCAAGCCGCAGATTTTCACGCTCTACGCCAACCAGATTTTCCTCGGTCACGGCGCATATGGCTTCGAAGCCGCCTCGGAGTACTACTTCGGCAAACCGGCCAGACAACTGAAGCTGGAAGAAGCGGCTCTGCTCGCGGGTCTTCCCAAAGCGCCGCAATATTACTCGCCCATCACACACCCCGACCGCGCCCAGAAGCGCCGCAATCTCGTGCTCAACGCCATGCTGGAGGACGGCAAGATCACCGCCACCCAGGCCGCCGACGCCAAGGCCAAACCGATCCAACTCAACGTGCAGAAGGACCCGAATTCGCTGGCGCCCAATTTCGTGGAAGAAATCCGCCGCTACCTCGAAGCCAAGTACGGCAGCGATCAGGTTCACGAAGGCGGCCTCCGCGTCTACACCTCGCTCGACATGGACATGCAGCGGGCGGCCCGCCAGGCGGTGCTTGACGGTCTTGCAGCCTACGAACGAAGGCAGAAATGGCGCGGCAATCTTGCCAACGTCGTAGCCCAGGGACAACACCTCGGCAAATACGAAGATCCCGACTGGGACGAAGAGCCCGAGGTTAACGGATACATCCACGCGCTCGTCACGTCCGTCGCTCCGACCAGCGCACAGATTCGTTTCGGCCTGCGCACGGCGACGCTGTCCCAAGCCGACATCGCCTGGACCCAGCGCAAGCTGCCCGTCCTGCTCACGGTCGGAGACATCGTGTACGTCAAGGTGCTCTCCCTCGATCCCGCCGGGAAATCCAAGGTCAGTCTCGAACAAGACTCCGGCGCGCAGGGTGCGCTGGTCGCCATCGACAACGCCACCGGAGAAATCAAGGCCATGGTGGGTGGGCGCGACTTCAATCTCTCCAAGTTCAATCGCGCCACTCAGGCCCTGCGGCAGGTTGGATCGTCCTTCAAGCCGTACGTCTATACCGCCGTGGTGGACCAGGGTGGAAGTCCGGACGAAACCATTCTGGACACGCCCGTAACTTTCGAAACCCCCTCCGGCCCATACATTCCGCACAACTATGACGACAAATTCGAAGGACTCATCACGCTGCGCCGCGCCCTCGCCCAGTCCAGAAACATTCCCGCGCTCAAGCTTGCTGACCGGATCGGCATCCGCACCGTGATTGACTACGCGCACCGCTTCGGAGTGACCTCGACCATTCCTCCATACCTGCCGGTGGCTCTGGGTTCGGCGGAGATCACGTTGATGGAACAGACCTCCGCCTTCAGCGTCTTCCCCAACGACGGGGTCCGAATCGCTCCCCGGTACATAAAGAAAGTGACAGATTACGAAGGGCGCATTCTCGAAGAGGATTTCCCGGATATCAAGGATGTGATCAGTTCGCGCACCGCGCGCATCATGACTTCCATGCTGCGCGAAGTCGTGCTCCACGGCACAGCGGTCGCCGCAGCCAAAATGCCTTATCCTCTCGCCGGCAAGACCGGCACCACCAACGACTTCACCGACGCCTGGTTCGTGGGCTTTTCACCGTCGCTGACGTGCGGCGTTTGGATGGGCTATGACGAAAAGAAATCCCTCGGACCCAAAGAATCCGGAGGCCACGCCGCGCTACCGATCTGGATCCAGTTCATGAATGTCGCCTTGGCCGGCAAAGATCCCGGCGAATTCCAGCCCGCGCCTGCCTCCGCGAATCCGTCCGTCGCCCAGAAGGTGGACACTCCGGACGTCGCCCCGGGCGACGGCGAAACCCATTAGCGAATTGTGTGGGACGGGCACTCCTGCCCGCCAAGGTGGGAGTGGGTAATAGTGACCCGTAGCACCGGCGCCTCGCCGGCTGTCGTGCGGGCACCTTGCCCGCGCCCTGCCATCCTAGGCAAGCCTTCGCATTGACCGCACCACCCGGACCCCCCGATACAGCGGAAACAACCACTCCGGCAACCGCACCGCCGCGAGATCCCCCTCTCCCGGCGTCCACACCAGTCGCCAGACGTAACGCGCGCGGTCGCGGCTCCGCTCTCTCAATTTCAATATCCAGCGGAAATATTCCGCCGACTCGAAGTCGTATGTAGCACTCCGAGCCAGACGTGCAGCGAACTCTTCGCCGAGAACCCGCACCTCCCGATCACCCTCAACGATTTCCTGCGCCGGCGCCGGAAGTGAGACTCCAAGCAACGCCCGCACCAGCCAAAAGCTCACGCCCAGAATCCGGACAACCCCCAAGTCGCGCGCCCGCCCGCAGACCAGCGCCCAGTCAACCACCTGCGTTCGCATCGTCTCCGCGATATCGCAAATCCAGATCAGGCGCATCCAGAGATGTTTGGCAGCATGCAGACACAACACCAGGAGCGAATCTTCCGAAGAGAGGCCCAGCACCTCGTGCCCGCCCAGCGCCGTCCGGCCGGAACGCGCCAACAACTCTTCCACCGGAAGGTCAACGGCGTAGAAACGCGGCAGCAATCCCCACTGCAACTCGACCAGATATTTTCCAGCAGCGCTATCGAAAGAACGCTCATATCCATTCCGCAGCCAGAACCGCTCCACGGCCGGACTGAGTTCCGAAGAAGGCCGATATCCAAGCTCCCCGAGGACCTGCTTCGCTCGCTCGAAGTCCGCCGGAGAAATCAGAAAGTCGAGATCGCCAAAGTTGCGCAGCGCCACATCGCCATAAGCCGACTCCGCCAGCATGGGCCCCTTGTACGGAATCGCTCGCAGTTGCTTCTTTTCGAATTGATCCGCAATTCTTGCCAGTTCGCTGGCAAACCACAAATTGCGCCGCACGTTCCCGTCAAACGCGGACCGCAGCGACTGCTCGACCTGGGATGGCAGCCCGTGAGCATGCGCGCTCAGATTGCGCGCCACCAGCGGCAGCACCCCATGATGTTCCGCCAGCCGGAGAAGCTCGTTCCAGTCGAGCCTGGATTTGAGGCAATCTGCAATGCGAGACACCCGCTCGGCGGCCAACTCCACACCGGCGCACGCGCACAGGAGATCAAATTCCTTCGAGATGTTTTCCTTCTGTGGTAAAACGCCGAGTGCAGCAGGTGGCGAAGGTTGGCTCATAGACGTAGGGCTCGTCTGCCGGAAGAGTCTAAGTTGAAGCCAGAAGGAAGAAGTCAGATCGCCGAAGTAGCTGCGCCGATAGAGCATTACTTCTGCAATCTGACTTCTTCCTTCTTCAATCCGGGAGCGCCACTATAATACAGAGTCTTCCACTTCATCCGGGCCGCCGGACTTTTTCATGGACCGAGTCGTCTTCGAATCCGTCCGCAAGGTGTTTCGTCATCGCCCCGCTATGTTCAACTGGCTGGGACGGGAGCGCGGCGGCGAGACGGTAGCCTTAAAGGATCTCTCGTTCTCCGCGGGCGCCGGAGAAGTCCTGGCTGTGCTCGGCCCGAACGGCAGCGGCAAAACCACGGCGCTCAAACTGGTCTCGACCATGCTGCTTCCCGACGCCGGTTCGGTGTGCGTGGCGGGGTTCGATACGCTACGCGACGGCGGACGTGTCCGGCAACAGGTCGGCATCGCCATCGCCACCGAGCGATCGTTCTTCCCGCGGCTCTCCGCCCGCGAGAACCTCGAATTCTTCGCCGCGCTCGACGACGTCCCGCGCCGCGAATGCTCCCAACGAATCGAAGAAGTCCTGCGCGATACCGGTCTCGCCGAGCAAGCCGACACGCTCGTCATGAAGTTTTCCAGCGGCATGTACCAGCGCCTCGCGATCGCGCGCGCCCTGGTCAAGCGCCCCGCCGTGCTGCTGCTCGATGAGCCCACGCGCAGCCTGGATGCCGCCACCACCGCTCACTTCTGGACCACGATCCGCACCCTGGCGCAGCAACAAACCGCCATTCTGCTCGCCACGCACAACTTCGCCGAAGCTGCCGCCGTCGGCGATCGCATTCTCCTTTTGCAGAGGGGAGAGCTGCTCGCCGATCGCCCCATCCGCAGGGGCGAAAGCATGGAGGAACTGCGCGCCTTCTACTTTCGCATGACCGGCGAAGTGGATGAAGCCGCGGGAATGGTCCAGCGCGCCGGGAGAGTTTCGTGAAATCCGCTCTCGGCAAGCTCCACGCCATCTTGCGACGCGATCTGCTGACCGCCGTCCGCCACCGCACTGGCTTCGCGATGACCGTCCTCGGTCTGTTCACGCAGCTCGCAGCTTTCTACTTCTTGTCCCGCGCAATCGGCCCCGGCTTCCGCCCCGGCGGCGTGGAATACTTCCCTTTTCTTCTGGTTGGCACCGGTGTCTACACATTCTTTGTGATGAGCACGCAAGCGTTCCTCAGCACCGTGCAGGAAGCGCAACAGACCGGAACCATGGAGGTATTGATGACAACCTCCACCCCACCTGCGCAGCTGGTGGTGCTGAGTTCCGTCTCCGCCTTTGCCGGAAACCTCGTCAACCTAGCGGTCTATCTTCTGGCTGGTGCGGCTATTTTCCGGGCTCCCATCCACGCCAACGTTCTCTCCTGCCTCGCAGTGCTGATTCTTTCTCTCGCGATCGCCATGGCGTTGGGGATCGCCGCCGCGACCATCCAGATCGCCTTCCAGAAAGGCTCCGCCCTGTTGTGGCTGCTCAGTTCCGGCGTCTGGTTTCTGAGCGGAGCCATGTTCCCCATCGAGAGCTTACCGCGCCCGCTGGCGCTCGTGGCCCACGCGATCCCACTCACCTACGCCGTTGAAGGAATGCGCATGGCCCTGTTGCAGGGCCAGTCGGTGCTCGCCATGGCGCCGACGCTGGGTGCGCTGGTGGGGTTCAGCCTGGCGCTGCTTCCCCTGACACTCTGGGGCTTGTCATTCAGTTTGCGGCGCGCGCGACAGAATGGGACCCTCTCATTTTATTGAGGTTCTCGAATCGCCCGATCTATTCCCAGGCGCCAATCGAGGTTGGCACACAGGAAACGCGTGTAGTACACTGCGTCCAACGTACTCTTCAACCAAAAATGGGGGACAAGCCAGTCCAGGGCTTGACCAAAATTTATGACGTTAGAGAATCAGCCCTCTCGCGCGAATGAAAAGCAGCTGAAGAACGCGAGAAAAGACAAGAAGCCCTATCAGAAACCCGCATTCCGGCACGAGCGGGTTTTCGAGACGCTCGCTCTGGCTTGCGGAAAGATCGGCGCCACCACCCCCCAATGCCAGTTCTCGCGAAAAAGTTCCTGATCTTGAAACCTCATGAGTGCCAGCGAGAGTTGGAGCACGCAGCGTGAAGCTTTAGCGGTAGAAGCTTTGCGCCGCACTGGCCGGCTGCGCCTGCGAGTTCGCGGCGAAAGCATGCTGCCGGCCCTGTGGCCGGGTGACGTGGCTGAGATCGCGGCCTGCTCGCTCAGGGATGTTCGTCACGGTGAGATCGTCCTCGCCTTTCGAGAGGGCCGTTTTTTCCTGCATCGTTTTCTTGCCCGCCGCGAGCACGACGGTTTCCTCACGCGCGGCGACTCTATGCCGAGTCCTGACCCGGTGTTCCCGGCTGACGCGCTTCTCGGAAAACTCATTGGTGTAGTTCGAATGGGGCAAACTGTGTCCGCACCCCTACGACCCTGGTCGCGGGTGGTTGGAATGCTGTTGTGTTATTGCAGTTTCGCGCGCCGTGCTGCCCTCAGGTTTCACAGCTCGCGGAACTCCCGGCGGCTCCCAGTCGCTGACCTGGAAACTGCATGATTGTCGCGACCAAAAGGATCGAGTGTGTTGTTCAGATCGGCGGCATCGCGATCGCCTTGCGAACCGATGACCGGCGCTTCCTCGAGTTGCTGTGCCAGCGCTATGCAGGATTTCTGAGCTCATCCCAACCTGAGCTAGAACTTGATTTTGACCTCACTAGCCCAGGCCCGGTCTCCGACGACGATGTTCGCGTCCGCCGTGAAGGCGGCGAGTGGCTTCTGGAACGCGGCGACTTTCAGGCGCGCTGGGATCCGCTCACTGGCCGCGGCCACGTCCGCCAGAACCCCAACCCGTACGCGCTCGATTCCGTTCTCCGCATCCTACACAGCCTTGTACTCGCCACTCGCGGCGGATTCCTGCTGCACGCCGCCAGCGCCATCTGCGACGGCCAGGCTTATCTGTTCTCGGGTGTCTCGGGCGCCGGGAAAACAACCCTGACCCGCCTCGCACCGGCCAGCGTCACCCTGCTTACCGATGAGATTTCCTATGTCCGGCCCAGTCCCGTTGGTTACTCGGCCTCCGGAACGCCGTTTTCGGGAGAGTTGGCCAAGGCTGGCGAGAATACTATCGCTCCAGTGTCCGCTCTCTTCTTCTTGGACAAGGGCCCGGAGAACCGCGTGGAGGAGTTGTCCCCGTCCGAAGCCGTCCGTCGCCTCATGCGCAACATTCTCTTCTTCGCCGAGGACCATGACTTGGTGGAGAAACTTCTCGCCACCGCGTGTGACTTCGTACAAAGGGTTCCAGTTCGCCGTCTGACGTTCTATCCTGATTCTCGGGTCTGGGATGAAATCCGCAACTTCGAGGGGATGCCTGCGCATGCCTGAGACCTACATCACGCGCAGTTCCGCCATCGCCGCCCGTATGCTGGCCGGCGAGATGATGGTCATGAACTCCATGGACTCGACGTTCTTCACGCTCAATGAGGTCGCCACCGCCATCTGGCAGGCCGCCGACGGACGCACACCGTTGCGGGAAATCGTCCGCAGCCAGGTCTGCGAGCAATTTGACATCGATGTCGAACAGGCCCAAACCGACGCCGAGCAATTCGTCGCCGAGCTGTCGCAACACGGGATTCTTCTGGTTTCCGATCAGCCGCTCCTCGACCCGCACACCCCGGAGGCACGATGAGTCTGCTCAACGAAATGAGCCAGAAGGCGTTCGACATGGGCGTGCCCATCAGCGTGCACCTCGACGTCACCTACCGCTGTAACGAGCGCTGCGTGCACTGCTATCTCGACCACGAAGATCACGGCGAGATGACCACCGCCGAAATCAAAGATGTGCTCGATCAGCTGGCCGAGGCCGGCGTCTTCTTTCTCACCTTCAGCGGAGGCGAAGTCTTCCTGCGCCGCGACTTCTTCGAATTGCTCGAGTACGCGCGCCGCCTGCTGTTCAACGTCAAGATCAAGACCAACGCGGTGATGATCCGCGAAGCCGAAGCGCAGCGCATCCGCGCTCTGGGCGTGGACACCATCCAGATCAGCGTGTACTCGCACCGGCCCGAAGTCCACGACGCCATCACCAAACTGCCCGGATCGTTCAAGCGCAGCATTAAGGCGATCCGGTTCATGAGAGATCAGGGATTGAAAGTCACGATCGCCAACGTGCTCATGACCTGGAACCTCCACGACAGTGACGGCCTCCAGAAACTGGCCGCGGAGCTGGGCGTACACTACACGCTCGACCCCACGATTACGCCCAAGATGGACGGCGACACTTCCATCCTCTCTCTTCGCATTGCCGGCGAAGAGTTACCGGAGGTTTTCCGCAATCCGGCGCTCGTTCCCAACATGGAAGAATTCTGCGCGCCGCCGAAACCGGTCTCTGAAGACGACCTGGAAGGTTACTCTTGTAGCGCGGGGCACTCCTTCTGCTACATCTCTCCTTACGGAGACGTTTTCCCCTGTGTGCAGTTTCCCCTGCCCAGCGGCAATATCCGCCAGCAGAAGTTCATGGATATCTGGAATCACTCCCCGGAACTGAAGGAAGTGCGCTCGATCAAGGCCAAAGACCTGACGGTGTGCTCGTCTTGCAGCCACGTCAGCAGCTGCACGCGTTGTCCGGGGCTGGCATACATGGAGGGCAGTATGCGTGGGCCTTCGAGCGCAGATTGTGAGAAGTCCTACTACCGGACGGGCGTGCCGACCGCCAACATGCTGCGCAAATCCAGCCACGAGCAGGTCACGCTGCTGGTTCAGATCCGACCGCTCGCTGCTCTTGCCTAGACCGCCCTATGGATGGCGATTTCACCCCCGGTCAATGAGTGTAATCGCGATGTTACGCCAACGACCTGCTCGTCCATGGGCCAGAGAAAAAGCAAGTCGCTTTGATAGTTCCCGGGTCGCCGACAATATCTTCACTGACACGCGGCTCAACCTCTCTTGGGAACAAGGGTCTTACACGGCGGATTCGCAGTCAACACCCATTGTCTCAGTTGACGGTAGAGCAAGTTCTACTGCGCTTCTCAACTGGGGAGAGCCGCAACCAGAGGTGGGTAGGGGCTCTTTCCCCGGGAGAAGCCGCGATTCGCTGAACGGGAAGCCATCACGCGGATGTGTGATGGCGGTCACCGCATCGCTGTGCGAGAGGCACTAGAGTGACAGTGCTACCCACCTCGCAGGGCCAAGATTCCAATTATTTGAAGGAGATCTCCTATGCGTACCCAGGTTTCCAGGTGGTTGGCCGCGGCCCTGCTGTGTCTCGCGGTTGTTACCAGAAAGACCCTCTCGACTTGCCCTGCGCGTCTTATGAAGGGGCCTGCCCTGTTCGTCGTCCTTGTGCTCAGCCTGACATCTTGGGCCGCGGCTGACGCGGGCTCTTACATCGTCGAGGATCTGGGGGTCCTGCCCGGCCACTCGTACAGCGTCGCCTTGGGCATCAACCAGAAAGGGGACGTGGTCGGCTGGTCCATGGGCGCTAATGGTGCCTTCGCCTTCATCTACACCGATGCCAACGGCATCGTCCAGCTGCCTGGGCTGCCTGATCGGCCGCGGGCCATCGCGCGGGACCTCAACGACCTTGGCGACGTGGTCGGCACGGCGAACGCCGGCGGGGTTGACCTCGGCCACGCCGTGCTCTGGACCAACGGCGCCATCAGGGACCTCGGCACGCTCGCCACCGGCAGTTACAGCGAGGGCTGGGGCGTCAACAACAACGGACAGGTCGTCGGCTCGTCCTACACGAACGGCGGCAGCTTTGTCGGGATTCATGGCTTCCTCTATACCCAGGCGCTCGGGATGGTCGACCTGACACCGAACAGCGATACGGGCTCTGCCCTGGACATCAACGATGCGAGCCAGGTGACGGGCTACAAGACCGCGGCCGGCGGCAACTATCACGCGTTTCGTTGGCAGGGAGGGACGTTTGTGGACCTGGGCGTGCTTCCCGGGTTCGCGCACAGCTTTGGCTGGGCCATCAACGCCGTGGGCCAAGTGGCTGGCAACTCGACGTCGGCTTCGGGCAACAGCGAGCAGTTGTTCCGTTCCATCACCGGAGGTGGTCTCCAGAATCTCGGAGGCACGGGCGAGCACAACGTAGCCTGGGGCATCAACGCCTCGGGCGACGTGGTTGGCACCCGCGGGTTCAGCCAGTCGCGTGCCATCCTGTACACCGACGCGGGCGGGCTGCGAGACCTCAGTAGCCTGATCGATCCGTCGCTGGGCTGGGTCCTGCTGGGCGCGCACGACATCAACGATGCCGGACAGATCGCCGGTTACGCGTTCAACAATTTCACGGGGCAGACGCATGCCGTGCGGCTGCAGCCCGCGGCCGCGCCGCCACCCGAGTGCACGTTCAACTGCCTGCGGTCCACCAAGATCGTGCTGAGAGCGAACGTCACAGTAAACAATGCCACGGTCACGGCCAAGGTTACAGTCCGGGATGAGAACGGCCTCCCGATGGCCAACGCCCTGGTCGTAGGACGCTGGATCCTGCCGGATGGAACAGAGTTCCAACCTAACGCGTGGACCAACCGCAGAGGCGTCGCGAGCTTCGCCACCACCGGTCCCCGCCCGGGCACCTACACGTTCCATGTCGTCAACATCGTGCTGTCTCTCCACACGTTCAATCCGAGCAAGAGCGTTCTCTCGCGGAGCATCACGGTGAACTGAAGCCTGCAACCGGGTTAGCCGCCCTTGGCGCGGATTCGACGTCGATTCGAGGCTGAGGCGCGCATGCTCGATCTGTGAGCTCAGGGAGGCGGGTTCCGGCACCGCTTGCACCCCAATTGAAGGATTACTGTTGTAAACAGGCGTTTACACTCAGAACCCCGTTGTTAGTGCGTCGCTGGTACCTGCAATTCCCCAACGAGGGTTTGCGTAAACAGCTAGATCTCGTGCCCAGCAGCCGCATTCCGGCTGCGCTGCCGGTCCAGGACTTCTTCCGAGCCCGCCATCTGCTCCAGGATGCGTTGCAGGCGGCCGCGGCTCTCCTGGCTCTCTTCCACAAACCGGAGCGCTGCTCCAATCCCCATGTCCATCCGCACCACTTCGCTATTGAGAGAAACGGACGTGTGTTCAACTGAGAATGTCAGTCTCACCTGGGATTTGGGCAGCAGGATGGCGCTGGTTTCGACATAGCAGCCACCCATGCTCAGGTTGGTCAGGATGCCCACCATCGGCCGATCCTGTCCCGGCTGCGAAATTTCTGTCGTCAGCCGTCCCTTCGCCCGCGGATACAGACGGTGGTTCTTGCGTGTCGGCTGGCTCTGTTTCTGCAGATACATCCGGCGGTCGGCTTCGGTCAGCAGCTTCTCCGCATCCAGACCGTCTTCCGGATACACGGATTTGCCGACGCTCAGCGAAAGGATGTCTTCGCGGCAGACCTCAATCCCGACTTGGTGCACCAGTTCGCGCATCTGTTCCGCTTTGCGCGCGGACGCCTCGGGCGTCAGCCCGGGGGCGATGACCACGAACTCGTCTCCGCCCATCCGGGCGACGTAGTCGTATTCCCGGCTCGTTTCTTTCAGGGAGTGCGCAAACAGGCGTAGGACGCGGTTCCCTTCCAGATGTCCAAAGCGGTCGTTGATCTGCTTGAAGCCGTCCATGTCGCTGACCATGACCGTCAGTGAGGTGTTGTCCCGCTTGCAGCGGGCCAGCTCGCGGTCGAGTTGTAGAAAGAGCGAGCGAGCGTTGGGCAGGCCGGTCAGGTAATCGGTGGTGGCGGAGTTTTCCGCTTGCTCGTACTTCAGCGCGTTCTCGATGGCCAGCGCCATCTTGGAACTCACTGCCAGCAAAATGCGTAAGTGGTCGGAAGTAAAGAAGTCTTTTTCCGCATGATAGAGCGCGACCACCCCGACCACGCCCTGCAATCCCTCCAAAGGCACGGCTAGAGCCGAACTCAGCGTGCTGTACTTGGAGGGGTCGTTCAGATACCCGGGCTCGACCGAAGGATTGCCGTTCAGGATCGGCTTCAAGTTCTGTGCCACCCATCCCGATAAACCCTGCCCGATCGGAATGCGCAGCGACGCGAACAACCGGAAATTGTCGCCGTTCACATATTCCGGCACCAGTTCCTCGCCACGGCGTACGTAGATTGCGATCGCGTCGTAGGGCACCAGCGCGCGCAGCTTCACTGAAAACACCGACAGGGTTTCGCCCAGGCTCAGCGAGGCTCCCAGGTCCTGACTCAGTTCGAACAAAGTTTGCGCTTCCTGGCGGGCCGCCGCGATCAAGCTCAAGAAACTGGGATCCGGGAGTTGCCCCTGTTTCATGGCCGCGAACCCGGCGTCCGGCTCGATGACACGATCATCCACCTTCACGCCTCCTACGTTCGTGGACAATTTCGGCCGTCCCATGCTCTCGATGCGTTCCCGAACGAGTTGTTCCAATTCCACGTACCGTCGTTCCAGCACTTTCACCACCTGCGGATCGAAAGACTTTCCGGACTCTTCTTCCAGGCGCGACATGGCCTCGTCCAGCGGCAGAGCCCGCCGATATTGCCGGTCCGACGCCAGGGCGTCCAGGAAATCCACCGCCGCCAAAATGCGCGCTCCGATCGGAATCTGGTTCCCGCGCAGCCCCAGCGGATATCCGCTCCCGTCCCACTTTTCGTGATGGGCGCGCACAATGGGTACTACCGGGTAGGGAAATTGGACTCGCTCGAGGATCTCCGCGCCCACCACCGGGTGGATCTTCATCTTCTCGAATTCCTCCGGTGTCAGCCGTCCCGGCTTCGAGATGATGTGCTCCGGAATCGCTAGCTTCCCGATGTCATGCAGCAGTGCCGCCGTCTGCAGCGCCTCCCTTTCTTCAGAATTGACCGGAAGGTCCTTGGCCACTTCGACAGCGTAAATGCGCACGCGCTGCAAGTGATCGTGGGTGGTCTGGTCCTTGGCCTCGATCGCCAGTGCCAGCGCTTCAATGGTGCGCATATGCAGGTCGGCGATCTCTTCCACGTGCCGCTTCTCGTCTTCCAGCTTGCCCAGATACAGCCGATACGAGCGGTAGATCAGGTACACCACCGGAAGGATCAGCAACGACGTCTGCCAGTCCGTGATGTCGTGCAGCCAGCTCATCATCCCGGCCACACCCGCGCCCACCAGATAGTACGGGAAACTCCAGAAGTAGCAGTCGGACCAGATCCTGCGCAACGACCTCCGCTCCGTGAGAGAAATCACCGCCGCCACCGGCACCGTATTCGTAACGAAATAAATGCAGGCCGCCAGAAACAATAGTGTGGAAGGATTGCCCACGACGCGGTGAAACAAGGGGTAGCGATAAGCAGAGAAAGTCGCCGCTATGGCCAGCGCGGTCGAACAGACATTGAAGGCAACCTGAATCGGAACGGGGCGGTCGCGATCAAAACACTGCACCACGACCGCGGCGCAGCCCAAAGCCATGGTTTCCGCAAAACTCAGTTCCATTACACCCAGCAGCAGGAACAGGAAGTTCACCGACATGGTTCCGGTGATGCCCGGCAGGTTCACTTTCAGCCGCGAAGCCACCAGCGCAATGACGAGATACGAGAGAAACTTGAGCGGGTCACGGCTTGTGCCATGCAGGACCGTGTAGGTCAACACACTGGTACCGCACAGCACCACGACCGCGATAAAGACACGGGCGCCGACGTTCATCTCCCTCCATGAAGAATGAGGGCGACGTTTCATGCTTGCAGTCTCCTGCCCGGGAGCCCAGCGTGCGGTTCCCAGAGACAAAAAGGGGGAAATTCATTGATAACAGGCCCGTGACGGGCAGCAAACAATCTGGGGTTTGGGGGGCAAACTTCCGTAATGTGGGAGGGTGACCGATCCGTCGATCCAGACGGCGAGGATTCCAGCGAAATCATTTAAGAACAAAGACTTAGGGGCGTACTCGCTGAAGAGATGCCCGAATACGAATCTCACACTGTCTGCGATGATGCAGTGATGCCTGAACCTTCGGGATGTGATGAAACCGGAGGCTCTCAGTCGCACATGGAAGGAGCCGCAGAACGGGAAACGGCATGCTGGCCCCGGCTGTAAAGAGGAGTAAATCCGGCTACCGCTTGGGAGTCTCGCGCATCTAAGGAAACAGGCAGAACTGCAGTCTTCCCCCCTCGAAGGGCTGTTTGCACGGCGGCCCCGGGGGTGGAAGCTGCCGTTGTCTCTTCCATGTTCTGTTTTCGCTACACTATTGCTATGACATTCCCGTTTCGTTATGTCCGGCTGATGCTGCCGTTGGTTTTGTTGTTTGTCCTGCTGCCCGTGGTTCGCGCGCAGGAGGGCTCGCTCGATAAGTCCGAGCCCAAGGGGATCACGGTGGAGGAAGTCATCAAGCGCTTCGCGGCTAAGGAAAAGGAGTTCAAGGACGCGCGCGACCAGTACACCTATCGGCAGGACGTCAAGGTACAGACGCTCGAAGGCGACACTCCGGACGGCGGCGAGTACAAACAGGTTTTCGACGTGAGTTTCGACGACAAAAGACGCAGGGTGAGGAATGTCGTTTTCGCGCCGCAGTCCACCTTGGTTCGCGTCGGAATGACCACGGAAGATTTTGACGACATCGAAAACCGCCTGCCGTTTGTGCTCACTTCGGATGAAATTGGGGAGTACGACATCCTGTATGTCGGCCAGCAGAAACAGGACGAGTTGAGCACCTATGTTTTCGATATTGCTCCCAAACAAATCCTCGGCAAGAAGCGCTATTTCCAGGGACGGATCTGGGTGGACGATCATGATTTCCAGATCGTGAAGACCTACGGCAAGACGGTGCCCGACATTAGGAAGAAGAAAGACAGCGAGAACCTGTTCCCCAAATTCACCACCTGGCGCGAACAGATTGACGGCAAGTACTGGTTCCCCACCTACACCCGCGCTGAGGATACGCTCAAGTTCGCGATTGGCGACGTGAAAATCCGCGAGATCGTTAAGTACACGAACTACAAGAGGTTTGGATCGAAGGTGACGATTACGTACCAAGGGGCAGAAGTGAAGAAAGCGGAGCCGAAGCAGCAACCGGACAAGCCGCAGGAGAAACCACAATAAGAGCACACAGCATTCAGCACTCCGCGCTTCAAAAATACTGATCGCTTTCGTACCTTTGGGACGCTTCAACCCTTCCAGTGTCTTGCCTGGCGCCGCTTCATGTCCGCCAGTTCGTCTTTGATCTGCACCAGCCGCAAGCGGCGTTGCTCCTGCGCGGAGTTGTCCGTATGGGTATGGGATCCGCGATCTTGATACTGGGAGTTCATGTCTTGCAGGTCTCGTATTTCCTGCCTTAAACCAACGAGCCGGTGGGTGACGTCGACGAGGTCCATGGATCAATCATACCTGCACTTTCGAATTAACGGAATGAAGAGCTTCGGCCATTTGGCCCTGGATCACATCCCAGCCCACCCGAGTGACTGACGTAACCACCGCCGAAAGCGGGTTCTGCTATACTAATTGGGACGCTATTGCTACGGTTTGCTCGTCACGCGGTGGTCCCTGGGGGGACCAGATTCATCTCCGCATTTCCTGCCCGCCGTTTATTTCAGCGTAAATCTAAAATGTGAGCGGCACGGAAACGCCGGACGTGTGTCTGAGTGTGTAACCACGGGCCCCTCCAGAAAGAAACAATCGAATGAGTGCATTTTCGCAACTGCCCCTCTCCGCTGCGTTGCAGCAGAAGTTGGCGGCAGCTCAATTTTTAACCCTAACACCCATCCAGGAGCAGGCGATTCCGCCCGCGCTGGAAGGCAAAGACGTGATCGGCACGGCCCAGACCGGCACCGGCAAAACGCTGGCGTTCCTGATCCCGATTATCGAGATGTTGCAGCGCGAGCCGGCGCGCCAGGCGAACGCGCTGGTTCTGTTGCCCACGCGCGAGCTGGCCATGCAAGTTCACGAGCAATACGAACAATTGCGCAGTAAGACCATGCCGAAAGCCGCGCTCGTGATCGGCGGCGTATCCGAGAAGTCGCAGATCCAGGGCCTGCGGGCAGGCTCCAGCATGGTCATTGCCACGCCGGGACGGTTGCAGGACTTCATCACCCGCAAGCTGGTTGACCTGCGGAATGTGAAGACGCTCGTGCTGGACGAAGCCGACCGGATGCTGGATATGGGTTTTCTACCGGCCATCCGGCGCATCGTGTCGGTGCTGCCGACGCGCCGGCAGACGCTGTGCTACTCAGCTACTCTGGAGCAGTCGGTTGCCGGACTGGTGCATGACTACATGCGCAATCCGGTACGTGTGGCTCTGGGCTCGGTTTTGAAACCGGCCGAGAGCGTACAGTTGCAAGCCTTTGAAGTACGCCCCGGCGAAAAGCTGGATCTGCTGCGGCAGTTGCTGTATGAAGAAAAGGGACAGACCCTGATCTTCACGCGCACCAAGCGCGGCGCGCAACGGCTTGCCAAAGAGTTGGAGCGGGACGGCTTTTCCGCCGCCCTGATTCACGGCGACCGCACGCAATCGCAGCGTAATGGAGCGCTGAGCGGATTTCAGGAAGGCCGCTTCCAGGTGCTGGTCGCCACCGATATCGCTTCGCGTGGCTTACACGTGGACGACGTGGCGCACGTCATCAACTACGACCTGCCCAAAATGGCCGAGGATTTCATTCATCGTGTCGGGCGCACGGGACGGGCCGGCTTGCAAGGCCGGGCCTCCTCGCTGGTCGCAGGCGTGGAGGTAATGGAACTGCGCCAGATCGAGCGCACATTGCAGTTACGCATAGAACGGAAGCAGGTGGATCCGTCAGCCGGCGATCAACCAAAGCGCATCGTCCAAAACACTCTGCCAACACGCACTTTGTCTGCTTTGCCAGGTGAGGTTTTTGTTTAGAAACTAGAGAACGACGACGCCGGGGCATTGCGCCCCGGCAAGTCTCAACAGGCGTCTAGCTGGCCAAGGGTTCTATCCGACTCTGCGTGGCTGCTCATCCAGCCAGCAAGGCGCGTACCTTGTCGACTACCTTGCTCGGCCTCGGATACCAGAGCCGGTTAGTATCGATGAGCTTTTGACCTTCTATTGAAACACTAAATTCACCGAGCCCGCCCTTCACCGTTTCTATCTGCGCTTCCGATCCTTTCCTCAGTTGGGCCGCCACACGGGCAGCCATCGCTTTCTTGATGGGTCACACCGGGCAGTAGTGAATCTCGACTCTTTTCATATTTCCCTCCTGACAACATCGGACCGAATACGTTTTGGAGATTGCCCTGTGCGTCCTTACGGTAAAACAAAGCTCGGATTCTCCCCTCTTCCGGCAGCCGAGGCCACGAGGCTGAAGAATTGGCTGGCCTTTCCTGAACGTTTCTCAGCACACGATTCCTGCGCCGGCGATGGAGTGGCTAGGAGTCGATTTTACTGCCGTGCGGCGTAGAGAACTCCACGGCATCCGGTTCGTCCGATCCGATTCGGAATAGCGCCGCCTGCGCTTCCGCGGCCTCTCGCATCTCACGTGCCTCGTCCAGCTCGTCTACGCTACCTTCTGGTCTGTCCTGCTTGCTCTGGCTCTTACGCTCCGCTTTGTCGCGAGCTTTCTGTTGACGCGCTTGTTCTTTCTGACGCTTTGTAAACGTCGACCGTCCTCTTGGCATTCACAAACCCCCATCTCTGTAATTTCGGTACCGGACCCGGCGGCACTCGTTGGGCTGCGGGCGAATCGAAGCTTACCAGCGCGGCTCGCGGGGCGGGCGAGCGTGGCCATGATAGTCATCGCGTCCCCCGCCACCACCGCCAAACCGCTGGCCACCACTCTTGGGCCGGTCGGTCTTGGGCTTGGCCTCGTTGATCTTCAAGGCGCGCCCTCCCAGTTCGGTCCCGTCCAGCGCCGCTATCGCTTTGTCGGCTTCGCCGGCGTTGGTCATTTCGACAAATGCGAAACCGCGCGAGCGGCCGGTTTCGCGGTCGGTCACGATGCTGATCTTTTCTACCGCACCGTGCGCCTCGAAAACTGTGCGCAACTCAGACTCGGTAGTACTGTGGGGCAGATTTCCAACGTAGAGATTCTTCATTGCGCTCCTCGTGTTCCTCACTTCTATTGTAATCCAGGCGGGGTTAACGCCGCTTTCCTCAGTAAAAAAGGTACTTTCTCCACTTGTCGTCGGAATGCCCCATGAGCCGCATGATGTGGCGGCTGGTGTGGAGATTGAACGAGCGGGGCTCGCGCATGGGCTTCATATTGGCCTCGTGAGGAAGCTGGTTGCCCTTGCGGCGGTTGCAGGGATGGCAGCAGGCGACGAGGTTCTCCCAGGTGGAGAGGCCGCCGCGGGAACGCGGGGTGACGTGGTCGAGCGTGAGTTCGCCCGAAGGCAGAGTCGTGCTGCAATACTGGCAGGTGTTGCGGTCGCGCAGCAGGATGTTCTTGCGGGAGAGCGCGCGCGACTGGTGCGGAATGCGGCGATACTCCAGCAGGCGAATGACCGACGGCACGCGCACGGCCAGGCGCGCTGCGTGCAGGAAATGTCCGTTCTCTTCCTCGGTCATGGCGACGCCTTTGAGCACTAGCACGATGGCCCGCCGGGCCGCGCAAACGTTGATGGGCTCGTAGGAGGCATTGAGCACCAGCACGGGCTGATGGAGTGCGTGGCCGTCGCCCTGTTGGTGCATTCCGGAGGCGAGCAGCGCCCCGGACAGGTGCCCGCGTCCCCCTGCCATCGCCGAGTTGTAGCTTCTCAAAGACATGTTGCCTAGCCGTTCGCCGCCGCTGCCAGCCGGTCCACATTTCTTTCTTCCAGCTCTCGCTCCGGAACGGCGAATATTTCGGAAACCTTCAACGTCCGTGCCACCGTTGTAACCCACACCCGGTTCGCGCCCGCACGGCGCAGGACGCGCGCGCACTCGGAAGCGGTGGCCCCGGTGGTGAAGACGTCGTCCACCAGCAGGACGTCGCGTTTCGCAAGCCGCTCGGGATCGGCAACCGCAAAGGCGCCGCGCAGATTCTCTCTTCTTTGATGCCGCGTCAGACCGATCTGCGATTCAGTCTCGCGGCGGCGTACCAGCGCATCGGTCGAGATCTGAAAGCGTTCCGGACGCGCCAGTTGTTTCAGCGCGGCTCGGGCGATCAGTTCGGACTGGTTGAAGCCGCGCTGGGCGCGCTTTCGCGCGTGCAGCGGGACTGGAACTACCGCGATCGCTCCAGGGGGCAGTGTGGTTTCAAGACCGGTGATCGTCTCGGCCAGCATGCGCCCCAGCACAGCGGCTGCCGGACGAACCTGTTGATATTTGAGCAAGTGGATCAGGTCGCGCAATCCGCCTTCGTAGCTGCCATACGCCACCGCTCTTTCAAACGGAGGGTGCAGGCGCTGACACAGTCCGCACTGAGCTTCCGCCCGATCCATGAACGCGGGAGAAAGCAATGCTTGTCCGCAGACGCTGCACAGCGACCCCGCGAGCGGACGCAGCGCTTCCAGACAAGTTTCACAAACTGGGAGCCTGGAAATCCGGATCAGGGGGGCATTGCAGATACGGCAATCGGCGGGAAAAAGCGTAAAAAAGAGGCTAGCAGCAGCGTGCTCTGCCCAACGGCGAGGACTTGCTGCATGACCTTGGGCAGTTCGTATTCGAAAGCCAGTACTGCTGAAGACGGCCTCCCGCAACCTGGCGAGCAGTTGGGGCTCCCGCCTGGCTAGCTATCGCCAGTATAGACGCGGCTCGGGGCGTTATGCAACGCGGGTGCCGGTACTTGAGTCACCGGAGGATTGATTCTGGAGTCTATCCGCGGGAGCGACGTGTTCAAGCGCTGGAACGGCTCGGAAGATGTAGCTGCGATGGTAGCAACGGGCGCAGCGGACTGGTTTCAGCATCAGAAGAAGCAGAAACCCCTTTTCGAAGAAGCCTCGAGACCGGGAACGGTAGGCTTCCTGCCCGCCGCAACCCGGGCAATGGAATTCCTGCAAGAAGCGGGACCATGAGGAGGGCAATCCCAGGGGAGACACGGTATACCTCCAGGCCAGAGTCTTCATTGTAACGCCGAGGCGGGCCAAAGTTGCGGATCGCGGAGCAAGGCGGTCCGCAGACCGTTTGCGAAAGCTATCTGCACTTGTAAAGCGGCCTTTTGGCGTGCTAAGGTGCGCCGTTCTGTTAATGTGAACCGGAAATAAACTCCGATTTCAGCGAGGACCCTGAATGAGCACTCCTGCCGATACCGCCTCCCAACAGCCCCGAAAACACCGCCCTTACGTTCCCGAGACCATGGAAATGAAGGAGTTCACGCTCCGGGCCATACTGCTAGGGCTGGTCTTGACGGTTGTTTTAGGTGCGGCCAACGCGTACCTGGGATTGCGTGCCGGCATCACCATCGCGGCAACCTATCCGGCTGCCGTGATTGCGATGGCGGTTCTGCGGGCCTGGAAGGGATCGCTGCTGGAGGAGAACATTGCGCGTACCGCGGGCTCCATTGGTGAGTCGGTCGCGGCGGGCGCAATTTTCACGATTCCTGCATTTTTGATTGCGCGGGCGTGGCCTTCCTTCCGGCCGGCCGACGCATACTGGAAAGCTACGGCATTGATGTTGGTGGGCAGCGTCCTCGGGGTGCTGTTCGTTTCGTTGGTCCGGAGGGTCATGGTGGAGGATCCGGAATTGCCGTTTCCGGAGTCGGTCGCGGCGGCGGAAATTCACAAAGCCGGACAGCGCGGCGCTGAAGCCGCGAAATACCTCTTCTGGAATATTGGCGTGGGCGGTGTGGTGTACATGCTCGGCCGCTTCGGATTGTTTGCCGCCGATAAAGACTTTCACTTTGCGGTGGGCAGTTTGGGCCGCAGTCAGGTCCGGCTTGGTCCGGCCGGAACCACGAACATTGTGGCGGCGGGAGGGGCTAGCACATTCGCGGCGCCCAGCGTGAGTCCCGCGTATTTGGGAGTGGGCTACATTATCGGGCTCCGGCTGGCCTCGATTCAATTTGCGGGTGGCGTACTGGCTTGGGGAATGATGGTCCCGCTGCTGATGTTTTTCCTGGGGCCCCAGCTCAGACAATATCTCCCAACCGATACCTCCGGCGACTGGGCGACGATGTCGGTGGCGGTGTGGCGATTCATCGTGCGGCCCATCGCCGTCGGCGGAATGCTGGTGGGCGCGGCTTACACATTGTTCAAGATGCGAGCCAGCCTGACGGTAGGGCTGGGCAGGGCATTCAGCGAACTGCGACAGACGGCCGACCAGCGAGCGCAGATGTCGCGCACCGAACGCTACATGAGTTCGAAAGCCGTGTTCGGCCTGATTGCCGTGATGTTTGTGCTCATGTGCTTCCTTTACATTCATTTGACAGGGCTGATATGGCCGGCGATTCTGGCAGCCGTGGTGATGCTCATCGTTGGATTCTTCTTCGCCACCGTTTCGGGCAGCCTGGTGGGAATGATCGGGTCCTCCAATAATCCGATTTCCGGATTGACGCTGTCGACCTTGATCATCGCTGCACTTCTAATGGTCTCACTGGGAGTCTCGGGAATCTCGGGAGTGGCGGCAGTGCTGGGAGTGGCCGCAGTAGTTTGCGTTGCAGCGGCGGTTGCAGGTGAATTGCTCCAGGACTTCAAGGTGGGATACATCCTGGGCGGCACGCCTCGAACGATTCAGTTGGCGGAGCTGATTGCGGTGGTGGTGGCGAGTCTGGTGATGTACTTCCCGCTGATGCTGCTGCACGAAGCGAACATCAAGGCCGGAGGAATTGGGTTTGGCGACCGTCAACTGTCGGCGCCGCAGGCCGGGCTGATGGCCACCTTGGCGGTGGGCATCGTGGGCGGCGATATGCCATGGCCGCTGGTGGTGGTCGGCATTTTCTTCGGGTTTGCGATGATCATGATGCAGGTGCGCAGCCCCATGCTGGTGGCAGTCGGCATGTATCTGCCGTTTGAAACCACCTTCGCCATTTTCCTCGGCGGAGTCTTCCGCGCAGTGGGAGATTGGCTGGCCAAACGCCGCGGGTTCAACTTGGCGCAGATGGCGCGGGTGGAGAATGCCGGAGTGCTCACGGCTTCCGGACTGATCGCCGGTGAAGCCGTGCTGGGGCTGCTTTGGGCCGGCCTGCAGTTTGCTCCTGCATGGGCCCGACCACAAATCTTCATCGATCCGTCGTATTTTGCCGGTATCGCGGTGATGGTGGGCTTGGCCGCGCTAATGATTCGGCTACCACTTTCGAGTGCGGGCGATCCGAACGAACCTGCTCCGCCGACCGGGATGATGTGAGGGCAGGTGAGGGCAGAGGTTAGAGGTCAGATTGCAGAGGTGAAAACCCAAGCTTGTATGGGCTCGGTTCTCGTCTGCATTCTGACTGTTAACTTGCCGGCCCTGAAAGCCTTCCCGACTCCTGTGGTTAAATCATTTCAATGTCAATCGTTGCAAACGTTGCTCGAGTGCGCGAGCGGATCGCCGCCGCAGCGCGGCGGGCTGGTCGCCATCCCGACGAGATCATACTGATGGGAGTGAGCAAGACGTTCTCCGTGGAACGCATCCGGGAGGCGTATGCTGCCGGATTGCGCGTGTTCGGCGAGAACCGCGTGCAGGAGTTTGTCGAGAAAGCTGGAGCATTGAGCGATCTGACGGATGCAGAGTGGCACCTGATCGGACATTTGCAGAGCAACAAGGCAGCGAAGGCTGCCGAGTTGTTTGGTGCCGTGGACTCGGTGGACTCCGTCCGGCTGGCTGAAAGACTGAATGGGGCAGCGGAGAAGGCGGGCAAGACACTGCCGATTCTGATTGAGATTAACGTCGGCGGCGAGGATGCGAAGAGCGGAGTGGCTCCGGACTCGGAGGAATTCGAGCAAATTCTGCTGGGCGCGCCGCGCTGGGGCAATCTAAACGTTCGCGGGCTGATGACCGTGCCCCCTTATTCGGAAGACCCGGAGGGCGCTCGGCCTTTCTTCCGGCAACTGCGCGAGATTCGTGACCGGATCGCATCGCGGCGGCTGCCTGCGATCCGAATGGATGTGCTTTCGATGGGCATGTCCCACGACTTCGAATTAGCGATCGAGGAAGGATCGACGTGTGTGCGCGTGGGAACAGCGATTTTCGGGGAGAGAACAAAAGCATAACCACGGGGGACACAGAGGAACACGGGGGAGCCCAGCCGGATTCTTCGTGGGTTTCCCCCGTGTCCTCTGTGCCCCCCGTGGTAAAGCTTTCAATGGCAGCGTCCAAGAACTCGCCCACCGGCATCACCTTCGCAGTCAAAGTCCATCCCCGCGCGAAGAAGAATGCCATCACCGGCCAGGTCGGCGGCACGCTTAAGGTCGCGCTGACGGCCCCTCCCGTGGACGGCAAGGCCAACCAGGCCTGCATCGATTTCTTTGCGAAACTTTTGAAGGTGCCGCGTTCGTCCGTTACTATTGCTGCCGGCCAGACCAGCCGGAATAAGGTGATCCGGGTGGCGGGGCTGTCGGCGGAGGAAGTGCGCCGGCGATTGGCAATGTGATCGGTGCGCAGGAAAATTGGGCCGTCCCTCCGGGACTTGGCCCTCTCACTAATCCTTTCCCACCGCTGAAGCGGTGGGCTAAGCTGGGTCGCCCCTCCGGGGCTCTGAAAGCATGATCAGGAGCCAATCTTGACCTTCTCCGAACGCTTGCAGGAAATCCGCGACGGGTTCGAACGTCCCTTCTGGATCGCGAACATCACCGAAATCTTCGAGCGCCTTTCCTACTACGCGGCCTTTGCTTCCCTCGCGCTGTACTTGCAGGAAAAACTGAATTTCTCCACTGAGCAGACCGGAACTCTGACTGGCATCTTCGGCGGCATGGTTTGGTTTCTCGCCATTTTCGGCGGGGCCGCCGCCGACCGCATGGGCTTCCGCCGCGCTCTTTCGATCGCGTATCTCATCCTGGCCGCCGCGTATTTCCTGATCGGCTCCATCGGAGCATCCTGGCTGGCGCCTGTGCGCAACGCGGTGCCGCTTGGTTTGTTTGTCGGCTTCATTCTCATCCTGCCCGCACTCGGCGTCTCGCTGGTCAAACCTTGCGTGGTCGGCACCACGGCCCGCGCTTCCAAGGAGAACGTCCGCTCGATCGGTTATTCGATTTATTACACGATGGTCAACATTGGCGGCGCCGCCGGCCCCTATTTCGCTTCCTGGGCCCATCGCCACCTGGGCGTCGAGAATGTTTACCGCGTGGCGGCGCTCAGCGTGTTCGCGATGTTCTTTGTGGTCCTGTTTTTCTTCCGGGAACCGCGCAAGGCTGGCGATGCGCCTCCGCCTTCGATCGCGGAGGTCGCGCGGAATTTCTGCGTGGTGGTGGGCAACTACCGGCTGGTTTTGCCGGTATTGCTGGTCGCGCTGCTGCTGCGCATCGGCCTGTGGGTCTATCCCAGTCTTGCCGTGCCCTGGTGGATATGGACTGGTCTCTTCTTACTGGTGCTCGCCGGTATCAGCCGGTTTATGTGGTTCCTTGTGCTCTTCACGGGCTACTGGGTCGTGTTCTGGCAGCAGTACATCAGTTTGCCCGGTTACATCCACGGGTACATCAACCCCAACGCGGACGTTGAGATCATTCTGGTTACCGACGGGCTGACAGTGATCTGCCTCACCCTCCTGGTGAATTTCCTGACGCGCAAGATCCCGGCTTTTCAAGCCGTCATTTTGGGCACCGTGATCACGTCCGCTTCGTGGCTGATCCTGGCTTTCCGGCCAACAGTCTGGGGCGCGGTCCTTTCGTTGTTTGTCCTGGCGATTGGAGAGATCATCCAAGCGCCGCGCTACTACGAATACATTTCGCGGCTCGCTCCGGCAGAGCAGCAGGGAACGTACATGGGATTTGCCTTCCTGCCGATCGGAATTGGTTCGCTGATCGGCGGATGGTTTGGCGGGACGCTTGTCCACCGCTTTGGGGAAGTCGCCCATCGGCCGGAGTTGATCTGGTGGAGCGTGACTGCGGTTGGCTTGGCGACAGCGGCGCTGCTGTGGATCTACGACAAGGCGGTAAGAAAAGAAAGCGCGGCTCCGGCGAAATAGAGAGCCGCAAGGCTTTTCTGCTGGTTCACACATCACAGAGTTTGCCTTGACAGTTGGTTTATCATCGGCAGCCCTGGGCGAGCCGGGCAGCCGAGAGCGTCCGCCCCTCCACGAACACACAATGCCCAAGCGCAAAATTACTCCCAGCTACATTGCAGCGCACATCCGGCGGGTGCTGAAAGACGGCGGATCGGCACCACACTCGGAGGAAGTCCAGTGGTTCTTCAAGGAAGAAGTGAAGTCGCGCGGCTGGTACACCGGCGAGCTGCGCAAAGTGGCAGTCCGCTTTCGACGAGCGATGGCGCGCGAGCGGGGAATGGAGTTTGTGGTACAGGTCGCCGACAAACTTTTTTCCGGCCGATATCTGGAAGAAAAAGTGTTTGCGGTCTTCCTGCTGGAGAAACAGACGAAGCTTTTCGGCGACAAGGAATTCGAACTGTTCGCGTCGTGGCTGGACCGCGTGAGCAGTTGGGCCGACCACGACGCGCTGGCGCATTACTTGCTCGCGCCGATGGTGTATGCCGATCCCGCTCGCTGCCGCGAAGTGTTTCGCTGGGCGAAGTCGCGGAACCGCTGGCGCCGGCGAGCGGCTTGCGTGGCGCTGATTCTGCGGCCGGAGCAGAAGAAGTTCTTCCCCGAAATCGTGCGCCTCTCAAACCAGCTGCTTCAGGATCAGGACGACATGGTGCAGAAGGGACTCGGCTGGCTGCTGCGGGAGATGGCGAAGGCCGATGCGAAGCGAACAGCACCCTACTTGATGAAGATCCGGAAGCGCGCCCCTCGCCTGGTGCTACGCACCGCCTGCGAGACGCTGCCCGTGGCTGCGAGGCAGAGGCTGTTGGAGTAGCTCTTAGCTGTTAGCGCTTCTCCTCTATCCGTTTTTTCCCTGTGTTCCTCCGTGACCCCTGTGGTTCACGCTCTTGGTTTGACCACAGGGGACACAGAGGAACACGGGGGCCAACTCCCGTTCTCAGTGTCCTTCCTCTTCCAGATATTTCTCCGCCTCCAGCGCGGCCATGCAGCCGGTGCCCGCGGCGGTGATGGCCTGACGATAGCGACGGTCCTGAACATCGCCGCAGGCGTACACGCCCGGCACTTTCGTAAACACGTTCTTGTGCGTGATCAGATAACCGTCGGCGTCGGTTTCGAGCTGCCCTTCGAAAATTTTGGCGTTCGGGATATGGCCAATGCCGAGAAACATGGCGCTGGTGGGGAAATCCCAACTTTCGCCGCTTTTCAGATTGCGCAGGCGTAAAGAGGTAACTTCCTGCTTGCTGACGTCGAGGACGTCATCCACGACCGTATCGGTCATGAAAGCAATCTTGGGGTTATTGCGCGCCCGGTCGAGCATGATCTTGGAGGCGCGGAACTGGTCGCGGCGATGGATGAGCGTGACCTTGGTGGCAAAGCGGGTCAGGAAGGTGGCTTCTTCCATGGCCGAGTCGCCGCCGCCGATGACGGCAATCTTCTTCCCTGAGAAAAAAAAGCCGTCGCAGGTGGCGCAGGAGGAGACTCCGTGTCCGATCAAAGCTTGCTCGTTGGGCAGTCCCAGCCAGCGCGCCGAAGCGCCGCTGGCAATGATGAGCGTGCGGGTATGGATCGTTTCTTTACCGAGACTCAACTCGAAAGGACGCTTGCTCAGATCGGCTTTCACCACGTGTCCCATGCGGTATTCGGCGCCGAAACGCGACGCCTGCTTGCGCATGTTCTCGATCAGCTCGGGACCCTGAATGCCCTCGGGGAACCCGGGGAAATTTTCCACCAGGGTAGTGAGCGAAAGCTGTCCGCCCGGTTCATGCCCTTCGATCACCAGGGGCTTGAGGTTGGCGCGGGCGGTGTAGAGGGCGGCGGTGTGGCCAGCGCATCCTGAGCCCATGACTACAACGTTACGAATATCCATAGTGGTCAATCTTATAGATTCAGCAAAAGCGATTCGGTTGCAGACGGCAAAACCCTAACGACCCGGGCTACGGGCTCTTCTTGGTGGCCGCGCCCGCCTTGGCTGCCGTCCCCCAACCCAGTCGAGCCAGTTCGTGCGGTACCATCCGGCGCACGCCCAGCCCGTCACGATAGCGGCTCATGATGGAGGAAGCAGTCCGGAGGATAGGTTCATAGGCGGTCTGGTCGGGCGCAGGGCCTTCAGCACCGGAGCAGCGGGCCAGCACGACCGAGGGCTTTCCAAAACGCTCGAGCTTGATGCGCGAGACGGGCGTGTTGGAGGACAGCATAGCCGCGGGCGAAGCAACCGCGGAGGCGCTGTCCTCAATCGAGATCTGCATCAGGTCCTTGGGCTCGCGCACCCGCAACACCAGGGTCTCGACCATGTTTTTTGAGTCCACGCTGAACGAGTACTGGGCATTGGTGAACGGGGCGGAAGCCGGAAATTCGCGGCGGACGCGCACCCAGTCAGCGCTGGAGGTAGCGCCCGCCGGCAGCGGCTGCATGCCGGGAATCGCCGTGCTCTGGTCGAGGGGGGAATGTCCGCGAGCCACTTCGTAGTCGTTTCCGAAAGTCAGCTTCCCAGGCACCTTGGCCAGCGCCGACGACAATTCCTTCTGCTCGTCGGCCGAAGGGGCGCACACGTTGATGACATTCACCTTCACCGGAGGCTGTTGGGCGAACGCGACCGCACCCATGGCCAATGTCATGATCAGAATTTTCTGAGGGAACACGGCGAAATTGTATCAGGCAGTCGAAGTCAGAAGTAAGAAGTCAGATTGCAGAAGTGAAACACCAAAAAAAAGAAACGAACGAATGACGCCGGTGAAAATTGAGAGGTCTCACTTCCGCAATCTGACTTCTGCAATTGGGTTTATTCCTGCGAGCCGGATTCCGTCTCAGATGCGCCGTGCCGCCGCAGGAGTTGCGGCAGGTTCTGCGAGAACGCAGAGCGCGGCAACACCATGTCGCACCCCACTTCGTGCGCCTTCTGCTTCAAATCTCCCTGGACGTGGGAGAGGAAGCCGATGATGGACGTGCCCTTCTTCAGCTTGCTCTTGAGCTTTGGGATCAGCGTCAATGGTTTGGCGTTGGCGTTGTTCAAATCAAAGATGATCAGAGAGGGCTTCTCGTCGCCATTGTTGCTGAGACGGTCGGCGAGGTCTTTTTCGTTCTTCACGAATTCGACTTTCACGTTCATTTTGCGGCCGGTCTCCTGAATCTTGGCGAGGAAGAACAGGTCCTCGACAAAGGCGAAGATGCGGGACGCGGCGCCTTCCTGCTGGGCAGGAAGAGGCTCGGGTTCCAGCGGAGCATAGGACGGGCCGAAGCCGGCGCGGCGCGCTCCTCCCCGGCCGCCATTGTCGCCGCCCATGTTGGCGCGGTAGCTGTGATCCATGGGCGCGGTGTAGATGCCCTGGTGCTGCTGGCGGTCGCGGCCCATAGGGCCTCCGGCGCCTCGGTTGGGCGGACGCCGTCCCCGGCGCCGTTTGTTCTTCCCTCCGCCTCCGGAGGGATGTCGCGGTCCTACATTCATGTTTTTCTCTTGTTTATCCTGGCCTGGTTACCAGGCCTGATTGTTTCGTCTTCCCCGCGGTTGCGGCACGCTGTTGGTGCAGGTTGCTGCGCCTCGACTAACGGCAGAGCACACGCAAAACACTGGGTCGTAAACGATGTTCAAACCGTCTTGGCGCCTTGGAGTTGTGCGCGAAAGGCCAGCCTAGGAGCGTGGCCGTAGGGAACATCTCGATGTTACCCATGAAAGCATCGGCTGCGCAAGGGGGTAATGTCCATAGTTTTGCACAGCCTGGGCATTACCAAAGTGGTTCGCAGACTTCTAACGGACTGGGGAAATGTGTTTTCAGAGCCCCGCGTCAGACCGGTCCGATTCCGAAACTGCGGTTCCTGTCTTGTGCCGGAAGAAAAACCAGTACACCGGACAACCCAGCAGGACGATGGCCAGACCTTTGGCCGCATCCCAGGGCGTGGCGACGATCACGTTGACGACTAACGCGAACGCAGAGGCCACAAACACCGCCGGCGTCCAAGGATATCCCGGCACGCGGAAGGGCCGTTCGACGCCAGCTTCACGACGGCGCAGGGGGAACACGCTGGCGCCGCCCAGACCGTAGAAGATCCACGCCACGAACATGGCGTAGCCGATGAGTTTCTGGAAGCTTCCCATCATTGCCAACGCGGCGGACCAAACTCCCAAGGCGATGACGGCGGTGGCAGGCGTGCGAAATCGGGGATGCACGTTGGCCAGTTTCCGGAAGAACACCCCATCGCGGGCCATCGCATAGAAGACCCGGGGCGCGGTCAGCACTACGCTGTTCATTCCGCTGAAGACCGAGATCAGAATCGTCAGCGCCACCAATTTTGCAGCCCACGGCCCGACAATCGCTTGCATGGACGCGGCCGCGATGACATCGGAATTCGCGGCCACCTGCGGGCCGAGCGCAACCAGGTATCCGCCGTCCGCAACCACGTACAGGATGGTCAGGAACAACGCTCCCCAGAAGAGCGCGCGCGGAAAATCGCGCCGCGGGTTGAGGGCTTCGCCGGCGCTGTAGGTGACGAATTGCCATCCCTCGTAAGCCCAAAGCGCCGTAACCATGGCAAGGCCGAATCCGGAGACAACACCACCCCCTTCGCGCGGCCACAAGGAAGAAGCAACCTCAGCGCTGTGTCGACCCAGAATCAACAGCACGGCGGTGATTCCTACCAGGAGCACGACCTTGATCAAGGTTGTCCAATTCTGCAAGTCGGAGCTCTGGCGGGTCCCCAGAACGTTGACTAGGGTGACGGCCGCAATGGAGGCGAGCGCGACCAGCTTCGACGCCACCGGGCTCAACGGAATCACGGCTCCGAGATAGGTGCTGAAGGCGACTGCGAGCGCGGAGACGGCGCCGCTCGAGATCGCGAGGAACATGCTCCATCCGTACAGGAAGGCAGGTAAGCGTCCGAAGCCGTCGCGGACGTAAATGTAAATACCGCCGGCGGAGGGTTTCATGGTAGCCAGTTCGCCGTAGGTTAATGCGCCGAGCAGCGCGAGGATACCGCCAGCGAGCCACACCAGCGTGGCCAGCCCGGTCGAACCATGGACCTGCCGCAACACCTGCGCCGGCACCAGAAAGATGCCCGAGCCGATCACGGCGCCCACGATGAGCAGCGCCAAATCACGCAGGCGAAGGGTCCGAACAAGCTCTGCCATGGGCGGAAGAACGACGGGCGGATGATATGCGACTCCGCGCCCAGGCGCAACACCGACGGCAGCCGATAAGACCCGGTAACCCGCAGAGCCTCTCACGGCAAGAGATAAGAGGGGCTGGTTCGGCCTGAAGTTCTGCGAGTTTGTGCCGATCTAGGAAGGGTGAATCCAGTGTCCGCCGACGGCCGGATTCCCGGAGAGAATTCTCTCACCGTTCCGGGACAGCGATTTGTCGCGCGTCAGCCCATTTTCGACCGCACGCAGAACGTGTTCGGATACGAACTTCTGTTCCGCGACGGGCTAGAAACTTGCTTTCGCGCGGATCCGGAAGCCGCATCGCGCAGCACACTGGACAGTTCGCTGTTGTTCGGCCTGAACACGCTCTGCGACGGACGGCGCGCATTCTTGAACTGCACGCGCGAGGTGCTGCTCAAGGACCTGGTGACCTTGCTGCCGCCGGATCAGACCGTGGTCGAGATCCTGGAGACGGTCGAGCCGGGGGATCGAGTCAGCGCCGCGTGCAAGCGTCTGAAAGAGGCTGGGTACCTGATCGCACTGGATGACTTCGCTCCCAACGACCCGCGCACGTCACTTTGCGATTTCGCCGACATCCTGAAGATCGACTTCCGGGCGACGAAGATCGAGGAGCGGGCCGGCCTGATGCGCCGGTTCGCAACGGGGAAGCGTAAAATGCTAGCCGAAAAACTGGAAACACCCCACGAGTTCCGGCAGGCTCGGGATATGGGGTTCGCGTTTTTTCAGGGCTATTTTTTCCGCCGCCCGGAAGTCATGATCGCGCGCGAAGTGCCTGCCAACAAGCTGCACTATCTGCGCCTGCTGGAAATGGTCTGCCGCGCCGAACTGGACTTGCGAGAGCTGGAGAAAACGATCAAGCAGGAAGCGGCGATCTGCTATCGTCTGCTGCGCTATTTGAACTCCCCGCTTTTCGGATTCTCCCTGGAGATCAAGTCCATCCGGCACGCCATGGCGATTCTGGGTGAGCGCGAATTGCGGCGCTGGATCCGGCTGGTCGTGGCGGTGAGTGCGGCCGAACAGAAATGCAGCGAACTGGTACTCACCGGTCTGGCGCGAGCCCGATTCTGCGAGTTGCTCTCGACGCGGCAAAAATCCGACAGCGACCTGTTCCTGATGGGGCTGCTCTCGGTCATGGATGCCATCCTGGAAGTTCCGATGGACGTGCTGCTGGCGCAGGTGCCCGTGGACAAGGAAACCAAAGGCGCGCTCCTGGGTCAAGCCGGCGGCCTGCGGCCCATTTTACAGCTCATGCTAGCGCAGGAATCGGGAGAGTGGGAACAATCGAGCATCCTGGCCAAGCAATTGCAACTCTCCGACGAAGAGGTCGCCGAGCACTGGTGGCAGGCCGTGCAGTGGGCACAGCAGGCGACCAGTGGAGCGTAAGGCTGAGGTCAGATTGCAGAAGTCAGATTGCAGAAGTGAAACCCGGCCCCTGCCTGCCTCCCTTCCAGCCCTAGCTACAGGCAGCCTTCATCCGGTTCACTGCTGATTGCCGACAGCTGATGGCTGTTTTACGGCGCCTCGATCAACTCCATCTTTCCTTCCCGCGTGCGGTGGAGCACCATCAGCTTGCCTTTGGGATCGCGGAAGACGAAAACATCGCGGTCGCGGAAATGGGCCTCTTTGATCGCTTCTTCTAGAGTCATGGGCCGGAGGGCGACGGAGTCCTTGGCGTGCACCAGGTGGACTTCGGTGGTCCGGGCGACCGCTGGAAATTTGTGCACCGTAACCGAAACGGCAGTGCTCTCGGTGAGTCCGACGGCCGCCTCGACACTCTCCTGCTCAGCTTCGCCGTTGAACTTCTTGCCTGCCTTGCGCTTCTTGCTTAACCACTTGGTCTTGTACTTCAGAGCCTGCGTTTGCAGATGATCGAGCGCTTCGTTCACGGCAGAGAGCATGTCGGTGGCCTGTGCCAGGCCGACGATGGGTCCCTTGCGCGGGGGGATGGTGATTTCGGCTTTATGACGGTGCTTCTCGACCGCCAGGATTACTTTGGTTTCAAAATTGTCGCCCAGGATTTTGCGGATTTTGTTGAGTCCGGTTTCGACTTCCTTGCGGACGGCGGGGGTGACTTCGTACTGCCTGCCAGTGTATTCCACGTTCATGGAGCGCGCCCTCCTAAATCGTTCGATCGTAAACTGGGCACTGCTTTGGAACAAGGTCAGAAGTTAGAGGTCCGATGGCAGAGGTAAAACCTTGGTTCTTCCCTCTGCAATCTGACCTCTGACCTCTGCAATTCTTCATTTTTTCACTCTTCTCTGATGCGTGCTCGGAATTTTCATATCTTCCCGATATTTTGCGACGGTACGGCGCGTGACCTGGATGCCTTGCGACTGGAGGATGCGGGTGATCTGCTCGTCGGTCAACGGCCGAGAAGGATCCTCTTCCTCGATCAATTTCTTGACGCGGCGCTTGAGAATCAGCAGCGAAGTGTTGCCGCCCTCGGGGCCCTGCACGCTTTCCGAGAAGAAGTAGCGCAATTCGAACACACCCTGCGGAGTGTGCGCGTATTTGCTGGCCACTGCGCGGCTGACGGTCGAGGGATGGACGCCGATTTCCTCGGCCACCTCTTTGATCATCATGGGCTTCAGCTGATCGATGCCGCGTTCGAGGAAATCCTGCTGGCGCGCGACGATGGAGTAGCACACTTTCATGATCGTCTGCTTGCGCTGCTCGATGTTCTTGATCAACTGAATGGCCGACTTGTAGCGCTCTTTCACATAATTGCGCGTGTCACGATCGTTGCTGTCGCGGGTGAGCAGGCGGCGGTAGGCGGGGTTCAGGCGCAACTGGGGCATGTCCTCGTCATTCATGATGACCAGCCACTCGTCGCCATGCTTGATGAAGGCGACATCCGGTTCGATCAAGCGCGCCGGAACCTTGTTGTACTGAAGCCCCGGACGAGGATCGAGGGTCCGGACGTAGTCCAGGGCCGTTTGCACAGCCTCGACCGGACGACCGATTGCGCGGCCGATTTCTTTGAATTGCTTAAGAGTCACCGCGCGCAGATGCTGGTCAACCACGGCCATCGCGTCGCGGACCACCTGCTCGGTGGCGCCGTTGCCGTTCCGGTGCTGCTGCAACTGCACCAGATGGTAGCGAAGCTGGCAGAGCAGGCACTCGCGCAGGTCGCGGCAGCCGACCCCCGGCGGATCGAACTGGCGCACGATTTCCAGGGCCTCGTGCAAATCCGCCAGGGCGAAACTGGCGGGGGCAGCGGGCAGAGCCGGAACAGAAGGCGCCGGCGGCACAGGCTCTTTCCCCTCTGAGAGGGGGGCCTCGGCTTGGGCAACGACCTCATCTACAACGGGCGGCGCATCCTCCACGGTGTCTTCCAGCAGATCCGCGGCGTCGCCGTATTCCGGCGCGGCCGCAGAGGCTTCCAGTTCAGCGTGCACCTGGGCATCAATCCCAATCGCCTGGGCTTCTACCACAATCTTGGCCTGCGTTTGGACGTCGGCCTCGGGCGCAGCAGGCGGCGCGATCCCCAGTAGTTCCTCATCGCTGGCGATCAGGTACCCGTCTTCGCTCAGATTGCCGATTATCGCTTCGGCGGCGTCGTGCACCTGGGGACTGACGGAAATCGCTCCCAACTGCCACATCAGATGGTCGGTCAGATTCCCGGGCTTGGAGAGGAAGTTCTCGAAGGAAGGCTTCTCAATCTCTTCCATCTCCCCGCGGCTGCGGTAACCGGGATCCAGATAGTCCTGGAAGAAGGAGCCGAAATCGATTTCTTCGAATGGGTCTTTTTTCTCGTCTGTCGGGGTGGGTTTCTCTTCCGCGGTGGCCTGCGCGGCCAGGCGGTCACGTTCTTCTTCCTGGCGTCCGACATCGTCGAGCAGCGGGACGGCATCCTCCAGCTCTTCCAGAACCGGGTTCTCGACCATCTCGGCGTTGATCATGTCCTTGAGCTCGAGTTTGTTGAGCGCAAGAACGGAGACCATCTGCACGAGACCCGGGGTCAGGATCTGGCGCTGGGACAGCTTGACGCTCAGTTTGTGTTGAAGGACAACCATGCTTGACTGACTCTGTTCTCGTTTACCGGCGTACCTCTGACCTCGCTACTAACTTCTCATGCACCGAGGTCTACCGAACCGGCACGAAAGGCCAGTCCGTCCACGCCTTGGTAACTCACTCTTAAACCAGGGAGAAGCTCTCGCCCAGGTACACTCGGCGTACCTCCGGGTCACTTCCCAACTGCTCCGGCGTTCCCGAGCGAAAGATCCGGCCTTCGTTGATGATGTAAGCCCGATCCGTCACCGAGAGCGTTTCGCGGACGTTATGGTCGGTGACCAAAATCCCGATTCCGCCGGCCCGCATGTCGGAAATAATCTTCTGCAGGTCCAGAACAGCGATCGGGTCGATGCCAGAAAATGGTTCATCCAGCAGGATGAAAGTCGGGTTGATACAGAGCGACCGCGCAATCTCAACCCGGCGCCGTTCGCCCCCCGACAATGCATATCCCCGGTTCTGGCGGATATGCTCCAGTCCGAGCTGGTCAATCAGCTTCTCCGCCTTCTCCCGGCGCTCGTGCCAGGAGATAGGCTGGGCTTCCAGCACGGCGAGAATGTTCTCCTCAACCGTCAGTTTGCGAAACACCGAAGCTTCTTGAGGGAGGTAGCTGATGCCGTACTGGCGTGCCCGTAAGTACATGGGAACGCTAGTGATATCTTCGTCGTCGTACAGCACCCTACCAGTATCGGGAGGAATCAGACCAACAATGGAATAGAAGGAGGTAGTCTTTCCGGCGCCGTTCGGTCCGAGCAGGCCAACCACTTCACCCTGCTGTACCTGAAGGCTGACTCCGTTCACTACCCGCCGGCCACGGTAACTTTTGCCGATTTCGTCGGTGGCCAGGATATGCATTTATCGTGCCACTCGCGTCCTGGTTGTTGTCGGGGACGTTTCTCTGCCTTCCACGAGCACCCTATCATCGCGTCTAAAGAAAGTCAACGAATCGCCGGTAATCTTGCCATGTTCGGCATCAAAAATGCTAGGCGGACCGCCGGTCAGGACGAACTTGTCGTCTGCGACAACGTACTCCAACCGCTCTCCGGTCGCTCGCCGGGACGGCTGTGTGATCACAATGTTGCCTTCGGCCACAATCCGGTCCAACTGCCCGGGAGTGGCGCCGTCAGAAGCTCCAGGAGACTGGGCCCGGGACCGCAAGAATACGTTCATCTGCCGCGCTGTCATGGTGACGTCGGTGCCCTTTGCGGTTACGCCGCCCTCGAGGACGATTTTTCGCTCGGCATCGTTGTAGGCCAGGCGTGGCGACGTGATGGTGACGGGGGTTGCCTTCCCGCTCTTATCGATCTGGACAAGAACGGTCGAGACCGGCTGCGCGGCGGTGCCCTGCGCCACCAGCGAGCGCTGCTCACGATCAAATTGAATGCTGGGAGACTGGACCACGTTCGCGTTCTGCCACAGGCGCGCATTCCCGGAATACACCGCCGCGGCCGGCGAACGACGAGCAATCACGCTGCGGCTGGTGACATGGATTGGGTCCGAGGACGCGAGGAGCGCGCCATCGGGTTGCGCCTTCATCTCCGAGTAGGTGCTCTTGACGTCGCCTTCGGCGACCGCGTCGCCCGTCGTCCGGTTCAGGCGAATGACCTGGGCCGTGGTGGCCATGCCGGTCTCGGCGACGCGCGGCGATCCACTCAGCACCAGCAGTTGATCCGCGGTGGTGTAGCTTGCGCGCTGCCCCCAAGCCTTGCGGGTTCCATCTACGTAGGCGACGCCGCCCTCCTGAGTGATGGAAGCAATGCCGCCGGTCGGACGGAAGGTCACATCCAGGGTCTGGCTGGTCGAGAGGCGGTCTGGCTGGCCGGTGGTGCTGGTGACAATCTTCGCCTCCGGGGCGCCGTGCAGACTGGCCAGGCGATTCTGCTCGGTGAAACCAAAAGTAAATTTGCCGGCGGTGACGACCGTCTTCTGATGGACGCCGGCCTGGGTAATGACGATCTGCGGAGGTCCGCTGCTCTCGGCCCGCTCGAGATGACGGCCGTCTTTCACGATGAAGTCCATCGCAGGGGCAGTGAGTTCGAGATCCTGGGTGTCAAGGGCGCCGGTCTTTGATATCGATGTCGCGGAAGCCGTAACGGCTCCGGCCCCGCTCGAACCCTTCTTCTGCGCGAGTCTTACGCCCTCTTCAGCGTGAACGGTCTGGAGAATCTGCTTCCCGGCGAAGCGCAGCATGACGCGTCCCGCCGAGGCTTCCGCGGGTTGCGCTCCCTGCGACAGCAATTGCACGTTGCCGTTGAGAATGGCCGTATGAAGGAGATTCCGCGGCCCGGTCAGCAGCAGTTCTGCGCGGTCGGCTCGCGAGCGCGCATCCGAAGCGCCGTGCAGTTCGGTTTCGACGTTGCCCTCGGCCAGTACGTGGTCAACAGTATTGTCGGGCCGCAGGAAGAATGTGGCTTTGTCGGACCAGAGTTGCTGTTGCTCGCGCGACATGCGCGGGCGGATGAGCACGACCTGGCGCGGCTGTTTAGTGATTTCCGCGTGCGCCGCAGTAAGGTGAGCCTGCTGCGGGCTGGCGATGTCAAGGGAGATGTCCGCGAGCAGGCTCAGGGTGCGGGTTTTGGCGACGTACTGAATGCCTACCGCCGAGCCCGACGCCTGCGGCATCTGGAATACGACTCGTCCGTTGACCGAGGCGTTGCCCGTGTTGCGATTGAACACCAGACCGCTCGCTTCGATATGAATCGGGTTCTTCATCTCGCCAGGAGCCGACTGATCGGGAGCATGCAGGCCCTGGGGATTCGCCTCCAGGTCAATGGCGACCGGACCCTTGGCGGTCACATCGCCGGAGGCCGGGTCGTACTCGAAGTCAGCGCCGCTGATGCGGTCGAAGCGGCTGGTATCTTTCCCGTAGATGACGATCTTGACGTCGTGCAGTTCGGCTCGTCCGCCTTTCTTGAATTGCACGGCTTGCGATGCGCTGACCGTAAACAGAGTGCGGCCTTCGTCGGACTTGGAGATGGAAAAACCTTCTGCCGTCTGCTGAATCTCGATGCCGATTTTCTTCGGGATGTCGTGGAGCGCGTTGCGCACGCGCCAGCGAGCGGACAGATACATGCCCGCGACCATCACGACCATCAGGATCGCGCCCGCAGCGAACCAGCGACGGAGCCGGGAAACGGGAAGGGGCATTTGACCTTAGTTTACCGGAGCCCGTGTGGGGCGGGCACTCCTGCCCGCCGCCTTTTGTCTGGATCCCACTGTAGCGCCGGCGACTCGCCGGCCCGTTCAACGCGGGAAGCAGAGTCCCTCAGAACCGCTCGTCGAGAACGATCTGCTCGACCATGGTCTCCAATTCCTGCTGTGACTGACTCGCCTTGGCGTCGAGGTCTCCTTTTTCTTTTCTCAGGGCGGCCAGTTTATCTTCCTGCGAGTCCAGTTCGCGGGTGTAACGCTGGATCAGAGCGCGCTCTTCCGCGCTGCCCTTCAGCGCCTTCATGTTTTCCCGCAGGCGGGCCTGATCTTTGTCAATGGCATCCATCTGCCGCTTGCGGTCTGCTGCCTGATCCTCGAGCTGGGCAATTTCCGTTTTCTTTTGCAGTACGCGTTGCATGGCTTCCTTGAGCGCAGGTGTGATCCGGTTGTCGGCAATCAGAAGGGTTAAGCGTTTGACCTGTTCGTCCTCCAGGTCGGCGAGCTCGTAACGGGTGTCCTGCGGGTTGTACTCCTCCACCAGCAGTTCGCCCGACTTGCCAGCTTCCACCGGGACGCGGAACCGATAAAAATTGGCTGTGGTTTCGACTGGCTTCAAGCCGTCCACGAGTTTCCAGCCGCTGCGTACCGGGTACTCCACGACCACCTGGCGAGGCGCCGTATCCGCATTGCGGACCACGAACTTGTGGGTCGAACGCAATTCCTGGGTCGCGATCAGGATGCCCTTCGTCATGCGGACGCGACTGACCGGTTTCTCCTCCTCTTGCGTCCGATCGGCGATGTGGACCGCGGGATCGGCGGCGTAGGAGATCAGGCGTCGCTCGTCGGGATGAACCGTTTGCAGCATGCCCTCGCCGGCAAATGCGTCGGCGTCGATCAGGTTGAAGGAACCGCCATCGAGAGTCAGGCCGCTGGTGTTCTTGATCCAGAGCGCGCGGAGCACGTTGTCCGTCCCCGCCGTCCAGAGCGTGACCTTCTCCGCCTCGATTTTCGACTGCAGGATGGGAACCAGCGCCGACTGGTTCTTACCGATTGTGATCTTCTGCTTGAGTTTGTACTCGAAATTGTCGCCGAGACCCTTGGCTTCGGCCTGCGGTTCTTCGCCTTCAGCGTAGGTTCGCACCGAGGAGAGAGTCGCACTCTCTGTGTTCAGCGTAGCTGCTTCCGCAGTGACTTCCACTTTCTCCGACATATTCCCGACGTCCAGCCGGGCGTCAATCTCGTTCATGCGATCCACGCCCAGATAGAAGCTTGTTAGCTGAAATCGCCTGAATCCCGGAGAGTCTACAAAGAGCGCGGAATTCCCCGCCTGGATGTTGTCGAAGCGGTACATGCCCTGCGCATTGGTGGTCGTGTTCTGGGAGGAGCCAGTCTCTTCGTTCCGCACTGTGATTCGCGCGTTGGAAATGGCCGCTCCGCTGGGATCTCGAACGAATCCCTGCAGGCCAGTCAGAGCGCCACGAAAGGCCCCTCCACCGACACCCCCACCGGAACTCGCGCCGAGCTTTGCGTATTGCTCCAACCGGTCAAACGCAGCCTCGTGCGTTTGCGGCGTCAACTGCGCAGATTCCGGCAGCGCCACCTCCGGCCGCCGCACGTAGTACGGCTGCGAGATGTTTTGCACGAATGACTGCGGCGCCCCGGCCACGAGCGACAGCTCCACATCCTGCCAGTCTTCTCCGATGGTGTTGTCCACCACCGCCCAGCCTTGCAGCAGCGGCTTGTCGCCGGGTTTGTCGGGCATCAGAATGCGGTAAGTGCTTTTCCAGACGGGAACTTCGCTGATGTAGCTGACAAATATCTCGCGCTCGCCGGACCCGGTGGCGGTGAGAGTCATACGGCGCACATCGGCGGCCCGCGACGATCCGATCAGGTTCAGATATTTCCCAACCTCTTCGTTCAGATCGCGCTCCGCCAGTCGCACACTGGTTGCCGGCGTCAGTTCGAACGTGCGCAGGTCGCCCGCGTCGCCGACCAGCGAGAATTCGGTCACGTCCGTGAAATTTCCGCGCGCATCCTGCTTTCTGCTCTTTTCGACGCTTAACAGCCTTCCTGTCGCCGACGCCGTCCCGCTTCGCACCTCGATGCGTGCGCCGCGCAGCGCCGTGAGAAAGTCGGCATTGGTAGTCTGCAAGCCAAAGGGAAGGCGCAGCGATTTGAGCCGTTCGCCGAGCGGCGCCGTCGAGTTGTAGCGCACCGAGGAAATCCTGCCGTCTCCCATATCCACCGTCGTCAGAGACTTCAGCACATCGTTCAGTTGGCCGGTAGTGAAATCAATTCTGAGATCTTGCGTGCCGCGTACGCGAGCGGTGTGCTCGAAATACCCAATCCCGTTCTTGTAGAGGACGACCCGCCGCACAGGCAGTCGGGCAGAAGTTTCCGTCCCCTTCTCCGGCGCCGCAGCAACCGGGGCCTGAACTTTTGGCGTCGCAGCTTTCTTTTGAGCAAGACAGGGAATTACAAAAAGGAACAGGAAAGCGAGAGCTTGGTTTCGACGCGACATAGACACGCCTTTCTCAGGGGGAAGGAGAGGGAGTATATCACCGGGCCGGGGGAGTAATCAGTGCGCTGGCAGAGCAGGCCGACGCGCGACCGTCAAGTTGAAGCATCCGCTTGTCATAGCTTGGAGATATTGTCAATGCTTCAGGATGCGATCTGAGCGCTCGCCGATCCCGGAACGCAGCCCCAAGTCACCCAGACGTCTCCGGACGCGCCTACGGGTTTCCTGGCGCAATGACGAAGCATTCCGGACGGCGGTCAGACCCCATCCTGAGCGGCGGCAGCTTCGAGATTCCTCTCAGGTAGTATAACTTGTAGCATAGTTAGGACTGCCGAGTGCGGGCTAAGTCCCGCACCGTCAACTCCAAACCGCCGAATTCAGGATGATCGTTCATACCCAGGGTGTAGGCGATGTCGAGGCGATCGCCGGCTAGAAGGTGTAACTGGTCGCAACTTTCTTTCAGTCCCCATCCCATCGCTTTGAAGGTGATGTTCCGCCGCCAGGACGGTGTAGCGGCGGGGCGGAGCCCCGTCCCCACACTCGCCCGTCCCTCCCTTGCTTGGTCCGTGGCGTCGGGATGACAGCGTGGTGTGAAGTCTTGCGCGGCGACGGCCACTGCAACTGAGTCGTTCACTGCGGGCGCGACTCGCAAACGCACGTGTTTTTCTTTGACCGACTGGGGCGGCGCCATCAGGCGCACGGAGCGCGCGGTGAAGACGGGTTCGGGGTTCTCCATTCCGAAAGGCTCGAGCAGGCGCAGAGCCTGGTGGAGTTCAGGCGTGACGTCTTCCAGTGCCAAGCCGGCGTCGAATTCGAGCTGCGGTTCGAAGTCCGCGAGCGTGAGGCGGGCGCGAGCGTAGGCGTCGAGATGCTCGCACAATTTTTGGACGTTTGCGGCGGGAAGAGCGAAGCCGACCGCGTGCGCGTGTCCGCCATAGCGCGAGAACAGTTCGTGGCAGGATTCGAGCGCGTTCAGCAGATGAAATGCCGGGATGGATCGTCCCGATCCATGCACTTCTTCGCCTTCGCGCGAGAGGACGAGCGCCGGGCGTCCAAATTTCTCGACCACGCGGGTCGCGGTGATGCCGATCACGCCGCGGTGCCAGCCCTCGCCTTCTATCACCATGCAATAGGCGTCACGCAGCGTAGGCTCTTCGTCCAGCCTGCGCTCGATGCTCTCGAGGATGCGGCGCTCTTCGTCCTGGCGTTCGGCGTTGAGCCGATCGAGACGCGCTGCGATCTGGCGGGCGCGTTCGATGTCTTTCACGCTGAAAAGTTCCACCACGTCGCGGGCCGCGTCCATGCGTCCGGCGGCATTCAGGCGAGGCGCGATGCGGAAGCCGACCTCGGTGGCGGTGAGCGCGCGTCCGTCGCCGAGCTTGGCGACTTCGAGCAGTGCCTTCAGCCCGGCATTGACCGGAGAACGCAAACCCGCCAGACCGAGTCTGGCAAACACGCGGTTTTCTCCGAGCAGCGGGACCGCGTCGGCGATGGTTGCGATGGCTACCACTTTCATGAATGACATCAGCAGGCGTGACTGGTCTCTCGCGTCGAGCCGACGCTGCATCAGTCCCTGGGCCAGTTTGAAAGCCACGCCGGCGCCGCAGAGATATTTGCAGGGATAGTCGCATCCCTCCTGATTGGGATTGACCACGGCCAGCGCCTGTGGGACGCCGCTGTTTCCGGGCAAGTGATGGTCGGTGACGACCAGATCCACGCCGGTGCGGCGCGCGGTTTCGGCGGCCGCGAAGGCGCGAATGCCGGTGTCCACGCTGACGATCAGGCGCACGCCGCCCGCGGCAGCGCGCTCGATCACCTCGTCGCGCATGCCGTAGCCTTCGCGGATGCGGTGCGGCACGTGGAACTCGGCCGAGCCGCCGCACAGTTCAATCGCAGTCTTGAGAATGACAATCGCCGTGGTGCCGTCCACGTCGTAGTCGCCGTAGATCAGCACTTTTTCTTTGCGTTCGACCGCCGCTTCCAGCCGGTCGAGAGCGGATCTCATCCCGCTCATCTGGAGCGGGTCGTGGAGATGGGTGAGTTCCGGCGCCAGGAAGCGTTGGGCGGCTTCGGGCTCGTCGATTCCGCGCCGGACCAGCAGATCGGCTAGTACCGGCAAGGCCGCGCGGCTGATGTTCAGGCCGCAATCGGCGAGCACGGCGGTGAGCACCCGCGTCTTCAACGAATCAACCGGCTTGGAGATCCAACGCATGCGCGGTTTCGAAAGAGATCGGAAGTCTAGTTATCTCACAAACCGGCTAGGCGTGGTTTCCGTCCAATCCCTGTGGACCGCTGACGCGAGTGATGCCCCTGTCAGGACGCGCCCTTTCGTCATACGCGGTTTAATTTGAGAGGGCCGATAGGGTATGCAGTTCGGGGAAATCTCCGCCCTCCCCTTGGTGTTCTACCCTCGCCGTGCGCGGCGCAGGCGCGAGACGTTCTCCCGCGCCAGCCCCGACGAGTATGTGTGTTTTGTTTATGGGAACTCTCAGCGCGAGCCCGTCGAGACCGGCCGAGCCACCAGAAATACTGCCTGCGCTGGACAATCTTCCCCCATTCCCAACGGTCGCGCTGAGAGCAATCAACGTGTTGTCGGGGACCGACACTTCCTTGCTCGAACTGTGCGATCTGATCCGCCCCGATCCGGTATTTACAGGCGAAATTCTCAGGATTGCCAATTCTCCCCTGGTCGCGTTTTCCAAGGAAGTCACGAGCGTTCTACAGGCCTCGATGCTGCTCGGCTTCCGGCGTTTGCGGAGACTGGTCATTACGGTGGGTCTCCGGTCGTACACGGACAAGTCGTTCTCACCGGCTCTGCAAGCAAGTTGGCGTCACAGCGTCGCCTGCGCGATGGTCGCGGAACGGACCGCCCGATGGAACTCGATCGACCGCGATTTCGCCTACACCGCCGGCATTCTGCATGACATCGGCAGGGTAGCCCTGGCGACGATCAGTCCTCAGAGATACGCTCACATGATCGAGAGAGCGGCAGCCGACCCGGCATGTGATGTGCTCCAGTGCGAGCGCGAGTCCTTCGGAATCGATCACTGCTGCGCCGGACGCCTGCTGGTAACAGCCTGGAAGCTTCCGGAGGAATTCATCGAGATCACTTCCCGCCATCACGAACCGTTGACCCACCAGGAGAACGCGACCGAGGTCGTCCGCCTCAGCTGCCTGCTGGCGGATGCGCTCGGCTTCGCAGCCGCGCCCCACGGCTCCGCGCGCAGCTGCGAAGAGATCCTTGCCGAGTTTCCCGAGAGTGTGCGCAAACACTTGCCTGGCACGGAAGAACTGGCGGCCGAGATCGCTAAAGAGATTAGCGTGATTGAGGCGGCGTAGGGCCGCATCGGAACCGGCTGAGTGAAAAGACCTAACTTCCGCAATCTAACTTCTCACTTCTGCAATCGCCTTACCGCTCTTCGTCCTGATCCGGTTCGTCGATCATGAAGCCGCCGACGTCGTCGGACAGTTCCCGCAGGCGCTGGTAGTGGTCGTACCATTCGGTGCCGGCTTCGTAGACGAACATGCATCCCTGGTGAGCCCATCCCAATTGCAGGAAGCCGGTCTTGCCGACGTAGGTTTTCAGCCAGCGCGCCTCTTCCAGGTCTTCTTCGTTGGTGTACTCGCCGTCGCCTAGCCGTTTCGACAAGCGGTCGAGTTCCTCGCGGTCGAGCACCCAGGCATGCATGGTCAGGAAGGCGGCTCCCGCCGACTTGGCCAACTCGACGAAATCCTTCCAGCCATCGGGATTCTGGCCCGAGTCCCAGAGCACGCTGGGAATCTCCTCAGCCTCGACGTAGCCAAAGAAGCGCCGCATACCCAGGCCCTCGATGAAGGCGGTCATGTCGTCTTTCAAACCGGTGAGATCGTCGGGATGCGGAGACATGTTCTCAGCGCCATTGTACGGCTTGGCTGCGCAGGATGGCCACTCGGGACAACTCCTCTCCAGCGTGCCGATTCCACTATGCTAAAATTCTCCTTCACACTTCCAACATGCTCTTCTCCAAAGAATATGTGGGCTACCTGGCCCGCGAAATCGCCAAGAAACTGATCGCGAGTGGTCTGATCGAGACCAAGGCAGTCCCCGCCCTCAACGAGAAGGTGCACGCCGCGCTGTTCGAGGAACTGGCGCTCGAAGACCGCATTAACGATGAGGTCCGGGTTATTCTCGAGGCTTACTCCGACGAAATGCAGAAGACGGGCGCGAACTACCAGGAAATGTTCCGTAAAGTGAAGACCGAGCTGACCAAGAAATATAAAGCTATTCTCTGAGGATTCCGCTGCCGTGCGATTGAGCCGCGACAAAGTCAACAAACTGGCCCACGTGATCACCGACGCCGTGGCCGACATGGATGAGGTGGAGTTTATTGAGGACCGCAACACCATCCGTCTGGAGGTTCGCAAGATTCTCGAGCAACTCCTGATGCAGGAAGCGCGCATCGACCAGGCGGCCCGCCAGAAAATCGAGAGTCAGCGCCGCACCATCATCGAGGGCTCCGAAGAATGGAGCATCCTCTACCGCAAGTACTACAACGAAGAAGTGAAGAAACTGGGGTTGTAGTACCCAGTACCCAGTCGCCAGTACCCAGCGCGGCCGCCTTTTCTGGGTACTGAGTACCAGGTCCTGGGTACTCTCTTCTACCTCCCGACTTCAACTTCCGGCATGCGCAGCACGTCGTCCTGATCTTTGCGATTGACTCCGGCCGCTTCCAGCTGCTGGGCCACTGGCTGAACACTCTCCAGGATCCGCGCGAGGGTCTGCCCTACGGCTTCTTTATCGCTATTGTCTGCGCCCTGGCGTTGCAGCAAGCTCTGGAAGAAAGTCTTGGGCCGCGGATAGACCACGATTTTCACGTCCTCGCTATCGCCAATACCGGCCGCCTTCTTCGCGAGTTTCAGGGCAGTGTCGTAGCCGCCGAGTTCATCGACCAGGCCGAGATTCTTCGCGTCCTGGCCTGACCAGATGCGGCCTTTCGCGATCTCGAGCACTTTTTCTTTGGACAGTTTGCGGCCGTCGGCGACCTTGCTGGTGAAATCCACGTACACGCGATCCAGCCAGGCCTCGAAACGGGCCCACTCGGCGGGCGTGTAATCCTTCGTGCCGGTAAACATGGTGGCGTTGCTGCCCTGATGGACTTCATCCCAGGATAGGCCGACCTTGTCCCACAGGCCGGAGGTCAGCATCTTCCCGCCGAGCACGCCGATGGAAGCAGTAATGGTCCCGGGCTGAGCGACGATCTTGTCCGCCGCCATGGCCACAAAGTAGCCTCCCGAACCCGCCAGATCGCCCATGGAAACAATCACCGGCTTACCCGCCTTGCGCGCCAGCACGACTTCGCGCCAGATGGTGTCGGAAGCGACGTAGGAGCCGCCCGGGCTATCCACGCGAAACAGGATCGCCTTTACATCTTTGTCGGCGGCGGCAGCACGAATCGCGCCCGCCACCGTGTCCGACCCCATGTTCTGGCTGCCCTGCACGGGATCGTAGTCGCTCTTGCCTCGGGTCACGCCGCCCACACCGAAGACCAACGCGATGGCCTTGCCTCGATCGTGCGGACGGCCCGCCCGGTCCAGGTATTTCCCCAGATAAAGGAATTGCGCGCGTGCTCCGGCCTTGCTCCTGGCCTGGCTGTACACCTCGTCGCGATAGGCGACACCGTCCACCAGCTTTGCGCCCACGGCCTCTTTCCCAAGATAGGGTCCGGCATCCACCAGCGCCTGGAACTTGTCCGGCGCGATCTGGCGCGCCTGGCAGATGCCCTCCTTCATCTGGTTGAACCAGGAAGTCATGATGGCGGTCATCGCTTGCTTGTGCGGCGCGGTGTACTTGGTTTCCGTGAAAAAGTTGAGCGCGTTCTTGTACTCGTAGCGATGGTCGCCGTGGAAGGTTATGCCCAGCTTGCCGAGTGTCCCCTTGAGGAAAGGAGACTCCATCATGATGCCCGTCAATCCCACGTCGCCGGAAGGCTGCAAGTAAATCTGGTCGAAGGCAGTCGCCAGATAATATGCGCCATTGCCGGGGCCAAACTCGCCAAAGGTCTCGGCGTACGCGACGGCAAATTTCTTATGAGCGCGGAAGCGTTGCACCGCCTCGCGAATTTCCTGGACCTTGGCCATCCCCAGGGGCGCCGCGCCAATCTTCGCCACCATCCCCACAACGCGCTCGTCGTCGGCGCCGCGATCGATGGCATCCACGACGTCGCGCACGGTCGGCCGCTCGCTCATCAGGAACCTGGCGGTTGGACTGTCGGGAATGTCCTCCGGCAGCGCCTGCTCGAAGTTCGCTTCCAGAATCGTCTTCTCCGGCACCTTGCCCTTGGAGCCGATCACAGCCACGATCATGATTACCATTGCGACCAGCCACAAAGCTCCCAGGATGGCAAGAAATCGCACAATCACCTTCGACATGTTTTTTCTCCTTTGGGGAAGAAAGAAAAGTCTAACCCGAAGGGCGGGGCGAGCGCGAACGGGGGCCTGGTTGAATGTGGGGCGGACACTCTTGTCCGCCAAATGTGTACTTTGGGAATCCTGCCGCGGTTCTTGGCTGTCGGCAGGCGGACAAGAGTGTCCGCCCCACACGAACTTAGTGACGCCCAAGTCTTGCCGGAGTCGTGATCGCACCTTCCGACGCTGAAGTCACCAGCGCGGCGTACTTCGCGAACACTCCGGCTGCGTAACGCGGGGCCGGAGGCTTCCATTCCGCCAGGCGGCGGGAAATCTCCGAATCCGAAATCTCCACTTCCAGCTTCCGGATCTTGGTGTCGATGGCGATACGGTCGCCCTCATGGATGGCGGCGATGGGCCCGCCCAGCGCGGCTTCGGGTGCGATGTGGCCAACCATCAGCCCGCGAGTGGCGCCGCTGAATCGGCCATCGGTGATCAGGGCGACCGTTTCGCCCAGACCTTCGCCGACGATCGCCGCGGTAACCCCCAGCATTTCGCGCATGCCGGGACCACCCTTCGGTCCCTCGTAACGGATCACTATGACGTCTCCCGGATTGATCTGCTTGCTGGTCACTGCCTGCATGGCCGCTTCTTCGGAATCGAAGACGCGCGCCGGGCCCTTATGCGAAAGCCGCTCGTGCCCGCTCATTTTCACCACGCCGCCTTCGGGGGCCAGATTGCCTTTCACGATGACCAGACCGCCAGTGGCCTTGAGCGGCTTGCTTAAGGGAGCGATGACCTGCTGCCCCGGAGTTTCCTGGGCCGCGTTCGCCTCTTCCGCGAAAGTCTTACCGGTGACCGTCATAGTGGAGCCGTCCGCGTGTTTGCCGTCGAGCAGCCGCTTGGCGATCACGGGGATGCCGCCGGCCTGGTCAACATCGGCGGCGACATATTTCCCGGCGGGCTTCAGGTTGGCCAGCAGCGGCGTGCGTTCGCTGACGCGCTGAAAGTCGTCAATGTGCAGTGGCACTCCGATTTCACGCGCGATCGCCAGCAGGTGCAGCACCGCATTGGTCGATCCGCCGGTCGTCGCCACGCCGGCAATCGCATTTTCAAACGCCTTTCGCGTGAGGATGTCGCTCGGACGGATGCCACTTTTCAGGAGATTCATGACAACTTCGCCGCAGCGGAAGCTGACCTCATCCTTGCGCGGGTCCATCGCCGGGATGCCATTGAAGCCCATCGGCGAGAGCCCAATCAGTTCCATGACCGTGCTCATGGTGTTGGCCGTGTACTGGCCGCCGCAAGCGCCTGCTCCGGGACAGGCCACGCCTTCGAGCTCGTGCAATTCAGCGTCGGACATTTTGCCGGCGGCATTCGCACCCACGGCTTCGAAAACGTCCTGGATGGTAACGTCCTTGCCGCGATACTTGCCCGGGGCAATTGTGCCCCCGTAGAGCACCAACCCAGGCAGATTCATGCGCGCCAGGGCCATCGCGGCCGCTGGGATGGTCTTGTCGCAACCCACAACGCACACTGCCGCATCGAACAACTGCCCGCGGCAAACCAGTTCGATCGAGTCAGCGATCACCTCACGGCTCACGAGCGAAGCCCGCATGCCTTCCGTGCCCATGGTTTCGCCGTCCGAAATCGCGATAGTGTTGAACTCCATCGGAGTGCCGCCCGCCGCGCGGATGCCTTCCTTCACCTTGGCCGAGAGCCGCCGCAGATGGAAGTTGCACGGCATAGTCTCGATCCAGGTATTGGCGACGGCGATGAGCGGCTTTGCGAGGTCGTCGTCGGTGAAACCAATGGCTTTGTACATGGCGCGGGCCGGAGCCCGGTCGCGTCCGTCGGTGATGTTGCGGCTGCGGTGTTTGAGATCCATGGGGGTGCTGCGGGACAGTTTAGCTGATTGGAAGGGGAAGTCGCAGTTCTCGGTTCCCAGTTCTCAGTTCTCAGATTTCGGTTCCAAGTCCTCAGAAACACCTCGGGGCCTTTACTGAGAACTGAGAACCGGGAACCGAGAACTTTTCTTACGCATTCACTGCCCGCGGTCCTGTGGTCTTAGCGGTTTCGGTATTTTTCTTCTTCTCGGCCGGCAGCCAGGACATCATGGCGCGCAGCTGCTCGCCGACTTTCTCGATGGGGTGCTGCTTCTCTTTCTCGCGCAGCGCGGCGAAGTTCTCGCCACCCTTCTTGTTCTCTTCAATCCATTCCTTGGCAAAGCTGCCGTCCTGGATGCGGGCCAGAATCTCCTTCATCGCCTTGCGAGTCTCGTCACCGGCAACTCTTTCGCCGCGAGTCAGGTCGCCATACTCGGCGGTGTTCGAGATCGAATAGCGCATGCGGCTCAGTCCGCCTTCGTAGATCAGGTCCACGATCAGCTTCATCTCGTGGCAGCACTCGAAGTAGGCGATCTCGGGCGCGTATCCAGCTTCCACCAGCGTCTCGAAGCCTTTCTTGATCAGCGAAGTCAGCCCCCCGCAAAGCACGGCCTGCTCGCCGAACAGGTCGCTCTCGGTTTCTTCTTTGAAAGTTGTCTGAAGCACACCGGCGCGCGTCGAACCGATGCCGTGCGCGTAGCTGAGCGCGTATTCGTGGGCGCGACCGCTGGCGTCCTGGTGAATGGCCAGCAGCGACGGAACGCCGCCGCCCTGCGCATACACGCGGCGTAGCAGATGGCCCGGGCTCTTGGGCGCGATCATGACTACGTCAACATCTTTGGGAGGCTCGATTGTCTTGAAATGAATGCTGAAGCCGTGCGAAAAGCCGAGGATCTTGCCCTTGGTCAGGTGCGGCTTGATCGCAGACTGGTAAAAGTCGGCCTGGGTCTCGTCGGGAGTGAGAATCTGGATCCAGTCGGCCCGCTTGGCAGCCTCGGACGGAGCCAGGACGGTCATGCCGTCGGCGCGGGCCTGCTTCGCCGAACCGCGCTCCGGATCGAGGCCGATGATTACGTCGTATCCGCTGTCGCGCAGGTTCTGGGCCTGGGCATGTCCCTGGGAGCCGTATCCAAAAACCGCGATGGTCTTGCCCTTCAGGGCTGAGGGATTGGCATCGTTTTGATAAAAGACAGTTGCCACTTTGTAGACTCCTTAACCTATTTTGTGCTGCTGTTCCGGCGATATCCAGTATGAACCGAAAGGACGGAATCAGAAAGAAAAACCGACCGATCGGTCGGTTCGAGAAATGCTAAGTGCCTGCACCGCCTGGTGTCAAGACCGAATTAAGAGGCGAACCCCTTCCCCCAGGCAGGCTCGAGCCGCTTGGCGCTGTTAGTAGGCGTGAAGTTCTTCGACGTGCTGGCGGCGAACCTTGATTCTGCTCTCGTCTTTGCGGGCCTCTGCGAGGTCGTAAGCAAGCTGCATTCGGAGCCATGTTTCGGCCGTGCTGCCGAAAGCCTTCGATAACCGGATCGCCATCTCTGGGCTGATGCCGGCCTTGCCGTTCACTACGTTGCTGAGGGCCTGCCGAGTGACGCCCAAAACCCTTGCCCCTTCGGTTACCGCCAATCCCAAAGGCTCAAGGCAAGCGTTCCGTACGATGCGTCCCGGATGAGGCGGGTTTTTCATCGGCATGGCGTTGTTCCTTATCTTCGGACTGTTCTACGCGAATTCCAGCCGTTTCAGTTTGATTCGGTCGGCTTGGACCTGTGCCAGGTCGTAATGAGCTTGCTGGGTAAGCCAGGTTTCGGCGCTGCCACCGAAGACCTTGGCCAGTCTAACCGCCATTTCAGGAGAGATGCCACGCTTCCCGTTGACGAGTTCCGACAACGTGGTGCGCGTCACCCCAAGGGCCGCGGCGGCTTGCGTAATGGTCAGGCCCAAGGGTTCAATGCATTGGCGCAGCACAAAGCCGCCGGGGTGCGGTGGATTCTTCATCGGCATGGCTACCTTCCTGGATCGTACCGTAACGCGTAACGTAACGCATGTCAAGCAGGAGGCGTTTTTTCGCGTAACCCTGGTACCGGCCGGTCTATTGCCTGAGATATGCAGGCGAGGCGCACCTGACGTTCACCCCCCTTCCGCGATACCATCTCTGGAGATGCACCGCGAAGCGACCATCGAGCCCCGCCAGGAAATCCTACGGACGGCCGCCCGCCTGTTCCAGCAGCAGGGCTACGATGCCACCTCGATGAACGACGTGGCCGCCGCTCTGAAGCTGTCGAAGGGCGGGTTGTACCACCACTTCCAGTCGAAAGACGAGATCCTGTTCGACATCATGTCGCACGCCATGGACATTACAGAGGAACGGGTCATCAATGCTGCCAGACGCGTGGAGGGCGCGGAAGAGCGCCTGCGCACGCTGATCCGGCTGCATATTGAAGTTGTGCTCAGCGCGGAAGACCGCGAGATCACGGTCATGCTGCACGAGAATCATCCGCTGCCGGCCGGACTCCGGCGCAAAATCAACGCCCGCAAGAAAGACTACGTACACTTCGTCGAGAATCTGATTGCCGACGTGCAGCGGCAGCGCAATTCGGCCTCGCAGGTCACGCCCCGCGCCGCCGCCTTCGCTCTGGTTGGCATGATCAACTGGATCTACCAGTGGTACAAACCGGACGGCCCGCTCACAGGCGACGCAATTGTCCGTCAATACACGGATATCTTTTTTCGGGGCGCGGTAGGCTAGTTAGTTCTCAGTTCTCAGTCGACAGAATCCGTAGAGACGCGGCTTGCCGCGTCTCCGGTGGCGATCGACTCGAAGCTGTGCCCGTTCGTATCAGGGCATCGCTTCGGCAGTCGTGCCCTGATACGAAACCGGGCTTCCGTCACACCGCAGTGATCGTGAGCAAGTGGGAGTTGGGATAACTGGTGTAAACGTTGTTTACGACAGCTATCGTGGCGCTGCGTACCGAAACGAAGAAAGTAGCTGCTAATGTTCGCACAGAGGTGCAGGATTATTGCGAGAATTTAGAGGAACGCTACTGCAATGAAGCAAAACATCGGGAAATTCCTGAGGAGTTTTTCAGCGTAGAACATCGCCAATCATAAGGAATATAGTTGGCCTAGCCTGCTTAATTCACCAGACCTAAGATTTGTTCGCGAGAGCTGGGACGAGAGCTTCGATGGACCCCAGAGGCGGGCGGGGCAAGAGGTTTATCGGGAACGAAACTGCGTCTGGACTAGAGAAAGGATGATTTTGGGCACGGCTCCGCAGGAACTGCGGGGAAAAGGTCAGTTCGGCGACCAGGACTGGGGCTACCCGCTGTCGAGGGCGAGGACGGCCGAGCGGAACAGGTTCTGAAACGGCCAGCCGCTGGCGAGGTGAAAGCGAACACAGCGGGCGGTCTGGCGGACGCGGCAGGTTCGATTGCGCTCGATGGCAGCGGATGGTGCGGGCTACGGGCGTTCAGCGACAAGGCGGAGTATCCGATTCTGGATCTGTATCCGTATGCGACGACCAGTCCGGTGTATGTGTCGGTGGCGGGGGCGCCGCTGCACAGCCCGGCGGATGCGGCGTATTTTGTGGCTTGGGTGGATCGGCTGATCGCGGCGGCGCGGAGTAATGCGAATTGGAATACGGAGGGGGAGAAGCAGGCGGTGCTGGGGGTGCTCGAAGGAGCCAAGAAGAAGTACGCGGAGCTGACGCGTTAGAGCACACTGAATCTTAAAATGGCATGACGATGTCCCACACTACGTCCAACATCCGACTGAGCGCAGCCGTTGCGGCCCGCTCCGCACTTGTAATCGCAGGGACTGTTCTGGCGACTGCAATCATTCGTCTTGTGCTGAACGGACTCTTCAATCGCCATTGGCAAGCTGAGTGGCAAGTCGTGTTTGGACTGGCCGCCATCTTCGGATTGGGGTGGTTTGTAGTGACATTCGTCTATACGTGGATCAAGCTCCGCGCCAACGATCCCGTTGAAGCAATCTTGACGCGGGAGCCCTCTCAGGACGATATGCACAAGGCTCCGCTCTCAGGCTTTGTTGCGATGGAGTATTACAGTCTGATCTTGAACAGGACGTTCGTGGTCTTTGTGGCGCCGGAAGGTCTCTATGGGTGGAAGGCTGAGGGAGTAGTTACCGCCACTCAGCCCATGTACTTTGAACCCTATGCGGGTATGCTCCAAGATCCCGAGCTCATACGGGACCGGGAGGCCATAAGGCGACTGTCAAATCTGAAAGGCGGATTTTTTATTCCACATTCGGCCATCATTTCCGTAGATGTCGTCTACAAGCAGAAATGGGGAATGGGCCCAATTCCGCACTCCGGCCGCGTCAGGATAGGTATGGCATCGGGCAGGTCGCGGGAGTTTATCCTACTTGGCAGCGTTGATGCGGAGTCCATTCGACAGCGCATTCTTGGAGCCACATCCGGAGGGCGCATTCCGGACGCGCCCCATGTCTCCTTGCCATACGTCGCACGATATCAAAAGAAGATCTGGGTGCCCTTGTTTGTATTCTGGACGGCTCTATCGGCTTGGTACGCGTGGAATCTCAATGAAACCTGGAAGACTTCGGACTGGGCATTCAGGGTTGCCATGCTCGTTATGATCGGCGTGCCCCTACCATTGTTACTTGAGTTTGTTGTTCAAAGCGTAAGGTTCACCGATACCGAGATTCAACGGACAACTCGATTGGGTAGGGTCACAACCTTTCCGTACTCTGCCATACGGAAGCTCTCGACCGCCTCTGATGCGTTTGTCGCCATTGAGCTCTCAGACGGAAGGAAGCTGAAACTGCATAGTTGGCAGGGGAATCCTCGTGAAGTTCTATCGATTCTCCAGACCAAAACCAAGCTGACGGTCGGTGCATCGGCGGTGTAGGCATCGTCGGGTCGATTTGCAACTGCTGATTGGTTACAGGCTCCCGCCCCCCGCTCCATCGCCAGCAGCTGCTCCTTGCGCTCAATCCCCCAGCGATATCCGCCCAGCTCGCCATCTTCGCGGACGACGCGATGGCACGGGATCGCCACTGCGACGGGGTTGGTGGCGCAGGCGCGGGCGACGGCGCGGGTGGTTTTCGGCATGCCGATTTTTTTCGCGACGGCGCTGTAGGAGCGGGTTTCTCCGCGAGGGATGCGTTGCAGGGCTTCCCAGACGCGGCGCGGTTCAGCGGTAGGCTTCACGGCGATGGCGGACGGTGGTGATCGCGATTGTGTTGTCGTCTTTGGAGTCGAAGAACACCCGGTAGTCGCCGCAGCGGAGCCGGAAGCCGGTGAGCGGAGGCTTGAGTTTTTTTACGTCGCCGGTGCGGCTTGCCAGGGAGCGTTCGATGCAGTAGAGAATCTGCATCGCGGTTTCGCGGTTGATGGCACGCAGGTCAGCGCGGGCCTCCGGCGACCAGATCAAGGCGATCCGCTGGGGCGCGGGTGGGTCGGTCATTTCTCCAGGCCGAACTCACGCCGGATGTCTTCGTGGGGAATGCCTTCGCCGCGGGCGAGCGAAGTGCGGGCGCGGTCAAGTGCAGCAGCGGTTTCGGGAGTGATTTCTTCTTCTTCCAGTGGAGCGGAGGCAAGCGAACGCGACAGCGGTTCCACCATCACTTCGAGCAAGATGCGCACGGCGGCGAGTTTCTCTTCCGGCAGCATATCGAGCAGTTCGTGGGCTTGCTGGCGTTTTTGGGTGGCATCGGTTCCCATGGTTTCCCCTAGTTATCCTGAACTGCCGCGACCAAATTATCAATAGTCTTTAGGTTATAGAATCTCCCTGTCCCGCGATCACGGCCTACCCTCCCGCCCCCTGCTCCATCGCCAGCAACTGTTCCTTGCGTTCAATCCCCCAGCGATACCCTCCGAGTTCGCCATCCTCGCGGACGACACGATGACAGGGGATCGCCACGGCTACCGGGTTGGTGGCGCAGGCGCGGGCGACGGCGCGGGTGGCTTTCGGCATGCCGATTTTTTTCGCGACGGCGCTGTAGGAGCGGGTTTCTCCGCGAGGGATGCGCTGCAGGGCTTCCCAGACGCGGCGCTGGAAGGCTGTGGCTCGGATGTCGAGCGGCAATGACGGGTGGGTTTCTTCTCCGCCGATCAGGCGTTCTAGTTTTTCGTGCCAGTCGGCCATGGCTTCGTCGTCGCGGCGGCGGGTGGCGAAGGGGAATTCGCGCATCAGGCCTTGCTGGAGTTCCTGGTCGGAGTCGGCGAACTGGATGGCGCAGATGCCTTTGTCGGTGGCGGCGATTAGCATGCGTCCTAGCGGCGAGGCGGCGATGGTGTAGCGGACCACGGTCGCTAGCGCGCCGCGGCGATATTTCTCCGGCGTCATGCCGAGTTGGGTGGCGGTGCGTTCGTAGAGGCGGCTGCTGGAGCCGTATCCGGCGGCGTAGAGTGAGGTGGTTACGGAGTGTCCGGCCTGGAGGTTTTGCTTTACCTGGCGCAGACGGCAGGCGTCCATGTAGGCCTTGGGGGAAACGCCCAGCACCGACTTAAAGGTTCGCTGCAAGTGGAATGGACTGCGGCGGAATTCGATCGCCAGTTGGGCGAGGGTCAGGCGGTCTTCTATGTTCTGCTCGATGTAGCGGCAGACGGAGCGGACTAGCGCAGCCTGGGGATTTCCGTCTACGGCTTTGGGGCGGCAGCGAAGGCAGGCGCGGTATCCGGCCTGCTCGGCTTCGCGGGCGCGGTCGAAGAAGCGGACGTTTTCGCGGCGCGGACGCTTGGACGGGCACGACGGGCGGCAGAAGATGCCGGTGCTGGAGACGGCGAAAACGAAGGCGCCGTCTAAGGCGGAGTCGCGATCCGTCACGGCCTGCCAGCGGCGGTCTTCAATTAGAGTTGGGCTCAGTTTTGCGCTCCGCTTCATGACGGCTTCCTTGGAAAGTATCGCATTGGTTGCCATGCGGATAACATAGGGCGGGCGGGCGGCACGGGCTATCCGAATGTTGCGGTCAAAGCGTTTTCGCTGCGGGATGCTGGTTTTCGGGCAGTTGGAAAGGGCGAAAGGGCGGCCTCAGCCCCTAAAGGGGCCGTTCAAGAAGGCAGCTTGCGGTATCGCTAAAGCTGTAAAGGATGTCATGAGACTGAACAGCTAAAGCGATACCCTGATACGAACCGTGCTGCTGGTGGAACTCGGCAGGCATGCCCTAATACGAATCGACTATTTACGCCACGGGCTGTTATGCGAAAGTGGATGATCGCAGTGATGTGTTTCTTGCCGCAACTACTTATGAGGCAGGGAAAATCGCAAGCCTGTTCCACGGGAGCTGACACGGTTACGGCGGAGGGGATTTCGCGTGAAATCTCGCTGGATGCGCGGCACCCTGCGCGGGAGTGGCAGGCGGCGGAGGCGGTGTCGTTTTGCCAGGATTGGCAGGGAAAGAATCCGGATGCGGAACGCGAGACCCAGGTGCGTGTGCTGTGGACGCCGAAGACTCTTTATCTGCGTTTTGAGTGCCGCTATCGGGAGCTGACGATTTTCGACGACTCGGACGCGAACGGACGCCGCGATCAGCTCTGGGATCGCGATGTGGCGGAAGCGTTTCTGCAACCGGATCCGTCGCGGCCGCGTTACTACCGGGAGTTTGAAGTGAGTCCGAACGGGATGTGGATTGACTTGGACATTTTTCCCGAGGGACGGCGCGATCTTGGGAGCGGGCTCGAGCGCGCGGCGTGGCTGGATCGGGAACATCACGTGTGGGCGGCGGAGCTGGCTATTCCGATGCGGGCGTTGACGGCCGACTTCGATCCGGCGGCGGAGTGGCGGGCGAATTTTTTCCGCGTGGAAGGTTCGCGGGAGCCGCGGCTCTACTCGGCTTGGCGAGCGACGAACACGCCGCAGCCAAACTTTCATGTGCCGGCGGCGTTTGGCAGGCTGCGCTTCGGACGATGACGAAAGGAAAAAGCATTTAACCGCAGAGATCGCAGAGTACGCAGAGAAGGGCATGAGATCAGATCACTGCAAACGTCAGACAACTTGTGTAGTATTTCGGTCTCGATGGTGCAGGCACAATATTTCAAAACAGGTTGAGGAGCTCTTGATGAATTATCGTTTCAAGTCGATTTGGCTGATGGTGCTGGCGGCGCTGGCTGTGGGTCAGGCTGGAGCGCAAGTTCTGACCGGCGATGCGCTGAAGAAGGCGGTTCCGAGTTCGTTTTTCTTTGCCGGCCAGAACGCGCCCGTGCAAATGCGTAATTCCGTGGGTCTGAAAAACGCTGCTGGCAAGTTTGTGCTCGCCGGGTTGGTGGATACGTCCGGATACTCGACTGCGATCCAGGAAAAGTATCAGGGCTTTCTGATCACGGAAACCAAGCTAAGCTTCGACGGCGCGACGCTTGATCCGGGAGCCTATGGATTCGGCTTCAAAGAGGGCAAGTTCATGGTGATGAACGTGGCTTCGACGGACCTGCTGTCGGTTCTCAGTCAGAACGACGAACAGATCAAGCACGCGGTCCCGCTGAAGTTGGAAAAAGACGGCGAGGCGTACCGGCTGTACGCAGGCAAGAAGTACGTCGTCGTGAAGGCGGACTAGTGCGCCAGCGGCTGATGCGAGCCGAGCAGTAGGCCGATACCGGCGCGTTTGCGCAATTCCGAGAGCAGCGCGGCGGCGGCGTTCAGGTAGGTCTTGCTCGGATCGGACGTGTCGGCCCACACCGCGCTATAGACGATCTGCGCCGCTTCTTTTACATCGATGTGGAGGGCTGCTTCCAGGCGGTCGGCTTGCTGGCGGACGTCGCCGTAGCAGGTGTGGCAAACCGCGGCGGGCTCAAAGTCTCCAGTGTGGTTCTGCTCCAGGACGCAGCGGAAAGTGGCGGCGGCGTTGATCTGGGTGTGGGACGCGAAGGCTTGGGACTTCAGTTCTTTCAGGAAGCGTTCGCGCTCGTCTTCGATCTGCGCGCCCGGCGCCGGATTCGTAACCACGGGGGCCACGGGAACCGCGGCGACCGCGCCTGGCGACACTCGCTCCGGCGACTTGCAAATAGGGCAGAGATTCATATCGGAAGGATAGTAGGCCCGGCAATTTGAACAGGGCAGGCCGTAACCAACCGCTTTGTGTTCGGGCGACGCAGACGGAACCCGCAGGGGTTTCTCCACGGCGTGCCGTTCCGGGCCGATCAGCGCGGACGGATTTACGGGCTTTTCTTTGGCTTGTTGCGTGGCTCTGGTTTCCATCGTCGCAACTCCCTGGCGGCACAGGCGCCCGGTTGAACGCTTTCCTGTCAGCCATTTTAGGGCGGTTGTGGCCGGGGCGCGATGCACGTCAGTGCACAATAGGGACCTGCCCACTGGTACAGTGGCCGGAAGCTACTTCGAAGCCGTGATCAGGCGGACGACTTCCTGCATGCGCGCCCGGTAGAGGTCCTGGCTAGGGTCCAGGCGGGCGGCGATTTCGAGCTCCCCGAGGGCCTCTTCGTAGCGGTTCAGGGCTACCAGGCAGGCGGCGAGGGAATAGTGATTTTGGGCGCTCTTATCCAGGCGAAGGGCCTCGCGAAACTCCATTTCGGCCTCGGCCAATTGCTGAGTATTCACGAACCCGGTGCCGAGGTAATGGTGGGCTAGGGCGGAATCGGGATTGAGCGAAACCGCTTTGCGTAGCACGCTCACGGCTTCCTGGTCTCTCCCTGTTAGCAGCAAAGCCTGCCCCAGGACACGATGTTCAGCGGCGCCGGTCGGGTTGGCGCGGATGGCGGCCTGTAGTTCCCGAATGGCAGAAGGATAGTCGCGCTTGGCCATGTAGGCCCGGGCCAAACAGTTGTGTCCGCCTTCCCATGCCGGGTTCTGGCGGGACAATTCCTGAAATTCCGCGAGCGCGCTGTCGAACTCGCCCTGGTCGCAGTAAGTGTTTCCGAGATTGTTGCGGATGCTGGCTTCCTGCGGGTTGAGGCGCTTGGCGGCGCGATACTCCGTAACTGCATCCTCCAGCCGTCCCTGGTCGTGCAGGACTACGCCCAGGTTGCTGCGCGCTTCCCAGAAGTCAGGGCGCAAGCCGATGGCGTGGCGATAGGCGATGGCGGCGCGGCGCAGATCTCCCTGATCGCGCAGCGTGATGCCCATGTCGTAGTACACATCAGCGTTGGCGGGCTCGCGGACAAGCGATTCCTGAAACGCATTCAGGGCCGCGTCGTAGCGTCCGGCGGCGTACAGAGCCAGGCCCAGGTAGCGGTAGGCCTCGGCGTTTTTGGGATCCATGCTCAGGGCGGTGCGCGCTTCGGCGATCGCGTTGTCGGAGTCGTCGTCGCGGTAGAACAAGTAGGAAAGCTGGCTGTGCGTTTCGGGAAAGCCGGGCAATAGCTGGGCGGATTCGACAAAGACATCGAAGGCTTCTTCGAAGCGGTTTTGCTGGCGCAGGATTGTTCCCAGGACGAAGTGCGCCCAGGGATTTCGGGGGTCATCATGGAGTATGGCCCGCACCTTATTTTCGGCTGCGTCGTACTTCTTGTCGCGGACCAGAGCGGCAATCTGCGCGGCCGGACTGGAGCAGGCGCAGGCTGGGGTTGCGCCGGATTTTTGCGCCAAAGACCGCGTCAAACGGGCGCTGCCTCCGGCCTTTTCGAGAACTCCGCTGCACGTTGTCGCGCGGCAAGACAGATTGTGCTCCTGCGTCAGGCGATCGAGGCGCGCGCTCGAAAGCCCCCCGGCCAGCCACCAGAAAATAGTGTCCGAAGGGGCCGCGGACGGAGCTTGTTCTGCAAATGAGATGCCTGCCAGCGCGAGCCACAGCCAACCCAGGACACACCGTTTCACAAAACCTCCACCGTTTCCGCCATGATCAGCCCTCTGGCCAAAATAGTCCGGCCGAGTGATGGCCGATAGGTCACGGAAGTAATACGCGGGCTTGGTCCGAAAGCGGACTGCCGTGGCGGGACCGTGACGGCCGGGTTGGGATACACTGATGCCTTCTGTAGGGTTGTTTTTTGGGGCGGCGTTCGGGCCTGGAGGCTGTGTGATTGAGAATCTGTTTCAACCCATGCACTTGCTGTTGATCTTCCTGGTGGCGCTCATTTTCTTCGGGCCGAAGAAGCTGCCGGAATTGGGTAAGAGCATTGGCGAAGGAATTCGCGGGTTGAAAAACGGTATGAAGAACGACCATCCCAAGCCCAAAGAAAAGGCCTGAAGACGAGCCCTAGCGTGACACGGTCCGGCATACTGCGAGAGCCCGCGGCAATTGCCTTGGCCCGAACGATGCCAGTACAATGAAAGCGTCCCGTAGGCGCGTAGCTCAGTTGGTTAGAGCGCTACCTTGACACGGTAGAGGTCTGGGGTTCGAGTCCCCACGTGCCTACCATTCTTTTCTTCAGTTTAGCGGTAATGACGTCGTTTCTCTCCACCCAGATTCCACCCATTATCAGGTGGTTGCGGGGCTAATCCAGCGAAATAATGCCGCGCTGAACGGCAGCGGTGGCAGCCTCGGTGCGGTCCCTCACATTCAGTTTTTCCAGCACGTGACTGACGTGGAGTTTGACCGTGACTTCTGCGATATTCAGCGCGGCCGCGATCTCCTTGTTGCCCAGGCCTTTCGCCACCATGCGGAGAACTTCCAGCTCGCGGCCGGTAAGCGACCGGTGGTGCATGCGCGCCGCCAACAGCGGGGCGACCGCCGCGTCAACGTATCGCCGGCCCTCGCAGACCTCACGGATGGCTCGCAGCAGTTCCTCGCGCATTGCACTCTTCAGAATATAGCCGCGCGCTCCGGCTTGTAGGGCGCGGAAGATTTCCTCTTCTCCGGAGTGAGTGGAAAGCATCAGGATACGAGCTTCGGGAAACTTCTGCACAATCGCTGCGGTGGCTTCGGCGCCACTGGAGCCGGGGAGGCGGACATCCATGAGGACCAGGCTGGGCTGATGCTGGCGATAGGCGGCCAGCGCCGTCTCGCCGTTGGCCGCTTCGGCTACCACCTCCATGTCGGATTCTACGTTCAGGGAGGCGGACAGGCCCATGCGGACCATGAAATGGTCATCCACGACCAGAATGCGTATGCGCTTTGAGCTCGGCATTGGAAATAGATTGGCGTTCGGAGCGAACCTCGACCGTAATGTGCGTTCCGCGGTCCGGCGCGCTGACGATCTGCAAATGGGAGCCCAGAGACTCGGCGCGTTCCCGCATGTCCAGCATCCCAAAATGCCCCGCGGAGTTCGATTGGTCTGGACTGAAGCCCCGGCCGTCGTCGCTCACTTTCAGGATCACTTTTTCCGCGCTATAGTGCAGATCAATTTGCACTTGGGAGGCATGGCCGTGCTTGATGGCATTGGCGACGGCTTCCTGGCCGATGCGCAAGAGATTCATTTCGATCTTGCCGAGGAGACGGACGGGCGTTCCACTGACGTTGACGTCAATCTTGGCTCCGTCCCCGGGGGCCACGGGACGCACGATCTGGCCCAACGCAGAAGGCAGGTCGCCCTGTTCCAGCAAATCGCATCGCAGATCCCACACCGAACGGCGGGCCTCGACCATGCCGTGGCGGCTCATGCTGCGCGCGGCGTCGAGCGCTTGCAATGCAACCAGCGGGGCTTGGCGGAAGCAATCCACCGCCAAATCCAATTGCATCGTAATGCCCGCCAGTTCCTGCTCCAGGGTATCGTGCAGTTCGCGAGCGATACGGTTGCGTTCTTCGAGCACGGCTCCGTGCTGCAGCTTCTGGCGGATGATCGCCATCTGTTCGCGCAGCTTCCGGCCCAGCACAACCATACCCACGAGCACCAGGAGCAGAACCCCGCCCATGATTCCAAGCAGCCAGAGTGCACGACGCAGGTTCCACCACGGAGGAGCATGGAGGACGGTGACGTCTTGCGCCGATCGCAACAAGATGCGAAACGATTGGGGGATCGACCAGAGTCCTCCATTGCGGACCAGGCAGATACCCGTGATGCGGAGCTTGCTGTTCAAACGGCTGGAGGGTAAATGGTCCAGTGGGCCGTGCGGTTCCAAAGTGGCCTCAAAGATCCGGTCGTCCTGTTGCAGGAACAAGTGTTGACCGTCCGCATGAGTTTCCAGCTGAAGCAGGGTTGCATCCGTTGTAATCAGAGCCCCATCAAACTGTTCCCACGGAATGGTCAGGTCGAGCTTAACCGGTTCAGGAGGTGAACCCGGGCGCACGCGGTGAAAGACCGCATCCTCCAGCACCGGCGCGGACGCCCCCACCGCCGGGAACCCTGCCACCTCGACCACATCACCCACTGCCAGCTGGGTGTCCTGCTGAGTCAGCACGCGCAAACTCTGGCCGTGGTTCCGGAGAAACAGCGCTCGACCGGGTTGCTGATAGGTTACCGTGCCCTGTAGCCGGACTCTGTGCTGCGGTCCTCCGCCCGGGGAATAGCGCATCAGCGACGAGAAGGGCACTTCCCGGGCCTGCATCTCGACTTTGAGCAAGTGAATGTCTGGAACGTAGAACAACAGTCCGATCAGTTGCCGTTGTTTGTTAAAAAGGCTGCCACAAACACCCTCGATCAAGACTTCGCTGTCAATCCAGGAGGAGAAATCTTCTTCCCGTTTAATCGGCACTCGGACCGTGAAGCGGCCACCACCGGACGCTACTGTCATGGCCAGGACGGTTTCGTGCCAGGAGGTGCGGTCGATCGAGACCGCTCGCACGATTCCACGAACGCCCGCCCATTGACTGTCCTGTTGGCCGCCGGCAAGCTCGCTGAACGGATAGATACGCGTCGGCGGCAATGTCCCTTTGCCGAGCACCCGCATCTTCAGTTCCCGGATCACGGGCGCGAACTTGCCGGGACCGGTGACACCGTCCAACTCGATCAAGTCCCCGAAGTGGTGGGCAAATCTGGGGGACAAACTGCCCTCAACGTAAATGCCGGCGGTCGCGTCTTGGATGAAGAAATCGGGAGCTGGAACATCATCGGTGACGACTCCACGGATTTGTACTGGATAGCCCCGAGCCGCCTCTTCCGGACTGAGTTGCCGGACTTGATCGGCGTGCGTCAGGAGCGGAAGGGCTCGGGTCGCGGGTTGTGACCAGGCGGCCACGCAAAGCGCGAGGACCATTAGGAGATCCTGAAAGCAATTCGAAAGAACAGAGCGCTTCTCGCGTCTGCGAGTGGACTGACGGGTTGGAGACACTAGAGACACGGTGTGCTTTCTCGTGGTTCGCCCAACCGCAAGCGAAGCGCGACGCTATCGGGCTGCTGCTGGACCCCTGATCCCGGCCCTCTCCTGCGATCTGCTATCTTACTACTGCCGTTCACGGGGCGAGTGTCGGATGCCTTGGCCGCAAATCAATGTGCGTCTTTGCCGTGATTCCCGAGGCGGGGCCGGTGGAAGCCAGGCCGTTCCAGCAGGCTGCGGAAAAACTCAATTTGCCGAGGAAAGGCGACCACTGGGGCTCAAGCCGGCACACATTCTCCACGGCTTACGCGGCCCTGAAGGGCCGCTCTTTCACGGTGGCGCCGAAATTTGTGAGTTTTTTCGCAGCCCGCTAGGGTACTGGATGGCGATTGTCGCCGTGTTCTTTCCCTTTAGTAGCCCGGCGCTTGGGCTAAATTCACTCACCAACAGCCAGGAAGACGTCAGAGTTACGGGAACCGGCTCCAGGCCCGAGTCTCACTCTGAACAGGCCGATCCTCTTGCGGAGGCTACGTCTTTGGCGAACGGAGGATCCCTCGAAGAGGCGGAGCACGCGGTCCGCCGCTACCTTGACTCGCACCCGGACTCGGCCGACGGGCATTTCTTGCGGGGACTCATCCTGTTCAAACAGGGAAAGCCCAGAGAATCGCTTTCCGAGTACACCGAGGGAGCCAAGCATCATGATCCCGGTGCGACCGATTTGAAGATCGTCGCACTCAACTACGTCCTGCTCGGGGACTACTCGAGTGCCGACCATTGGCTGACGCGATCGTTGCAGTCGAATCCGAAAGATTCGCAAGGCTGGTACTACCTGGGACGCACCAAGTACAACGAAAACCGGTTTGAGGAGGCGCGGAGCGCTTTTGAGCAGTGTTTGAAGCTTGATCCGAAAAACGTCAAGGCCGAAGACAATCTTGGACTGTCTTACCAGGCTCTTGGACAGACGGCCGAGGCGCTGGCTGCGTTCCGAAACGCGATTGTGTGGCAGGCCCAGTTGCTGAAAAAGAATTCCGAACCATTCGTCAACCTGGGGATTCTGTTTCTAGAACAAAACCGGGTCGAGGAAGCGGTGGCGTATCTCTCCCAGGCGGTGGAGATCTCACCCGAAGAATCCCGCGCACACGAACAACTGGGCAAGGCTTATTCCCGGCAGAACGATCTAGAGAAGGCACAGAGCGAGCTGGAGAAAGCGGTTTCTTTCAGCCCTGACAACGCCGCTCTGCGTTTCATGCTCGGCCAGCTGTATCGGAAACGAGGCATGAACGAAAAGGCAAGAGTGGAACTGGAGCGCGGGGCTGCATTGAAGGCATCCGGGGTACAACCGAAGACTCCTCCTCCCGATTGACCGCTAAAGCAGTTCTCGTGTTGATGTAGAGTGCCTGACCGCAGCGGCTAAAGCCGGGATGCTTTGCGGGACTTGCGGCACGGCTGAAGCCGTGCCCTCCCGTTCTTGATTCGCACTCTACAGCAATTGGAGAACTGCTCTAGTTTTCTGAAATGCCCTTGCCCTCGATGATTGTGAAAATGCGATCTGTCGCGGGAATCGAGACTTCCTGCTTCCCTCCGCTCGGCCATTGAATTTCAAGCTTGTCGATTTTCGTTGAAGAACCCAGGCCGAAGTGAACGCGCTGGTCGGAACTGGAGCCATAGCTTCCACCACTGAAAACGTCGGCCCGCTGGCGGATGGCGCCAGTGGTCACAAACACCTTGCTGCCGACAGCGTCGCGCGGACTCTTGGGGCCGCCAATCAAGCGCACGGTAATCCAGTGGTTGTCATTCTTGACCACGTTTCGCAGCAGAGTGGGTGCGGAGTCCACATTATTCGTGACGACATCGATATGGCCATCATTGAAAAGGTCGCCGAACGCGGCGCCGCGAGCGGTGATGACGTCGCCGAGCCCGCTGCCGGTGGCGGGTGGAACCTCGCGAAATTTGTTGCCATCGAGATTGCGGAAGAGTTGCGGGCGCTGCGCCCAGGTCGTGCCCCAGTCCTGCTGGTCCACGCCCGGATAGACGTGTCCGTTGGCGACGAAGATGTCGAGGAACCCGTCGTTGTCGAAATCAAGGAAGCCGTCACCCCAGGCGAGAAATGGAATCGTCGGATCGGCGAGTCCAGCCTGGTACGTGACGTCTGTGAAGTTTCCATCGCCGTCATTGCGATAGAGGGCGTTGTAGTCGTCGGAAAAGGCGGCAACGTAGAAATCGACCTTCCCGTCGCGGTTATAGTCCCCAACCGCAATGCCCATGGACGCCTGCTCGCGTCCGTCTTCGGTCAAGGCAAAGCCGGAGAGATAGCTGACATCGTCGAACGTGCCGTCTTGGTGGTTGTGGTAGAGGTAATTGGGCACGGAGTCATTGGCTACGGCGAGATCGACCCAGCCATCGTCGTCCACATCCACAAAAACTGCGGCGAAGCCGTAGTAGCCGCTCGGGTCCGAAACCTTGGCCTTCACGCTGACGTCGGTGAAGGTTCCGTCACCATTGTTGTGAAAGAGATGGTCCGGCTCTCCCAGCAGACCACGAGGGCCGCACATCACGTCGATTCCTCGAAATTTACAGAATCCGGGCGGAATGCTTCCCTGGCCAGCTATGGGTGGATGATCGGGATCGAACTTCACGTAGCCCGGGACAAACAGATCGAGCAGCCCATCGCGGTCGTAGTCGCCCCAGGTTGGTCCGGCGGACCAGCCGCCCAGCGCGACGCCTGCTTTCTCCGCGACGTCGGTAAATGCGCCGTCATGATTGTTGTGGTAGAGGCGATTCTTGCCGTAGTTGGCGACGTAGAGATCGGGCCAGCCATCGTTGTCGTAGTCGCCCACGGCCACACCAAAACCCCAACGCTCGTTGGCGACCCCGGCTTTCGCGGTGACGTCGGTAAAGGTCCCGTCGTGGTTGTTGTGCAGGAGCATCGCCCGGGGCGGAGGCTCCTTACCTTTCAGGGCCGGAATTGTCGAGCCGTTCAACAGGTAGATATCGAGCCAGCCGTCATTGTCGTAATCGAGTAAGGCGACGCCCGAGCCGGGAGTTTCGATGATGGACTTTTTCTCGGGGGTTCCGGAGCGATGGCGAAACTTGTCGAGGCCAGCTTGCTTCGTGATGTCCGTGAAGACAACGGGAGCGCCATCGACAAATCCGCCAGCCGTGATGGGGCGGGATTGAGCGTCTTTCTGGGCTGCATGGGCTACGCCAGTGGCGACCCCTCCCATGGGCGCTTGCTGGGGTGTCGGGGCTTTGTCGAGTGCCCCCTCTTGGGTATGTCCAGGAAGAATGCATGTGAACGCCATCAACAATGAGGAGAGCAACCACTGCCGGCTTCGCATCATTTGCCCTTTCCCGCGAACGCTGGATTGGGCTCATCGACTTGCAGGATCTGGTCTCCGCGAACGTCCTTGAGTGTTTGTACAATGCCGCTCGGCCAGTGGATCTCGACGGAAGCAACCACACTCTCGGTTCCCAGGCCGAAGTGCACGCGCTTGTCGCTCGCGGACAAGTAGCTTCCGGCAGTGGTTACGGTTGCGAATTGTGCGCCTTTCCCGGTCACGAGCTTCACTTCTGCGCCGATCCCATCGCGATTGCTCTTGTGCCCGACGAGCCGCAACGTGAGCCAATGGTTCTGGTTGGACGTCTCGTTGTGGAGAATATAGGCGGGCCCATCGTTGGTCGTAACAACTGCATCCATTCGTCCGTCGTTGTCGATGTCGCCGATCGCCATACCGCGAGCCGCCCAGGCTTGCTGGAACACCGCTCCGGAACCCGTGGATACGTCGACAAAACCCTGGCCCGTGTTGCGCGCCAGCAGCATCGGCTCACGGTAGCGCAGGTTCGGGGACGTGAGTTGGATGGTATCAAGATCGTGTCCCTGAGCGATGAGCAGATCTTTCCAGCCGTCATTGTCGTAGTCGAAGAACCGGACACCCCAGCCAGAATGAGTTCGGGTCATCTGTCCAAGCCCTGAGGTAAGGGTCGCGTAGTTGAAGCCGCCGTCGCCGCTGTTCTCGTACAAGGCATACATCTGGTTGGCAAGATCGGTCACCACCACATCGGGCAGGCCATCATTGTTATAGTCCGCCAAGTCGACACCCATACCGGCAAACGTGCGCCCGTCGCCGTCAACGGCGGCGTTGTTGATCAGTGCCACCTCTTCGAAGGTCCCGTTGCCTTTGTTGTGGTAGAGGAATTCCAGAGTGGAATCATTCGCTACAAAGATGTCGGTGTATCCGTCGCGGTCATAATCCGCAAAAGCTATGCCCAAACCCTTGCCTGGTTTTGCCAGCCCGATTTTCTGAGAGACCTCGGCAAAGTGTCCGTTCCCGTCGTTGTGGTAGACGAGCGGCGCAATCGGTTTGAAATAATCCGGATGACAGTATGCCCGATAGCCTTCCTTGTGCTCCCCACACCACACGTTGTCGAAATCCCACTCGAGATAGCGCAGGACAACCAGATCAAGAAGGCCGTCGCTATCGAGATCAATCCACGCCGCGCTGGTTGACCATCCGCCACCACCAATGCCCGCTTTTTCCGTGACATCGGTGAATGTGCCGTTACCACTGTTGTGGTAGAGCCGGTTGCCGCCATAGGCGGTCACGTAGAGATCCCCGTAGCCGTCGTTGTCGTAGTCGGCGACCGCAAGTCCCATACCGTAGCCCTCGCCTTGCAGGCCCGCTTTCTCGGTCACATCTTCGAAGGTTCCGTCGGACTTTTGGTGATAGAGCCGATTCCAGAATTCCGGCCGGGTCTTCTGTGGGATCGTACCTTTAGGAGTGGGATCGCCCAGAGGCGCGCCGTTGACGAGGAAGATGTCGAGGCGGCCGTCGTTGTCATAGTCGAACAGGGCGACGCCCGGAGCCATGGTTTCCAGAAGATATTTTTTCGACGTGTGGGAGGACAAGTAGTGGAAGTTGAGACCCTTCGCCGCCGTGACATCGACGAACAGGCCGGCATTCGGCGGGGGCAGGGCGGAGGAACCGGAAGCGCTCTGCTGGCCCGCTGCAACATTCTGCAACGTGAGTGCCAGGGCGGCGATCGCTAGAAACATTGGAGTCGCAATTCGCAGGAACGACCTCGGAGATGGATGTGGGGTGAACGGCTAGTTCGGACTGGGATCATGATCGGTTGGTTGCGCTGTGCTCTCCTGCTGTACCTGGAACTTCTTCAGCTGCTTTTGCGAATTCTCGGCCTCCTGATCCTTGAGTTTCTGGAAGGTCGCCATCGCCTGCTGCGCCTCCGCCATACGGTGCAGTCGCCGGTAGACGATACCGAGCTGGAACCACGACTGCTGTAGAACCTCAGGATCGGTCTCGGTTTTGGTGGCGAGCTGAAAATGTTCGGCCGCTGTCGCGTCATTTCCGATCTGCATTTCCGCGCGCCCCAGGTTGTAGTCTGCATGGCGAAGGCCAGGCTTCTGGCGGAGTGCTTCCTCGATCAGTTCCTTCGCCTTGGCGCCATCGTTCCTCTCCACCGCGAGTACGCCAAGTTTGTAACGCGCCAGGACATTGTAAGGATCGATCTCGAGTTCCTGCTGAAAGGCTGCCTCGGCCTCCTGCGGCTTTCCCGCATTCCGGTATTCGGAGCCTAGTTCCTCATGCAGTCCGGGTTGCCTCGGGGCGAGCTTGATGGCGGCTTGATATTCGGCGATAGCGTCGATGTGGCGCTCGGCTTCGGCGTTGGCCTGCGCGAGAACCTGCCGGACGCGCCACGATTTGGGATCGGCCGCGAACATCTTGGCATAGCTGTTCTTGGAGACCAGCAAATGCGCCTGGCCGCGGTGATAGAGGATGTCGACATCGGTGGGGGCAAGCTGCGCTGCTTTGTCGAGAGCTTCGGCGGCCTCTTCCGGACGATCCTTTGCCAGAGCCACTACGCCTAGCCACATCCACGCGCCTGCATCCTTGGGGTAAGCGGTGGTCTCTTTCTTCAGGGCCGCCAATGCCTCGTCGAACTGATTAAGTTTGTAATGAGCCACGCCCAGGAACAGATTTGCGCCGTGCAGCCGCGGCTTCAGCGTCAGCGCTTTTTCGAAGCTCATGATGGCTTGGTCGTGCTTGCCTTGCTCTTCTCGTACCAAGCCCAGGTTAAAATGTGCTTCGGCAAAGGCCGGCGCCTGCTTGACGACGGAAGCAAACCCTTCGCCGGCCGCATCCAGGTTGCCCTGGCGCATTGCCTCCGAAGCCTGGCGGAACTTCTCACCCATTGCGGCGGATACTTGCGTCCGCGCAAGATTCGCAGCAGCCAACAGCAGGCACACCCAGACCAAGCCTTTTGCCGCGAGGTGTGAGAAGGGACTTAAGGGACCCTTCTTCGGGGTTTTGCCGGGAACCTGCAAGGAAACCGAACTCATCAAGATGCCCACGAGCAAATCTTACCGCGTCCGAGAGGCGGCAGCAGCGTCTGTGCCAAGAAAAACCCTCCTGCCCCGAACTGGTGGCAGGAGGGTTTACCGGGTCCCGCGAAAACCTCAGAACTCGTAACGCAATGTCAGCTGTATTTGTCTTGCCCCGTTCAGCACGCTGTGCCCTCCCCCGCCCGGTTTGCCGAAACTGCCGCTGAAGGGGTTGCCGTCCAGTTGACCGAACGTGTGCCGGTTGAACGCGTTGGGTATATCCACCTTGAAGGTGAGGGTTTGCGTTTCTGTGAGCACCGTCCGTTTGATAATGGAAAAATCTTCGTTGACATAGCCCGGGCTGCGCAGGCCACTGAAAAACGGGGGCAAATTGCCGAAGGCATATCCTCGCTGCGCGACCAGGCTCGAGGCGTTCGGATCCAGGAGCGCGGCACAGTTGAAGAAGTTGTTGGTACTGTTCGCACTGAAGGTGCCATCTGAATTTGGCGAGCAACCGCTGTTAGGCCCAAAAGGATCGAAGTGCGACGCATTCGGGCTGATCAGAGGCACGCCAGGAATCTGGCTAAAGCGGAAGTTCCCATTGGAGAAGGGACTGGAGCTGGCAAAAGAGTTGATCCTCACCGGAGAGCCGGCCTGGTAGCGATGCACACCACCCACCTGCCAGCCTCCGAGTACCTTGCTGGCCACTCCATGGCTGAAGAATTTCTTGCCTGGACCCGCCGGGAGTTCATACAGGTAACTCAACACGAAGGTGTGCGGGATGTCCTGGTAACTCACGGCCTTCTCCGCCTTCAGGTTGTAGGCATTTTGCGCGCCGAACACGTTCGAGTTGAAGGCCGAGAATACCGGGAAGCTGCTATCGGCGTTGGTCAGCGTCTTCGAAAAGGTATAGGAGGCAAGGAGATTGAGTCCGTTGCGGAAGCGGCGCTCGACCTTGGCCTGCAACGCGTTGTAGGTGGACTGTCCGGCATTCTCCAGCGGCTGGGTATCGAGCCCCGAAAACTGCGGGAACGGTCGAAGAAGCTGGCCCAGAGTAGCGTTCCCTCCCCAGAGTGGGACAAACCACGAGGGCACAGTGAGGCCCAGAGACGCGATATCCGCTTGGGCCTGCGGATCGGCAACGTTAAGAGTCAGATCCTTGCCTAACCCGTAGAACGCAGGATTGACGCTGTTGCGCTGCACCAGCCAAGAGCGCAAACGGGTGGAGTGCATGCCGACGTAGCCGATATTCAGGATCAGATCTTTTGCCAGTTGATGCTGAAATTCGAAACTCCAGTTCTGGATCATGCCCGGCTTGCCAAACTCGGGCGCCGCAAGGCTCGTCCCCTGTCCATTCGCCAGCGTCGGATCTTTCTTGTTTGACGGCGGCGTAAAGTCCGGGAAGCCCTGGTCGAGCGATTGCACAGGCGTGAAGTTATCGGGCGTGTTGAAGGAGGGGCTCGCAGTTGTCCCGCTCATGAACGCGGTGCCGAAGTCGGAGTACTGAAGCGGCGCATAATAGATGGCGTACCCGCCGCGAAAAACGGTATCCGGCTTCCAGGCATATGAGAAGCCAAAGCGCGGAGCGAAATTCTTGTAGTACGTCTTTGCTCCCGTGGCGTTTCTTCCGAAGATCAGCGCGCCCGGAGTTCCGGGCGTTCCCGGATTCTCCGCCGTCAGATCCAGAGCGGAATTGGCATCGTGGGCCTCATGCCTGGGAGTATCCACCGAGTACCGGAAACCAAGATTGAGCACCAGGTTCGGAAGAAGCTTGAAGTCGTCCTGTACGTAGGCGGCGTAGTAATTTGCAATCCAGCGCGGCTGGACGGAGGACACAGTCAGCGACTCGCGAGTCGGTTCTCCCAGCAGGAAGCTGGCAAACGGGTCGCCGGTGGTGTTGTCATTCGGAATGTACGCCGTTTGAAAGTTGGAGAAATTATACGAGGGAGACGTATTCTCCTGGTTTATCCGAGAAAATTGGAACGACCGCCACTCGACCCCGAAGCGCAGGGAGTGGCGTCCCTTCACCCAGGAAACACTGTCCGAGAGCACCAGGCTGTTGGGGACGTTGCGGTCGGAGTTGCCCGTGCTCAAGCCCTGGTAACCGATATCGACCGGGCTGCCGCCAAAACTGAACTGGGGAAACACCTTGCCGTGGGCGTTTCCGATTCCCAGAACCGCCGGCCAGTCCGATCCGTTTACGCTTTCCCCAATGCTCGCGTTCGCGAGGCGGTTGAGGCCCACCACTAAGTGGTTCAGCAGAGTCGGGGTGAAGGTGTAGTCATAACCGAATCGCGCGTAGTGCGTGAAATTTGAGTTGAAAAAGTTCGGGTCAAGCGGCGGGGGAAGACGCGGCTCGCCGTTCAGCACTTCCTGGTCGCGGCTGCTGTAGGAGAAAAAGGCTTTGCCTTTCTGCGATACGTTGAAGTCGATCTTGAACGTCATGGTGGTATCGCGGATCGTCTTGGCGGAGTTGAAGGCAAAGTTGTTGCAGATGGGCACTCCCTCTGCGCATCCGGAACCGTTTCCTCCCGTGGGCGAGGGCAAGAATTTCAGGACATTCTGGGCCACTGTGCTCAGTCGGCCAGCGGGAATGATATTGCCGGGAAACGCGGTACGACAGGGTTGCCCACCCACGGTCTGGGTGGTTGCGGGATCGAAGATCTGGCCCCGGAGAACCGGTGTGTCATCGCATGGGTTTGTCGCTCCGGTGGGCGCCCCGAGCAGCGCCGAAAAATCGCCCGAGCGCTCCGCATCGGTGGGTACAGTGGTCACATTCGCGGTTCCCTTGTTGTTACGATATTGCTCCCACGAGAAGAAGAAAAAGGCTTTGTCATGCCCGTTGTACAACTTGGGGATGCGGATCGGCCCCCCAAGGCTCCCGCCAAAATCATTCTGATGGTCTCTAGGTTTGGGAGAGCCGTTGAAATTGCGATTCCACGAATTGGCATCCAACTTGTCGTTGCGGAAGAAATTGAAAGCGCTTCCGTGAAATCTATTCGTGCCGGACTTGATGGCAAAGCTTTCCACCCCGCCGGTGGTCCGGCCGAATTCGGCGGGAATCGTCGAGGTAAGGACCTTGAACTCGCTCAAGGCTTCTACGGACGGAGCCGTCTGGTCATAGGCCGAACCGCTGTCAGAGCGCTGCGTACTGATTCCATCGAGAATCACTTCAGTTGCGAAGTTCTGGCCGCCAGCCAGTTTCGATTCGAAGATACCCCCAGCAGAGTTATCGCTGTTTGTTCCGGGACCGGTGGTGCCCGGTGTCAGGAAGACGAAGGTCTCAGGCGATCGCAAGAAGCTCTGTCCGCTTGCGAAGAGCGCAAACGGCAAATCCTGAATTTGCTTGTTCGAGACTACCGTCCCGATGTCCGACGATTCCGTCTGGAGGGTGGGAGCGTCTGCGACCACCGTCATGGTTTCTTTTGTGTCACCGACGTCCAGTGTGATGTCGAGCGAACTGACGGTGTTGACTTGGATGACGACGCCGGTACGTTCCGCGGTCTTGAATCCCGTGGCGGCCACTTTGACGTTGTAGGCGCCCAGTTTCATATTCTGGACACGATAAGCGCCGGAAGAGCTCGAGACGGCGTTGTATACGGTCCCGGTCTCAGCGCCGGTGACGGTGATGGTTGCATTCCGAACGACGGCGCCGGTGCTGTCCAAGATTGAGCCGGCGAGCGTGCCGCGGTCCGACTGCGCAACTGCCGTGATAGCCGAGACGGCCAACAAAGTAGAGATCGTTACACATTTCCGCACAGAATTTAGCCAACGCATTGTATTCTCCCGTCCGCTGCGATTGTTCCCGCTTCCGACATCCACGCTGCCAATTGCACCCCGTGCCCACACCGGATCCAACCTGGAGATCCGAGAACGGGACGCAATTAAGCAGGTCTTCAACAACTACGTGTGCTGGAACAATCACCCCACTACCGCGGACGGAGTTTATGAAAGGAATCGGATCCTGTCTATCATACGGTCGCATGGGAGTCTGCCTATACTTTTGTATAGCTACTCAACCAGCTGCGCTGGCGCGATTATGATGTGACATCGCTTTTCTGGTGGGAACCCGCGCCCTGCCTGTCTTTTCCCACCGCGGGTATTCTCACTCACGTTTTGCGGAAGACTTGCGGAGCAGTGTTATATTCTCCGAAATCAAATCGGTTTTTCGACGAGGGAAAATGCCGGGCGAATCCACGCGAAGAGATTTTCTCAAAATGTCCGCTGCCGGACTGGCCGCAACGGCCACGGCTACGAAGCATTCCACCGCGGAATCAGGCACGGCGAGCGCGCCTCCATCGGGCAAGCTGGAAGTTTGGGTGACAAGTGAAAAAGCACGTTGCGCGCGCGCCGAAACCATTTCGTGGAAAACGCTCTCCACCGCTCCGGCGAAAACTGTCATCGCGCTCGATCCGAAAAAGCAATTCCAGATTGTGCTGGGATTTGGCGCGGCGTTCACCGACGCCTCCTGTTACATGTTCAACCAGCTTTCCCCCGGCGCTCGCGAACAGTTGTTCCACGAAATGTTCCACCCTTCCGAGATGGCACTGAATGTCTGCCGCACTTGCATGGGAGCGAGCGACTACTCCACCAGCGTCTACAGCTACGATGAAGGAGAAGCAGATCCACAGCTGGAACGGTTCTCGATCGCTCACGATCGCGACTACATCCTGCCCATGCTACGAGCGGCGCGAAGTGTGAATCCGGAGCTGTTTCTGTTCTCGTCTCCATGGAGCCCACCCGGCTGGATGAAGTCCGGCGGGTCGATGTTAGGCGGCTCGATGCGGCGCAGGTATATTCCCAACTACGCGCAATACTTCGTCAAGTTCTTGCAGGCCTATGCCGCCGAAGGTGTGCCCGTGCAAGCGGTCACTCCACAAAATGAGGTTGACACCGACCAGGACGGCAAGATGCCGGCCTGCATCTGGCCGCAGGAATATGAAATTGAATTCGTTCAGCACCTCGGTCCTGCGCTCCGGCAGAACGGTCTCTCCGCCGACATCTGGATACTCGATCACAATTACAACCTGTGGGGTCGAGCGGTTTGTGAACTCGACGATCCAGCGGTGCGCCAGTATGCGAACGCAGTTGCGTGGCACGGATATGCAGGCGGCGCCGAGATGATGACCAAGGTCCGCGAGTCCCATCCCAATGTCGCGATGCACTGGACCGAGGGTGGTCCCGACTACACGGCTCCCGACTATCTGACGGACTGGGCACGATGGGCCGAGACTTTCACCGATGTGCTCCGTAACGGGTGCCGGTCGATCACCGGCTGGAATCTTGCGCTCGACGAGCAGGGACGCCCGAATCTGGGCCCGTTTCCCTGTGGTGGAGTCGTGACCATCAATTCGCGGAGCCAGGAAATTACCCGCAGCGGGCAGTACTGGGCGTTGGCACATTTTTCCCGCTTCATTCGGCGGGGCGCCAAGCGGTTCGCTTCGCAAAGCTCGGCGCCGGATGTGGGTCATGTGGCCGTCGAACATCCCGATGGGCGCCGCGTACTGGTGGTGGCCAACCCAGCCGGCGCCCAAACCGCAAGCGTGCAGATGGGAGAAAGACTGGCCGACGTCCGGCTGGAAGAGAACTCGGTGACCACGCTCGTGTGGGCCTGATCGGGAGTTGTTGTTTGTGTACTGGCTGCAACTCACGCTGGTCCACTGAGTTCGCAGGAATAAAGTTGAAAGTTCGCGGATCGAGAAGAAAAGGGAAACAGGACTGAACGGATGAAAGCCAGTGCTTGTCTACTCCATTAGCGATTAAGGCTGGATACCACCACGGCAATCATTTCGCGCTGGATCCGCGAAAGGTCGCCAGGGGCATGCATCACGGCTTCATACAACGCCATGTGGGTGGAAAGCGTTCCGGGCGCAAGGCTGTGGATCTTGAGGATATTCGCCAGCGCTCTCGCCTTCTTGCCTTGGGTTTGGTAGATCTCCTTGAGTTCGCCGTCAGCTTCCGTGTCGTTAATGACTTTGATCCATGCCATGTCTTCCCCTCAAATTGCTGATGGGCATTCACTGGAGGAGTTTGTTGGCGCTGTGAGTATAAGGCTGGTTTCACTCACAAGACGCGAGCGTTACAGAGCACGTATGCAAGATTCTCTCAACGGAAAGAGGTTACGGCAAAGACACGGTACTCGCTCAAAACTTGCCGATAGTTTGCTGCCGGGCCGTAACCTTTTCGGAGGCCGCGCATCCTGCACACAGACTGGCATCCACAGTCAGAGTTCAAAATCCACATATCCGGAGGTAAACCATTGAAACGCTATCTGCTACCAGTTTTGGCCGCTGTTCTCCTAAGCAGCCTCAGTTTTGCGTCGCCCAAGGGCAAAACATTCAAAGGGGAGATCATGGACAGCCAGTGCGCCATGAACGCTTCACACGGCCCCATGCTGAAGAAGGAAGGCAAGGGAGATATGGACTCGAATGATCCCATGGCCAAGAAGATGTGCACGGAGAACTGCGTAAAGATGGGCGGCAAGTACGTTCTGTACGACGCTGCTTCCAAGAAAGTCTATCAACTGGACGATCAGACCAAGCCCCAGCAGTTCGCCGGGCAAAACGTGAAGGTCAAAGGCACCGTCGACAAGGCCGGCGAGACGATTCACGTCACCAACATCGAACCCGGTTCGTAATTCGCTCCGCTCTAGGGAGGGTTGGTCGAACAAGCCAGCCCTCTCTCCCTTTTGGTTGCTGAGGTCCATGGCTTTTTTTTGAGGAGAGGTTCCGATGAAGAGGTTTGTAATTGCGGGAATCGGCGCACTCGTTCTCGTCGCCGTGATCGCCGTGGTTGCAGCGTCCCAGTTTACGTTGAGCGCCCTGCCGGAGCCGGGACGAACGGAAACGTTCTTGGCGACTAAAGCGAAGCGGTATCTGGTTCACAGAAGCAGCCGGGAAGGCATTCCGCCCGCACCCGCCGACCGGCAGGCAAGCATCAAGGAAGGCGAGAGGCTGTTCGGCACGGATTGCGCTGCCTGCCACGGAGCGAGTGGGCACAATCCCACGGATGCCGGCCGGTGGATGTACCCGCGAGCCGCCGATCTGAACTCGCGCGACGTTCAGGCGTATTCCGATCCGGAAGTCTTCTGGATCATTAAGAATGGCATCCGGTTGAGCGGCATGCCGGCGTTCGGGAGGGTCGAGTCCGACGAGCACATTTGGGATCTGGTCTTTTATGTCCGTGCCTTTCCGAAGGCCATTCCACAGTAAGAAACACGAAAGGAGCCCGACAATCATGACGATGCCTGCTGCCGTACCTCTCTCACCACTGGACGTATGCCCCCTGCTTACCGGTACCGCAATACCGCAAGTGACTCTGCGGACCGTGGAGGACGAGGTCTTTGATCTGAACAGCGCGATCAAGCAGCAGCCATCCGTGCTCGTCTTCTATCGTGGCGGCTGGTGACCGCACTGCAACCAGCAGTTGGTCCAACTGCGCGAGATCGAGCCTCAGTTCCAGAATTTGGGTGTGCAGCTCTTGGCAATTTCTCCCGATCAGCCATCCAGGCTGAAGGAGACTATCGACAAGCACAAGATGGGCTTCCGACTGCTGTCAGACAGTGATATGGCTGCTGCACGAAGCTTTCGCGTCGCTTACCAGCTGGATGACGCAACTCTAGCGCAGCTGAAGAAGTACGGTATCGATGTGGAGGAAGCTTCCGGTCAAAAGCATCATAGGTTGCCGGTTCCAGCAGTGTTCCTGGTGGCGACGAATGGCTTGATTCAATTTGAGTATGTGAACCCTGACTATCAGGTACGGCTGAATCCTGAGCTGCTACTAGCGGCGGCGAAGATTGTCTTGAAGCCGTAGACTCGGGGCCAATCTATCGAGCCTGAGATATTGAGATTCGTCATGTGGACTGCAAGTAAATCACGAATTCGGATCGCAGCATTCCTGATCTGCATCCTTGCGAAGCCCGGATTTGCCCTTGCGCAGCAGGAAAAACAGTATCTGGAGGCGGGGAAAGGCCAACCGCCTTTCGACATCACTCGCCACTCCGTTCCGATTGAAGAGATCCTTTCTGGTGGTCCTCCCAAGGACGGCATACCAGCACTGAACAACCCCAAGTTCGTCTCTGCGTCCGATGGGGACAAGTTTCTTAAAAAGTACGATAAAGTACTGGCCATCGACTACAACGGGGTAGCCAAAGCGTACCCGATCAGGATTCTGAACTGGCATGAGGCCGTAAATGACGACTTCAACGGAAAACCTGTGGTCGTCACGTGGTGTCCCCTCTGCCTTTCGGGCATTGTTTATGACCCAGAAAACGGAGGCAACCGACTGACCTTCGGAGTTTCCGGAAAAATATACAAATCCAATCTCCTGATGTACGACCACGAGACCGGGAGCCTCTGGTCGCAGATGCTGCAGCAAGCCGTCACGGGGCCGCTTACGGGCGCCGCGCTTAAGATTCTCCCCGCCGAGCACACAACCTGGGAGTATTGGCGAGCGCAGCATCCCAACACGCTGGTCTTGTCGCTGGATACAGGCTTCAAGCGTGATTACGGTCTGGACCCTTATCGGGAATACGTGGAGCAGGGAAGGCCCACCTTCCGCAGTTCGCAAGACAGCAAGGCGGCAAAAGAGAATATCAGCCCGATGGAGCCAGTGTTGGGCATCGCAGTCGGCGGCGTTCAGAAAGCCTATCCCTTTTCCGTCCTCAAGAAGAAATCTGAACAGTTTGCCGATCACGTGGGCGATGCAACATTAGTGATTCATTTCGACAGAGAATCGAAGACGGCTTACGTGACAACTCAGTCTGGCGAGGTCCTGCCTTCGACCATGGTTTTCTGGTTCGCCTGGCAGGATTTTTTTCCGCAGACACAAGTCTTATCGAAAGAGCGTTAACAGGATTCTTAGGCGTGACGTTCGTTCCCGGCGCTGTGCGTCCGGCTGTACGCGCGCCCGTACTGCTGAGAGGGTCAAGCGAGTCACAGCATGTAACGGACATCAGACGCAAGAGTAGCTACAGTCTTTCGAGGACAGAGACAGAATGGGCCGGATCCGACTCGACTGGTCTCCGCCGAGCGGGGTCATTCTAAACTCAATGCCCTGGTTTAAAAGCCTCAACTGTAAGCGTGGCCGAGGGGCCGGCCTGGCGGGTCTGGAGCTTCCCGGCCACCTGCACCGTTCTACCTATTAGGTCAGGGTGTTCCCCGAGCGCATTGGCCTGCGGCCCTCCGGCCAGCAAAAACGGGTGTTTCAGTCCAGCTACGTCCAGCTGTAGCTCCCCTTCCTTCCGAGCCAACGTTCCGTCAACTACCACAACCACCTCAACGGCCGTGAAGCCGGCATCTTTGATCGCTCCGGGAATCAGAGCGGGGTCAAATGATTTTTGCGATTTGGGAAAGACTTGAGCCTCTCCCTTCACAAGGTTCACTTCTGCATGATCAACGCCATCCAGGCGTTGCAGGGCCTTTTGGGCCCCTTTGGCTCAAAGCCCTCATATCATGCCGTTGATCTTGACCGTTGCCTTCTCGACTTGCGCTGAGGCAGGAACGGGCCAGAGCGCTGCAACGACAAACAGTACCAATGAGAGCCACGCCAGTCTACGCATGATTAGCCTCCAAATAGTGTCGCCCAAGAGATCAAAAGAGATACCGGAATCCCATAACAAATGAGGTCTGGGGTCGTGGCTGATCCCCACTGAGATTCCGAACCACGGGAATGGGAAATGAAAATTCAGCCAAGAAACTGTTGCTCACAAAATACTGGATGCCTGGGGACACCGCTAGTGTTGTTCCACCGGTGTCTGCATTTGAATTACCGCGCAAAGTCCCGGAAGCCTGCCACTGTCCGTTCAGCTCGAAGATGAAGTAT
>ORMF010397893.1_pt1 | contig 82068 bp, 74 predicted proteins | sample 1779871 | NCBI WGS metagenome assembly ORMF01 (sample SAMEA104232316, study PRJEB22302) | groundwater metagenome | biome: forest; feature: aquifer; material: groundwater | place: USA | collected 2011-08-07 | depth 5.4 m | reverse complement strand
GTGCCCCTTCTTGTAGGTGCGCGAGGGGAAGACGGACATGTGGTTGGTCATCGCGGAGCCGGGGAAGCGGATCCAGACCACGTGGCCACCGGCGCCACGGCCGCGGAACGGCGCGAGCCGGTCCCACGCGCGCATGTCCGGGAAGAAGTTGCCGAGCCAGTACGCGGTGCGGGAGTCCTCGCGGGCGATGATCTTCGCTTCCGAATAGAAGCCCGCATCTTCGTCGCCCGGTTGGCGCGTGGGGTACTTACTGTTGAAAAAGAAGTCTGGGTCGGGAATCAGCGACATCGCCGTGGGCAGGTAGTTGTAGTGGAGCAGCCGCGCCGGCGCCTGGCCGGAGGCGTTGCTGAGCTGATGGGTCGTATTGCGCGGCAGCATGAAGAGGCGGTGCTTCTGCCACTCAAACGTCGAGGACGAGCCGTCAGAGTTCGTGACGGTCGTCAGCCCGCGCCCATCAGCTACGTAGACCACTTCGTCGAATGCGAAGTGATACGGCGGCAGCGTGCCACCCGCGGGAATCTCCGTCACCCGGGACTCGGCAACGCCCTCCTGGCCGACCAGTTTGAGGATCGCGGCGTTGCACTTCCGCTCCTCCCACCAGCCGAGCTCGATCTTGCGGACGTCGTCCGTGAAATACCCCCGATGAATGGGCACGCCGAGGGTTTCCACCCACATGTCATAGGGGGCATCGTCCGTCATGGCGACCTTGCTCAGGAGATCGGTCGATCGATCGCCCGGCTTCGCCTGGTCCTGGGTCACATTGGCCAAGGCGTCCTCCGCTTCTGGCGAGTGACGATCGCGGCCCTCCTGACCTCATGGCCAGCGCCGGCGATCTCCATCGCAGTTGGTCTTGCGAAAGTATCTCTGCTTTGCGAGGGCGGCAGCAACGTTGGCAAGAAATCGGCCACAAAAAACCTCCCCCCGAGCGGGGGGAGGCGGGTGGGAGGCGTCCCCCGGCAGCAAACCGTTGCCGGGAGACGGCCCCCGCCCCCCTCCCTCTTCCCCGGACGGGGGGAGAGGGGGTTATTTGCTTACTTCGCGACCTTGCGCTTGGGGTGGTCGAGCTTGACCTCGGCGCCGTTCTTCTTGCACTCGGCTTCGAAGGTTGCGAGAACGTCGGCATCCTCGTCCTCGTACTCGATCTGCCAGCCGCCTTCCTTCTCGCTGACGTCGGCGCCGGCGCGATTGTACGCCGTGTTGCCGATGTACAGGTTGCCGAAGGTGTAGGCGAGATAGCGGGCCGGCGTCGGGCCGCTATTGAAGTGCTGATGGTACTCGCCGTCGCGCGGGGAGAACAGCGAGCCTTCCTTCCAGTCGACCTTCAGCTTCTGCTTGTCGCCCTTGTACCACAGGAGCGAGTAGCCGATGCCGCTCAGGATGATGATCTCGGCGCCCGGGCCGTGGTGGTGCGCCTTCTTGTAGGTGCCGGTCGGGAACTCGCTCATGTGGGCGGACATCGCGTTGCCCGACATGACGAAGAACATGTTGGTTCCGCCAGCCCCGCGCTCCTTCCAGTCCTCGAGCTTGAAGCCCCGGGTGTCCGGAATGAAGTTGGTCTGCCAGCGGCGGGTTGCGATCTTCTGGCCAGGGTTGGTGAAGTAGTCGTCCTGCTCGTTGTACCGGTCGGCGAAGACGTAATCGCAGTTGAACACGAATTCCGCGTTGCGGACCATGTTGATCTGCATCGGAGCCGTGGTCGCCGCGAACAGCCGGGCCGGCTTCTGGCCGTCCAGGTTGAAGTGCTGATAGTGCGAGTTCAGGGGCGGGGAAAAGAGGCTTCCCGCCTGCCACTCGACGGTCTGCTTCTTCGAGGAGCCCGGCTGCCAGATCGTCGTGGCTCCCCGACCGTCGACGACGTAGTAGGTGGCCTCAAAGAGATGGTGGATCGGCTTGGTCTCTTTGCCTGGAGCGATCTCGATCAGCCAGCCGTCGTTCTGCTCCTGCGCGGCCAGGCTGATCAGCGCGCCCTTCTGTCCGAAGCGCGGCCAGTCCCTGACCTCGGCGGTGTGCAGGTCCGAAACGTACGAACCGGTGTAAAGAGGAACGCCCTCTTCCTTGCACCAGTTGCTGTACGGGGTTTCCTTTGGCGGGCCCCAGGCGCTTCCGCCACTCGCGTTTCCAGGTGCCGCGGACATAGTGACTCCCTTCCTTGTCTGATGGGACTATCAACGCGTGCGTCGAATCATGGCTGGCTGGTTAGCCGCAAGGCTGCCCCCGCACCCGCGTCCATGACCCGGCGGTCGATATGCGAGCCCATGATACGACACTTATCAGGGATTGCGCTCAGCGCCGCAGATCCCACTCGTGCGCGTTCCAGGCTACATTAGGCGGGGTGACGTTCACGAGCCGATTGGACACCATGGCCGGATCCACGGCCCAATAGGTACCCAACGCCACAACCTGCTCCGCCATGTGCCGCACGATCTGGCCCAGGATCTGCGTCCGCTCCTGAATCGGGATCGTGAGCTAGTAGCGATCGATGAGCGCATCGAAATCGGGATTCCGGTACCGCGAGCGGTTGACGCCACGGTAGGTGTTCTCCGCCGTCGGCGTCTCCGAGCCGGCATACCGGGGGATGGATTCCGTTCCGCCGGGTTGCCGCACGACCTCGAACGCAGGGCGCGTCGCGCGGAACTCGCGATCGTTGGCCCGGAGCGCCGTGAAGATAAACGGCTCGGTCCCAACGCCGATCTTCTGCCAGTAGTCAGCAACGGCGTAGAGGGTCTTCTCTCTTGCAGGTCGTCGCCCTGCCGGGTGCGGAGCTCCATCGAGAGCCGTTGCCCCGTTACGTCGCGCTCGATGCCATCCGGGCCTCGCGTGTAGCCCAGGTTCTCGATCAGTTGGGCCGCGCGGCGCGGATCGAAATCGTAATTCACGACGTTCGGCTCGATCTCACGGTACTCAGCGGTATTCGGGGGGATCACCGCGTGCGCGACCGGCGCAAGACCCGCCTGAATCGTGTCGGACATCTCCTGCCGATGCAGCGCGTGCAGCAACGCACGTCGGAACTGGACGTTCTCGAGCACCGCTGGAGTCGCGTTCAGGAGCTGCGGATAGAGGGCAACCCAGCTCGTCGCGACGGGTGCTTCCATCCGCCCGGACCGCCACTGGTCGCGAATCTGAATGCCCCATTCGATCGAGTAACGACCGCCGACCGTGAGCTCCACCGCACCCGCCAGAATGTTCGCGGCGACCGTGTTGGGGTCCAGAATGAACTTCACTTCCATCGAGTCCAGCCGGGGGCGCCCAAGGAAATACTTCTCGAACGCATCGAGTGTCATGTGGCTGCCTTCGACGATCTCGCGGACCTTGAAAGGGCCCAAACCAACGAATTCGCTCGTCCAGTAGGGCAGATCCGTGAAGGTGGTCGGATCGTCGTTGAACTGCCGCTCGAGGAGATGCCGCGGCATTGGGAGGATGCGCGACTCGCCCACGCGGGAAAGAACCTTGTCGGCACCGACGTACGGCTGGGTCCAGTTGAGCACAACTGTCTGCGCGTCCGGTGTCTCGACCCGATCGATGAGCTGGTAGGTGAGCGAGCCGTACATCGCGACCCGCTTGTCCTGCGCAACTCGAACCGTGAACGCGACGTCGTCAGCGCTGAACGGCGTCCCATCGTGCCAGAAGACGTTCGGACGGAGCTTGAACGTCGTCTGCATCGTCCCGTCTGGATTCACCACCCACAGGCTGTTCTCAACGGTCGGGAGTTCGGTGACCAGGCGCGGCACCACGAAGCCCTGTGGGTCCTCGACACCAAGTCCGGCGTGGATGATCTCTTGCATGATCTCAACACCCGGCACGCTGCCGTAGCCCGCGGCGTTGATCGCCTCGCTCAGCGTGAAGGGGCTGCCACGGAGGGCCGTGGAGAGGTGTTTCGTTCCCACGCTCCGCGCCCCAGCGCCAGATGCCGGCGCGCTATCACTGCTCGGTGCTCGCGCTGCAGGGGCGCAACCTGTTAGAGCCAGGACGGCGATCATGGCCCAGACCACCGATCGTCTGCGCATCGCCCATTACCTCCATTGCCATCCAGCGTTTGGAGGAAGTATGTGCAGCCCTCCGCAGCGTCCGACTGCCGCTCGGCGTGCTTGAGCTAGCAGACGCGGGGAGGTATGGGGCTCCCGGCCTGGGCAAGGGCCTCTTTGATGTTCACCGCTTCGACGATGCTGAACTCTGGAACAGGGTTTCCCAGCACAGTTGCCCGGCTCTCGACCTCGCGCTGACCGCCCTCGGCCGCCTCGCGTGTCGCATAGGCCTGATTCGCACAGAACAGTGCCGGGGCCGGAGCTCGACCCCCGCGCCCGGTCTGCTCGCGGTACAGCACAAAAAACGCCATGTCAGTCCTCCTTGAACTGGGCTGTGGGAGTCGACGCAAGTGTATTCAATCGAATGGGCTCTCCGTTACGGCTTGGGCGATAGGTCGACACCGCTGGTCGAGCCGGAGGGTAAGGCTCAGGCGACGCAAGGCGAGCTGGCGCAGTCCCTGCTGGAGCACGATTCATAACACTGTTTGACACGCCAAATGGAGATAGCGCAAGAGCCCATTTGGCACAATTTTGGTTCCAAATGGGGATATATCAAAACGCCGTTATGGCATCAAGCTCAGGCATGAGGCAGGGCTCAGCTAGGGCTTCACTCCCGTTCCGCGCCGGCCAGGCTTCGCACCCGTTTGGCGATCTCGTCGAGGGCTCGCGCAAAGGGGGACTGGGGCTGGGAGAGGCTGATCGGTTGGCCGCGATTGATGGCTTCGGACACCGCGGCGCCACCGCTCGGGATCTTGAGGATGTCGCTCGTGCCGACCGCTCCAGCGATAAGCTCGATCGTCAACCCGGCCAGTGCATTCGCACGGTTGAGGACGAAGCACATCCGGTCGCGCCGGTAGCCAAGGACCTTGGCGAGATCAATGAACTGGTGTGCGTTCTGGAGCGCACCCATGTGAGGCGCCAGGACCACGACGAAGACGTCCGCGACATCCAGCACCGCAAGCGTCTTCTCGTCATACGACGCCGCGGTGTCTACGACGACATAGTCGTACATCCCGAGCAGCAGCGCGAGGATTGCGCGGACGTCCTCCGGCGTGACCGTGTCGGCATCCTCGGGCCGGGGAGGGCGGGTGAGCACATCGGCACCGCTGTGATGGTGACGAAGCGCCTGTCCCACCACGTACGTATCCAACTCGGAGCCGTGTCCCACCAGATCCAGAATGCTGCGCTCCGCGGGAAGGTCGAGTTGAAGATTCAGGTCACCAAATGCAAAATCGGTATCGAACATGAGCACCCGGGATTTCGGGGACGACTGCAGGGCCAGGCCGAGTCCGATGGCAATCGTCGTTTTCCCGACCCCGCCTTTTGCCCCGATGACGGCGATGCATGTGCCGCGTTTGGCTACCGTCAGCTCCGCCGTTTCAGACTCCGCGGCAAGCTGCCGCTTGCGGGCCTGCGCGTAAACAGTCCGTGTAGCGCGAAGCAGTTCATCGCCGTCGCCGAGGGGCTTGAGCACGAGCCCCTGAGAACCGGCCGCCTCGGCCCGCATCCGCAAGGCATCGTCTTCCTCAGCCGTGACCGTAATGATTGATCCATGTGTGAGCTGCTTCGCGACCTCAGCCGTGGCCAAGGGACCATCGAGGTCGGGTAGGTGAAGGTCCATCAGCACGATATCCGGCTGGAGCTCCGCGGAGAGTCGCACGGCGTCCTTGGCGGTGGCCGCCTCGCCCACGAGCTCGATGTCGGGCTGCACCTGCAGGATTTGGGCAACGACTCGCCGCACCAGCGCGCTGTCGTCCACGCTCAGAACGCGGATGGGCCGATCGTCCAAGTCAGATCCTCCCGAAAGATTCCTCGCACGGCAAAAAGGGACCTTCGCTCGTTGGGGCCCGTTGAAAGATACCCGCCAACGTTCCGAATTCCCAGGTTGCCCGAATTCCCAGGTTCCAAAGTATGACACGGAGCCGCCATTCGGCGATGAATTGCATCACATTCTTATCACCACGCAGCCGCAGGCGTCAGAGGTGATAGGATCGACTGAGGACGCCCAACACCTCCCCAGCATTAACGGTGGATTCGTGACAGCGACCGAGCCGGGATACGGCTTCCGCGAGGTCAAGCAAGCGATCCGGGAACAGATCTGGGCCCGCCTGATGGCGGAGCACGTCGCGGCATTCCCGTTTCCAATCGTCGGCAGAATTCCGAACTTCCAGGGTGCCGAGCAAGCAGCCGCGCGCCTTGCGGACCTGCCCGAATTTCGAGGCGCGCAGGTCATCAAGGTCAACCCGGACTCGCCCCAACGCCCCCGCGGTGCCTACATCCGCGGCCTCCCTTCCCGGTCACCTACCCCCGCATAGGTTCGTCCCAGAGGGGCATCAACGCGGGAAAGCAGACCGATCGATCCGCATGAAAGGCACGAAGGCCGCCAAGGCCCCGCGAACCCCTCAGCGGTCCATACGCTGGTCTTCGCGCCACTCGGCGGTTCGCAGACGCTCCGCATAGGTCACACCAAGCGGCCTGGTGGCGTCGATGATCAGCTTTGCCGCGTAGTCGGGATCGGGAGCTGACGGATCGAGGCGGCTGCCTTTGACCCCGCGCAGGACGTCGACGTCGCGGTCCGCCTGCACCCGCGTCGCTATCGCCCAGAGCACCTCACCGTCATCGAAAACGTCGATGTCGTCATCGACGACGATCACGTGCTTGATGAGCTCGGAGGCGGTCAGCGCGGCCATCGCGGCGAGGCGGGGCTCGCCTTCCACGCGCTTTTCGATCGCCACATAGCAGTGCAGACGCCCCGCGCCGGACTGCGGCAAATTTACCGCGCGAACGCCGGGCACGATGGACCGCACACGCTCGTACACTCCGCCCTCTTTTGGGACGGAGCCGAGGAGCGCATGGTCACGGTGGCCGACGAAGACGTCGACCAGGATCGCGCCGCGGCGGTGGGTGATCGCCGTCACCTCCATGAGCGGTGCCCGCGCGGCCGGTGAATAGTAGCCGGTGAAATCACCGAAGGGGCCCTCCTCCGCGAACTCATCAGGGAGGATCCGTCCCTCTACGACCAGCTCCGCGTCGGCCGGAACGAGAAGCTCCGCGCCAAACGTCACCGAGGGGACGAGGCGGAGCGGCTCCCCCAACACGCCGCCGATCGTGTGGTACTCATCGGAGTCGAGCCCGGTGAGCGCGCAGCTCCCAAGGAAGAAGCCGGGGTGATGGCCCAGCACGCAAGCGAAGGGCAGGGGACGATGCTGCGCAGCCGAGCGTGAGTAGCAGTCCCAGAGGTGCCGCTTCTCCATAAAGATCGTCAGGTGCCGCCCGTCGACCACCATCGCCCGGTGGAAGGACGCGTTGTACACGCCGGTATCGGGGTCGCGCGCGACGCCAACGGGCGTCAGGTAGGGACCGCGATCCGCGAGGTGATGGGTGAGCACGGGAAGCTGGAAGAGGTCTGGCTTCGCAACGACCTCTCGGACTGGCGCCTCGTTCGGCCCGACGACGACCGGTTCGAGTGGACAGCCCACGCGGCGTGCGTACTCGAGCGCCAACTCCACGCCGACGCATTCGGGCGCGAGATCCAGCGCCGCGGCGATGGCCGCGCGGGTCGCGAAGAGGTTCGTGACGACCGGGAACTCCGAGCGAGCCTCATTCAGGTTGGCGATGCGATCGCTGCGCAGGATGGCGTACTGACCGCGCTTCTCGAGATGGGCGACGTAAGCGGAGAATTCGAGCCGGGGATCGAACTCATGCTGCTCGTCGACGACGTACCCGTCGGGGAGCGATCGCTGAATGCCGACGAGATACGACTGGAGGTCCTTCATCCTGCGGGTCGCCAGCTACGCGCCGCTTGAAATGGGGCTCGCCTGGCCGGGGACGCGCACTGCGCCACTCTGTCGGGCCAGTCCGTACTCGATGCTGTCCGCGAGCGCCTCCCAGCTTGCCTCGAGCACGTTCGCCGAGACCCCAACCGTTGTCCACGGCCCGTGCTCGTCGGCCGACTCGATCAACACCCGAACCTGAGTGCCCGTGCCATCGCTACCCTCGAGCACCCGCACCCGATAGTCCGTCAGATGGACTTGCTCCACCTGCGGGTAGAACGGTTGCAGCGCCTTCCGGAGCGCCCGGTCCAGCGCGTGGACGGGTCCGTCACCTTCGGCCGCGGTGTGCTCATCACGGTCGCCAACGGTGAGGTGGACCGTGGCATCCGCGCGTGGCTCGCGGTTGCCGCGATGCTCCACTGTGACCCGGTAGCTCTTCAGCGTAAACCGTGGCTCCCACAGACCGAGCTGCCGCCGGAGCAGCAGCTCGAGCGAGGCATCGGCTCCCTCGAACTGATACCCCTGGTTTTCCATCTCCTTGACCATCTGCACGACCCGCTGCACGGCGGGAGCTTGATCGTCGAGCGGTATCCCCATCTCGGCCGCGGCGCTGTAGAGGTTGCTGCGGCCGGCGAGCTCAGAGACGAGAACCCGGCGCAGGTTGCCTACCGTTGCGGGATCGACGTGTTCGTACGTCCGTTCGTCTCGCATCATCGCACTGACGTGGACGCCGCCCTTGTGCGCGAACGCGCTACGTCCGACGTACGGTTGATTGTCAGTCGGGACCAGGTTGGTCACGTCGTAGAGATACGCCGATAGGCTCGTGAGCTGATCGATGTTGGGGCTGCAGTTCATTTGATACCCAAGTTTGAGCGCGAGGCCCGCGATCACCGGGCAGAGGTCGACGTTGCCGCAGCGCTCGCCAACGCCGTTGATCGTGCCCTGCACGTGGGTTGCGCCCGCGCGGACCGCGGCGAGCGTCGTCGCGACAGCGGTGCCAGCGTCGTTGTGGACGTGGATGCCGAGCCGCTGGTGGCCGGCCGCACGCACCTCCTGCACGATCCGCTCGACATCCCATGGCAGCACGCCGCCATTGGTGTCGCACAGCACGATCCAACTCGCACCCCCATCGACCGCTGCTGCGAGTGTCTCGAGCGCATACTCGGAGTCCGCCGCGTAGCCGTCAAAGAAATGTTCGGCGTCATAGATGACCTCGCGCCCTTCGGCCTTGAGCAGAGCAACCGAGGAACGGATCATCTCGAGGTTCTCTTCGAGCGTCGTGCGCAGCGCTTCGGTCACGTGAAGCGTCCAGCTCTTACCGAAGATCGTCACGGCCGGAGTCTGCGCCTCGATGATCGTGCGCAGGCTCTCGTCATCCTCGGCGCGAGTGCCAGCGCGGCGCGTACTGCTGAACGCGGCGAGCTTGGCGTGGCGCAGCTCGAGGTCACGCGCGCGTGCGAAAAACTCTGAGTCTTTCGGGTTCGAGCCTGGCCAGCCGCCCTCGATGTAGTCGATGCCGAACTCGTCGAGCCGGCGCGCGATGCGGAGCTTGTCCTCGAGGCTCAGCGAGACGTGCTCCCCCTGCGTGCCATCACGCAGGGTTGTGTCGTACACAACGATATTGGTCATGAATCATCCTCTTTCGACACCGCACGTCTCGGCGAGGCGCGAAGGGAACAAAAAATCCCGTCCCTCCTGGGACGGGATCGATCTCCCGCGGTACCACCCAAATTGGCGTTGCGCCCGCTCATGCAGGGTACGTGCTCATACCCTCGCCTCGGATAACGGGTAGCGAACCCGGCCACATCTACTTGGGCTCCAGCAATCCAGGAACCTGGATTGCAGCGGTACGCCCGTTCGGGTGGCGGCTCGGGGAGGATGTTCGGCCAGTCGATCGTGCCCGCTCGCACCGTACCGGGCTCTCTGAACGACCGTGCGCTGACGTACTCGTTCCCGTCGACGCCTGTTTGTATTTGAATGAATCATTCTACGGTCACGGCTACCCCATCGCAAGCACGTGGTTGGCCAAATCGTTGGCCCTACTCCTCGAGCGACCCGAACAAGCTGTTGAGGCTCTCGGAGAATGCCGGGTGCGCAAAGACCCCGTCTCGGAGCGCCGTGTACGGGACCTTTCCCATCATTGCGATCTCCATCATGGACATCAGCTCGCCCCCTTCGACGCCCAGCACCGCGCAGCCCAGGACCTGATCGCTCTCCGCGTCGACAATCGCCTTGATCAGTCCCCGCGTCTCGTCCGTCTCGAGCGCGCGGGCGACGTGGGTCATCTTCAGCTTGGCGATTTTGACCTTCTTCCCCTGCTGGCGCGCCTGGGTCTCGGTGACTCCGACTCGTCCGAGCTGCGGATCGATGTACACGACGTATGGGACGGGTCGATCGGCGGTCGTGCGGTTGCCCCCCTCGAGCAGGTTCGCCTTGAGGATGCGGAAGTCGTCGTAGGAGATGTGGGTAAAGGCCGGTCCGCCCTTGACGTCGCCCATGGCATAGATGCCAGGGACGCCGGTCTCGAGCCGCTCGTTGACCTGAATCCAGCCCCGCTCATCGGTCTTCACGCCCGCGGCGTCGAGATTCAACATATCGGTGTTCGGAGTGCGGCCGACGGCGACCAGCAAATGCGAGCCCGCGACCGTGCGCTCGCCACTCGGGCCCTCCAGCGTAAGCTCGATCCCGCCGCTGGCGCCCGCGACAACCCGGGTTGCCTTGCTCCCGAGCACGAACTCGATCCCATCTTCCTGGAGGATCTTGAATGCCTCCTCGACAATGTCTGGGTCTTCGCGATCCATGAGCCGCAGCCCGGGATCGATCATGGTGACCGCGCTCCCGAAACGCCGGAACATCTGGCCGAATTCCAGGCCGACGTAGCCGGCACCGAGCACGACGAGGTGCTCGGGCACGATCTCGAGCTCCATGATCGAAGTGGAATCGAGATACGGCACCATCTCAATTCCCGGGATCGGTGGCTTCGCGGGCCGCGCCCCCGTATTGATGAAGATGCGCTCGGCGGTAAGCTGCCGAGGTGCTGCTGCGCCATCTCGCCGCACCTCGATCGTGCGCCCGTCCACGAACCGAGCCTCACCCCACAGGATCTCGGCGCCCGCCGTGCCTTCGATGCCCTGCTGGCTGCCGGAGCGGAAGGTCTCGACGATGGCCCGCTTGCGCTCACGTACCTTGACCATATCAATCGAAACAGAGGCGGTTCCGACGCCATAATCGGCCGCCCGGCGCGCCAGGTATGCGACTCGCGCGCTCGCGGCCATCGTCTTGGTCGGAGTGCACGCTTCGTTGATACATGCGCCGCCGATGTGCTCGCGCTCTACGAGCGCGGTGTGCCAGCCGGCCTGAGCCATCGCCGTTGTCAGTGGCCCACCTGACTGGCCCGCCCCGATGACGATCGCGTCATACCGGTCGCTCGTTGCGCTGTCCATCATCCTGCCTCCTCCAACGCTGCGCTCGCCGCGGTCACCAGTTGGCGCCGCCACGTACGGGTATCTATCTGACGAGCATACGGCGCGCGGAGGAGACCGAAGAGCGTGCTCGATGGATCAGGAGATGTCACGGACGAATTGCTGAAGCTGCTCCTCGGTGATCGGACCCGGCCATCTTCGCGCCACCGTGCCATCCGGGCGGATAAATACGGTTGTTGGGAGGCCGACGACCTGAAAACTCCGGGCGATCTCGTTATTCGGGTCCGCGCCCGTTGGGTAGGTCACGCCAACCTCGTTCAGAAAGGCACGCGACGCGGGCTCGTCGTCGAGAAGCGCAAGTCCTACAAAGACGACGCGGTTCTCGTTTGAGCTGCGAGCCACCTTGTCGAAAAACGGCATCTCCGTACGACAGGGAACACACCAGGAAGCCCAGAAGTTGAGAACGACCCCCCGCCCCGCGTAGTCGGCGAGGGCAATCCGCTGACCGTCGAAGGTGATGAGAGTAAAGGCAGGTGCAGCCCCGCCTTCGACTGCCACGGGCGAGCGGCTCGCTGGTTGGCCAGGAAATTGGGGTGGTCCCGAGCAGCCAGCAACGAGCGACATGCTGAGCACAGCGAGGGCGAGAATGGCGCATGCGGGCAAGGTCGTTGAGCGCCGCGCCGCCATTAGAACTAGCGGGCCCAGGACGAGCCGCCGTCCTCGCTGCGGTAGAGCAGCCCGCGTCGCTCCTCCATCGAGAGTGCCAGCAACGCGCCGGGCTGGATGGGGCTGACGGCGACGCTCAAGGCGTTCTTGCCCGGGTAGGGAAGCTTCTGCCAGCTCTCGCCGCCGTCGGCACTGCGAAATAGACCGTCGGATGCGCCCGCGTATATGGCGCCACTCTTCGGCTCGAGTGCGAGTGAGAAGACTGGCCCGGGCGCGGGGCCACCGGGTACCGTGGCCCAGGTGGTGCCGCCATCAATGCTTCGGAAGAGGCCGGCACGCGCGGTGGCCAGGATGAGTCGCTCCGGCGTCCCGCCCATGGACGCCATCGCCATGACGTCGAGCGGCAGGTCGCCGACGAGCCGATTCCAGGTCTCACCACCGTTGCTGCTCGCGAATAGCCCGCGTCCGACCACAAACGCGTGCAGCAACTTCGGATCGTCGGGATGCATCGCGAGGGCATGAATATCCGAGACCGGTAGGTCCGTTGGAATCTCAGCCCAGGTCGCACCGCCATCGGTACTTCCCTGCAGCCCACTATGGCCCGCGAGCACCATTCGGCCGCTGCCATCCCGGGGGAATGCCAGGCCCAACGCGTCGATTTCGGCCTGCTCCAACAGCGGCAACCAGTTTCGTCCGCCGTCTGTGCTTCGCAGCAGACCGTTGTGATGGCCGAAATACACAACGTCCGGGTCCGTTGGGCTAAAGGCGAGGACGTGGAAATCACTGGTCTGCAGGATTGATATCGGATGGGGCCGGGTCAGCCCGCCCGGGCCAAACGCAATGAGGATGGCAATCGCCACGAGTCCAATCGCGATTCCCAGCACGAGCCAGCGCCGGCCGCGACCCGGCCGACTGGTGGGGTCGCTCACCGCGCGTCGCGCACCGCGCCTGCGCTCGCCATTTCGCGCTATCGCTGCATGCCCTCGCTCGATTACCGGGCGGGGTTGCGGCTGCAAGCGTGCTGCGTTGGGTTTCGTCCGCATGCCTGTTCGGTCCTCATCACCAGGCTGAACTGGCGGGATCAACTGGACGAATTATACGGACCGACGCTTTCGTGACTTTTGGCTGCCGGAGACCGAGATGACGCTGTGATACGGGATCAGCGATGCGCGGGGAAGGAGACTCTCCGCGATATCGTGCTCTGGGCCTGGCAGCGGCGAACGATGCCCGCGTGAAACAGACGTTGTTGCAGCCTATTGACTGCTGATGATCCCTGATGCGATGCTACGTGAGTTCCATCGGCCCGTAGCTCCACGCTGGAGGTCCAGGGTGCCACGTCTCCACCAGTTCGTCGTTTCGCTCGCGGTCACGGCACTTCTCGTTGCGTGCTCGACGCCCGCGTCCGCCCCGCGTCAGGAACGGGTCGACCGCGGCTCCGAGGTGACTGCGGCCCAGGAAAGCAAGACGCTCGTCCTCGCCACGCGGGTTGAGGTCACGAGCCTCGCCCACCTGCCGTTTTGGGAGCGCCGCTTCACTTTCCTCTCCACGCCTCGACTTTTCAACGCCACGCTCGCCATCCTCGACGAGCGCGGCCTTCCTCGGCCTTACCTCGCGGAATCACTCCCCGCGCTCAATACGGACACGTGGCAGGTTTCGCCGGATGGCCAGATGCAAACGACCTACCGCCTGCGTCCATCGCTCACCTGGCAGGACGGCACGTCCATGACCGCGGAGGACTTCGTGTTCACGTGGCGAGCGCTCACGGCGCCGGACCTCGGGGTTAGCAACTCGCAGCCGCAGGCCCTGATGGACAGCGTGACCGCTCCGGATCCTCGGACCGTCGTGATTCATTGGCGCCAGCCCTACCCCTACGCCAATGAGATGACCGAGCCGTTCCAGCCACTCCCCCGACACATCCTGGAGCCGATTTTCGAGCAGCGTGCCCCGGACTCATTCGCGGCGCAGTCGTTCTGGACACGCGATTATGTCAACGCGGGGCCGTATCGCGTGGACCGCTGGGAGGAAGGCTCGTTCGTAGAAGGCCAAGCCTTCGCCGGCCACGCGCTTGGGCGGCCAAAGATCGACCGCATCAAGGTGATGTTCATCCCGGACCCGAACACCGTCCTCGCCTATCTGCTCGCGGACAGCATTCACGTCTCCTTCGAGAATTCCATCCGCCTCCAACAGGCCCAGATCCTGCAGCGCGAATGGGCGCCCCGCACGGGGGCGACGGTGTTCCTGGCACCAACGTTGTGGCGTGCCGTCCAAATCCAACAGCGCCCCGAGTATGCGAATCCGCGTTCGCTGACCGACGTCAGAATTCGGAAGGCCATCGCGCATTCAATGGATCGAGAGGCTCTCAATGGAGCCGTGCTCGACGGCCACGGGGTGATCACGGAGTTCATGATTTCCCCACTGGTGGATTACTTCGCGGAGGTCGAGCGGGCAACGGTTAAGCACCCATATGACACGCGCCGGGCGGAGCAGCTCCTGAACGAGGCGGGGTACGCGAAGGGCAGCGATGGCTTCTTCGGGAGCGGCGGTGAGCGATTCACGACCGAGCTGCGAGGCCTGACTGGGGCCCAGCAGGAGCAAGAGCTCGCAATCCTCGGCGCAGGCTGGCGCCAGTTCGGGCTCGACATCCGCGAGTCGACGATCCCAGCCTTCCAGGGGCAGGACTCGCAGCTCCAGGCGACGCTCCCGGGGCTGTTCGCGGGCGGGGCCGCATCCGGCGAGCGGAACCTGGCGAATCACACGTCGACGCAGGTTTCGCGCCCAGAGAATCGCTGGACGGGGCGGAACTTCATCGGCTGGTCGAACCCAGAATACGATAGGCTCGCGGACGCATTTGCCAGACCTCTCGACCGTTCCGAGCGCACGCAGCAGATCGCCGAGCTGGGTCGAGCCTTCACGACGGATTCGCCGTCCGTGACCATGTATTTCTCGATCGAAGTGCTGGCCCACAGCGCGGGGCTGACCGGCCCGAAGCTCGTTCCTGCCGAATCAGCACAAACCTGGGACATCCATAGCTGGGAGCTGCGCTAGCCAATCGTCCAACGCGACGACGTCAGACGGTCGCGAGAACCAACCCGAAAAGCTCCTTGGGGTCCGAGTACCAGCTTGCGAGGCGGAGTCCGGCGGCCTCCAGCATGGCGGTGGCCCGATCGCGCGTGAACTTGCAGGAGATCTCCGTACGGATGCTTTCCCCCGCCGCGACCTCCACGGTAAGGTCGATCCGCCGGAGCGTCGCGACCTGGCGCTCGTCGGGCACAAGGTGCATCTCGATGCGCTCCTGGTCGCGGTTGTAGAACGCCCGGTGGGCAAAAGCCGCGGGCTGAAAATCGACGTCGAACTGGCGGTTGATGACGGCCAAAATGTTGCGATTGAACGCCGCCGTCACCCCGGCGGAGTCGTTGTAAGCAGCCTCGATAACCGGGATGTCCTTCACGAGATCGATTCCAAGGAGGAACGCGTCCCCCGGGTGGAGGAGTCCGCGAGTGGCACGAAGCAATGCCAGCCGTTCATCAGCCTCGAGGTTGCCGATCGTGCTTCCGAGGAAGATCACCAGGCGCCGACCGACCGCCGCCGGCACCTTGTCCAGGTCCCGCTGGAAGTCCCCCACGACTCCGTGGATGCACATCCCCGGATAGCGTGCCAGCAGGTCGTATGAGCTCTGGCGCAGCATCTCCTCGCTGACGTCGAGTGGCACATAGCGTTCCAGGGTACCGCTGGCTTGCATGGCATCGAGCAGGGTTCGGGTCTTGACCGCTGCTCCAGAGCCGATCTCAACCAGCTCGCGATAGCCCCCCTGGGAAATCAGCGGATCGGCGATGGTGCGGAGGATACCAAGCTCGGTGCGGGTCGGATAGTACTCCGGCAGCTCGGTGATTTGTTCGAACAGCCGCGATCCGTGCTCGTCGTAGAAGTATTTCGCCGGCAGCGTCTTCGGCTCCGCGGTGAGGCTCCGTTTCACCTCGTCGCGCATTGATTGATCCTGTGTCGCGGGATCGAGGTACGACGCAATCGTGAGGCGCTCGTCGCCCGCGGAGGTCATAGTCGACACTCCGCTTCGGGGAATGAGGCGCAACCCGAAGCCAGAACGTCGCGTGTCGTCTGAAGCGTGGTCCTTGCAACAGCCAGTCCCGCGCGGGCGGCGTCCCTGGCCTCATCCAGCGCGCCAGCGCGCTGGATGAGGAGCGCATACCCGATGACCTGCATGGTTGGACTATCGAGCGCGGCGATGGTCCCATCAGCGATGGCCGCGTCGAGCTCGTTCCAGCCGGCCGTTGGCGTACTCCAGCGGTTGATGCTTCCGACGATGCCCGTGCCTATTGCCTCGATCGCTGTCTGATCAGGCAGGATCGTCATTGCCGTAATGGCAAGACCGGGATCCGAGAGCGGGTCCCGGTCCGCCGGAAGAATACCGGGGGTAAGCGCGTCAGCCGGGCCATAGCGGCCAAAGCGCCCGGAGAGCACGTACAACACGTTTTCCGCGCCGCATTGGACCGTGGCGGTATCGCGGGCATCAGCGGCCGCTTGCATGGCCCGGGTCGCTGCGACAAATCGATTGACCATCGAGCCGGGAACCGAGACCTGGCCGATGTTCGACTGCAATGCGACCACGGCCGCGGGATCGTCAAGAATCGGTCGGGCGCAGCCTGGCTCCGACGTCTGAGCTGGCGACGCGTCCGGCACCGAAACCTGCTGGCGGATGTTACAGGAAATGAGGAACAGCGGGGTCAACGCCAGGGCGATGAGCCCCTTGCCGCACGCTGCGCACGTCCATTTGTAGCCGTTCGTCCTGCCCATTCGAGGACTATTATCGCGAACGCACGGCGGGGCCGCCCATAGACCGAAGAGGTCCACCCACGAAGCCGTGACCCATCCCAGCCAGCGGAGCCGGGGGTGCAACGGCATGTGGGCAGATGCTAGCAAATGAGCGCGCGTGCTGGAGTCAAGGAGCCGCTGTCCGGGGCGGGGGTATACTTCGCGCGCCACCCCAGCCGCGGAGGACTTCGATGACTCATGCCGAGCTCCCGACGTTTGATCTGCGCCTTGACGGCTGGGAGAAGGTCACCGGAACCGCGCGCTTTGCCGCTGACGTTACCCGCCCAGGGATGCTCTTCGGACGCATTCTGCGCAGTCCATATCCGCACGCCACAATCCGCTCCATTGACGCGCGTGCTGCGAAGGCGCTGCCGGGCGTCCAGGCCGTGCTCGCCGCAGACGACCTGCCGCCGTATCTCCTGGGCAGATCGATGCGAGATATGCCGATCCTCGCGGCGGGCAAAGTCCGCTTCGTTGGGGAGAAAGTCGTCGCCGTCGCCGCCGAAACGCCGGAGCTCGCCGATAAGGCACTCGGACTGATCCAGGTCGATTACGACGAGCTCCCACCGGTATTCGACCCGCTGGAGGCGATGCAACCGGGCGCCCCGCTCATCCATGAACCCGACTTCGTACGAGCGCATCAGACGCTCAAACAAGTGGTCGCGGACTACCCCAATAGCGTCTCCGCCCCAAGCTGGGGCGTGAGCACTGATGAAGTTCAGCGAGAACTGGCACGTTGCCCACACGTCTTCACGCATGCCGTGCGGACGCCGATTCAGCATCAGGGCTATCTCGAGCCGCACGTCTGCACCGTGGAATACGACGAGAACGGCATCGCGCACATCTGGGCCGCCAACAAGGCACCGTTTCTTTTGATCGACTACCTCCGTGAAGGCATGGGCCTAACCAAGAAAGATGTCGAGATGCACCTACTGCCGCTGGGGGGCGACTTTGGCGGGAAGGGCTCGTTCATGGACATCCCGCTCGCCATCTGCCTGGCCAGAGCGACGCAGCGCCCCGTCCGCTTGATCATGACGTTCTCCGAAGAGCTCATGGCAGGAAATCCGCGGCACAGCGCGATCATCACCGTGACCAGCGGCTTCGACGAGCGCGGCAGGCTCATGGCGAGGCACACGGTAGCCATCTACAACTCCGGTGCCTACGCGGCGTTCAAGCCCGCGCCGGATGCAACCTTGCCCGGCATCCGCGGCGGTGGCCTGGGACCGTACGAGGTGCCTATCTGGCGGGTTGAAGGCCATATGGTCTATACGAACTCGGTCCCGTGCGGACACATGCGTGCGCCCGGTGAGGCCCAGCCGATCCACGCGGTTGAGCGTCACATGGACCTGTGCGCCAGGGCAATGGGCATCGACCCGCTCGAGCTACGAATCATGAACGCGTCGGATCATCCGCGCGAAACTCGCGGCGGCGAGCCGGGCACCCGACCGAAGGCGCGCGAGGTACTTCAAGCCGCCGCCGAAGCAATCGGCTGGCATGAGCCACGGCCCGCGGGCGTCGGCCGCGGCATCGGGTTGGTTGAGGTTGGCAACAGCCTTGGCGAGTACACCTCATGGATCAGCGTGGATCGCGTCGGTGACGTCGTATTGCACACCTCGATCATCGAGAATGGCGCGGGGATGCTGACCGTCTTTCGCCAGATGGTGTCCGAGCAGTTTGGCATGCCGCTCGAGAAGGTTCGCGTTGAGCAGTCGACTGACGGAATCGAGTACGACCGGGGCGTAGGCGGGAGCCGCATCACGCGCATCACGGGCCGAATGATCGAGCTGCTCGCGGCGAAGCTCAAGGAACAGATGCGCGATCTGCTCGCCGCCGAGCTCGGCTTCCAGAGGGAGCGCGTCATTCCCGAGCCAGGCGGGTTCCGCACGCCGGATGGCCGCTTCCACACGGTCGCGCAAGCCGCCTCGCTTTCACCGACCGACCTAAGCGAGCTGCTTCGCTACAAGCCCGACGCGCTCGACGTCGTGGAGGTCTTCGCGGGGATCGCCGTCGAGGTAAAGGTCGATGCGGAGACGGGTCGTGTCGACGTGACTCGCGTGGTCAATGCCAACGAGGTGGGTAAGGTTGTCAATTCAATGATGCACCAGGGCCAAATCGACGGCGGCCTCATTCAGGGCTTCGGCTACGCGCTGATGGAGAACATCGCCGTCGACGAAGGCCGCGTAACGACGGCCAATCTCAACGATTACAAGCTGCCGACCGCCCGCGACGTGCCGCCGATGGAGACGATTCTCCTGGAGCCGGATCTGACGCTCGGCATCACGCCGATCGGGGAAGGACCGAATGCCGCGATGTCCGCGGCGATCGCAAATGCCGTGGCCGACGCCACCGGCACCGACCAGCTCGTCCTCCCAATCACCCCCGAAGCGGTGCGCGAGGCGCTGGCTGCGAAGGCCTAATCCTTCAGGTAACCAGTCGCGATCAGCGCGGCGGTCAACTCGCGGCCATTCGGCTCGGTCAAGGTGTGGCCGTTCGGGAAAAGGATCGTTGGGACGCTGCGGTAACCGCCGTTGATTGACTCGACGTAGGCGATCGCTTCGGTGTCGCCGCTGATGTCGATCCATTCGTACGGGACGGCGAGCTTATCCAGCATCCGCTTGGCCATGATGCAGTCACCGCACGACGTAGTGCCGTACACCTTGAGCGGCTTGTTGGCTTGTGGCGCGAGGTTCGGGGCAACCTGTTGTTTAGTCATAAACGAATTATAGGTCCCCGTTCATCGGCAGCACGGTCTCCCGCTGGACGACCGCCGCAAGCGCGCGGATGAACCCCGGCGTCGCATTTGGACTCGCAGTGCGGCTGAGCCGCAATCCTTCCTCTTCCGCTTGCTCGCGGGCCGCCACGTCGATGTCGTAGATGACCTCGAGATGATCGGCGACAAACTGCACTGGAACGATGAGGACCTGCTCGCACCCCGCTGCCCGCAGATCTGGGAAGACGTCCGCAAGATCGGGCGTCAACCACGGCTCACGCGTGTGGCCGGCGCTCTGGTACGAGAAGCGCCAACGATCGGGACCGATCCCAACCCGTTCCGCTACCCGGCGCGCGGTGTCCTGGAGCTGATCCAGGTACGCGGGATCGCGATCCGCGACACTCCTCGGCAGGCTGTGGGCCGAAAAAATCACCGGGATTCCCGCGCGGTCGCCGGACGGGATCCGATCGAGCGCCTCGTGAGTAAGCGTCGCCAGTGCGTCCAGGAATGCGGGCTCTTCATGCCAGGCGCCCGCGACGCTCGTCATGATTCCGGCTGGCATCTCGGCGCACGCGGATTCGAAGTCGCGCAGGTAACCGGCGAGCACGACAGATGAATGCTGGGGTGACAGCACGATCCCGAGAATGCGGTTCGCGCCGGCCGCGACGAGCTCCCCTACTCCCACGGCGATGGTTGGATCCGAGTGGCGCATCCCGATGGCAACACGAAAGAAAGCATGCGCGGACGGCTCGGTGTTGAGCAGCGCTTCAAGCGCCTCGGCCTGCTCCCCGCATATCCGGATCAACGGCGAGCCGCCGACCAGAGTGAAGCGCCGCTGGAACTCCGCCACGAGCGGCTCAGGAGCCGGCGCTCCACCGCGGACGTGCGCCAGATAGCGCGGCACGTCTTCGACCGATTCGGCAGTTCCGAACGTCATAAGGAGAACGCCAATGACTTCCCCAGGCGGCCTTTGCGCGCTCGATTGCTTGGTCACGCAGGGACTGCCGTTTCCGCATGGACGAAATCGACGAGCCGCGCGAGGTCATCGGGCGAGGTCTCAGGCGGCACCCCGTGGCCCAGGTTGAAAATGTGGCCCGGCCGGCCTCCGGCCTGTTTCAGAATTTCCCGCGAGCGCTCCTGCACGACCTCGAACGGCGCGAGCAGCGTCGCCGGCTCCAGATTGCCCTGAATCCCACGGTCGTAGCCGATGCGCGCCCACGCCGTATCGATTCGATCGCGCCAATCGAGGCTGATCACGTCACTTCCGGCCCGGACGATGAGCTCGAGCAAGCTCGACGTCCCCGTGCTGAAGTGGATCGTCGGCACGCCCAGCGTCTTGGTTTCTGTGAAGATGCGCGTCGTATACGGCAGGACGGACCGCTCGAAGTCGGTTGGCCCGAGCACCCCGGCCCAGCTATCGAAGAGCTGGATCACCTGTACGCCCGCGGCAACCTGCGCCCGGAGATACCGAACGATCACCTCGGTGAGCGTTTCCATCAACTTGTGCCAGAGCTCGGGCTGGCCGAGCATGAGCCCCTTCGTATGCGGAAAGTCTCGGGACGGCCGGCCATCGATCAAATAGCACGCGAGGGTGAACGGTCCGCCGGAAAAGCCGATCACTGCCGCCCGGCCAGCAATCTCACGCCGGATGAGCCGAATCGCATCGAAAACGTAGGGGGTCGCTTCCTCCGCGTCGATGATGCGGAGCTGGTCGATCTGCTCTGCCGTGCGGATCGGGTTGGTGATGATGGGGCCCACATCGGGCTCGATCACGAATGGGACGGCCATACCTTCGAGCGGCAGCATGATGTCCGCAAAAAGCACCGCTCCGTCCACATGCAGGCGCTCTACCGGCATCAGGGTGACTTGCATTGAGAGCTCGGGGGTCTTGGCAATCGTGAGGATCTCATAGCGCTCGCGCATCTGACGGTACTCGGCGAAACAGCGCCCCGCCTGGCGCATGAACCAAATTGGCGTGGCGTCCACCATTTCGCGGCGGCAGGCGGCGAGCATCCGGGCTTCGCCAGTCATCGTGGGCATGAAGGCTCCTTGAGAAAGCGTACGGCGGGTGCGCCCGCTATTTTCGCACGTTTCGGGGCTCACGATGGCGCATGCCAGGGGGACGAGCCGACGACAGGCTTCGGTACAATTGGATAATTCATCAAGGGGGATTACCGTGCAGCAGGAGCCATTCAAGCGGATCGACGTTGCCGAAGCGAAGCGGCTCATGGCCGAGGGCAAAGTGCGCGTCGTGGATGTCCGGAATCCGGACGAATGGCAGGGGGGCCACATCCCGCAGGCCCTTCACAAGCCGTTGCCGCAGATCGTAAACAACCCGCAGACCAGTTTGGAAGGCGATCTCGACCAGCCGCAGCTCTTCGTTTGCGCCGTCGGCGAGCGGAGCGCCGTCGCGTGCGAAGTCGCCGCGATGCTCGGCTACAAGGAGATCTACAACCTGTCCGGCGGCACGACGGCCTGGATAAAAGAGGGCAATCCGATCGATCGCTAACCGCGCGAGACTCCGGGTCCTGCCATGACTCGCCGAATCAGTATCGTTGGAGTCATGCGTACACACGAACGCGGCCGGCGCCCGAGGGCGCGAGTGAGGGAGGGGCGATGCAGCTCTACCTGGATACGGGCGACATTCGCGAAGTCGAAGAAGCCGTGGCCATGGGTGTGCTGGCTGGGGTTACGACGAACCCAACGCTCATTACCGCCGCCGGTCCGGTCGACTTTCGCGAGATCATCCAGCAGTTCTGCGCGGCGGTACCCGGCCCCGTAAGTGCCGAGGTCATCGCGACGCGGCACCAGGACATGCTTGCGGAAGCACACGAGATCGCGACCTGGGCGCCCAACGTCGTCGTGAAGATCCCGATGACCGGCGACGGGCTAAAGACCCTTAGCAGCCTCCGCGAGGAGGGCGGCCGCATCCCGACCAACGTGACCCTGATCTTCTCGCCAAACCAGGCGCTCCTCGCCGCGCGCGCTGGCGCCACGTACGTAAGCCCCTTCGTGGGCCGGCTGGACGATATTAGCGAGGACGGCATGGCCGTCGTGCGGGACACCGTGCAGATTTTTCGGACGTACGGCATTGCGACCAAGGTGCTTGCGGCGAGCATCCGTCATCCGCTCCATTGCATCGAGGCTGCGAAGGCTGGCGCGGACATTGCCACAATGCCCTTCAAGGTGATGCAGCAGATGATCAAGCATCCGCTGACTGATGCCGGCCTCGAACGGTTCCTCGCGGATTGGCGACGGACCATGGGCGAGAGCACCGCGCTGGCGCCGTTTGTTGGAGCACGCTGAGGCGCATGGGCCCGCTTGCCTAGCCGTTTGGCGACGCGCTAAAAATGCGATTTGCGGACCTGTCGGCTGATCACCTACAATAAATTACCGCACAGTATCTCCATCCAGAGCCCCCTCCGTTCCCTTGCCTATTGTCACCCAAGGGTCTTGTCCGTATAATCGCGCCGTTATCACCCTCTGAGCTGTGTATGCCCTCAGTCTGCGAGCCAAGCACTTGGCCGCACCGGCTCTCTTCCGTAGTGGGTTCTCGCTATGCGCCGGCGGTCAGCCGGAAATGGACCGCACCCCCGCGGCGAATCAACCCCACGGCTCACGAAGACGATTTCGGCGAAGCCGGGGGGCACCCGTGCACCAGGACCGCTGGGAGCGCGATCGTCGAGTCTTTATCTGTTGGAGCGCAATCCGTTGTATCTCAGTGAGCTAGAAAGCAAGACCCGCGAGGAACTGCAAGACATCGCCCGTGACCTGGGTGTCCACGGCACGAGCACGATGCGCAAGCAGGACCTGATCTATCGGCTACTCCAGGCCCAGACCGAGCAGCAAGGCAATATTTTCGGCGGTGGAATTCTCGACGTTGTCGACGAAGGCTACGGCTTCCTACGCGGCCCGACCTATCTGCCGGGTCCGAATGACGTCTACGTTTCCCAGACGCAGATTCGACGACTCGGGCTGCGGACCGGCGACATGGTCACCGGCCAGATCCGCCCCCCAAAGGACAATGAGAAGTACCACGGGCTGATCCGAGTCGAGGCGGTCAACGGGATCGATCCAGAGGCGGCCAAACGCCGGCCGCACTTCGACTCCCTCACCCCGATCTTCCCAACCCGTCTCCTGAACCTTGAAACCACTTCCGACAACCTCACTCAGCGCCTCATCAACCTCGTCGCTCCTATTGGCTGTGGCCAGCGCGGTCTCATCGTCTCACCGCCGAAGGCCGGCAAGACGACCGTGCTGAAGCACATCGCCAATGGGATCACGACAAATTACCCCGACCTCCATCTGATGGTTGCCCTCATCGGAGAACGACCTGAAGAAGTCACGGACATGAAGCGGTCAGTCCGGGCCGAGGTTGTGGCGTCGACGTTTGACGAGCCGGTCGAGGACCACACCGCGGTCGCCGAGATGGCACTCAACCGGGCCAAACGGCTCGTCGAATGCGGACGCGATGTTGCCATCCTGCTGGATAGCATTACCCGCCTCACGCGCGCCTATAACCTCGACGTGCCGCCGAGCGGCCGGACGCTGTCCGGCGGTATTGATCCCGTGGCGCTCTATCCACCGAAGCGCTTCTTCGGCGCGGCGCGCAACATCGAAGAGGGCGGCAGCCTGACGATTATCGCGACGTGCCTTGTCGATACCGGCAGCCGCATGGACGATGTCATCTACGAAGAGTTCAAAGGCACCGGCAACAACGAGCTCCACCTCGACCGCAAGCTCGCAGAACGCCGCATTTTCCCGGCCATTGACGTCATCCGCAGTGGGACCCGCCGCGAGGAACTCCTGATGGACGACACGACGCTCAAGCAGGTCTGGCTCATGCGGCGCATGCTCGCCCAAATCGGGTCGGCGGACAGCATCGACCTGGTGCTGAACCGCCTCTCCAAGACCAAGACCAACCAGGAATTCCTCGGCACGCTCAGCAAAGCCGAAATGTAGAACCCCGGGAGCTCCAGCCGCTGCGGGTTGGCTCAGTCCAGAATCGCGACCGCGCGGTACTGGACGCCGAACTGGACAGCCGAGGAGTAATCGGGGAAGTACACATCCACGTGGCTCCCCCGAACTCCGCCGCCCGTATCCTCGGCGATGAACACTGTGTCAAAGCCTTCGATCATCAGCCGGGTTCCCAGCGGAATGACTTGCGGATCGACGGCGACCACTCCCCAGCGGACCGGCGTGCCGGACCGCGTGAGCCAGCCGTGGGCGCCGTTTCCGGGCGGCTGATTCGTATACGCCGTAAGGCGCACTTGCAGCGTTTGCCGAGCCGCACCGGAGATTCCAGACCCAGCACCGCGGTCCGCCGTCGTGAAGGTCGTCGCGACAACGCGATCCGGCAGCTCCGGCCCGTTGGTCTCGGCGACGAGCAAGAACTCGCTCGAGCTCCAACCCGAGCTACCCGCACGGTCGTAGACCACCTGATACCAATCCCGAAGCTGGGCGTCGAAGCGCGGCCCATCTACAACCTGAACCCGGCTGCCTTCGCGGAGGGTCACTTCAACAGGGTAACTCAGGCCTGGGCCCTGCCGAACGACCAGACCCGAGTTGCTGGTCCCGGCTACGCGAGCGAACCAGATGGGCCGGCCATCGCCGGGCCGATCGGTCGTGTCCCTCCGACTATCCGATGCGGCCGCGTTGGCCGGCACGATTGATGCACTGAGGACCAGACCGACGAATGCGATGCTGGTACTCAAACGCAGCAGTTTTCGCAAATACCCTCCAAGGGTGGACCCGCGGAGCGAATGCGGGGCAAAAGACACAATAGGACACTGCCCTCTGCCAGAGGGGTTCAGGTTGATGTGCGTGAAGGGAACAGCTTGGCCATGAGCCGGTGGGCAAACCGGGAGGTCGGGCGTCTAGCCGACCTCGGCCAAATCGATAGGAGAGATCGCGGTCAGCTCGAGCGCGATCTGGAGCCCACGTCCGCGGGTTACGGACTCGCTATCCGCGTGCCTTTCGGCCCAGGGGGGTGGGTCCTTGCTCCCCGGCTCCAGTCCGGAGAATCGGCGTGTATTTGATTTACCGCCTCCGTGTGGGTGAATAAGTGAATTCGTTCACAGATGGTTGGACTGGAGCCAACTCGGACAGTCTAGGGAGCCGCCTCCGGGATGTCAAGTTTAGTTGACAGATTATTACCGGCGATGACAACCGGACCATGAGTGGTTGGGCGAAGATGATAGGCCGGCCCGGCTCTGTAATGCGGTTGTGAGAGTTGGTCCTGTCAACTCTCGAACGAATCCCTGGTGGTTGAATGCCATCTTGAGGGCGCTTTACAATGCCCGCGTCACCGGGCCAGCTCTAGCCTTGACTGCTTGGCACGCGCCCGGCTCCCGGTATCCTCCCCAACGATCCAACGCCGAAGCCGGCGGGCACCCACGGGCGTGCTCGTCTGCGCCGCGCGTTTCGCCGAGGACAGAAAACCCGTGAATCTCAAAGTATGGATTGGCGTCGTTGCCAGCGCATTCCTGCTGTGGCTTGCGGTCCAGAACGTCGATTTCCCGCACGCGTGGCAATACGCCCGGCAGATCAACCCGGTCTTTCTCATCCCCTACATGGCGCTCATTGTAGGCGAGGTGTTCATTCGGGGACTGCGTTGGCAAATCCTGCTCGCGCCAATTCAGAAGACGTCGTATCTCAACCTTTGCTCCGCCACGCTCATCGGGCTGATGGCGAACAACATTTTGCCGGCGCGGGCCGGGGAATTCGTTCGGGCGTATGCCGGCGCTCGTATGGAGCGGATCCCGTTCAGCACATCGTTTGCGACACTCGTCATCGACCGGTTGCTGGACGGACTCACGGTCTCCGCGCTGTTCATCCCTACATTGCTCTTCTTTCCACTCCCGCCAGAAGTGCGAGGCGCCGGCTATCTTGCCGCTGGAATTTACGTAGCGACGCTCGCCTTCCTGATTGCGCTCATCGTGCGGGAGGAGGCGACGCTTCGCCTCGTCGTCACCGTGCTCCGGATCGCCCCTCGTGCGTTCGCCTCCAAGGTCACAGGGCTACTCGAGGCTTTTGTGGGCGGGCTTGAGGTATTGCGCCGGGGCCGCCTGCTGCTTGCCGCGATCCTCATATCTTTCGCCGTATGGGTCGGCTACGCGGGAACCCTGTATTTCATGGCGCTGGCGTTCGATATCCGCCTGAGCTTCATTGAGTCGTTCGTCGTGCTGCTGATCCTCACAATCGCGCTGACGCTGCCCTCGACGCCCGGCTTTGTCGGCGCGTTGGAGGCGGCGATCAAGTTCGGCCTGGTCATGTTTGGTATCGACCCGAGCCAGGCCTTTGCCTTCGCGGTCATGTACCATGTGACGCAATATGTCCCCACCACTGTCGGCGGCCTGATCGCCTTGTGGATGGCCCGGCTAAGTCTTGGCGAGATTGCAGGACCGGGCTCAACGCCGCCCCCGAGCGGGCCAGCACAATGACCGCGATGACCGTTTGCGACGCTGACGTTCTCCCAGCGTCGCCGAACTCGCCGCTTGTCGTCGTTTACGTCTCTTGCCACGGCTTCGGACACGCAGCCCGCGCCAGCATTGCACTACGGGAGCTGCGCCGGCTCGCGCCCCGGGTGCGCATCCTCGTCCGCAGCGCAACCCCAGATTGGCTCTACCCAGACGACGTGCTGCGCGTGCCCATCCAGGGAGATGTCGGCGTCTTGCAGGCGGACAGCCTCAGCATGCTGATCGACGAGACGATCGTGCGCGCAGCGGAATTCGAGCGCTCGCGCCCCGCACTTGTGGCCGCTGAAGTGGCAGCGTTAGCCCCGCTTCAGCCCGCGATCATCGTCGGCGACATTCCGCCACTCGCTTCGGACGTAGCTGCAGAGCTCGGCGTCGCTGGCGTAGCGATCGGCAATTTCTCGTGGGACTGGATTTACGCCCACCTCGGGAGCACGCAGCCCGAGCTGTCAGACCTGGTGACGAGCATCATTGCAAGCGAGCGGCGCACGACACGCCTGCTGCGACTCCCCTTCTTCACAGATATGAGCGCTTTCCCCGCCACCGAAGACGTGCCGCTGCTCGCTCGCGTGTCGCGTGCGGACCGCTCGGCGACCCGGCGGCGACTGGGACTCCCCACCGATCGGCCGGTCGTTCTGATCAGCTACGGCGGCTTCGCGTTCGACCGTCTCGACCCCGCCTCGCTCGGCGCCGTGCCGGAGGTCACCTTCGTCACGACGACAACCCTGCACGGCGCCGTGCCAAGCAACGTCGTGACACTGCCCCTCGAATCCTCCACCTACCACGACGTGCTTGCCGCCTGTGATGCCGTCATGATGAAGCCGGGCTACGGCACCACCTCGGACTGTCTCGCGAACCGGGTCCCGATGATTTACACCGGTCGGCCCGGTTTCGGCGAAGAGGAGGTGCTCGTTGAAGCGATGTGGAGGCTTGGCCGGGCGGTGCCGCTCCCGCCTGAAGAGCTCTTCGCCGGCAACATTCGATCGGCGGTCGAGGCCGCGCTGGCCAGCGAAGCGCCCTGGGCAGAGATCCGGCTCGATGGCGGAACGGTGATTGCGCAGCGAATCCTCGAGCTGGCCAACCTTGCCGACCACGTCGATCCGGCCTGCACCCTGCGCACCTGACCCCGCGGGTGCGGATCGCAACGCGCTGGAGCCCCGTCATCGTGTGGATGGCAGTGATCTTCATTCTGTCGTCGCAGTCCACGCTGCCCCGTGGGCCTGATCCTGTCCTGGAAGTTGTGATGCGTAAGCTCGCGCATTTCAGCGAGTACGCCTTGCTCGCGGTCCTGTTGATTCGCGCCTTTGAGGGGCCGGTGCTGTCGCGCGTCGGTTTGGCGGCACTCGCTGTAACTGTGGCCTACGCGGTCAGCGACGAGATACACCAGGGGTTTGTCCCCCTCCGCACCCCGTCGCCGACCGACGTGCTCATCGATTCTGCTGGAGCGCTCTTTGGCTTGGCGCTGGTCTTGTTCTGGCGAGGATGGAAAAGGACCCGCGAAAGGTCAGCAATTTCACACTCCCGATGATCCCTGGTTCTTGCCGAGAACATGAGCGGCGCGCATAATGCGCCAGGGTCACGGAGGGAGCTAGCATGGCAGCGCATCAGCAGCGACCAGGTGGCGGCAGTGTCGTCGCGACCGATGAAGCGTTGCCGCCGCCGCTTCGCCACGCACTTGCGGCGCGCGGCATTCCGATCGAGTCGTTGCACCTGCCGCTGCCCAAGGACGGTAAGCTGCAAAGCCCGCCCGCGGGCGCCAGGCTATGCGTCGCGCTCATTGGCACGGCCGAGCTTCCCGCCGATCCCGCCACTGCCCAGGCGAACGTTGCCGTCCTCGACGACGCCGGGTGGCCTGTGGTCCTGATCGGGCCCGCGACCTCAGCCACAGAAGAGGCCCTTGTTGAACGCGTCCACGCGTGGCTGCCCCTGCCCCTCGAAGAGCCCCTGCTCCTGACCGCGATTCGCAGCGGATTCGGGGTGGCCGCTGCGCGTGCCGAACGGGACGCCGCCCAGGAGCTCGCCAAGCTAAAGACGGCTGAAGCCAAAAGCCTGTACGAGATCGGCACGGCTTTGTCCGCCGAGCGGGACATGAACCGCCTGCAGGAGCTGATCCTGCAGCGCTGCCGTGAGCTTACCGGTGCCGATGCCGGCAGCCTTTACCTCCTCGACGACGACGCCAACAAGCAACGCATTCTGCGGTTTGAGATCGCCCAGAACGACTCAGTGGTTGGCGGCGGCTTCCGCAAGATGACCATGCCGCTTACCGACGAGAGCATTGCGGGCTACGTCGCGCTGACCGGCCGCACGTTGAATCTTGCGGACGCATACCAGCTGCCGGCCGGGACACCGTTCCGCTTCAATGACGCGTTCGATCGCTCGAGCGGCTACCGGACGAAGTCAATGCTCGTCGTGCCGATGCGCAACCATGAGGGCGACGTTATCGGCGTCATCCAGCTCATCAACCGAAAGCGCTCATTCACGACCAAGCTAGAAAACCCCGAAATCGTGGAGCGCGAGGTCGAATCCTTCTCGGTGGAATCCGAGCAGGTGCTCGACTCGCTTACGAGCCAGGCTGCCGTCGCGCTCGACAACCGACTGCTGCTCGACAACATCGAGCAACTGTTCGAGGGCTTCGTGCGCGCGTCGGTCACCGCAATCGAGTCTCGGGACCCGACGACCTCCGGTCATTCCGAGCGCGTCGCCGAGTTGACCGTGGGAATTGCCCGCGTTGTATCGGACATCGGCGTGGACCGATGGAAGAACGTCGGGTTCACCGAGCAGCAGCTCCGCGAGATTCGGTACGCCGGTCTGCTCCACGACTTCGGCAAGATCGGGGTGCGCGAGAATGTTCTGGTCAAGGCCAAGAAGCTGTTTGATTGGCAGCTCGACGTCATTCGGCTTCGTTTCGCTCTACTGCACAAGACCCACGAGTTCGAATACGAGCGAAAACAGCTCGACGCCATCCTGAATCACGGCCAGGAGGGCTGGCTCAAGGTCCGCGACACGCTCGAACGTGAGCACGAGGCGCGACTCGCGCAGCTCGATGAAGACCTCACCGCGATCATCGAGGCCAACGAGCCAACGGTGCTCGATCAAGAGGCCGCGGACCGCCTCACCACTATCGCCACCCGGCAGCTCGAAGTAAACGGCGTTACCGCACCCATGCTCGGCGACGATGAGATCCTTGCCCTGTCCGTGCGGCGCGGGTCGCTGACCGAAAACGAACGGCGCGAGATCGAGTCTCACGTCTCGCACACGTTCCGCTTTCTCTCGTTGATGCCGTGGACGCGGCAGCTCAAGGGGGTGCCACTCATTGCGTGGTCCCATCACGAAAAGCTGGACGGCACCGGTTATCCGCAGGGGCTCAAGGGAGATCAAATCCCCCTGCAGTCCCGCATGATGACGATCGCGGACATCTACGACGCGCTCACCGCGTCCGACCGCCCCTACAAGCGGGCGGTGCCGGTGGTCAAAGCGCTAGACATCTTGAACGACGAGGTCCGACGCGGTGCGCTCGATTCGGAGCTGCTCGACATTTTCATCCAGCGCAAGGTGTACGAGCTGGTGACCCCGAGTGGCGAGCCACGTGAGTCGTCATTGGTCATCGCCCGCTAGCGACCTCACACAAGGTTCAACGCAGGCGCGTGCGACACGGCTACACGTTGAAGAGGACGTTGATGACGTCCCCATCCTGGACGATGTAGCTCTTCCCCTCGGAGCGCAGCTTGCCGCGCTTGCGCGCCTCTACCATCGTCACCGCGTCCACAAGGTCGTCGTAGCGCACGACCTCAGCACGGATGAAGCCGCGTGCCAGGTCTGAGTGAATCGTCGCCGCCGCGTCGACGGCCGTCGAGCCGCGCAGAATCGTCCAAGCCCGCAGCTCATCTTCTCCCGCGGTGAGAAACGAGATGAGGTCGAGCAATCGATACGAGGCCTCGATGACGCGACCTGCCGAGAGCTCGGAGACGCCCATCGCCACCATGAACTCCTGCGCCTCCGCGGCATCGAGCTCCGCAAGCTCCATCTCGAGCCGCCCGGCGATGGCCAGCGACTCCGGAGTGTGCGGACCCACCTTTGCCTGGAGCTCCGCGCGCAGCACCTCGCCCGCTGCCAGGTCGTCGCCGACGTTGACGATCGCGAGCGTCGGCTTTGCGGAAAGCAGCGCGTAGCCCCGGAGCAGCGCCTGATCGTCACGCTCCAGGTCGAGCGTCCGGACCGGGATCTCCTGGTCGAGCGCTTCCTTGATCCTCTTCAGGAGCTCGAGCTCACGGCCCTTGGTCTGGCGCTCGACGTCCGTCCCCTTGGCCATACGAACCTCGCGGTCGAGTCGGTCAACCCGACGCTCGACGATGTCGAGGTCTGCCAGAATGAATTCCGCCTCGAGGTTTGCCAGATCGCTGGCGACGGTAGCCGCGCTCGTGCCGGGCTCGAAGGCGGCAACGACGACGAGCAGCGCGTCCACAGTGCGAAGGTGTCCGAGAATCCCAGCGGCGCTCTCCAGGCCCGCGCCCTTCGCCAAGCCCGCCACGTCGACGTACTGAACCTCAGCATATTTGATGCTCTTCGGCTTGAACATCTCCGAGAGCTTGTCGACCCGGGGATCCGGGACCTTGACCACGGCGAGATTCGGCTCACCCTGGGCGCTGGTGAAGCCGCCAGTTTGCGCGTGCGCTCGGCCGAGCGCGTTGAAAACCGTCGTCTTCCCCGCGCCCGGCAGCCCAGCAATACCAATCTGCATGATTCTTCCCTAATTTGGACAACGTTTCGATGCTCGTCGTTGAACTAACAGGGATTCTCAGGGATTGCTTCCCCACGATGCTAGCCCGCAGTGCAGGGTTGAGTGAAGCAGCGAACGAAGCCGGCTTCCCGGGATAATTCGCGGCGGAGCCCTCGCAAGATCAAACGGCGATGACGTCTGGAGAGGAGCCAATGGAGGGGAAGCGAGTTGCGGAATCGGCGGTCGTGATGTGTGTGCAGATGCTCCCAAGCGATGCCAACCCGCAGGGTCAGGTGCACGGCGGGACCATCATGAAGCATGTGGACACGGCGGCCGCGGTGGCCGGCCATCGCCACGCGCGCTCGATGGTGGCCACCGCGCGCATCGACGAGCTCAGTTTTCTGGCACCCGTCGAAGTCGGCGACCTCGTCATGCTCAAAGCGTCCGTCAACGCCGTCTGGCGCAGCTCGATGGAAGTCGGCGTGCGGGTCGAGACCGAGAACCTGCTCTCGGGCAAGATCACCCATACGTCCTCTGCCTACCTCGTCATCGTGGCATTGGACGAGGCCCGACGCCCGCGCGAAGTCCCTCCGCTCATTGCGGAGACCCCGGATGAACAACGACGCATGGCGCAGGCCCAAGAGCGGCGCGCGCACCGCCTCATCACCCGCCAGCCGGCCTAAACGCCGGTTCGCGGCGGGGACAGGTCGAGTGGTTCGGCGAGTGCAATCTCGATGACCTGACGTCCCTCGAGCGACGGCAGTCCGAGCGCGGCTTCCGCGGCAGCGAGCACCGACCGCGCTGGCAGGAGCCCCACCAGCTCGCTCTCCGCCATTGCAACGCCACGGCTCGCTGCCTGCTCGCGAACGAACGTGACGACTGTGTGCAGGGGCGTTAGCTCGGGCCGGACCAGGTTCATCGAAACCTGCACGATTCCCGGCCGCGTGGTCGGGAGCCCGAGTGCCTGGACTCCTGGTAAGCCGCCGCTCGACTCTCGAACGGAGCGGGCAACTGCCTGGGCGACCGCCAGATCGTCTGTCAGCAGATGCATGTTGAAGGCGATGAGCGGCGGTCGCGCCCCGACGGCGGTCGCGCCGGCCGGTCCGAGCACGTGCGGACCCGCGTCTGGGGTCCGCCCGGGATCGGCAGTGATCGTCCGCAGCAGCTCTTCGTATTCGCCACGGCGTACGTTGGCGAGCAGCCGCCGCTCCGGCCGGAGCGCGGCCTGCGCGTAGAAATAGATGGGAACGCCCAGCTCGTCGGCGATGCGGCGTCCCACGCGGTGCGCAAGCTCGACGCAGTCAGCCATCGTTGCTCCGAGCAACGGCACGAAGGGGAGGACGTCCAGCGCCCCGATCCGTGGGTGCGTGCCCCGGTGCACCCGCAGATCGATCCCTGCTACCGCGGCCTCGGCCAGGCGAAAGGCCCCCTCTTCGACGGCTTGGACCTTCCCAGCAAACGTGAATACCGAGCGATGGTGGTCGCCGTCCGTATGCACGTCGAGGAGCCGTGCGCCCGGCACCGCGCTCACCGCGGCACCCAGCGCCGCGATGACCTCGGTCCTGCGCCCCTCGCTCACGTTGGCGACACACTCGACGATCGCCGATTCAACCCGTCGTTCGAACGGAGACTCCGGGCTCACCGACCTCGTCCACCAATCACTTCGCGAACCACCAGACGAATGGCGTCCCACTGCGGAAGGAGCACCGCTGCGCCAGATGGCAGCATCGTCGGTGTAACCATCGATTCGTCGACGGCCCGCAGCTTGGGTGAGCCACCCGTTGAGGCCAGCGCGCCAAGGGCCAGCAAGTCACCTGCTCCCAGCTCAGAGCCCGAACCTGGGCACTCCTTCGCCAACACCGCTCCGGCCCGGGCCGCGTTCACCGGATTGTGGAGCCGCTCGGCGAACGCACCAAGCACTTGCTGCTGGCGTCGCACCCGCGCGAAGTCCGAATCTGCTGAACGCGTGCGGACGTACTGGAGCGCGCGGGTGCCTGAAAACCGTTGCCGACCGGGCTCAAAGTGGAGGGTCGTGATACCCCCGTCTTCCGTCGGATACACGGAATCGACGATCTCCTCCGCGACGGTCACCTCGACGCCACCGACCGCGTCGACGGCCCGCTCGAAGCAGCGAAAGTCGATAACCGCGACTCGGTCGACATCCACGGCGAACTGCGATTCCACCACGAGCCGCGCCATTCCGACGCCGTCCCCATCGTCGAGAGATCCCCACGTGTACGCGGTATTGATTCGGTCGGAGCCGTGCCCGGGAATCGAAACCAGGAGATCCCGCGGGATGGAGAGCACCCCCGGTGTTTCGCCGGGGGGCCCAACGCGGACGAGGAACATCACGTCGGATCGGGTGACTTCACTCCCACGCCGGTCGAGTCCGAGGATGAGCATCGTGGAGGTCCCACCGTGCCCAAGGGCCGGGGGAAGGCGCAAGACTTGGAGTCGATTGGTCCCAAGTGCGCCGGGAAGGAGCATCAGACAGACAACGAGCAGCAACAATCCCGTAACAAGTAGCCGAAGGGGGGGGCGCCGGGCGGGTTCGGCTGGGGTAGGATAGTCGTATAGCTCGCCGTCAGGGTCTTCGTCACGTAGCTTTACGTTACACTGATTGATGGTAACCTGCCGTGGGGTGATTTGATGCGCCGCGATGAACCCGAAACAATTCTTGCAACGATCGGTTCAAGCGACCCGAGACGGACCCCACGTGCCACAATTCTGGCCGTTGATGATGACCAGGACGCCTCGGTGACACTTCGGGATCTCCTCGAATTTGCCGGCTTCGAGGTCCATCTGGCGGCGAGCGGCGGCGAAGCCAAGCAGATGCTTGACGACTTTCATCCGGACCTCGTCATTCTCGACATTATGCTGCCGGATGTCGATGGACTCGTGCTCTGCTCAGAGCTCCGCACCATCGCCAATGTGCCGATCATCATGTGCAGTGGAACTAACCGCAAGCGCGATGCAACCCTCGCACTGCGGCTGGGCGCGGACGATTTCGTCTTCAAACCGTACGATATCTACGACCTCGAGGCGCGTATCGAGGCCGTCCTGCGCCGCGCTCGTCAGCAGCAGGAGACGTCCAGCCGGGCGACTGACGAGGGGCCCCAGCAATACCAGGTAGGCGAGCTTACCGTGGATCGACTCCGCCGCCACGTCACCCTTGGTAGCAAGGAGCTTCAGCTCACGCCCACCGAGTACCGCTTGCTCTGCACGCTGGCGAGCCGCCCAGGTGACGTGTTCTCGCGCGATGAGCTCGCGCAACGGGTCTGGGGTTACGGGGATGCGAGCAGCGGCCGCGCGATCGACGTGCACATTCGCCGCCTGCGGGTAAAGCTGGATTCCGGTGCAGTGCCTCCCCCGCCCATCATCTCGGTGCGTGGCTTTGGCTACAAACTGGCAGCGCACGATCAGGCGATGGCCACTTCAGTCGCTTGAACACCATAGTCGGGCAATGGCCCACGGCGCTCTTTCCGAGTAGCGACAGGTGAACGGTCAGTCCTGACGCGACGCATCAAGACTCAGCGGGCAGCCTTGCGCTCTTCGTTCCTACGTGCCCCTCCGTTATGCTTGCCGGGACGTGTCATGGCCTCCTCAGCAGGGAGCCGCGTCGGGACACGCGGTGGGCGTACGGATGAAAATCGTGGTCGCCGGCGGCACGGGTTGGATCGGCTCCGCGCTAGGACCCGCGCTGGTGGCCGACGGCCATGAGCTCGTCATCCTTACGCGCTCGGTCCGACCGGCGACGCACGGCACGCGCTACGTCACCTGGGATGGCCGAACGCTCGGGCCATGGGTCAGTGAGGTCGACGGCGCCAATGCCGTGATCAACCTGTCAGGGGAATCCATAGCCGCCAGTCGGTGGACACCCACGCGCAAGCGGGCCCTGCGCGCAAGCCGGATCGACCCGACCCGCGCGCTGGTCGCCGCCATAGCACAGGCAGCACATCCTCCGGCGGTGCTCGCCAATGCCTCTGCCGTCGGCTACTATGGAAACTGCGGGGACGTGGCGCTGAGCGAGACTGAACCGCCCGGGAAGGATTTCTTGGCGAAGCTCGTGGTGGACTGGGAAGCCGAAACACGCGATTCGGTGACGCGCGCGATCCAGCTTCGATTGGGCGTCGTAATCGGCCCCGGAAGCGAGGCAGTCGTGCGGATGGCGCTGCCATTTCACTTTTTCGTCGGCGGGCCGATCGGGAGCGGACGGCAGTGGTTCCCATGGGTCCATCGCGACGATGTCATCGGGATCATCCGTTTCGCACTCACCAATCCGGAGCTCGAGGGTGCTCTGAATGTCACGGCACCCGAACCGGTTCGCAACCGAGAATTCGCTCGCACGCTCGGCCTCGTCATGCATCGGCCGTCGTGGGTACCCATGCCTGCGGTCGCGCTGCGCCTCACCTTCGGCGAGCTGGGCGAGGCGTTACTCGCGAGTCAGAGGGTTCTCCCCACGCGCGCCGCCGCCCTGGGGTACGGATTTCAGTACCCGACTCTGGCACCGGCGCTGGCAAACTCGCTGCGGAGCCAGCCGTGACCGTCCCGAGTGACGCCGCCGCCACCCCGATGGGCGGGATCTCCGACCAGGTTCAGGGCCAGTGCCGCATGATCGCCGAGCACGCGCGAGTGGTTACCGGCGCACCACGGGCGATCCTCCTCCTTTACGACGAGACGATCCGTCGGCTCGTGACCGTCGCGACCACCGGCGCGGACTTTCCGCTCCAGCAGATCGCCATCAACCTCATTCGCCGCAACTATCCGGGGATCGACCCGCTGGAGATGTCGTACCGCCCAACCGTCAACCCGGCCGTGGCTGGAGCCTTTGTCGGACAGCGGACGCAAATCAACTCGATGGCCGAGGCCTTCGAAGGCATCTACCCACCCGGCATCTCCGTGATTGCTCAGGGGATGGTGGGAATCACCCACGTGGTCTCTTGCCCGGTGTCGCACCAGGGGCGGGCACTGGGGGTCATCCGCTTCCTCGTGCCTGCGCTTCCGACTCCGGAGCAACAGGCCCTGATGGAAGCCTCAGCAAGCCAGATAGCGCTCACCTTGGCGAACGCCCGAATGGCCGAGGAGGCACAGCGTAAGCTCGCGGCCGCGCGCGCCATTTCCGAGATCGCCCGAGTCGGCTTGACCGCGGGGAGCCCGGCGATGCTCCCCGCCCTGGCCGATCGTGTCCGCGAGCTGACGGCCGCGGACGATGCCGTGATCTTCCTGCTGGATCCCGGCGAGGAGACATTTTCCGGAGCTGTCGAGAGCGTGTCCGAGGATGCTCGCGCCCGGGGACAGAGTCGTATGCCGGCGCCGCCGCGGAATGTCGGCGAGGGGCTCGTCGGCTGGGGCATCGCCTCGAACGAGGCGGCCTTCATTCCCGATGCCCGGCGCGACCCGCGAACGCAATCGAGCCGTCAGATCGAAGGCATCGAGGCAGTGCTCGCGGTCCCGATGCGCATCGGCGGGCGGGCGATCGGTTGCATCCGGCTCGGCGTCGTCGGGCGACGTCGCTTTACTGAAGAGGATCTCTGGCTCGCCCAGTCATTTGCCGACGAGGCGGCCCGCGCGCTGGACATCGCCAGCGAGCAAGCCCACGCCCGCGCCGAGGCCTACGCGGCGGGCGCCCGCGAGGCGCTCGCCCGCCGCGACGGGGGCGGTCCAGACGACGCCGGCTGCCCGGATGCGCCACCCGGCCAAACATGACTCGGTCAGCCTCCCAACGGTGGCGCGAGGCCACCCCGTGACCCCGCTTTTGACGGAGCACGTTGAAACTGACGTTCTGATCGTGGGGGGCGGTGTGGCCGCGCTGCGCGCCGCGGTCGCGGCGTGCGAGTCCGGTACACGTGTGCTGCTCTGCGCCAAAGGCATCGCCGGGCGCAGCGGCAATACGGTCGTCTCCACCGCCGACATTAGCGCCTACATCCCAGAGCTCGGTGTCGACGACTCTCAGGCGATATTCGCGGCGGACACGCTGGGCTCCGGGGCCAGCATCGCCGATGCCGAGCTCGTGGGGATCCTGGCCGAGCGCTCCGGGCCCGCGCTGCTCGACCTCGAGCGTCACGGAATCACGCTGCTGCGGGATGCCAACGGCATTGACCGGACCCGCGGCGCCGGCCATACCCGCGCCCGCACCTATCGCGCCGATTCCAAAGGGCTCGGCGCGAACAAGGGCCTTGCGCTCTCCGTCCCGCTCGCAAAGCGCGCCGAGGCCCTTGGGGCTCGGCTCCTCCACCGAACGCCAGTCGTGCGCTTTGAAGTGGTAGACGGCGAGCTGGTTGGCGTAACGGCGGTGAGCCTCGAATCCGGCATCGTCTACTCCATTCGCGCGGGCGCCACGGTGCTCGCGGCTGGCGGCGCTGCCCACCTTTACGCTCGCACCAATGGAACCGCGGACGCGACCGGTGATGCGCTGGCGCTTGCGATGCGGGCGGGTGCGCAGACTCAGGACCTCGAGTTTGTGCAGTGGCACCCCACCCGGATGGATCGGCCGGTGTCGCTCTTCCTGACCAACGGGCTGCTCGCGGATGGGGCGATGTTCCGCGACGGGAATGGACGCGAATTCATGACTGACTATGACGAGCGCGGCAACCTGGCCCCGCGCGACGTCCTGGCCAAGGCGATTTACCTCGAGAGCATGTCCGAGCGTGGAGTTGATGGTGGGGTCTACCTCGACTGCTCACCTATCCCACTCGATCGGATCGCGCTTCGGCATGCATATCTCGCTGAGACGCTCGAGAAGCATGGCGTCGACTTCCCGGCAGATTGGCTCGTCGTCAGCCCGGCGACGCACTTCATGATGGGCGGCGTCGTCATCGATCGCCACGGTGCGGCCTCGTTGCCGGGCCTGTTCGCGGCTGGTGAGTCCGCGGCGGGCATTCATGGCGCGAATCGGCTCGGCGGCAATGCCTTCTGCGAGGGGCTGGTCTTCGGAACCATCTCCGGCGAGGCCGCGGCGGCCTCCGCCCGGCGCAGAACGCGCGCGAGTGTCCCAAGCAGGCCGGCGGATTTCCTGGCCGAGCGGATCGATCCAGAGGCCGCGGATCCGCGCGCGGAGCTGAGTCGGCTCTGGCAGCGGGTCCGTGAGGGACTCTGGCGGGACGCGTCGATCGTCCGCAGCGGCCCGGGTCTCGCGGCCGCGCAGGCCATGCTCGTCGAGGTGCGCAGCGAGGTTGCGCGGCTGCGCGCTCGCACGCCCGCCGAGGCCGCCCGCGTGTTGGATCTGGCCGCCGCGCTAGACTGCGCGACCGCCATCGCCAGTGCTGCGATCTTTCGCGAAGAGAGCCGGGGCGCCCACTGGCGATCCGATTTCCCCGATACTTCGCCGGACTGGCTTGGCTCGATCATCGTGGACTGGCCTGCAACAGCGCCCACGCCGACGCTCACGTTTCGACCCAAGCTCGCTTCGTCGCCCGCCCACAAGACTTCCGTGAGGTGACAGTGTGACCCAGGAATATGACGTCGTCGTCGTTGGCGCCGGTAACGCCGGCCTGTGCGCGGCGCTCGCCGCCCAGGAAACAGGCGCCCGGGTGCTCGTCCTCGAGAAGGCGCCCGTCGAAGAGCGCGGCGGCAACACGGCCTTTACCGGGGGCTTGCTGCGCTTCCCGTTCGAGAGCATCGACGACTTCCGTCCCCTCGTCCCAGACTTCAGCGAAGACGAGCTCGCAGGGCTTGACGTTGGTCGCTACACCAAGCGGGACTACGCGAATGACCTCGATCGGGTCACCGAGGAGCTCTCGGATCCCGACATGGTGGAGATCCTGACGGGGCAGGCGTACCAGACCATGCGCTGGATGAGGGAGCGTGGCGTTCGCTGGCTCTTTGCGATTGGGCGCCAATCTTACCTCGACCCCTCAACCGCGAAGCGCAAGTTCTTTGGAAATCTCATTCTCGAGGCGAACGGCGGCGGCCAAGGTCTCTCCGACTACCTGTTTACCGCCATCGAAAAGGGCGGCATCGACGTCGCGTACGAAACGAAGGCTGTACGGCTGCTCGTCAACGATCAGGGCACGATCACCGGAATCCAGGTTCGAGATACCGCCGGCCAACGCGCGATCCGCAGCCGGGCGGTTGTGCTGGCAGCGGGTGGATTTGAGGCGAACCGTGAGATGCGGACCCGGTATCTCGGCCCGGACTGGGAGCTCGCAAAGGTACGGGGGACTCGCTTCAATACCGGCGATGGCATCCGGATGGCCCTGGAAATCGGCGCCCAGCCCTTCGGGCACTGGAGCTGCTGTCACGCCGTTGCGTGGAACCTCATGGCCGGCGACGTGGGCGACCGGACGATCGGGGACTTGCACCAGAAGCACTCGTACCCGATCGGAATCATCGTCAACCGCGACGGCAAGCGCTTCGTCGACGAGGGCGCGGACTTCCGCAACTACACCTACGCCAAGTACGGCCGCGAGATCTTGAAGCAGCCCCGGCGCCAGGCCTTCCAGATCTTCGACCGCAAGACCCTCGACCTGCTGCGCGACGAGTATGGCCGGCGCGACGAAGCTTCGGGCCGGATCCCGCCCTACGTGACGAAGGTCAAGGCGAACACCATCGACGAGCTTGCTGACGGGCTCATGATCGATCCGGTGCAGCTCAAGCGCACTGTAGACGAGTTCAACGCGGCCATTCAGCCGGGCGATTTCAACCCATCGATCCTCGACGGCAAACACACGGAGGGCATTACGCCGCCAAAGTCGAACTGGGCCATCTCGATCGACGAGCCCCCGTTCGAAGGCTACGCCGTCACCTGTGGCATCACCTTCACCTTCGGCGGGCTGCGCATCAACAAGCAGGGTCAAGTACTGGATACCGAGGACCATCCGCTCCCCGGTCTGTACGCCGCGGGGGAGCTGGTGGGCGGCCTCTTTTACTACAACTACCCGGGTGGCTCGGGCCTCATGGCAGGAGCGGTTTTCGGCCGACTCGCCGGCACCAGCGCCGCGAAAGCCGCCACCGGCTAGAGGCGTTTTGGAGCCTCGACCCTAGGCCGACGCGCCTCCAGCGGCCGTAGCTTGGGCGGCCTCCAACGGCATCTTGGCATGCTCGGGGGGCTGGATCTGGCCGGCGACGCGGTCACGCGCGAGAACGCCGGTCATCAAGCCCCCCATAACCGCAAGCGCTGGTACGCTGCCCGCCACCGCCATCCCGATAGCTGGGCCGGGGCAGGCACCTGCGAGCGCCCAGCCGGCCCCAAAGACGGCTGCGCCCAGCACGTTGTCGCGGCGCACGGGGCCGCGCTCGATGATGAGTGGCCCGCCAAGCGCGGTCTTGAAATGCCAGTGCTCAAGCACCCAGAGCAGCGGCGCCGCGACCGCGACGGCGGACGCCATGATGAGATAGACCTCAAGCTCCTGAAGCAGGAGCATGCGGTGGATAACGTCATAGTTGTTGAGTCCGGCCGCGGTGATCACAAAGCCAAACGCGGCGCCGAACCCGAATCCCGCGGCCTTCATCACAGGGCGCCTCCGGTGACCACACGCAGCAACAGGGTGATTGCAATCGCCGTTGCCATGAAGGTCGCCGTCGCCGCCAGACTCGCCACACTCAACGACGAGGTCCCCGAGATCCCGTGGCCCGAGGTGCAGCCGCCGCTCCAGCGAGCCCCGTAGCCGATCAGGATGCCGGCGCCAAACAGGATCGGGATCAGCACCGCCACCGGCACCAGAGCCCCAAGCGCGCCGTATCCCACTCCGAAACGCGGCCCGCCCTGCAGCAACGTTGCGAAGAGTGCACCGGCCGCCAGGCCCGCGAAGTACCAGACCCGCCAGCCTTCCGATCGCGTCCGGTCCACGAGCAGGTAGGCGACGCTGCTGTACGCGGTCGTAACGCCGAGTCTTCGGTTCGTCACCGCATAGAAGCCGACGACGATGAGGCCGATGAGCGGCCCAGCGATGTACCAGGGAGTGCGATCGGGCAGGATCTGGGGCATGGCTCCTCCGAGACCAGGTCGCGTGGTGGGGGCCGCATGACGCCGTGAGCTGAAATACGCGCGTCACATGGCGTCACATGATGGAATGGTACCGAATTCGGTTCAAACGCCAGTTCTTGACGCTGCTTCGTGCGAGGTGGCACCGTTCGCGCCGCGAGACGTAGGGATTACCCGAAAGGGAGGTCGAATGACGCGTCTTTTCCGGTCACTCGCGGCTGCCACGCTGCCCCAGCCGGTTGCGGCGGGCTGATGGCCGGCAGGCTGGTTTTCGTCAATTCCGGCACGCTGACCAGCGGCGATCTCTACGTCTTCGATCCTGCAACGGACGACATGATCGCGCACATGTCCACAACTCACCTCGGCACCGATCCCCACGGATGGCGCTGATTGACATCGTCATCTTCGACATTGACACTCACGAGGTCGTCGGCCAAATCGACGACGTTGGTGCGGCCCCTGACCTGATCGACGTGAGCCCCGACCACAGCACGGTGTTGTCACGCTCCGCGGCCCGAAGCCACTCACCGGCGGCGCTGCCGCGATTGATAGCACCCCAGGAGTGGCCGTCATCCAGGTGGATCGGAACGGCGCCGCGGGCCACCGCGTCGCCTTCGTCCCGATCGGCAGCCAGGCCGCCGACAGCGACGCGGACCCCCATGGCATCGCGGTTCGCCGGCCATGGCTCGGGGTATCCCCGATCAACATGAACCGCATCTCATTGGGGGAGCGGGCCTTCCGGCCTCGCTCCCCCAGTGCTCGTGAGCCATCTCCCGTCGGCCCAGGGCCGGATGTGTTAGATTCCAAGTGAGCAGCGTGGCCGCGGCGCGCCTGCGCGTGTGCCACCCATCGCAGGATCCTGCGATTCCGCATGCACCCCGGCGCCTGTTTTCAGGCAAACCCCGGGCCCTGGCGCGTGGAAAAAAAACAGCGTCGCATTGACGATTCGTGGAGGTAGGTTTATGGCGGAAAGGGTCCCGACGATCTATAAGGCGTCAGATTTTTCGAATCTCAAGGGCTTGACCGGAATCTCGGACCATCAGCTCGAGGCTCACCTCGAGCTTTATAAGGGCTATGTGGCGAACACCAACAAGCTGAACGAGCAGATCGCCGCCCTGGCGACGACCAAGCCGGCCGTGCCCGAGTATGCGGAGCAGAAGCGGCGGCTCGGCTTTGAGTACAACGGCATGTTGCTCCACGAGTACTACTTTGGCAACCTGACTCCGAACGCAAAGGGCAAGCCCGCGGACCGTGCCAAGACTACGGAGGCGATGGACCGCAGCTTCGGCGGCTGGGATGCGTGGCAGGCGGACTTCCAGAGCGTCGGCACCATGCGTGGCGTCGGTTGGGCAATCTTGTACCAGGACCCTGCTACGGGTGCGCTGAGCAATCACTGGGTGACGCTCCACGAGGACGGCCATCCCGCTGGCTTCAAGCCCGTGCTCGTGATGGACGTCTGGGAGCATGCCTACGTGTTGGACTACAAGTTCTCCGAGCGCGCGAAGTACATCGACGCGTTCTTTGGCAACATCGACTGGGATACCGTCGAAAAGAGGCTCGCGTCGGACGGATCGGTTCGCCACGCGGCCGCCTGAGCCGCACCCGATTGCCGGCCGCCGGACAGCCTCGACGGGACGAGCCGGAAATTCAACACCGCCCGCGACGTTGGCGTCGCGGGCGGTGTTCGTGCAATCGTGACCGCTTTTTCGCGCGGAAGCGTTAAGCGGTCGTGCTCCCGGGCTTCAGCCAACGCCAATTGAAGCCAAGCCAGCCCGCGGTACCGAGGGTCCAGATCACGAGGGCACCGCCAATGACGTAGAGCGGGTACCCCTTCTCGAAACTAATTATGGCGATCAATGCCGGCATGAGGACTGTGGCGATGATGGCGAGCATCCGACCCTGCTGAACTCTGAGATTGTTGCTGACCGACGTTTCCACGAATAGACAGCCTTTCGCTGGACGGAAGCCCGCCCATTGGAGATCTACCCGGCCGAAAGCCAACGATGTTCGCCGCTGACCACCCCGCCGAGCCGACCGTTATGTTAATCAATTCCGGGAACGGTACGCTGCGAAACGCGTCACATCCGGACCAGCCTTGGACAGGGTCCTCCCGAGGACACTGGGCCGCGAGGTACACTGAGTCAGCCCGGATCGACACCATCCATTGGGCATGGTGGGCGGAGGAATCGACCATCACCATGGGGACAACCAACCGCATTTCGACTGAACAGCACACAGGTCCGGGGTAGGGTGAGCGGTCAACCGGAGGTCAGGCGACCTCCGTCCAGGCCTTTCGTTTATAGGAGCAGCCAAGGGATGCAAGCGGAGAAGGGGTGGACCTGAGGGGACTCGAACCCCTGACCTCGCGGATGCGAACCGCGCGCTCTCCCAGCTGAGCTACAGGCCCGAGTGGGCAGAAAAAAGCAGCCCGGGCGGGCCACGACCGAGTATACCACAGCACAATTTACGCAGGGTCTTGGGAGCGCTATGGACCTCGAGTTGCATGGCAAGGGCGCCGTCGTTACCGGCTCATCCCGCGGTATTGGCAAGCACATCGCCATCGCCCTCGCACGCGAAGGCTGCAACGTCGCCATCTCTGGCCGGACCCGGGAGACGCTCACAGCCGCCGCGGATGAGATCCGCGACATCGGCGTCATGGTTTCCCCAATCGTCGTCGATCTGACCGAGCCCGGCGCAGCGGACCGAATCGTCGGCGACGCCCGGCGCGCTTTCGGCCGGGTTGACGTCCTTGTGAACTGCGTCGGGGGCGGGCGGGGCGGGACGTTCCTCGAGTCGACCGACGCGGACTGGCAGGGCGTCCTGGACGTCAACGTCTTCCCTGCTATTCGGGCGAGCCGCGCGGTCATCCCCGTGATGCGGGAGCAGGGCGGCGGTTCCATCATCATGATCGCCTCGATCTATGGCCGCGAGGTTGCCCCGCTCCCCAGCGAGTCGCCAGCGTACAGCGCCCCATATCACCTGGCGAAGCTCGGTGAGGTTGCCCTCGCCTCCACCATGGCGCGTGAGCTGGCTCCCTGGGGGATACGGGTGAACACGGTGGCCCCCGGCTCCATCATGTTTCCCGGCGGCTCCTGGGCCCGGCGCGAAGCGGCCGATCCAGCGCGCATCGAGCGCTTCATGCAACAGGAGATGCCCCTGGGGCGCTTCGGTCGCCCTGAGGAGGTGGCGGCGGTGGTTGCATTCCTCGCGTCCCCGGCTGCCAGCCTCGTAACCGGCACCTGTATTCCCGTCGACGGCGGCCAGACCCGCACGATGATCTGATGGGCGCCGCCAGCCGTATGCCCGGCCTACTGGGCCAAGGAGGTTGGACCGGAAGGCTATCTGATGAAGCCCTTCGATTCGAAGGAGCTCATGAATCTGATGGAGCGACTCGTCCGCGAGGAATGACCCCTATCGGTTCCGCAGCGCGCGCATCCGCTCGATTACGTTCGGCAGCACGGCGATCACGCGGTTGATGTCCGCTTCGGTGTTCTCGAGCCCAAGGCTGAGGCGCAAATTGCCCTCGGCGAGCGCGGTCGGGATGCCCATCGCCTTCAGAACGTGCGATGGCTCGAGCGTCGCCGAGGTGCATGCCGAGCCCGATGCGGCGGCAATGCCCTGAAGATCGAGCTGTTGCAGCAGCGCCTCGCCGTCGATCCCCTCGAAACAGAAGCTGACGATGTGGGGCAATCGATTCGACGGATGGCCGGTCAGCACGGATCCGGGCACCCGGGCGAGAATCTCGCGGGTGAGCCGGTTGGCTAAGCCTCCGACATGGCTGGCTGATTCGGCAAATGTCGGCAGCCCAATCTCAACCGCCCGTGCCATCCCCATGATCGCGGGGACGTTTTCCTGGCCGGCCCGTCGCCCACGCTCGCGGTCATCGCCGAGAAGCTGAGGCTGCAGCAAAATTCCTCGCCGCGCCCAGAGAATCCCGGCCCCCTTCGGCCCACCGATCTTGTGGGCGGAGAGCGACAGCAGGTCGACCCCAAGCTCCGCAACCTCGAGCGAAACGAATCCACCGGCCGCGACCGCATCGGTGTGAACCGGCACCGCGGGGTAGCGGGCTTTGACCGTCCGCACGATTTCGCGCAGGGGTTGGATCGTTCCCACCTCGTTGTTCGCGAGCATGATGGAGACGAGCACGGTGTCCTCGGCGAGGGCAGCGTTCACGGCGGCGGGGCTTACGCCGCCGGTCGCATCGACGTCGAGGTAGGTTACCCGCCATCCCTGCTTTTCGAGCTGCCTGGCACAGTCGAGCACGGCCCGATGCTCGATCCGCGAGGTGATGAGATGGCGCCCACGATGCTGACTTGCGAGCGCAACGCCGCGCACGGCCAGATTGAGCGACTCGGTGCCCGAGCCCGTAAAGATGACGTCAGGAGGATTGGCGCCCAATGCGCCGGCAATGCGCTGGCGGGCCCCCTCGATCTCCCGCTTCAGCCCGCGGGCGCTCCGGTAGAGCGCGCCCGGGCTGAGCCAGCGCTGGATGAAGTACGGCTCCATCGCCTCCCAGACCGAAGGGGCTAGGGGCGTTGTCGCCGTATGATCGAGGTAGACGGGTGGGGGGTCGAGCGCGTCACGAAACCCGGCGGGCAAGCTCGGGACGATCCTGATCGAGAGCATCCAGGAGTTGGCTTCCCAGAACCCGATAGGCGCGCCCGACGCGCGCTGCACGTAACTTGCCAGCCTTTAGCCACCGCCGCGCCGTCGCGTCGCTGATTCGGAGTATCTGACAGACTTCCGCTAGCGTGTAAACAGCATTAGGGCGAATTTCAATATTTGAACCGAGCATAGCCTGATCCTCGCGTGTGATGTCATGCATATTCTATCAAAACGGTGCATTGCGGCGACGCGCGGACGCGGTCCGAGCCTGGCTGACCGCACCATTCCCTCTGGCTCGTGTCCAGCCATGATCCCTGTAGAATTAGGCTGCCCAACGCCCGGCGAAGCGCACTGCGTTGCTGCGCGCCCGCCAACCGACAGCGAACCATAGATCCACAATCTCGCTCCGGAGTCGTCGATGGCCTTCGATTCGTCCGACTACGAGCTCCGCGCCAAGCTTGCGCAGGGATGCCGGATCCTCGCCATGGAGGGCCACGGCGACGTCATCTGGGGCCACATGACCGTGCGCGATCCCCACAACCCCAACCAGCTCTGGATGAAGGCCGCCGGCGTTGGGCTCGAGGAGATCACCGCGGACGATCTGGTCCTGATCGATTTCGAGGGCAAGCACGTCGCGGGCATGCGCCAGCGCCACAATGAGTTCCCGATCCATGCCGAGATCATGCGCAAGCGGCCGGAGGTGATGTCGGTGGTCCACACCCATCCACCACTTGCGACGGTTCTCGGCTCCAGCGGCCGCACCATCCGGGCCGTGACGCATGAGGGCTCATACTTCACGCCGCCCCAGGTGCCGGTCTACACGGAGATGACAGACTTGATTGTCACCCGCGACCAGGGCGAGTCGGTCGCCCGGGCGCTCGGCGATCACAAGCTCCTCTTTATGAAGAACCACGGGATCGCGCTGGCGGCGACGTCGATCGAGGAAGCGGCGCTTGGCTCGATGCTGCTGACGAAGGCGGCGCAGGCGCAGGTGTACGCGGAGGATCTTGGGAACGTGCCGAACTCGCCGGATGACGAGGCCTTGCTCAAGCGGCAGCACATCTATCATCCGGAGTCTGTTCTGCGCGCCTGGGCCTATCTCGTTCGCAAGCTCGATCGCTGGGACGGGATGCCGCGCTAGGTGGCGGCGGCGCAAATAGGGGCGAGCTGAGGAGGACTGATGGCAGTCAGCTTCGATATCGACGTCCCAGAGACGTTCAACATGGCGACGGTCCTGGTGGATCGCCACGTCGCGGAGGGCCGCGGTGATAACGTCGCGATCTACTCGGGCGACGAGGTCATCACTTACCGCGAGCTGCTCCAGCGGGCAAACCGAGCGGGCAACATGCTGCGAAACCACGGGATCGAGATCGAGGACCGGGTCATCCTCCTCATGGCGGACCGCCCGCAGTTCATCGAGTCCTACATCGGCGCGATGAAGATCGGTGCGGTCCCCGTCCCGATCAACGTCGTTACGGAGCCCAAAGACCTCGAGTACTACGTCAACGATTCGCGAGCCGCTGCCATCATTGTCGACGCGGATTTCGAACCGCGTATTGCCGCCTTCCGCGCCGGCTGCCGCTACCTCAAGCAGGTCTTTGTCGTGGGGGACCCAGCAGCAGGGGCGCCCGCGGGCTGCCATTCATACGAGACAGCGATTGCCGACTCATCCCCTGAGCTCGAAGCAGAACCCACCCACTGCGACGACCCATCGTACTGGCTCTACAGCTCGGGCACGACCGGCAGGCCCAAAGGGACGGTCCACCTGCAGCGAGACATGGTGTATTGCACCAGTACCTGGCTGAAGCACGTCCGCCAGCCCGTCGCGGGCGACATCAACTACTCCGTCTCGAAGTTGCCGTTCTCGTACGGGTTGGTAAATGGGCTCTACCAGCCGCTTTTCGGCGGGTTCGCCACCGTGCTGGCGCCGGAGCCTCCGACACCTCAGACCGTAATCGCGAACATCAATCGCTATAAACCCACCGCGCTTTTTTCCGTCCCGACGATCTACAACAACATCCTTCGCGAACACGAAGCCGGCAGACTCGAGGTCGATCTCTCCTCCGTGCGTCTCTGCATCTCGGCGGGCGAGGCGCTGCCTGCTGCGCTATATGAGGCGTGGCTCGAGACCTTTGGCCTCGAACTTCTAGATGGCATCGGGTCCACCGAGTTTGGCTACATCTACATTCAGAATCTACCGGGGCGCGCGCGTCCAAATTCCAGCGGACAGGTACTTCCCGGGTACGAGGCGAAGATTCTGAATGAGGATGGCGACCCGGTCCCCGACGGGCAGGTCGGCGAGCTCTACATGAAGTCCGAATCGTTTGCAGCCTACTACTGGAAGAAGCGAGAGCAAACTCGAAGCACGTTCCGTGGCCCCTGGCTCAGGACCGGTGATCTGTATACCCGCGACGCCGATGGCTATTATTGCAACCAGGGCCGCAGTGATGACATGTTCAAGTCAAGCGGGCAATGGGTGTCGCCCATCGAGGTCGAAGGGATACTTCTTCGCCACGAAGCTGTGGCCGAAGCGGCGGTTGTGCCATTCTCCGACCCCCATGCTGATGCAAATGACCTCATCAAGCCCATGGCATTCGTCGTGCTCAAGATGAACAACGAGGAATCTCTCGAGTTAGCGGCCGAGATCCAGAAGTTCGCGGCAGATCGAGTCGCCCCGAACTATTACAAGCATCCCCGCCGGGTTGATTTTGTTAGCGAGCTTCCTAGAAACGCCACGGGGAAGATTCAGCGCTACAAGCTGCGCCAGATGATGGAAGAAGAGGCACGGCAGCGCCGGTAACCGCCTTCAGGCCTTGCTATTATCTTCCCAGTGACTCCTTACTTAGCGGCGCCGGGTGCGGATGCGCCCGCTGTGTTGCCGGCGGCATAACCCGCGGCGTCGTATGGCATCGATCTGCAGGAAAATAGCGGGAGGATCGTGATGGCGATCGCCGAGGCAGTCAAGACGTACCAGAATTACATTGGCGGCGAGTGGCGCGATGCGCGCAATGGCGCCCTGCTCGAGATCAGGGACCCGGGGAACGGCGAGCTCGTGTACCGCGCGCCCAATTCACCGATCGAGGATTCCCGCGAGGCGATCGCCGCGGCGAAGCGCGCAACCGAGACGACCGATTGGGGCGACAACCCCGAGCAACGATCGGCGGCGCTCTATAAGCTGGCCCAGGCGTTGAAGGACAGTGTGGACTGGCTGGCGCCACTCCTGACTCGGGAGGGCGGAAAGCCGCTCTCGGTCTCGCGCGCAGAAGTCACGCGCGGAGCCGACGCGATCCAATACTACGCGGGGCTGGCGCGCGCGGTCTACGGCCGCTCCACAATGCTTGCGCCGGACTCGCTGGCGATCCTGTTGCGTGAACCGATCGGCGTCGTTTCCATCATCGTCCCCTGGAACATGGCGCTTTCCCTCCTCACCCGTTCACTGGCTCCCGCGCTCGCCGCCGGCAACGCTGTCGTCATCAAGCCCTCCAGCGTGACGCCCGGCGCAACCGCCGAGTTCGTGAAGATGATCGACGACATTCCCGAGTTCCCCAAGGGAATCGTCAACTTCGTCGTCGGGCCGGGCAGCACCACGGGCGCCGAGCTGGCTCGCCACCCAGACGTCGATATGGTGGCGTTCACCGGCGACACCGGCACCGGCAAAGAGATCATGCGGATGGCCGCGGATACGTTGAAAAAGGTGGGCTTGGAGCTCGGCGGCAAGAGCCCGAACGTCATCTTCGCGGATGCGGACTTCGACCGGGCGGTGCGAGGCGCCCTGAATGGCGCTTCCATGTTTCACGCGGGCCAGGTGTGCATCGCGGGTAGCCGAGTGCTCGTCGAGGAGTCGATCCACGATCGCTTCGTCGAGAAGCTCACCGAGATGACCAAGCGGCTGCGCGTCGGCCACGGTCTTACCGAGGGAGTGAACGCCGGCCCCGTGATGTCCCAAGGGCAGCTCGACCGCGTCATGGATTACATCGAAGAGGGCAAGCACGAGGGCAACCTCGTCCTCGGCGGCGAGCGGATGATGGCCGATGGCCTCGACAAGGGCTTCTTCATTTCACCGACGCTGTTTGATCGCGTACCCGTCGATGCGAAGATCGCGCAGGAAGAGATCTTCGGCCCGGTCCTCACGATCCTGACGTTCAAGGACGAAGAGGAGGCCGCGGAAGTCGCCAACGCGACGGTCTTCGGCCTTGCCGCGGCCGTCTGGACGAAGGACATCGCCCGCGCGCTTCGCATCGCGAAGCGGATCAAGAGCGGAATGGTGTGGGTCAACACCTACGGCAAGCTCTTCCCGGCGGGCGAGATGGGCGGCTACAAGCAGAGCGGTATCGGGCGCCAGTACGGCCTCGAGGGGCTTTGGGAATACACCGAAATGAAGCACATCAACGTGCAGCTGTAGCCCTCCACAGAATCTAGATTCCAGAACCCAGATTCATAGAGGGACCCCGGCAGCGACATCGCCGCCGGGGTCCCTCTGTGCTCCGCCCCACCGTAAGAATCCAAGGGACGAATCCATCCGTATATCAGCACGGGAACGACTCAGAACCTTTTTTGGAGGTTATCATCGTGCGAACCCGACTCGCCCAGCTCGGCGCAGCCGCGGCACTCCTGGTCACAGCAGTTGCCGTGCCCGCGGGCTTGCGACCCGAAACCGCAGCCGCCCAGCCCGCTGGCGTGACCCAGGTGCCAATCATCATGGGCGATTACTACTTCAGCCCGAGCGCCATCACAGTAAAGGTCAATGAGCCAATCCAGTTCGTATTGCCGAACCTCGGCACCGAGCGCCATCGCGTGCTCTTTCAGATCGAAGGCGCGGCAGACCGGGTACGCTCCGACGAAGATGCTGGTCTTGGCGAAATCGTTGTTCTGAATCAGACATTCACGGTCCCGGGTGTCTATCGAATGTGGTGCTCGTTTGCGACGGACGGCGTGAGCCATAGAGATTTGGGGATGAACGGGACGCTTACGGTCGTTGAATAGCCGGACTTCCTCTTTTGGAACCGCCAACGGAACTTCGAAGAGAGGCCCCGGCGATCTCGATCGCCGGGGCCTCTCTTCTTCGCCCGAGACAGCGAGTTACGCGGGCGAAACGCCTGGCGCGCCGGGGGGCGCCGTGATGGTCCAGCCCTTTTCCGACAGATCGAACCCATTGCCCTCGGGATCCAGGCCGCGGAACTCCGCGTAGCGCCGGCCGTCGCGGGGACTCTGGGTAGGCTCCGGGACTTCCATCAGCGCCATGCGTTGCTTGATCTCCTCGAGATCCTCGATCTCGAACCCGAAATGATTGATGCCAGTCGTCTCGCTGGAGCCCTCGGCCGGTGGAGGCAGCAGCGCGAGGTTGATCACACCGTCGGTGAGATACACGACGCGCCCGTTCTCGTCACGCCAGACTTCCTGAAGATCGAAGACCGTCTTGTAGAACTCGGCCATCTCGGACGGGCTCTTGCAGCGAACAGCGACGTGGCGGATCGACGGCATCGTCTTCTCCCTCATCCCCTGATTTGGCGATTCGTGTCAATGCGCGGCCGCGCTGGGGAGACGGTCGGAACCATCCTCCCGCGGTCTTGTCATCGAGTGTACCGCGCCGCCTGGTGGAGTCAAGGGGCCATCCTGGCGAGTCCATCGCCTTGCCAATAACAGTCAACTCGTGAGCAGGCACGACCCGTGTGAACCGGATCTCACGCCGTGATGAGTTGATCGCGGCCATACTGGCGGTATACTCTCTAACCGCAGGCCAGGTAGAACGGTCCACCCGGGCATCCATATGCGCGGAATTCGGCCGTCGCTTGAGACCATACGGGAGGGTTTGAGGTGCAAACCAGGGCAGGGCTAGCCATCAAACGCGTGCTCCAGGGCAGTCTTGGGCTCGCGATCATGCTCGCGCTCGCTACAGCCGCGGTTGCAAGTGCACAGGACACCGTGGCAATGTCCGACAACGCGAGCTTTGGGACCATCCTGACCGATGCGAACGGCATGACCCTCTACACCTGGCAGGGCGACCAAGCCGGTGTCAGCAACTGTAGCGATCAGTGTGCCAACGCCTGGCCACCGCTCCTCAGCACTGGTGGAGTCAACGCGCCCGCGGGCCTGACGGGCGCCCTCGCTACGACTGAGCGAGCAGACGGCACCTGGGTCGTCACCTTGAACGATTGGCCGCTCTATCGCTTCGTGCGTGACACCGCCCCTGGTGACACGAACGGGCAGGGAGTCAACGCATTCGGTGCCGTGTGGAGCGTCGCCGTCGTCGAGCGCGCCGCCGCGGCGCCGTTGCCCGCCGTGGTCACGCAGCCGATGGGCGCGGCCGTGCCGGCCCCGGTCGTCAGCGCGCCCGCTGTCGCCGGCGTCCAGGCGCAACCTGCTACCGCGACAGCCACATCGACTCCGATGCCCACGGCGACTCCGACGACCGGCCGGACGATCGACCTCACGATGGTCGATTTCGATTTCATGCCGCGGAACATCCGGATCGCAATTGGTGATTCCGTCCGCTGGACCAACCGCGGCCGAGCCCCGCACACGGCAACCAGCAACAATCAGACGATGGGCTTCGACTCGGATCGGGTGGCTCCAGGCGAGTCGTGGACGTCTCCCGCCTTCACCACGGCAGGCACCGTCAACTACGTCTGCCAGGTCCACCCCAACATGCGCGGCTCAATCACGGTTTCCGCCGTGAGCTCAGGTACGGGCTCTGAGTCCGCAATGCGGGGCGGCGAAAGCTCTCGCTCTGGGATGGGCTGGAATGACAGCCCGATGGGGTCCGGCTTCAGCAGCCGGTACGGTCGCTACATCCCGCGCGGCGGGCCTTATGACTCGTACGCGGTTGAGCCGTACAACTCCTATCGTTGGGGGTACGCCGGCTACCCATTCTATTCCTACTACCAGTACCCCAACTCTGGCCCGACCTCGTACTACGGCTATCCGTACTACGCGGGCTATTCCCCGTCCTTCGGCTACGGCTACCCATTCCTGGGCAGCAGCTACGGCTACGGGATCGGCGGCTACCCGGGCTACGGTGGCTACTCCGCATTCTCTCTGGGCGGCACCTATCCGTACATCAGCAACGGCCTATCGGGCTACGGGTATGGCTACCCTGGCTACGGCTTCGGCTACGGCTTTCCCGGCTACGGATACGGCTTTGGCTACGCGTATCCCGGATACGGCTACCCGTTCATCCTGATGGATGAGCAGGACACCGTGACTGAGGATCCAGGCATCCTCCTGACGGCCGCCTCGGCGAGTCTGGCGGGTGGCGCGGCGCTGGCCGCATCCCTCAACCCGACCAGCGAAGTCGGCCCCATGCAGTTCTACACCCCGAACATCGTCGAGGTGCAGATTCTGGACAACAGCTTTCTGCCGCTTGCAGTGACCATCCCGGTTGGTGGCAGCGTCCGCTTCACCAACTTCGGCAACGGCCCGCACTCCGCCACCAGCGACATCACCGTCGCGGGCCAGGCGGGTCAGTTCGATTCGGGTGTGCTCCAGCGCGGCCAGACGTTCACGACCCCAGCCTTCAACACCGCGGGTAACTACGCCTACCACGACACGATCAACACCGCCCTCCGGGGCACGATTAACGTTATCGATGCCACGGCCGGCAATCTCGGCTACCCCTACTACGGCTATGGCTACGGCGGTTATGGGTACGGCGGCTACGGTTATCCGTACACCTATAGCCAGGGCTCGTATTATCCGTACACAGGGTTCTACGGTTCCGCCCCCTACGGCTACTTCGATCCGCTCTACGGCCCGAACGTGTACGGCAATAGCTACACCTACTATCCGTACGGCTCTGGCGCGGGATACGGCTACAACGCAGGCTATGGATACGGGGTTGGTTACCCATATGGGGCGGGCTACGGCTATAGCTCGCTCTACGGATATGGTGCGAACTACGGCTATCCGTACAACTACGGCCCGTACTCGTCACCTGGCTACGGCTATCCGCAGCCATACGGCCCGTACTACTGGACGCAGCTCTACTAGACCGCTCTCGACTTCCGCGACGAAGGCCCGGGTCCCTCGAGACTCGGGCCTTCGTCGCATCAATCGCCGAGCATCATTTCAAGCTTCAGCCGAAAATGTCAGACTCGGGGGCGCCCCATCAGTCGGGATCGCATGGCGGCTGCGCCCCACCCAAGCCGCATGATTTCGAAGATCCAACGCGGCCACCACCAGCTAGTGCGTCATGACGCTGCCGCCGCCATGTCCCGTGGTGTGGCGAGGCCAAACTGGTACACCACTTGCGCCGGGAGCTCCGTCGTTTGGGAAGGCGAGCCTACGCCACTGACCCAGGCTATGCCAACAAGCTCATCGCCCTGTTCGACCGGTACGACCTCCTCCAGTACGACACCAAGTAGGAATCTGAGATTCAGCGCCCCTCCGTATAATGGAGCCACCTGACCTCGGAGCTTGCCATGCCCAGCGCTCATCAGGGGACGCTTGAGGTGTTTCCCAATCCCCATCCAAACCGGCCGTATGAGATTGAGCACGTCTGCCCCGAGTTCACCTCGGTATGCCCAATCACCGGGCAGCCAGATTTCGCCACGATCCGTGTCAGCTACGTGCCGGATCGCTTCTGCGTGGAGCTCAAATCACTGAAGCTGTACTACTGGGCGTTCCGAAACGAGGGTCACTACTACGAAGATGTCACAAATTTGATACTAGATGACCTCGTATCGGTCCTCGCCCCCCATCGCATCGAGGTCACCGGCGAGTTCAATGTACGCGGCGGCATTCGCTCGGTGATCCGCGCCGCTCATCAAAAGCCGCCTTTACGCCCCCGAACTGGCCAAACCGTCGATAACCTGTCAACTCGATTGTAAAAGTGAACCCTATTGACTTCACTGGGGCACCACGCTTTATACTGTCGTCGGTGGTTATTACCGAAGAGCACACGTGGAGGTGCGAGTTGGAGCCGATCAGTCGCAGGCGTCTTCTCGCCGCAAGTGGCGGTGCGGTCCTGGCAGGTGTCCTTGGAAGCAATGCAGCCCTAGCCCTCGATGCCGGCCCGATGCCTGTCCCGAGCCCGTGGGCTCGTCGCTACGACGTCGTGATCAACATGGGTGGCGCAGGTGCGACTCCCCCGGCCGCGGGCCCGGTCAGCATGGACGGCACGGTTTATCCGGTCGGCGCCGTCGGTGGCGACGGAAGCGTCGCGAGTGGGGTCCGCCCGCTTGGAACCGCGCGCGTGACCGGCATGCTCTACGACGCAGCGCGCGGGCGCGGCGCCTATATGATCATCCTCTCCGTCGATGGCCAGGGTGATGTCGTTATGAGCGGCGTGCTCGAGGGCGCGCGCGGTGACAAGGTCGCCGTTGTTGGCGGCACCGACCGCTTCAACGGCGTCAATGGCGAGGCGTGGATCATGTGGTACAACCGCGCCGCGGGTGCCATGCGAGCCACGCTCAACATCACGACCATCTAGCAACCATCGACCTCCACACCTCGTGTGGGCGTCGATCCAGCGGACCTCGATCCAGCGGACTATTGAAGAGCCCACTCGCGGCGATCGCCGCGAGTGGGCTCTTGCCATTTGCCGTCGACTGTTCTGGCGACGGCAGTCCAAGCGCTCTCGGCTACGAACGATCCGATCCGCGCTCGAGTTGCCCAGGGGCGATCAGCGCGTCGACGAAGGCCTCGAGCAGCGGATGCGTGACCTCTTCGCGAGCACTTGCGAGGAAGTTCTCGACGTCGGATGGTTGCCCGGCCTCCCGGTATTCGACGGCCTGAAGCAGGGCCTCGATCTTATCGATCTGGGCCGCGAACTTCCCTTCGGCGGAATCGCGCCGGGCATATTCTTCCCCAAGCGCGCGCAGCTCGCCCGCGAGATTCCCGGGCAAGTCAGAGACAATACCGTGAAGCGCCGTGCGCTCACGATCGTGCTTTTCGAGCTTGGCAGCAGCAACCTGGTCCGGAGTCACGAGCTCGCGCCAGCGCCGCACGGCTTCCGGATTCCGGGCGGCGTCCATAAGGCGCTCGTAAGGCGTCGCGTCGCCAACGCGCGCCTCCGCGAGGTCGTGGACGAGCATCAGCTTGATCAGACGGTTGGTGTCCAGCCCGGCGGCCGCGCCGAGAGTCCACGCGAGCATGGCCGCGCGGTAGGTATGATCGGCAACCGACTCAGGTGCGGCCACCCCACGATCCACCCAGCCCTGCCGCACTACCGTCTTGAGCCGACCCACGGTGCGGGCGAACTCGAGCAGCGCCTCCGGCCACGCCATACGCCACCTCGCGCATTCAGCGGATTGCGACTTGGCGAGCTGGCCCCGAACGCCGCTCACCTCGAACGCTCTGTCACTTTACCCGGCCGGGCGCGGCAGCTCTTTAGAGAGGCATCAACGAATGCTTCTTGCGGGGGCGCTCCTCGTGCTTGCTCGCCAGCATGCGAAGCGCGCGGATGAGGCGAATTCGGGTGTCGCCCGGGCGGATCGCGGCGTGGGCGAACTGCTTGGAGAGCGCGTCGAACGGCCCCGAGAAGCGCGCGTTGAACTCAGCGATCTTCTCCCGCCGCGTCTCCTCCGGGTTCTCCGCGCTGTCGATCTCGCGGCGATAGAGCACGTCCACCGCACCCTCCGCGCCCATCACGGCGAGCTCCACTCCCGGCCAGACGAAGACCTGGTCGGCACCCAACTCCCGGGTGCACATCGCCTGCTTGGCGCCCCCATACCCCTTTCGGAGGTAGACCGTAATCTTTGGCACCGTCGCCTCCGAGTAGGCGAAGAGCATTTTCGCGCCGTGGCGAATGATGCCATGCCGCTCCTGCGCAACCCCCGGCATGAATCCCGGCACGTCCACCAGCGTGACGATCGGGATGTCGAACGCATCGCAGAACCGAATGAAGCGCGCCGCCTTATCCGACGCATCCACGTCGATCGCGCCGGCGAACCAGTTCGGCTGATTTGCCACAAACCCGACCGAGCCGCCATCCATGCGACCAAAGCCGACGACCATATTGCGGGCGAACCGCGGCTTGATCTCGAAGAAGTCGCCGTTGTCCACCAGCCGCTTGATCACCTGAACGACGTTGTAGCCCTTCTTCGAGTCAGCGGGAACCAGCGTCTCCAGCTCGTCGACCCGGCGCTCGGGGTCGTCACCCGTCTCCACATGCGGCACGGGCCGCCCCGCGGCGGTCGGAAGCAGACCGACAAGGTTGCGAATCGCCTCCAGGCACTCCTCGTCGTTCGCGGCCACAAGGTCGGCGCAGCCAGAGACCTCGCTATGGACCTTGGCACCGCCGAGATCCTCCATCGTTACTTCCTCGCCGGTCACCTGCTTGATGACTGCCGGGCCCGTGATGAACATCTGGCTCGTGCCGCGCACCATGAAAATGAAGTCGGTCAACGCGGGCGAATACGCCGCCACCCCAACGCATGGGCCCATGATGGCGCTGATCTGGGGCACCGCGCCGCTGGCGAGGCTGTTCGCAAAAAAGATCTTGCCGATCGCCCGAGTGACGTCCAGCCCCTCCTGGATGCGCGCGCCCACCGAGTCGAAAAGCCCGATGCACGGGACGCCGAGCTTTCGCGCCGTGTCCACGACATAGGCGATCTTCTCGCCATGGGCCTGGCCCACCGCGCCTTGCATGACCGTGCGGTCCTGGGCGAAGACGTAGACGGGGCGGCCGGCGATGGTGCCGTAACCCGCCACCACGCCATCGCTGGGCACGCGCCGGTCGGCCATCCCGAAGTCCGTGACCTGAGTTTCGGCCAGCATGAACTCCTCGACAAAGGAGTCCGGATCCAGCAGGCGGCCCACGCGCTCGCGCGCGGTGAGCTTCCCCTCGGTGTGCTGACGCTCCACCATCTTCGGGTCGCCGCTCTGCGCCCGTTCCTCGAGCTTTACGAGCTTGACCTCAAGCTCTTCGCGCACTACGAGCCTCCGTAGCCCATTCCGTTGAGGACCGAAAGCATGATCGAAGCGGCCATGATGCTGCCGACCTGACCGCCGGTGTTCGCGCCCATGGCGTGCATGAGGAGGTAGTTGCGTCGATTGTAGCGCTGCCCCTCAACTTGAACCACGCGGGCCGCCATCGGGAAAGCTGAGATGCCGGCCGCCCCAATGAGGGGGTTGATCTTGCCGTGAGTTGCCACGCACATCAATTTGCCGAAGAGCACGCCGCACGCCGTGTCCAGACAGATCGCGACGAAACCGAGCGCCAGGATGACGAGCGTCGTCGTATTCAGGAAGCGATCCGCCTGCATCGTCGCGCCGATCGAGAGCCCGAGCAGCAGCGTCACGACGTTCGTGAGCTCATTCGCAGCCATCGCAGAGAGCCGATCGACGACGCCCGACTCCCGCATCAGGTTTCCGAGCATTACCGTGCCGAGGAGCGGCGTTCCCTGCGGCGCGATGATGGATCCGAGGATCGTGACGACGATCGGGAAGAGGATCTTGGTCCGCTTCGAGACCGTCGAGCGCGTGGCCGCCATCACGATATGCTTCTCTTTCTCACTCGTCAGCGCGCGCATGATAGGTGGCTGGATCAGCGGCACGAGCGCCATGTAGGAATACGCCGCGACGGAGACCGCGCCGAGTAGCTCCGGTGCGTACTTGCTGGTGACGTAGATCGCCGTCGGCCCATCCATCGCGCCGATGACGCCGATTGAGACCGCCTGCAGCGGTGGAAACCCAAGCAGCAACGCCAGGAACAACGTAAGGAAGATGCCGAACTGCCCGGCGGCACCGAGCAACAGGATGCTCGGCCTTTCCAGCAGAGGCCCGAAGTCCGTCATGGCGCCAATACCGATGAAGATCAGCACCGGAAACAGCTCGGTCTTCACGCCGGCGTCATAAATCACGCGGAGGACGCCCCCGGGGTCCATCAGCTCCGCACCGGGAATGTTCACGAGAACGGCGCCGAACCCGATCGGCAAGAGCAGCAGCGGCTCCAGGCCACGCGACACCCCCAGGTAGATCAGCCCGCAACCGACCGCGAGCATGACGACGTGCTGCCAGGTTAGGTTGGTGAATCCGACGAGCAGGCCGGCGATCCCCGCACCCAGAGCGCTATCCACCGGCACCCTCCGGGGCGGGAGCGTCCGGAGTGGGTGAGGGAGCGGCGGGGGCCTCCACCGGAATCGGAAAAAGGCGCTTCATCAGCGTCACCAGCAGGCCCAGCAGGTACAGCACAAGCAATGTGCCACCCATGCCGAGCACGGCGAGCACGACGCCCATGGTTAGCGGATCCGTCGTCGGATGCATCCGGTACCTTCCCAACTCGCGGGCAGCCCGGCCTGCCATTGGCGCATTACGAAATCTGGGCAGGCGGGGCCGTGGAACCGCCGGGCGCCCGCTGCCCTCATCGGGCACCCGCGTTGGCAGCAACCGAACAGGTTCGCGGTCTCTACTCGATGACGGCCACAACCGTATCGGGGTCGACTGCGTCTCCCGCAGCAACGCGGATCTCCGCGACGGTGCCTCCAGCAGGAGCAACGACCTCGATCTCCATCTTCATGGCCTCCATAACGACGATCGTGTCGTCTTCCGCGACCTGGTCGCCGACGTTAGCCTCGATCCGAAGAATCTTGCCGACCATGGGCGCATTCACAGGCGTCGCCACGTATCCATCCTCTTCTCATTCCGGTGGACCGGTCGGTTCTTGGAGATCCGATGCGGCAGACCTTCAAGGTGGACCCGCTTAACTGACCGGATCCACGGTGGCACCACGTTCGTCGTCCGGGCCTGGATAGAGAGTAGCGCACTTGGAGTAGTGAAGAGCTTGCCGGGGTGATCGCCCGCGATGATAGCACCCACTCACGAGGGGCGGCAATTCGCGGACGGCTGCTGAAGTCTTGAGACATCTCCGAGATATCCGGTGCCACCAGCGTGTCCCATGTGTGATCTCTAGAACGGATGATTCAAACACGCGTTTGGAACATACGTTCAACTTGCTTGGGGGTGTGATATGGGCCCGACTGAATGGCGACTGGCCGCGACCGCGATGACCATGCTCGCGCTCGCGCTCACCGGATGTCAGCTCGTGCGATCGATTTGGATGGGACGGCCCGTCGGCGTTCGGCGCTATCGCTCGGTCCTGGTCGTCGAGCTCGCTGCGGGCGCGCTGCTTTCCCTGCCCGGTGACCGCCCGGACGATACGGTGGTGGCGGGAACGATCGAAACCGCGCCGTGCCTCGGCTCCGCCGGCGTGGCCGCCCTCAATGCCCATGGCGAACGGCTCACTATCGAAGGCGTTGGCCGGCCGGCGCCCACATGCGCGATCTGGGCCGTGATCGAAGATACGAGCGGCGGAGGCACGTGGCTTCAGGGTCCCGCGGTGCAGCGTGATGCCGGCTGGGACCTCGATCTCGTTATTGGTCCTGGTGACTCCGCCGCCGAAACACTCACCTACACGGTCAGCCTGATTGCCGTCGATACACGGATTCACGAGTCATGGCAAGGCTATGCTCTCACCGGTGGCCCAGTCCGATTGCAGTCGTACTCCGGCACACGCCTTGCCCAGCGCCGCTTTGAGCTCCGCCAGGCGGGCGGTGTCGGCAGCCTGGCGGAGCTCGCGGTGGCTCGCTAGCCGAAAACTCGCCGAGAAGACTCGCCTACGAGAAGAATCGCCCACGCTCAAATGAAATCCGCCAGCCGAACATCACCATAGCCGGGCGGCTTGATCCGGGTCATGACGTCGCGGCGCGGGTCGTTGGTCGGCGGGCGCGTGGCGTCGATGATCGCCTTCCCGCTGATCCGCTGCCAGCCGGGCTGACCGGTCTCGCCGAACTCGGGACCCGTGGGGTCCATCGGGTGCCCGCGCAGGCCGGGAATCGTGATGATGTCTGTGCTCGGGTCAACCCGGGTATTCAGGGACCAGAGGATCTCCCAGTCGTTGTAGATGTCCACGTCATCGTCCACGGCGATGGCGACCTTCTGGTGGAGGTATTCGCCGGCCAATGCACCGAGTAGTACCTGGCGGGCCTCCCCATGGAAGCGCGGCGTGAGCTGGACGATCACGCCGAAGATGCCAGGCATGACCCGAACATTCTTCAGATCCACAAAGCCACCGATGCTCTGGAGCCGCCGGAAGAGGGTCGCCGCCATCGGCACCTTGTGATAGACGCAACCCTCGACTTCGGAGCCGTTCTGAATCGCCTTGTAGATCGCGTCATGGCGGCGCGTGATGGCCGTGTACTCGATGACCGGATTGTTGCCCGTCCCAGCGACGTAGTAGTCCTGAAACTCGGAGAATGGCCCCTCGTGCTCGCGAATCCCGGGCATCACGTGGCCCTCGAGCACGATCTCGGCGTCCGCGGGCACCTCGAGGGGAACCGTCTTGCACTTCACCATGCGCAGCGGCTCACCAAGAAACCCGCCCGCGAGGCCGAGCTCGTCGACGCCGTATGGGACGGTCGTCGCCGCCGCCATGTACACCATCGGGTGGTGGCCGATCATGATTGCGATCGGCATCGGCTCGCCGCGCGCCTCGTACTTCGCGAAGTTCCGGAAAGTGTGGCGCGGCAGGATCAGGGCGCCGGTCTTCTTCTTCCCCTTGAGCTGCAGCCGGTGGAACGACATGTTGCGGGCGCCGGTATCCGGATCTCGGGTGATGGCGAGGCCGGAAGCGATGAACGGTCCCGCGTCCAGCGCGCCGGCGATGTGCGCGGGCAGCGCCTCCAGATCCACCTCGTCGCCGATCTGCACGACCTCCTGGACCGGGCCCGAATCGACGTCGATTGGCGCGATCGGGTGGTCGAGCATCCGGGCGACCTGGGGCACCATGTCCTGGAGCGACGTATTGAAGGCGAGCGCCGCGTGGCGAAGATTTGCCGGCGCCATCCCGAGCACGCGCCAGCCGTCGTGGCCGGTCACCCGCTCGAAGAGGAGGCCGTGCTCCCGCGACTCATAGAGGAGGGCCCCCATCTGGGTCTTCGGGTCGACGGGCTTGCGAACGTGGATCAGCTCTTCCGCGGTCTCCAGATCCCCGATCCAGGTCCGCATGTCCTTCGGCATGACGCGCCTCCCACCCAAGCCACGTGACGTCGCGGCCTCGCGGGCGAATTCTCCGGGGGCCGTGCCGCGATCGTCAACCCGCCGGCAAGCGAAATGAATACCGCATCTGGTGTCTTAGCGGGTTGGTGCTGGAGACCCTGGGCGTGGAGTCGCAGGCACCGGAGTAGCCCCGGGAGTGGAAGCTGGGGGCGTGGCCGGGGGCGACGCCACGGCGGGCGCAGCAGCCAGCCGGTAGCTCCACAGCTCATTCGTCGGATCACCAGCGCCGCCACCGTAGACCAGCAAATCATGCCCTACTGGGTCCCAGACCGCCATCGCGTCACCCCGGGTCCCCGGACCGCTCGGGGGCGCGATCTGGGTCCACGCGTTGCGCGCGGGCTCGTACGTCCAGAAGTCACCGAGGTAGTCCACACCGCCGACGTAGCCGCCGAAGATCAGCATCTGTCGGCTGGTTGCGTCCCAGGCAGCCGTGTGGCGGGAGCGGCCGAGGGGTGCTGCGCCCGTCGGCTCACGAAGCACCCAGCGGGCCTCCTCTGGTCGGAAGGCCCAGACCTCGCTCGTATAGCCGTCCTGCTCGCGGTAACCGCCATACACCAGCATCTCACCCGCGTTCGTGTCCCAGATCGCGGTGTGGCGGGCCCGGGCCTTCGGACCGGGGCCCCCGGAGAATCGTTGCCACGCGCCACTTGCGGGTCGGTATGACCAGAGATCATCGAGCGCGGCACCGGATGACCCAGCGCCACCGTAAATCCAGAGCTGGTGGCCCCGAGGGTCCCACGCGGCACTGTGAAAGGCGCGCGCGACCGGCCCCGTCGATCCGTCCGCCAGGCGCGTCCACCGGTTCCCCGCCGGCTGGTAGCTCCAGAGCTCGTCAGAGACGCTGTTGTCGTCGCGGCGGCCGCCGTACACGAGCGCCTGGCCCGATTCGTCGTCCCAGGCCACCGCGTGGCCGCTGCGCACGCGAGGACCGCCAGTCGTCGCGACCTCTTCCCAAACATGGCTTGCCGGTCGATACACGCGAACGACGTCCACCGGTCCGTGGTCCGCCGCGCCGTTGTCTCCGCCGAACACGAGCATCTGGCTCCGCACCGGGTCCCAGACCGATCGGGCATTCGCGAGCGCGGGAACCACCGCGACCGTCGGCGTAAGGCGCGTCCAGGTGTTGGACTCGAGCCGGTAGCTCCAAAGGTCGTTGAGCGATTCGCCGCCAGCGAAGATCAGCATTTGCTGGCGCGCCTCGTCCCACACTGCGCCCTGCGCGCCTCGGGCCTTGGGCCGATCGGCGGGCATCGGCCGCAGCACCCAGGTGTCCGTCCCAGGCTGGTAGCTCCAGAGGTCGTCGCGGTAGCAACCCCCACAACCCCCGCCGTAAAGCAAGAGCTGCTGGTCGCGCGGATCCCAGACCATGCTCGCCGAGAGTCGCCCCGGCGGCCAACGATCATTCGGCAGGAGTTGGGTCCAGCTATTCTCCGCGGGGTCATAGCTCCAGAAGTCCTCGAGCAGGCCGCTGGCGATATCAAACCCACCGAATACGAGGAGCCGCCCACCGATCGGATCCCACGCCGCGCTCTGATAGAAGCGACCGGATGGGCGCGGGTCAGGAGTCGCGATGAGCGTCCAGGCGTTCGCCCGGGGATCGTACCACCAGAGGTCTTCGTACAAATCGAACCTACCACCTACGCCGCCAAAGACCAGCATCGAGTCTCCTGTCCACACGGCGCTATGGTAGCCACGCCCCCCGGGGGTCCTACCTGCAGGTGTAAGCTGCTCCAAGCGGTTGTCCGTCGGATGGTAGGCCCAGAGCCCATCCGTCTGATCACCACCGAATCCACCGAAAATCAGCGCCTGATCGCCGATCGGATCCCACACCGCGGAATGCGCCGAGAGCCGCGGGACTGGCGCCCCTGTCGGTTGCACCGGGGTCCAGACGTTGCGCGCGGCGCTGTACACCCACAGATCGGCATGGGTCGTGCCGCCGCGTCCGCCAAGCACGTACATCTGGCCGCGGGAGGGGTCCCACGCGACGCCGCCCGCGGATCGTCCCGGCGGTGGGTTCAACAGCGCCCAGCCGGTGTCGGCCGCTACGTTAACCGTCCGCGTGACCGACGCCTGCTCGCACTGTGAGCGCGCCGTGATCGTCAACGTATGCCCGCCCTCGCTGGCCTTGAGTGAATCGATAGCGAGCCGCCACCCAGCAGCGCTCCCCGTCCGGCCGTACGCCGCGTCAATATCAGACCGGGCCAGCCCGAGTTGCGCGGCACCCAGCACAGAGCCGCCATCCAGCTCGCGATCCAACGTCACGGTGACCTCGCGGACACCTGATCCGCTCGTCGCTCCCAGATCAAGCGCCCACCCGCCGATCGTCACCGGCCCGCGCACCGTCGCATCCGGACTCGGCGTATCCACCGCAACCACCACCGGCGCACAAGGCACGGGAGGCCCCTGCGCCCCCGCCGGCACCGGCAGAGCAAGGCAGGCCAGGAGTAGCAGAACAAGCGCGCGGTCGCGCCACCGCCGGATGCGTAGCCGGCCCGGCGCGGTCACTGTTCCGACTCTGAGTTAGGCACGCGGAGCGAGTCAGTTTTCACGGGGGCCTCGGCTGTTGTCGACCTCATCGCGGGCGATCCGCAGGATCCAGACATGAAAGGAGAAGTCGCGCCAGGGGTAGCGATCGATGACGTCCCATGCCCGGGTGAAGGTACGCTCGGTCAGCGTCCGCGCAGCGCGCTGGTCGCCGAGCTTCGTCACGATGAACGTATTCACGATGTTGGTATAGGCCCGCTCCAGCGCGGAGAACGCCGCGCGATCGCGGCTCGCCACCCGCTTCTCGAGCTCTTCGTAGTCTTCTCGCCACACGTGCCCGCAAACTCCGCACCATGCCGACTGTTGTCAGCGGTACTGCGTAATAACGTCGATGAGTGCCGGCTGCCCGGCCTTGACCCGCGCGATGCCCCGCCGGATCGCGGCGCCCACGTCCTTGGGCTGATCGATCGGGCCCTCGGCATACCACCCAAAGGACTTTGCCACGGCTGCGAAATCCGGCGCCGGGTTGTCGATCTCCTGGCCGATGTACGCGAGGCGCTCGTCGCGCTCGCGCACCCGCGCCATCCGAATCTGGTGCTCCCAGTCGTTGTAGTAGGCGCGGTTGTTGAACATCACCAGCAGAATCGGGATCTGCTCGTGCGTCGCGATCCACAACGCACCCAGGTCGAACATCAGGTCCCCGTCTGGCTGGATCGCCGCGACGAGTTTGCCGGAGCCCCGATGCGCCAGCGCGATCCCGAGGTTCATGCCGATGTTGGTCGACGTCCCCAGATCGTCCCCGGTGTGGCGCCCCCAGCGCTCGAAGTTCCACTGCTCGAAGACGTGCTCTTGCAAGGGATTTGCGCACAGCACCCAGTCCTCGCCCTCCAGCGCGTCGCGCATCTCGATCGCGAGCCGCGGCAGACTTACTGGCGAGGCGTCCCAGTCTTTCTTCGCGTCCTCCGCCCAGCGCTTCCGCAAATCGTCGTGGATCCGATGCATGTCGGCCGCGCGTGTCGAGACTCGATGGGCGAGCGGCTTGTCGCCCGCGACCTCGTCCCGCACCAGCGCGGTAAGCGCCGGCAGGGTGACCGCGGTGTCACCATGGATGAAGAGGTCGACCTCCTCGAACTGCTGGAACTCGTGACTCCAGCCCGTGGCGCGCATGTCGCGGAAGCCGATGTCGATCAGCTTCGTGCCGGGCGACGTGATCCGCACCGTGCGCCGGGTGACGCGGTCGAGCTCCGTGAGCGGCCCGGTCAAGTCGGCAACGTCGAGTGCGAGCACGACATCCGCGCGTCGGACGACATCCGATCCCCACACCGCCAGCGGATGGGTCGTCGGAAAGTTCTGGCGGTAGTGCTGGTCGATCACCGGCGCGCCGAGCGCTTCGGCCAGCTCGATCAAGCCGTTGAACCCGGCCTCCGATCGGCCGGTATATCCCGTGATGATGACGGGCATCTCCGCATGCACGAGATACTCGGCTGCCCTGGCCAGCGCATCCGGGTTGCCCATGATCGCCGCCGGGGGCTGCGCCCGCTCCGGGTTCACCAGCTTGACCTCGTGATCGATCGGGTCTTCCTGAAGTGCCGCGTCGTAGCAGAGGTAGACCGGCCCCTGGGGATGAGTGAGCGCGATCCGATGGCCGCGTGCGAAGGAGTCTGGAATCGCGTCGACTGAGTACGGCTGATCGTCCCAGCGGACGTAGTCGCGGACGGCGTTGCCCTGCACGAGCGCCGTGTGGGTCCAGTCGATTCGGGGGCGCCGGCGCGCCGTGTCCATCGGCCCGGTACCGCCCATGATGATGACTGGCGCGCGGTCCAGGCTGGCGTAGAAGATCGCCATAGCTCCGTGCAGCAGCCCGACGACGTCGTGCAGGATCGCAACCATTGGCTTGCCCGTCACGCGGGCGTAGCCATGCGCGATCTGGACGGCGATCTCCTCATGCTGGCAGGTGATGATGCGGGGGTTATTGCCGCCATAGGTCACGATCGAGTCGTGCAGCCCCCGGTAGCTGGAGCCGGGGTTGAGCGCCGCGTACTGGATGCCGTACCGCTGCATCAGGTCGACGACGACGTCGGACCCGTACTGCGCCTTCGCCATGGTCAGCCTCCCGCAAGGAAGTGAGCACGCCTACGGGCATGGTAGCGCAAGCGGGGGCAGCCGTGGTGGCTCAGGCGGAACGCCCCCCACCCTCGCCCGCCCCGACAAGGGGGGAGGGCAAGGTGGAAACCGGCAGTTTGGGACGCGCGGCGAGTCCGAAGCAGGCCATTCCGACCGCGGCCATTGCCGCGACGAACAGGAAAGCGATCCGATAATCGCCGGTGCGGTCGGTAATGACCCCGACCGAAATCGGGCCGATGGTCAGGCCGGCGGTCGTCACCATCGCCGCCCAGCCTTCGAGGGTGGCCATGGCGCGGCGGCCGAAGTAGTCGGCGCGGAGCGGCGTCATCAAGGGACCGCGAAAACCCCACGCCGTTCCCTGGATGGCCACGGCGATGGCGACGCCGATGATGTCGGTCGCGGCAACGAGCACGAGCAGGGCCGCGGTGTGGCCTGCCATGCACGCCGTCGCCAGAAAGCGGCGGTTCACACGGTCCCCCACGAACCCGCCGATTAGATGGATGACGACCGACGCTCCCGTGAGGACCGCGACCATCGTCGCCGCAAGCTCAACGGACATGGCCACCTGGTTCACGAGATACGGGATCAGATGCGCGGCGAGAGAGGACACCGACATCAAGGCGAGCCCGTGGCCCGCGGCCAGAAGCCAGAACGCGGGCGTGCGCAGCGCCTGGCGCGCGGTGAAGCCACCGGTACCGCCAGTCACGGGTGCACCGTGGCCCCCGCCTCCATCGCTGGCGCCTTCCGCTGACTTGCGCCCGTCCGGTAGATACCCATGGGGCTCCGGCGCCTGGCGAATGACCTGCGCCGCGGGCAATCCAAAGACCAGAAGGAGCACGCCCGACGCGATCGCCGTCGTCCGCCAGCCGTACGTACTGAGGGCCCAGGCGACGAGCGGGACCATGAGGCCCGCCACGCTTCCTCCCGTCGCCGCGAGCGAGATGGCAGTCGATCGCTTGCGCTCGAACCAGTTGATGAGCACGAGATTGATCGTCAGGAACCCGCAAAGGCCTGAGCCGAGAGCGATGGCAACGAACGCGGCGTAGAACGTCGTAGCGTTATCGATCAACGCGAACGCGAAGAAGCCGAACGCGAAGATCACGAGCCCGACGGTGACGCAAGCGCGCGATCCAAACCGATTGATGAGCCAGCCCTGAAGCGGACCCAGGAAGCCACTCTCCAGCCGGGAGAGCGAGAAGGCGCCCGCTATCAACGCCCGGCTCCAGCCAAACTCGTTTTGCAGAAAAACGAAGTACGCGCCGAAGGCGTGAAAGAACAGGCCGCCGCTGAGTCCGTGGATGACGAACGCGGCGGCGACGATCCGCCAGCCGTAAAAGACGTCCCGAAATCGGTTCAGCGCCCGGCTCGCAGCGCGGTCGGCGCGAAGGATCCCATCCCGGACACCTGGCACCTCTCCCACTGCTCGTGCCGCCTGACGGGCCGACGCAAAGTGAGGCAGTCCACGTGGCTCCCTCCCAACAGTGAACGGGTTATGCGACCGTCGGCGCAGTATAAACCCGCCCCGGAGGCCCCTACCTTTGACGGCCGCACGGGCCCGGGGTATAAGCGAGCATCGCTCATGACAAGCATCGGGCTACCGCCAGGGGCAGAAGGAAGACAGCATGGAAGTTTGGATTCGCCAGGGGATGGCCTACCACCCGCACACCGACGGTCCGATGCCCTTTCCGGTGCCAGGGTGGATGTGGGACCCCAAGCTCGGCGAAGAGCTCTACGACGACCGGATTCGGTACATGCGCCGGGTCGATGAGCTTGGCTTCGACGGCCTGATCTTCACAGAGCACCACTATGGCCCGAACGGCGGCCTGACGCCCTCCCCGCTTATCATGCTGTCCGCCGCGTCCCAGGTGACCGAGCGCATCAAGCTCGTGACCATGGGCATGGCTCTCGCGCTGTACCCTCACCCCGTGCGGGTCGCGGAGGAGCTGGCGATGGTCGACAACCTCTCCCGGGGCCGGCTCGTCGTCGGATTCATCAGTAGCGGCGCCCAGTCGCTCTATTCGTACAGCGTCCCGGTTGCCGAGGAGCGCGGTCGCTACCACGAGGCGTACGACCTCGTGGTGAAGGCCTGGCAGGACGAGAATCCCTTCGCCTGGCACGGTGAGTACTTCGACTACGAGTGCGTCTCGATCCTGCCGCGTCCGCTCCAGCAGCCGCACCCGCCAACGTGGACGACGGCCGTCTCAGCGGAGAGCATTCAGTGGGCGGCGGAGCACCACATCGCGATGCTCGCCTCCGGCACAGTCGAGCAGTCACGCGACATCCTGAATTACTATCAGGAGTTCGCGGAGTCCGAATGCGGGTGGACGCCAACGCCCGCCCAGCGCGGCATCCACCGCGAATTCTTCATGGCCCGGACCAAGGCCGAGGCGCAGGAGCGCATCGACGAGCTCATGAACCGCGACTCCGCGGACCAGTATTCCCGCATCTTCGAGGCGCCAGTGCTCCAGGAGCTCGAGAGAGAGCGCTACAAAGTTCGTAGCTTCGCGTACGCGAGCGACGGCGGCCGACCAGCGCGCAGCGGCCGCAGCCTCGACGGGTTGCGCGGCGGTAGTTACCTCGTCGGCGATCCGGACTCCATGGCGGAGCAGATCCTCGAGCAACAGAAGGCCTGTGGCGCAAACGTGCTGGTCATCCGACCGGAGATCGGCCGCATGACCATCGATCAGGTCGGGGACAGCCTGGAGCTATTCGCCCGCGAGGTCCTCCCCGTTCTCCATAGGGCCACCTAATTCGCCTGCGAGCCGCCGTCTGGTTCGGATGACCCCTCCTCCGCCCCGCGTTCGCTTGCTGCCCAGCTTGCTCGCGTTCGCCCCGGCCGCCGCACTGCTGATTTGTTATGTCGTGCTGTATCTGGGATTCGCCGGTCGGCTCATCGCGACGCCATTCGGCCTCGACCAGGGCGAGGGGTATGACGCGTGGAGCGCCATGATCCTCGCGGGGGGACGGTGGCCCTACACGAACAATGATGCGGCCCCGTACTTCTCCTCCAACTACCCACCCGTCTGGAGCGTGCTCGTCGCGGCAGTGATGCTCGTGACGGGCCCTGGCCTGGCGCCCGCGCGGTTCGTCGCCACCCTTGCAACGCTTATCACGGCCGCGCTGCTTGGTGGCGCCGCTTATCGCCGGGCGCGAGCTCTCGCCGACCTTCGCTTTGGCCTGGTCGCCGCCGGCGGAGCCGCAGGCTTTTTCCTGGCCTCGCCCTACGTGTTCCACACGACGCCGCTCGCCCGCGTGAACAGCCTCGCGCTGATGTTCGCAGTGCTCACCCTGACGCTATTTGAACGACCGACGCGCGTTCGCATCGTTGCGGGCTCACTGGTGCTCGTCGCCGCACTTTTCACCAAGCAAACGACGCTCGACGCCGCGGCAGCCGCGATCGGGTTTGCGTTTCTCGCGCAACCCCGGCGTGGTGCGGCTGCCGCGGCGATCGTCGGCGTACTGGGCGCCGTCCTGTTGGTAGCCTTGGTTGCAGCGACACAGGGCGCCTTCTGGCTCAACGTCGTCGCGGCCAACAACAACCCGTTCGAGCTCGAGCAGCTTGGCATGTACCTCGCGAACTTCGGTATCGTGCACGCGCTGCTGCTGCTTCTGGCGGGCGCAGAATGGCGCGACGCGATACGGGAGCGCGAGTGGTCGCCGTGGATGCTCTACTTCCCAATCGCGCTGGTCACAGCGCTCACGGTGGGGAAGTGGGGGGCCGGCGAGTCGTACTTCCTCGGCGCCATCGCAGTCACGTGCGTCCTTGCAGCCACCAGATTGGTCCGGCTCCTGCAGGGCACCAGGGCCGAGCGTCGAATCGTCGCGGTCGCGCTGACGGTCCAACTCCTCGTGCTTGCCCATGGGCCCCTAACGAGCATTCCGGGGCTAGCTGACCATGGCCCTCAGGCTATGTTCCTCGGAAAGGCCCACACCGCTGCGGAGGTGGCGGAACTGCGGAAGCTGGTCGATCTGGCCGCAAGCGTTTCCGGACCCGTGTTGTCCGAGGAGCCGAGTATCGTCATCGCAGCCGGTAAGCCCGTGATCGCCAACGCAACGCAGCTTCGCAACCTGCACGATCAGGGCCGCTGGGACTCCAGCCAACTCGTCTCGGATATCGAGGCGCGGCGGTTCGGCCTGGTTATCCTCACCGCGCAGCTCTACCCAGCTCCGGTCCTCGACGCCATCGGCCAGCATTACACGACGGACGACACGATGAAAGTAGGAAGCACCGCGTATCAGGTCATGGTTCCCCGTCCGCGCTGAACAAAAACGAAGGGCCCACCAAATTGGCGGGCCCCCCAGTTCGGTCTCGGGTTTCGTGAGCGGCGTCAGTCGCCCTCGTCGTAGTCCCAGGCGTAGTTCGGGTCCGTGTAGGCCTGCTCTGGCATCAGGCTCTTGAGGCCGCGCTTGGTGAGCTCGCCCTCGAACTTCTGGCGGATGAACGGGTCCTCCGCCGGGTACTCGATCTGGTCGCGGGCCAGATCCTCGATCCGCTCACTGCGGGCGGCGACGCCGCGCGGCGCGTGGAACGCCAGGTAGCGGGCATAACTGTCGCCGACGTTGAAGTGCTGATGGAACCAGCGGTTCGGCGGGACGAAGACGCTGCCCTCGTGCCACGGCACGATGACCTTCTCCTTGCCCTCTTCCCACATGATGGAATAGCCCTTGCCGCCGGGAATCACGATGACGACGCCCGGACCGTGGCGGTGGCCCTTCTTATAAGTCTTGGAGGGGAAGACGGACATGTGGCTCCACATCGTGGAGTTCGCGAACTGCACGCCGACGCGCAAGCCACCGGCGCCACGCTCCGCGTACGTATGGAGCTTGTCCCAGGCCTGCATATCCGGGAAGAAGTTGCCGTACCAGATCATGCGGCCGTTCTTTGCGTTCTCGGGAACGAAAGACTTCGCCTCGGCATATACGTCGTCGCCTTCGAGCATGTTCGGGTCGACGTAGGTGTTGTTGAAGTAGAAGCCCGGGTCCGGGACGATGTTCATCGAGATCGGCATGTAGTTGTAGTGGAGCAGCCGCGCCGGCTGGTTACCCTGGGTGCTGCCGATCTGGAAGTTGTGGCCGCGCGGGATCAGAAACATGCTGTGCTTCTGCCACTCAAAGGTCCGCTTCGGTCCGTTGTCGCCCGCCCATACGGTCGTGAGACCGCGGCCCTCGACGACGTAGACGACTTCATCCAGCGCAAACCGCGCTGGTGGCAGTGTCTGGCCGGGCGGAATCTCCGTCACGCGCGCCTCGGTCACCCCCTCCTGGCCCGCGAGCACCAGGAACGCCGTATTCGCCTGGCGCTGCTCCCACCAGCCGAGCTGGATCGTGCGGACATCCTCAATGAAGTAGCCGCGGTGGATCGGGACGCCGGTCGTTGCAAGGAACTCCTCGTACGGGCTCGTCTTCGTCAGGACGGTTCTCGGTAGGGCTTGGGGCTTCTCGTCAATTGCCAAGGGTTGGATCCTCCTCAACTGTCACTCGCAATGCTGTCGCGATTGTATGTCGATTGCGGCAAGGTCCGCGACCCGGCCGTCCCGACCGCTCGGATACACTTCGTGCCAGGAGCGGAAACGATGGCAAAGCTTTTCGAACACAATGGCGAGCTGTCGCTGGGCATTCCAGCGGAGATCGCGACGCGCTACCACCTGGCGCCGGACGTCGAGGTCGAGATCATCACGACGGACGACGGCATCCTGCTGCATCCGGTCGACGTCGCGCCGTGGTTCTCGGTCGAGTGGGAACAGGCGCTGGACGCGGTCGTCGAGCAGTACCGGCCAGCGTTCGAGATGGTTGGGGCTGAGCCGGAGCCAGCCGAAGCCGAGGCGCCGCCCGAAGGAGGTCCTGCCCGTGATGAGTGAGCAGCGGCGGGGCCCCGCCTTCCCAGACTTCGACCAGGCGGTGGCATTTCACCATGCACTGATGCAGCGGCTCGGTCTGGAGAGTGAAGGCGTCACCAACGAGGCCCGCCTGCGTGGGACGCTCGATCGCGCCCGCCAGGTGGCTCAGGGCGGCCGTGGCGACATCATCACGATGGCAGCCTTTCTGGTCTTCGGGCTGATCAAGGACGAGCCATTTGGGAAGTACAGCGTGCAGACCGGCCTGGCGCTCACCCTGGCATTCCTGCTTCGCAACGGCGTACCCCTGATGGTCGAACAGGAAGAGCTCGCGGGCCTGGGACTCGGCATCGCCCAGGGTGAGGTTTTCGCCGGCATGATCGAGATGTGGATGCGCGAATGCGTCCGCGGCGGCCGCTGGTAAGCGCACGCGGACTGCCCCGACGCCACGCTCCCAAGATCGAGTATCCAGGAGGCAAAGGGCAATGTGCCGGAGCATCAAGACGCTCTTCAATTTCGAGCCGCCCGCCACTGACGAAGAGATCCGCGCTGCCTCACTGCAGTTCGTACGCAAGCTGAGCGGGTTCCGAGCGCCATCGCACGCCAACCAGGCCGTTTTCGACCGCGCTGTGGAAGACGTGTTCGTCGCGGCGCGCCAGCTCATGGACGGGCTCGTCAGCAACGCGCCAGGCAAGAACCGCGAAGAACTCGGGCTGTGGCACGGGCAACGGTAACCGGTAGTTGGCCTGCGTCATTCTCTCTCTGCCTCAGTCGCTTGCCAGGACGAGGCCGCGGCGAAAGCACGGGCCCGGAGCGCCGAACGATTCGCTCACGCCTGAGCGCGCAGGATTACGAGTCGGACCATATCGCGCGGAGCCGGGTCGCTGTCGTGATGGCGTCGGGATAGCGGAGTACCGTCTCCATGCACCGGAGCGAGGTTTCGTGGGCGCGCGGGTCCGTGGAGGCGATGCAGTCCATCGCGACCGCCACGTAGTAGTCATAGCCCGCCGCGTCGCGCACGGTACACTCGACGCAGCCTTGCGTGACGACTCCAGCGATGACGACGGTCTTGATCCCCCGCGCGCTGAGGATCAGGTCGAGGTCCGTCCCGATAAACGACGAGAGCCGGCGCTTCTCGATGATCAAGTCTTCGTCGGGACGAACCGGCATCTCGTCGATGAGGTCGTGGCCCCAGGTACCCTTGAGAGTGCTCTGCATGCCGACGAAGTTGCGGCCGCGACGGAGGATCTCGGGCCCGGAGAGGCCGGCGCCATTCGGACCAAGCGTGTACTTCGTGAAGACGACCGGGACACCGACTTCGCGGGCGCTCTCAATCAGGTCGCAGATCGACGGGATCGCCGCGCGGATCGCGGCGAGGTCGCGGCCATTTCGGTCACTCGCGCCGCTCGGCGCACAGTAGTCGTTCTGCATGTCCACGACCAGCAGCGCCGTATGGTGCGGCGCGACCCGCTCCTCGAGCGTTTCGAGCACTTCAATTTCGTGTATCTCCACGGCGGCTGCCTCGCGACGCGTTGGCCGAGTGTACACCGGGGACGGTATCATTTACCCCAGTGTTGGAGCAGACCTTAGGTATTGCTGTGCTCCCTAAGAGGAGGCCTCCGCGTGCATGAACGCGATCTTACCTGGATGATCGGCGGCCCGCAGGGCGGTGGAATCAACGTCTCGGCTGACGTGTTCACCCGCTACGTTGCGCGCGCCGGCGTCCAAGCCTTTGCCAATATCGAGTACCACTCGAACATCATGGGTGAGCACTCGTATTACCGCGTGCGCCTCTCGGATAAGCCACGCCGCTCGCTTCTCGATAAGGTCCAAGTCCTCGTCGCGTTGGATGAGGAATCGCTGATCGGCGAGAGGCATCCGGATTTCACCGCGCACAAGGGCCATCTCTTGGAGATGGCAGACGGCGGCATCGCCGTTTACGATTCCGGCTCGCGCTTCAAGCCCGAGGAGTCGCCGCGCAAGGACGTGACCTTGATCGGCGTCCCATTCATGGACATCCTCCGCGCGGCGCTCAAAGAATTCGGCCGCGAAGCTGATGCCAACCGGCTGCGGGTCATGACGAACACCGTGGCCGTCGGCGCATCGGTCCGCGCCATCGGCGGCGACATCGAGGCGTTCTGCGACGTCATCCGGGCTGACTTCAGTGGGCCCCGAGCCCAGATCGGCGAAATGAACGCCCGCGCGGCAACGCTCGGGTATGAGCATGCGGATCGCCAGCTTGGAACGACGAAGCCGTACGAGATGGCAGCCCTCGCCACCCCGCTCAACGGCCGCCAGGCACCCATGGTGATGCGCGGCATGCACGCGGTCGCGTTGGGCAAGCTGAAGGCCGGCCTCCACATCCAGACCTACTACCCGATCAGTCCCGCCACCGACGAGAGCGTGTTCCTGGAATCGCTTCAGCGCGACCAGAACCTGCTCGTCGTCCAGTGCGAGGATGAGATCGCGTCCATCCAGATGGCCGTCGGTGCAGCCAACGGCGGCGCCCGCTCCTCGACCTCAACCTCCGGCCCAGGCTTCGCCCTCATGGTCGAAGGCCTCGGCTACGCGTCCATCACCGAAGTCGGCGGGCCCGTCGTCTTCCTCTGGCAACGCGGCGGCCCGAGCACGGGTCTGCCCACCCGCCAGGATCAGGGCGACCTTCGCTTCACTCTTCATCCCGCTCAGGGTGACTTTCCCCACATCGTCGTCGCCCCTGGCGACTATCAGGAACTCTTCGACGACTCGTTTGAGTCATTCAACTGGGCCGATCGATACCACATGCCTGTTGTCGTACTAGTGGACAAGTACCTCTCCACGCAATCGCTCACGACGGACGAGCTGAAGATGGAAAATCTCGTGATCGACCGCGGCCCGCGTTTCGAGCCCAACGGCAATGGCAACGGCTCCGCTGACCACGAATACCTCCGGTACGCGTTCACGGAGACGGGCGTGAGCCCGCGCTCCTTCCCGGGCGAGGAAGGCGGGATCTTCTGGTCCACGAGTGACGAGCACGACCCCCGCGGCCACATCACGGAGGACGCGGAGAACCGCATCCGGATGATGGAGAAGCGCATGGGCAAGCTCGAGCTCGCCGCGCGCGAGATCCCGTCGGACCGCAAGATCTCCGTCATTGGTTCGCCCGGCGCGGACGTAACGCTCGTCGGGTACGGCTCGGTGAAGGGCACGATCATCGACGTGATCGAGGCGCTGGCCGAGGAGGGCGTGAAGGCCAACTTCGTCCAGGTCCGGCTGATGCGCCCGTTCCCGGTTGAGGAAGTCAAGCAGACGCTCGGTGGGGCCAAGCGGCTCATCCTGGTCGAGAACACCTATTCGGGTCAGCTCGCGGGGTTGATCCGCGAGATGACCGGCATCGACATCCCGCAGCAGATCTTGAAGTATGACGGGCGGCCCTTCTCGGAAGAGGAGCTGCTCGAGGCGCTCCACGAAGCGCTAAAGTCGGACGAGCGTCGGGTGCACGTGTCGCACCTCAGCGCTTAAGGAGTAAACCATGGCAATCGCAGAGAGGCCGCTCACGCTCAACGACTACAAGACACCGGTCCACATCAACTGGTGCCCTTCGTGCGGCGACTTCGGTATCGTCAACGCGATCCAGCGGTCGCTGAACGAGCTCAAGATCCCGCCACACAAGGTCGCCGTGTTCTCGGGCATCGGCTGCTCGGGCAAGACGCCACACTACATCAACGCGTACGGATTCCACACGCTCCACGGCCGGGTGCTCCCGAACGCGACCGGCGCGAAGCTCGCGAACAAGGACATGACGGTCATCGCGGTCGGCGGTGACGGCGATGGCTTCGGAATCGGCGCCGGGTACTTCGTGAACTCGGGCCGGCGCAATGTGGACTTCACCTACATCGTCTTCAATAACGGCGTGTACGGCCTCACCAAGGGCCAGGGCGCCCCAACTCTCGCCCGCGGCGTCCGCACGAAGTCGATGCCCGAGCCGGCGATCCAGGACAGCCTGAACCCAATCGCGTTGGCGATCGGCTCCGGCTACACGTTCGTGGGGCGCGGCTATGCGCTGGACCCGAAGAGCCTGTCCGAGCTCATTGGTCAGGCCATTGAGCACAAGGGCAGCGCGTTCCTGGACGTGCTCCAGACCTGCCCGACGTACAACGACGTCATGACGAAGACCTGGCTCGAGGAGTCCGTTCACGACCATCCGCGGATGTACCGCATCGCCGACGAGGGCTACGACGGCGTTGTGAGTGATCCCTCGAACCCGAGCGAGATCATCGCGAAGAAGGTCCAGGCGATCGAGAAGAGCTACGAGTGGGGCGATCGCATCCCCACCGGCGTTTTCTACTCGGCCCGGCTGCGGACGTACGAGGAGGAGCTCGAGACGCGCCTACCCGACTACGCCACCACGCCGCTCATCGACTGGAACGTCCAGGACCGCGACGTCTCCAAGCTCCTCGCCGCGCTCCGCTAACACGAGCCCACGCGACCCCCGGCCACGCTGCCGAAAAGCAATTCTTCCACCACCGCTCCAGTCTGAAGACGTCGGGCTGTAGCGGTGCGTGTGTTTTATGGCTGGTGGATCGTCGCCGCTGGGTTCGTCCTGCAGGGCTTGAGCGGCGGGCTGCTGCTCAACGCATTCGGCGCCTACTTCGTGCACCTGCAGTCGGAATTCGGCTGGAGCCGGACGGCGATCTCCGCCGCGCCATCCATGGGGCGGTTCGAAACCGGCATCATCGGACCGCTGCAGGGGTGGCTCATCGGCAGATTGGGCGCCCGCGCCGTTATCCGCATTGGTGTGCTGCTCTTCGGCGGCGGCTTCATGGCGCTCAGCTTGACGAACGACCTCAGCCAGTTCTACGCCGCGTATCTGATCGTGTCCCTGGGGTCCGGACTCGGCGGGTTTCTCACGATCAACATCGTCCTTGCCAACTGGTTCGAGCGCAAGCGCGCCTCCGCGATCGGCATGTCATCCCTCGGCCAGGGCATCGCCGGCCTCGCCACGCCCCTCGTCGCACTCGCGCTCAACAGCTACGGGTGGCGGGCGACCGCGTTTGCTTCGGGCATCGTCATCCTGCTCTTCGGCCTGCCTGCCGCGCATTTCATCCGCCAGGCCCCCGAGCCATATGGGCTCACGCCGGACGGCGTACCACCCAGCGTCCGAGCGGCCCGAACGCGAGCCCGCGACGAGCAGGCCCCGTCCTTCACGGGCGCCGGCGGGCTCACTGCGCGTGAGGCGCTCAAGACGCCCGCGTTCTGGTGCCTAACGCTCGGCCATTCCGCGGCGCTCGCCGCCGTCACGGCGGTCCTGGTCCACCTGATCCCCTATCTCGTCCAGTTTATGGACCTCACGCTCGAGGTCGCCTCCACTGTCGTCCCGACGATTACCGCGCTCTCGATCGTCGGCCAGTTCCTGGGCGCGTTCGGCGGCGATCGACTGGACAAGCGGCTCTTCGCCGCGGCTTGCATGGGCGGCCATGCCCTCGCGATGGTGGGACTGGCGTTCGCCACCAGCCCGGCGCTGGTCTTCATCTGCGCCGCAATTCACGGGCTCGCGTGGGGTGCGCGCGGACCCCTGATGATGTCCGTGCGGGCCGATTACTTTGGCCGACGCGCCTTTGCGGCGATCGAGGGCTTTGCAGCGATCGTCACGATGCTCGGACTGGTCCTCGGGCCGCTGGTGGTCGGAATCCTCGCCGATACGCTGGGTGATTACCGCCCCGGCTGGTTGTGCCTGGCAGGAGTCTGCGCAGCCGGCATCCTCCTCTTCTGGTTCGCGCCCAAGCCGCGCGCTCCCGATCTTGCAGGCGCCACGGCGCCGTCTCAGTCATAGGCGCCACCATGCTCATCTTGACCCGGAGCGAGTGGCCAGGCAGATTCGCTATATGCGGGGAAGTCCCCCGAAGCGCAGCGTTTTGATCCTAGCCGCCCGGGCGTCGCGCCTGTGGGCGCGATGAGCTACACCGGGGCTTCATCCTGCACACGTGGAACATCCAGGACTGGGACATCTAGCCGCGGCGCTGAGGCCGCGAAACCCGATGCTATACTGGCCCGAGGCGGACCTGGGAACAGCGCCGCTGATCCTGGACGCACTCAGCACGAAACGCGAGGGGGAGCAAGATCATGGCCCAGGCAACGACCAAGCCGTCCGCGCTCGACGCAATCAAGGCCGTTTCCGGTGACACCGCGCAGGGGTTCGGCGCGCTGCGCCGCGCGATCGACGAGTCCGGTCCGCTGGAGCCGAAGTACCGCGAGCTCATAAACATCGCGGCCTTTGCCGCCGCGCGCATCGAGGGCGGCCTGCGGACGCACACCGGCCGGGCCCTGGACGCCGGCGCCACGCCGGAAGAGGTGCATCAGGCGCTCCTGCTGACGTTCGGCAGCGTGCTCGGCATCGCGCCGGTGACCGACGCCCTGCGCTGGGCTGACGAGGTCATCGCGTCGCGCCGCTAAGAGATCTGAAGCGCCAGGGCAGCGCCCGGATCGGGACGCGGCCCTCGAAGGTCCATGGAGGCCCACATGCCCAAGCTGCGCCACATCGCCCTGCACGTCCCGAACCCAGAGCTCACCGCGGAGTTCTATAAGAACGTCTTCGATATGGTTGAGGTGGGTCGCACGGATGGCTCGCTCGCCGATGGCATCTATCTGAGCGACGGCGATCTCAACCTGGCGATCCTGAAGTTCCGCAATGCCGAGGCCGCGGACCGCGGGGATGGCATGGGCACCGTTATGGGGCTCCACCACTTTGGCTTCTGGGTGGAGGATACCGACGAGGTCCGACGTCGCCTCCTGGAGAACGAGGCCCATCTCCTCCGCGACCGGCCCCACGACTCGCCGACGAGCTTCTTCGAAGAGAAATGGGTGGCGCCCGATGGCGTGCAGTTCGACATCGCCCAGGCCGGCTGGGCCGGCGCCCAGCCGCCCGACGTCTCGCTCGCTCCCAAGGATGGCGAACGCCAGGCAGGAGCCCACTAGCGTGGGTTAGGGGTTAGGGGTTCGGGCCCCGCCGCCCCACCAACCCCTAAGCCCCAACCCCCACAGGGAGGGTGCAATGACGGCACTCGGTGACGTACGAACGATGCAGGCCGAGAGCTATGCCGGCGAGATGCGCCTGCTCGCGCACCACGACCTCGCGGGGGCGGGCGATGGCATGCAGCTCATCAAGGTCGGCAACTACTTGTACGTCGCGCACGTCGGCACCAGCCCCATGGCGCTCTCCATCCTGGACGTGGCCGATCCCGAGAACCCGTGCCTCGTGCGCCAGCTTCCCCACCCGCCGAACACGCACAACCACAAGGTGCAGATCGTCGGCAACACGCTGATCCAGAACAGCGAGTTCATCTCGTATATCGAGAAGACGAGCGACGAACCGCCGGTCACGGGCGTCAACATCTACAACCTCGACGACCCGACCGACCCACGCCAGATCGCCTTCTATCCCGTGCCGGACCGCGGCGTCCATCGCATCTGGTTCCGCGACGCCCCATACGCCCATATCGCAGCCTACGTACCGGGCGCGAAGACCCGCGCATACCAGATTCTTGACCTCTCAGACCCGGCATCGCCGCGGATGGCGGGCTGCTGGTGGATCCCCGGAGCGAAGCCAGATGACGTCGATGCGTTGGTGCCGCTGGACCCGCATCACAATCACTTCCAGGTCCACGGCGTGATCCCGCACGGCGACCGGGCGTATGCCTCCTGCACGGACGCGGGCCTGGCAATACTGGACATCAGCGACGTCACAGCGCCAAAGCTAATCAGCCGCATCAACTGGAGCCCACCCTACGGCGGCTACTCCCACACCTCACTCCCGCTCCCCGGCCGCGGCCTCGTCGTCGAGGTCTGTGAGATGGTCGGTGGTGGCCGGGAGGGCAATGGCGACAAGCGCATCTGGCTCATCGACGTCCGCGACGACCGGCAGCCAGTCATGATCAGCAGCTTCTCGGAGCCCAAGCCGCCGACGGGATCGCCCTGGGCAAGCTTCCATGATCGGCCGCTCCGCTTTGGTCCGCACAACGCGCACGAGAACTACGCCAACAGCTTCGTCAGCGAGACGTTGATCTTCTCCACCTGGTTCAACGCGGGCGTGCGCGTGACGGACATCAGCAACCAGAACCGTCCGGAGGAGGTCGGCTACTTCATCCCGCCGAACCCTGAAGGCCAGGCTGCACCCCAGATCAACGACCTCTTCGTCGACGAGGACAAGCTCGTCTACATCACCGACCGCATCACCGGCGGGATCTACATCCTGGAGTACACCGGGGTGTAGCGGCTCGGACCGGGCTGCCCCCAGCGAAGCCTCCATCCCGCGCGGGCTCGCAGCGTCGCGCTCGTGCTCGAAAGCCAGCGCGGGACCGTGTGATGCCCCGGCTATAATCCCGGCCGGAGAAGGACGATGCCCTTCACGGTGAATGATTTCGAGGACCTGTTCCGCATTCTCGCGCAGGAGCCGACGTGGCTCGCGCGGCTGCGTAGCGTCGTGCTGTCCGGCGAGCTCCTCGCCCTTCCCGATCTGGTGCGGGAGCTAGCCGATGCGCAGCGGCGCACCGAGGACGCGCTGACCCAGCTCACGGGCGCCGTGCGGCAGCTCGTGATCGAAGTTGGCCAGCTCCAGGGGGACGCGGTCGAGGCCCGGTATCGGCGGCGCGCGACGAGCTACTTTGGGGACATCATCCGGCGCACCCACGTCCTGTCTGACGACGAGTGCTGGGCGCTGTTCGAGCCGGCGATGGAGCAGGGACTTCTTTCGCGCGCCGAGGTCCGCGATCTGGCGCTGGCCGACGTGCTGGTACGCGGGCGGCGCTGGGGCGACCACCAGGAGGTCTACCTGGTAGTCGAGTCGTCCCGGACCATCGGGAACGAGGACGTGAACCGGGCAAGCCGGCGTGCATCCCTCCTCGCCCGGACCGGCGTCGACGCCATCCCGGTCGTCGCGGGAGAGGCTATCGCCGAAATCGTTGCGGAGCGCGCCAGGTCCGAAGGCGTGTGGCAGGTCACGGACGGGCAGGTCGTCCCGCCCGGCCCGGACCCGGATGACGGGGATGCCCGAGATCAGCCCGCCGGGTGACGCCGCCGCGGTGGCGCGCGCACCCGGATGCCTGCGATGATGCGAGACGGTCAGGACCTGGCCGCGCTCGCGCTAGCGTTCAGGCGGGTTCAGACGTCCGACTGTGCCCCGCCCGACGAGATCAGGGGCTCGCGGCCGCGCCGGACGCCACGTCGCCGGGTCGCGTCGGCATGCGCAGGTACTGCACGACGGGACTGTCGGCAAGCAGCTCGACGGCCATTACGGGCAGCAAGACCTGGTACAGGAACGGTGGGCCAGCGACTGCCAACCGCGGAAGATGTGCTCCCCGCGCCGAACATAGCCACCTCCGTGACCGGCGGCACCTCTCCCCTCGCTGGAGCTGCCGGCGCGGTCGGGCGGGCCGCGCGACCGGACATGAACCGCCCCGGCAACCATGAAAAACGCCAACCACTAACGGGGCTCCGCCCCAGCCCGACGAGGTGTACGG